>P_A23_Liq_3_FmtDRAFT_1000001_pt1 | contig 128743 bp, 118 predicted proteins | sample PonA233FremontCA_FD_10237 | JGI IMG/M metagenome (IMG submission 10237)
GACCATACCCACGCACTGGGCTATCCGGCGACAAAACGGTATCGAAGATTCGGGTCAAAAACACGGTTGAACATTTGGCATTTCCTCGGTCCGGAAAACAGGGATTTACTCTTGAAATTTAAATATACTCATAAGCTTCCCTNACTGAGACGCACCCCAACACTATCTATGGGATGCGTGAAGTCCGTCTTATTATTGGGGTCCTTTGGCATCTTCCGGCGCCTAAATATGCCTTCGTGGATGCCCGGTCGGTTTTTTATTAGTGGGATGTAGGCTATTAGTATGAATATCGAGGAGCTTGCAGCACGGATTGATCACACCGTTCTTGGACCAACAACGACCATGGATGAGGTTACTGATGTACTTTCGGACGCAGCCGCGTATGGAATGAATGCCTGTATTCCGCCATGTTATCTTGATGCTGCAGGTGACACTGATATGGTCACAGATTCTGGTGTGACGCTGGTCAGTGTTATTGGATTTCCACATGGGCAGCACGCTTCTATCGCAAAGCGAAAAGAGGCTGTGACTGCATGGCAGGCTGGTGCTGATGAAATTGATGTTGTCCTCAATATTGGTCGACTAAAGACGAGCGCAACCGAGACCGTGACCCATGATATTGCAGAAGTTGTTGCGGCGGTTCCCATTCCTGTCAAGGTAATTATTGAGACAACGCTTCTTAACGATGATGAGAAACGTCGTGCCTGCAAAGTCGCTGTTGATGCCGATGCTGATTTTATAAAAACTTCAACCGGGTTCGCTAATGGTGGTGCGACAACTGCAGATGTCGAAGTTCTTTCATCATACCTTCCGGTAAAGGCAAGTGGTGGAATTAGTTCATATGAAACAGCGAAGTCAATGCTTGATGCTGGTGCTGAACGAATTGGTGCCTCAGCGGGTGTAGAGATTCTTGAAGACGCACCGGATATTTATTATGATTGATCTATTTGAGGATTCTTTCAGTCTCAAATATCATACCGGTGTCATTAATACAGTACGTCTACTGGAGCTAAATCGCCTCGGAATATTCGTTGTGAAATTTTGATAAGATCGCTGGCGTTTCATCCACGATCATCGCTAACTCGTGGTTCTTTGACAAGGCGATTAGCATCAGGGTCATCTTTCCATTCATCAAGTTCACGAGGGTCAACATGAACAAACGCATCATCAACGGACCGCAGGTCTTCAACGGATTCAACAACTGCAGACTCAATATTGTGTGCCTCTGTAAGCGTTAAATTTCCTTCAACCTCAATGTGAAGGCTCACATCTACCTCAGGACCAACATAATGAGCAACAACATCATGTGCGCCACGAACATCTGGATGCGTCAGTGCTTCTTCAAGAATTTCACGTCGAAGCGTCTCTGGAGGGGCAGCCCCAACAAGATAACTGATATTGTCGCGAACAATTTCATAGCCAGTATAAAAGATTCCAACTGAGACAACAATAGCAGCAATCGGATCAAGAACGGGGGCGCCAATCGACGAGCCAAGCACGCCAATGAGCGCTGCACTCGCGGTGAGAATATCGTTTCGATTATCAAGAGCAGCAGCGGTGACCGCAGGCGAGTGGTGCTCGCTTCCGACATGACAGCAATATCGATACAAACCATATTTGACGACCGCGGTCCCAATCAGCACGCCAACGGCGGTAAGATCTGTTTTAATACCATATGTCCCTGCTTGAATCGCTTCAGCTGCATTCCATAACACGGCACCTCCAGCAATGAAAATACCAGCAGCGACAAATAATGAGACGAACGGCTCAATTCGCTCATGTCCATGCGGATGTTTGAAATCTGGTGGCTGTGTCGTGAGATATAATCCTGTTAGGATAACAAGACTATATGCGCTATCGGTAAGACTATTAATCGCTTCTGAACCAACTGCCAGACTACCGGTGATTAACCATACCCCACTCTTTGCAATTACTAGGACTAGATTTACGACAAGGATGACTGCTCCGACCCGTCGAACGACGGTCTGGCGGTCGTCGCTCATTAAACTAAATACTGGAGCGATGTGTTAAGATGCTTCGGTCGAATTAGTTCGCCGTCATCTCATCTACATTTATCACAGATTGATGACAAGACCTCTTCCTCAAGAAGTGAGTAAAACGAATGAGTAAGGGGGGAATACGACAGTCATAATATTAATTTTGTAGTCTGATATACAATTAGCTGTCTAACGTGGAAATCACTCAAATCATAACGTAGACCGTAACATCATCCATTCTTGTCGTTTTGCCACTGTTCAGACAGGCAGTTCAAATCTCAAACAAGCCGTTCGAGAGAGTGTCTAAAGCGGGTCGTGGACGCCCCACAGCGAATAAGTCTCTCGGATCTTGAATCTGGTCAGAATCTGAAGGACCCCTTCCTGGAAGGCCTACTGCGAGGAATCCGTCGCAGACGGCTGAGTAGGTCTGTTGTGAGGAGGTTCACATCATCACATACGATTCACGAACTGTGCGAAAGGGATGCAATGAGGTTTGACCCCGATTGACAAGCACAGAAAGCTAAATTAATCGATAATCACGAGGATATTTCATGAGAATCAAACCGAAGTGTGACTGCTTGATTTGACGCCTCTGCATCAGCATCCTGCTGCATTGCTGACGTATGATCTGCATTATTGCCCATGTTCCTCGTCTCCTGTTGTTTATTCTCCGTATCTGTCATCTGGTGGGACGTATCAACAGCCGGCTGGAGTGTGGTAAACGCATCATGAAGCCGGTCGTACGTATCATCTAATGCTTCGACAATGACCTTTGTACCGTTAATAATAGGCATCATATTTGTATCGCCACGCCAGCGTGGTACAAGATGTGTATGCAGGTGATCATCAATTGAACCACCTGCAGCGTCACCGCCAAGATTCTCTCCGGTATTGATACCATCTGGGTCAAACGCACTCTGAATCGCGTTGATTGTCGCCGTCTTTGTCCGCGCATGATCCAGTAACTCGGTATCGTTCAGTGCATCCCACGACCCAGTGTGGTGATCCGGTATTACCATTACATGCCCTGGATTATATGGATAATTATTCAAAAGAACAAAGCTGTGCTGACTTCGAGCAACAATCCGGCTTTCACGATCACGTGTTGGCTTACGAGCAGGAAGAACGCAGAATGGACACCCATCGATTGACTCTGTTTCGTCACGCTCAACCCACTCAATGCGCCAGGGAGCAAACACTTGCTCCATTGATTATGCTGTAATAACTTCACACCCGTCTTCGGTGATAATAACGGTATGTTCTGCTTGACTAACGAGTTCACCATCATCCTCTTTTAAGACTGGATATCCATGGAGTACACCACGCTGTTCCAATCGTCGCACAGCCATTTCTGCACGATCAGACTCAAGCCATCGTGTAGCGAATGGCAATGTTTTGTATTCGTCTGTCACCTGCTGGAGAACCTGTCTTGCTGCTCGATTGCGAACGGATCGATCATGTTCAAGACTGTAAATCTCTGCATTGGTCCCCTCTGAGACCTTTCCTCGACCAGTCGTTGCAAATGGCTCAATCGCCACAACATCACCAACTTCGAACTCAATCCCACGTTCGGTGCCGCGATTTGGAACATTTGGACTGGTGTGTGCATCCCACTGTCCAACGCCATGACCTGAGAGATTCAAAACTGGCGTGTATCCATATCCGCGAATAACATCTTCAATTTCTGTGCCAACAGTACTTGTTTCGACACCTGGTGCAATTATCTCAAGTGCAGCATCCAGTGCCTCTTCAGCAGCTTCAACGAGTGTTGGTGTTCCAGAGAGGTCAATTGTCACTGCAGCATCAGCAATATATCCATCAACGTGAACTCCACAATCAAGACACACCAGTTCATCATCAAACACAGCTTCATCATCAGCACCCGGGGTTGCGTGGGATGCCTCTTCATTGACGCTAATGTTTGCTGGAAATGCACATCCATCTGCGAGTTCCCTGATCCGTGATTCAGCAAATTTAGCCACTTCAAGATGTGTGGTACCTGGTTCAACCTTTGTTGCAGCTTCATCAAGCACTTGCTGAAGTACCTGTCCAGCTTTCCGATACTTTGAGCGTGTTTCTTCCGCAAGCGAGGCGCTAGCCATACTATATTATTGAGTGAGCGTCTCAAAGAGGTTCCGGATAAATCATCGTACTATCCCATGTCTATATATCTCACACAATGTATCTTAGCAATTGTTTAACAAACACACTGACAAATACCAATTAAGATAACAGTGCCACAGTTTGCAGACACTGTCGAACACAAGCGACTTGATGTAACCGCATGGGATGACATCTATATTATTGGTGATGTTCACGGCTGTCACGATGAACTCAATCAACTCCTTTCTACACTTGATGTGACTGATACCGATCTTGTTGTGTTTGTCGGTGATCTCGTTCGAAAGGGTCCAGACAGCAAGGGCGTGCTTGAGCACGTTCGACATGCAGAAAATATGTTTACCATTCGCGGTAATAACGAGGAAAAACTCCTTCGTGGCGAAAAGTCGCTTCCAGTGTTATCATCAGACGACCTTTCATGGATTAAATCACGACCAGTTGGAATTTCATGGCAAGACACGCTTGTTGTCCATGGTGGTGTTGACCCGCGAAAGGAACTTTCTGAGCATACAACATATGAATTACAGACGTTTCGATCGCTCTCATCCGGCTATGACCGTCCGTTCTGGTGGGAAAGGTATGATGGGTCGGATCGGATCTTTTTCGGTCATACACCGCTTGCAGCACCCGTTTATCGTGAGTGTGCAATTGGTCTTGATACTGGATGTGTGTATGGCAATCAGCTCACTGCATACGATTGGCGACGTGATTGTTTCCACAGTGTGACAGCAGAAAAAACAGTACAACATCGAAACGAATCCAAGTGGGTTCACCCTGATCAATCACCTCCTGCTGCAGATTGATATGGGATCTAAACCCAGCACAGCAAGGATTCCCTGGGTCACCTAATCCGTAGCAGTTCAAATAAGTGTTATATCTGTTATATCTGATATGTCTGACGCGTATTTAAGATATGGCAGTCATATTTGCTAGTATGCAGGGGATTGACTTGAACGAAGGATTGAGCTATGCTGTTCGACTGACGCTTTTCGGGATCTTTATAATAGCTATGAGCGGTATATCGGCTGCGTTTGGAATTGGAATCCTCGCTCGTACACTTGGCTATGCTGTCGGTGTCAATTTCACTCTACCGCTGAGAGGCATAAACACGACATTGCTTTCTGGATTTGGTGTCATTCTGACTGTTGTGGGAATTGTTTCTCTCATTTCGGGTTTAATTACTCTTGTGTACAAACTCATCGTTGATGCTGTTTCACGGGGGGCTCAAATGGCAAGCAATTCTCGATCGAAATCACAGTCTCGTAGTTCACAGTCAAAAACAAATGCACGAACGCAATCAAATCGGGCACCACCACCACAGTCACAACAGCAATCGCCAACACAGTCACAGCAGTCACCGCAATCGAGGTCTACTCAGCGGTCAACTCCCCGAAGCACTCAGAACACCGATTCCGAGACGACTCCCGGTCGGCGCTGACAATATCAGTTATATGTTGAATAGGCGCAATCCAGCGCCGTTTACATCGTGGATACGCGCCGTCAGACGAAGACGGGGAATTTCGAGCTTTTTTGATATCGTGTACTGACATGTCGACACGCTGGTTACGACCCCAGTGCAGTCGCATGCCGGAAGATCGATAATTCGTGTGTGAGTGTCCACCGAGACTGGATACAGGGTGTACCCTTCGGAGAATCAAATAACAAGCGACGGGCAATCATCAACATAAGTAACTCCGAGTCTGGTGAAACCGGCTACCGCTCTGATATCAAAAATATTAGTTATGATTAGTGCCTTAGTATAGATTTTAATTTTTAGTTATCCATGAGGCGACGCAATTGTGCCGGAGGAACAGCGCCTCGTGCAGCATTACCATCGGTTTTATTAACAAATGTGGGAACACCGGTGATGCCTGCGTTTTGTGCTGCACGAAATTGCTCGTCAAGCGCATCATAGCGATCTTTATCACTAAGTATTGTCTCTATCCAGTCAGTATCGATATCAACATCAATTTCTGATGCGATATCGATGAGCACAGCTGTTTCCCCAATATCACGGTCGTCCTCCCACAACGCCGCGAGCACTGCCGTATCGAATGCAAGCCATGAGTCATATGAGTATGCGTCTGCTTGCTGAATATTCACAGAAACGAGTTGTGCGGGTCGTGAGTCGACATCCGTTGCTAATTCTTGACACATCTCGGTGGCGTCATATTGATCCTGAAGTCGTCTCACGTTCTCTCTCGCCTGTTGGTAATACTGCTCACCTTTTTGATTTGCAGCGTCATGATCGATTGATCCATCTGCATGTCGCTGTTGTGCTCGGAGATCAAACGGGTGCCATTCGATCTGAAGAGAATCCTCACGTTCGGTTTGGTATGTGCTCAATGCGCGTCGACCCAGATAACAGAATGGACATACGTAGTCGGAATAGACAAGAATTGATTCAGCCATATGATACTAATAGTTGACTATTGCATAATACAGCTTACGACATCAACTGCATTTGGATCAGGCTACATACACTCATTGTCGGCTGTCGCTAGTGTATTATAGACTATTAAAATCAAGTGCTGAGATACATGTGTTCAACTTGCAGACGCATAAGACGTGATCAGAGATACGAAACGGCAGTGATTTACGCTCGGTTTCAAAAAAACGATGCACGTTCTATGAGCTACGAGCAGATTACAGCCCCTGAGGCGGGCGAGAGAATAACTGTCACCAACGCGGAGACCGGTGAATTAGATATCCCCGATACTCCAATCATCCCAATCATTCATGGCGATGGAATTGGAACGGACGTCGGGCCTGCAGCACAGCAAGTGCTTGAAGCCGCCGCAGAAGCGACTGGTCGTTCAATTGAGTGGCTTCGAGTATATGCTGGTGAGTCCGCTCGCGAGCGGTATGGTGAGAACCTCCCGGAAGACACTGTTTCAGCAATTCGCGATCATCGTATTGCAATTAAAGGACCACTCACGACGCCTGTTGGAGCTGGATTTCGCTCACTGAATGTTGCACTTCGACAGGAGCTTGATTTATACGCGAACGTTCGTCCGACATATCATCTTAGCGGGGTCCCGTCACCAGTGAAAAATCCCAGTGCGATGGATATGGTAACATTCCGTGAAAACACCGAGGATGTCTATGCTGGTATCGAATGGGAAGCCGGGACTGCAGGTGCAGATGAGGTGCGAGACTTTCTTGAAAATCAAATGGATTACGATGAGGTAATGCATGATGGACCAATCGGGATTGGCATTAAGCCAATTACTGAATTTGGGACAAAACGATTAGTCCGTCAAGCAATCGATTACGCGCTTGAGAACAATCGTCCTTCCGTCACTCTTGTACATAAGGGTAATATTATGAAATTCACAGAGGGTGCATTCCGCGATTGGGGATATGAAGTTGCTGAAGAAGAATACGGTGATATTACTATTACCGAGGATGAATTATGGGATGAATATGATGGTGAGCAACCTGCAGATACGCTCCTAATCAAAGATCGAATCGCAGATAATATGCTTCAGCAATTACTTACCCGGACTGATCAATATGATGTCATTGCAACAATGAATCTCAACGGTGATTATATGTCTGATGCTGCTGGGGCACAGATTGGCGGACTCGGAATTGCACCTGGTGGAAACTTTGGCGATGGACTTTGTCTCGCTGAGCCAGTACATGGTTCAGCACCAAAATACGCGGGTCAGGACAAAGTCAATCCGACCGCTATTATCCTTTCTGGACGTATTATGTTTGAGTATATGGGATGGAAAGACGCTGGCGAACTCGTTCGCGACGCCGTTGAGCAAACAATTCTCGACGGTGATGTCACCTATGACCTACATCGCCAGATTGAGGACGGTAGAAAACTTGCGACCTCTGAGTTTGCCGATGCCGTTGTGAGAAACATCGATGAATTGGCTTCATGATCAGTTACTTATTCTATAGCCAAGTTTAATAAATAGCAAATCCACACGCGGTTTTATTCGATTTCGGATCTCAACTTGTAGTGATGGATACGGAGTCAGATACAGACCAAACTCAACCACAGGATATCACACTGTCATTTCCTGATGCAGAGACTGTTGAGGCTGCGCTTCCAACCCGCGAAATACCGAGTTTCGCGACAGTCGAATCCCATCCGGAAACGCCTGTTGAAAGCGATATTATCAAAGCGACTCAATATGCTGTTAATAATCTTTCCGGACCACTGTCATCTGTCCCCGCTGGTGGGACAATCGCTGTTGGTCTCGGAAGTCGTGGTATTCATGACATTCAGACAGTTGCTCAAGTTACCATCGATGAACTCATCAGTCGCGGGTATAATCCGGTTGTGATTCCGGCAATGGGCAGTCATGGTGGGGCAACACCAGCAGGACAGCGACAGACACTTGAAGAAATTGGTCTGAACGAGGAAACACTTGGATGCTCAATTGACGCAGGAATGGAAACAACCGTCCTAGGTGAGACAACGCGTGGTCACAATATTTCATTTGCACAGTCTGCAGTTGATGCAGATGGAATCATCGTAATTAATCGGATAAAACCACATACCAACTTCACCGGTTACATTGAAAGTGGATTATCTAAGATGCTTACTGTTGGTCTTGGCAAACAAGCAGGTGCACGCACGTTTCATGAGACGGCACTGACGAACGGATACGTCGATACGATTGAACGTGCTCTTGAGATAATTTGTGATACTGTAAGGGTGATCGGTGGTATTGGTATCGTTGAAAATTTTCACGAACAAACCGCTCATATCGATGGGATTCCAGCAGATAAGCTCCCAGAGGCTGAAACATCTCTTCTCACCCGTGCGGAATCATACCTTCCGACACTCCCATTTGATGATCTTGATGTTCTTATTATCGAAAAAATTGGCAAAGACATCTCAGGTGCAGGAATGGACACAAATGTTGTTGGACGATATCGAGTGCTGAATGCTGATAACCCTGATACACCAGCAATTAGTCGAATTGTTGTACTTGGATTAACTGAGACAACTCATGGTAACGGGCAAGGTATCGGATTAGCAGATATTACGACCGCTAATGTTGTCAGCGAACTTGATTTTGAGCAAACATATACGAATGCATTGACAAGTGCATCAGTGTCAAAAGCTCACCTTCCACTTGTGATGCCTTCTGAGCGACATGCAATCCAAGCAGCCCTCGGCACTATTGGTCAGTATGATCCACAGACAGCACGCATTGCTTGGATTAGCGATACATCACAACTATCACAGTTTCATCTCTCGACCGGACTGCTCCCGGGTATTGAAGCAACTGACAGTCTCACAATTAAACAACGGATGGAACTTTGCTTCACCGATGATATCGCTCGATTTGATCCACTCACTGATAGTTAATTTTTCATCATACTACAGTCACTCCCACTCGAGAGCGACCATTGTTCGAGTCAGCGCCACAATCGTCCAATGGGGTGCACGACATATCGTCTAATAAATAGTGACGGCCGTATCCATACAATACTATACCCAACAGATGCACATCACAATCGTGTCTAGTTAATGTTATTTGACACATAGTGAAGAATCACTCCAATCGCATAGAGCGGAAAATTCAATCATATCGCGAATGAGTATATCATATGTATGCTGTCGTTGGTTGTACTGATTGCAGTGCAATGTGGTTATTAAGCGATGCACACACGGCAGAATCAGCAACCTGCCCACGATGTGGGCGCACTCATCAGACAAAGAAGCTCCGGCACTTTGTTGAGGAATCTGACCGGGAGGCTGCTCGGCAGGCACGATCAGCATTACTCGCCAAACGTGATGGAAACAGTGCAGCATTTGCCGATACAGCACATGTCGCAAAGATGGAACGGACACTGGCTGATGATAGCCAGCAGGTGAGTGATAATGAGTATCTTTCTGGTGTCGGAATCAATCCTGACGCGGTTGAAAACGCAGCCCAATCAGATGATGCAACCCGACAAAGTCGCCCCGAAATCATCCGTTCTGCAATCTCATCACAGGATGCCCCTACCGAAGAAGATATCATTTCATATGCAACGGACCGTGGTGTCCCGACTGACGCGGCTCGCGAACTTCTTGAAAAACTCATCCGTCAAGGCAATCTCACAGAGTCTCATGGCACGTATCGCCTCTTATAGCCAACTTCGATAGAGATAGAAACAGAGACAAAAGTGAACTACCTCAGGGATAATTCCAGAGGCACTCGCCTTGTCCCGTCTGTAGAGATAGCTGAATACGTCACTCTGGCAGCTATTCTCGACCCAGGTCTGCATGTGCAGTCGAGAGATTTCTTGATGCAAGCGCTGACAATAATGAGAGTTCGCCCGCAAGCGCTCCTGTCGCGATACATTCAGCAAGACCATCAGCGTTTGATCCTGGCGGTGTTCCTCCGCCTCGAATTCCAAGCATATCGAGTGCTTCTGCTTGTGCTGGAAGAGTGGTTCCGCCACCGACTGTCCCGACCTCAAGTGAGGCAATTGACACCGACATATAGAGATCATTCTCCCTGACCTCCGCGGTTGTAATCGCATTCGCCCCTTCGACAACTTGTGCTTCATCCTGTCCGGTCGCAATAAACATCGCAGCAACAACGTTCGCAACATGTGCGTTGAATCCAAGACTTCCTGCTTTTGCAGACCCAATCAGGTTTTTTCGAGTGTTCAACTCAGCAACCGCGCTTGGTGTTGTGTGTAGACGATCTACAACAGTCTCTCGCGGAATTGTCACATCAGCGGTCACCGTTCGTCCCCGTCCTTCGACAGCGTTGATCGCGGCGGGTTTTTTATCAGTGCAAAGATTTCCTGAGAGCGCAATAAGCTCAGCGTCAGTCTCTTTCTCAACAACCTCACAGGCTGCCTCAGTGGCGATAGTTGCCATGTTCATGCCCATTGCGTCCTTCGTGTCATATCGGAATCGAAGATACACTGACCGTCCAACAGCGTATGGTGTAACCGATTCAAGCTCACCGTGATTTGTTGTCTCCTCTGCTGCATCTCGAAGTGAATCAATATTATCACGAACCCATTCGACCAATGCCTTCGCAGTCACAACGTTATCAACTCGAAATACTGGAGCCCGAGACATTCCAGATTTCATTACACGGGCAACTGCCCCACCAGCAGCTGAGAGAACAGTGCACCCACGATTAACACTTGCAAGGAGCGCTCCTTCTGTTGTTGCAAGCGGTAAGTACCGCTTGCCGGTGAGTGCCCCACCATTTACTATGACAGGCCCGGCAACACCAATAGGGATGTCAATTGTTCCAATCATGTTCTCGATATTCGCTGTTGCCTCTGCAGCGGGGAATCCATAGTCAGATACCGCATCAAGCGCTATATCTGCCTGCTCTTCAACGATGAGTCGCCGTGCAGCAGCTGCAGTATCTGCATCGACATCGTCTATATCCGTGAGCTCATGCAACCGGCATTCGCCTGTCTGGACTGAATTGGCGAGTGTCGTTGGGTCTGGCATACCCGACTTTTTGTACCCGTTTAGATTAACGTTTGCAAGCACACGCCGGTATGAAGGCTAGGATTCTGATTGCGATCGTCTCAATAACGCTGGGAGAGATAGGATGTGTCGTTTCCTATCATACAAGTATTAATTAACATCCTCCATCCTCGAATTATAAAGATCATCAGAAGTCACGTATTATACGTTGATTTCTTTCTAGCCTAGATACAATGATTATAATCGTCAATACGAATCTATACATATATTATTTCGTATGAATACTGTGAGTAGAGATACTATATTCCAATCACATTTTGAAGAAAAATCTTTTTCAGTATAGCATGATGAATTGCAATCACGTCTAAATAATAAATACGATGGCAAAATTAGAAACCGCAGGATTTGAATCAGACCTCAGCTTGTTCAAATACGATAATCTTGAGCAGCTACCAGAGTCGTATCGTACTCTCACAGAGTCAGAACGCACTGATCGGATCACAGCAGCGCTTGGAGAGCTCGGTGATGATGTTATTATTCTTGGACATAATTATCAGCGCCGAGAAATTGTTGAGCATGCAGATTTTATTGGGGACTCATACGAGTTATCAAAACGAGCAGCCGAGTCTGACGCTTCATATGTTGTATTTGCAGGTGTCACATTTATGGCTGAAAGTGCAGATATTATCACAGACCCCGATCAGACCGTTCTACTTCCTTCAATGGAGGCTTCCTGTCCAATGGCAGGGATGGCTGAAGCACTTCAAGTCGATGCCGCCTGGGAGCAAATTGAGAATGCGACTGATAATCGCAATATCATTCCAGTGACGTATATGAACTCATACGCCGATCTAAAGGCATTTTGCGCTGAACAAGGCGGACTTGTTTGTACCTCTTCAAATGCGAGTGATGCATTCAATTGGGCGTTTGAGCGCGGAGATGCTGTTTTATTCCTTCCAGATAAATTCCTTGGACGAAACACAGCCGCAGAATTAGGATATGATGTTGATTCACCAGCTGGGACAGATGCAGTCGCTGAGTGGGATCCGTGGGATCCTGCAGGTCCGGATGCGAGTGATGTTTCCGATGCTGAGATTATTCTCTGGGATGGCTATTGTCAGGTTCATGAACGCTTCCGTGTTAAACATATCAAATCAATTCGGGAAAGTCACGATGCGAACGTCGTCGTTCATCCTGAATGTCGACGCGACGTTGTTCGTGCTGCTGACGTTGTTGGTTCAACAAGTCAAATATGCGATACGATTGCAAACGCTGAGCCCGGAGAAACGTGGGCAATTGGAACGGAGGTTCACCTCGCGAATCACCTCCAACGATGGCATCCCGATGTTGAGGTAGTCCCACTTTGTGGAGATGCATGTATGGACTGCAATGCCATGCGACAGATCGACCCAAATTACTTGACATGGTTACTTGAATCACTCGCAGACGGCGAAGTTCACAACGCCGTTGAGGTGGCGCCACAAGAGCGGGATCGGGCAGCAACAGCACTTGATCGAATGCTTGAATTATAATATATTTCGAAACATGAGTTTTTCAAACCAAACAGATGTTCTGGTGATTGGCTCCGGTATTGCAGGATGTGCAGCAGCACTCACAGCCGCTCGAAATGGTGCATCAGTCACAGTTGTCACAAAAGCAACCGAGCCGAGCGATGCCTCAACTGATTGGGCACAAGGAGGTATTGCTGTCACTGGGAATGACCCAGAATCATTCCGAAAGGATATTATCGAGGCAAGTGCCGGTGAAGCTCAGCCAGAAGCTGTTGATGCTCTTGTGAATAACGCACGTGATGTTGTTGATGATATCCTCATCAACACGCTTGAAATACCATTTGATGGGGCTACTCCGACAGCGCCACTCGATGCATATGACCGTGGTCGTGAGGCTGCACACTCAGAACGGCGAATCCTCCATGTCGATACCACCACCGGCGAGCATATTCTTCGTCCATTTCTCGCTCAGCTGAAATCAGACAATCGCATCGAATTCGTTGATGATGCGATGGCGCTTGAACTCCTGACACATGAAGGACGTGTGCATGGGGTCTCAGTTCTACGTGATGATTCTGTCACGTCCGTCTTTGGTGGTGCAACTATCCTCGCAACAGGCGGCATTGGTGCATGTTATGAAACGAGCACGAATCCTGGGGGTGCAACCGGCGACGGAATTGCGATGGCTGCCCTCGCTGGTGCACGAATTGCTGATATGCAGTACGTTCAATTCCATCCGACTGCATACCCTGGTCCTGAGCCATTTCTTGTGAGTGAGGCTGTCCGTGGGGAGGGAGCCGTTCTTCGAAATGCTACCGGTGATCGATTTATGCCGGATATTCATCCAGACGCTGAACTCGCCCCTCGAGATATTGTTGCCCGAGGCGTTGCTGCCGAGCGCGAGCGCACAGGTGAGGTTCGACTTGACGTGACGCCCGTTGATCCAGATTTCAATCGTGCCTTCCCTGGGCTTACAAGTCGATGTAATGATCGTAAGATCGATCTTGAGTTGGGCATTCCAGTTGCCCCTGCAGAGCATTATCTTTGTGGCGGAGTTGCTGTCAATACCGATGGAGAAACGACGCTCGATAGACTGTATGCTGCCGGTGAATGTGCACGAACAGGCGTCCACGGTGCGAATCGTCTCGCGTCAACAAGCCTTCTCGAAGGACTTGTGTGGGGACGCGCTGCCGGTCAGCAAGCAGCACAGGTCGGGATTGATGATATAACATCAATTGAAACGTCGTCGCCGCTTGACCGTGACCCAGCACTACCGTCCTCATTTGTTGATGGAAAATATCGTCGGCTTCGAAATACGATGGAAACAGCTGTCGGTATTGAACGGACGGACGCAGGTCTATCGGAAGCCCGATCAACGCTCCGACGACTGAAAGGTGAGGTTGACGCATATACGCGGACACGTGTCTCACAGTCGCTATATGAACTTCGTAATGCGACTATCTGTGGACTATTGATTACACGGGCTGCAAGCGAAGCTCCCTCTGCTGGATGTCACCAGATTGTCGATACGAAGACAGCAGAATCAACAGTGGGTGAGACGATTGCTGACGACTGAGACCATTGAGCGGTGGCTCGGTGAAGACATTGGTCATCGTGATGTGACGAACGATGTCCCTGGAGAGACAACAGGTAAGCTCATTGCAACCGAATCTGGTGTCATTGCCGGGCTTGATGCTGCTACTTCCGTATTTGAATATCTTGGTGTTGCTGTCACACCAGTCGTTGGCACCGGCGATCGCGTTGATCCCGGGACAACTATACTTGAGGCGTTTGGGGACGCACAGGCTGTTCTTCGGGGCGAACGTCTTGCGGTCAATCTTGTTGGTCATGCATCAGGCGTCGCGACGCGAACACGCCGGGCAGTGCACGCGATTGAGAACGTGACTCAAACCGGACAAACGCGTATTGCTGCGACTCGAAAAACAACACCAGGGCTTCGTGGTATCGAGAAGCGTGCAGTCGTCGCTGGCGGTGGTGATACACATCGACTTACCCTCTCTGGATTAGTGATGATCAAAGACAATCATATTGCCGAGTTAGGACTTACTGAGGCGATTACTCGATTTCGTGAACGTAAATCATTTGTGACAAAATTGGAGGTTGAGGTTGAAACCCCAGAGATGGCAGTGCAAGCAGCAGAGGCTGGTGCTGATATTGTGTTATTTGATAATCTTAACCCGGCGACCGTTCGAGAGGGCGTGATGTGTGTTCCAGATGACATATTAACCGAGGCAAGCGGTGGAATAACAGTTGATGCAGTCGATGCATACGCTGAGACTGGCGTTGATATCATCTCAATGGGCTCACTCACTCATAGCGCCCCCAGTCTTGATCTCTCATTTCGGATGGACGAGTGAGAAAGACGTCATAATGGTTCAACACCGTGGAAGACATCAAAACTAAACTTGAATCCGACTCTTAGTCTCATTATTCAGCAGTATATCATATCTCGTTTCTATACATTCTTCGAGTGTTAGCCGATGATAAGCTTCTATTCAGTTGGAATATTCATTTATATACATGAACTCCACCGACACTAACCGTCCATTCTTTGACCGCGTGGCAACGCGAATCAGTCGCATCAATAGTGTTATTTCGGTTGGGCTTGACTCGGACCCCAATCGTATTCCTGCGCATCTTCAGACGGCTGACCTTCCACGGTGGGCATTTAATCGTCGTATCATCGATGCAACACATGAGCATACGGTCTGTTATAAGCCTAATACCGCCTTTTATGAGGATCCTTCAGGATGGCGCGCACTGCGTGAGACTATCGCATATGCACATGGCAAAGATGTCCCTGTGTTGCTCGACGCAAAACGAGCCGATATCGGCAATACGACACGACAGTACGCAGAGCTTCTTAACAAAGCGGACGCGATTACGGTAAATCCCTATATGGGTCGAGACTCACTTCAGCCATTCCTTGATCGTGAGAACAAGGGGGTGTTTATTCTTTGTCGAACGTCAAATCCGGGAGGTGCAGATCTTCAGGATCTTGAACTTGTCACTGGAGAAACCGTCTATGAACGAATCGCTGCGCTTGCAGAAGGATGGAATACTCATGGGAATGTTGGACTTGTCGTGGGTGCGACTGCTCCTGAAGAACTTGAATCACTTCGTGAATACGTTCCAGATCTTCCTTTCCTCGTTCCTGGGATTGGTGCTCAGGATGGAGACCCGGAGGCAGCCGTGACATACGGGCTTGTTGATGATGTTGGACTCATAAACTCCTCGCGTGGTATTATTTTTGCTGGTGATGATAATGGAGAACAGTTCGCAGATACTGCAGGCGTTGCCGCCAAGCGACTAAAACAACAACTCAATCAATTTCGGGATACCGCTTGAGATGAATGACCTGCTTCAAGTTTCTTGAATCGATATACAACGGCGAGGACACCTGATGTTTCGTCTATCGGTTAATACTCAATAGGTGCATGAGCTGATAGATAATAAAAACTCTATCGTGAGAGTATGCAAGTCACACTCGGCGAACTGATACGAGGGTTGTTTATCGGAACTGTGGGACGTCATCTTGATTCTTGTGGGTGTGACCTGGTTCGCCCCCACCGATATCTCCCTGCCCGGATTGATCTGCGCAATTAACACAAACCCCGAGTTCATCAACATAATGATTATCGCATACAGTTCCACCACAACGCTGACACACGTGTGCCGCTTCTCGCTTTTCACCAATCTCACACAACCCTGAAATGCTCATATATGAATATACGCGTGAGAGTATTTCAGTTCCCGGCACGCCTCCGTTGTGAGCCGAAAGATATCGGATGCGGCGCACACCAATAATGAGCAAACGATATCATACGGTAATCTCATACGAGTTTCAGATTGACATCAATCTTCTTCAGGATATAATCACTAATCCAAACATGACCATTACGCTGTATGCACTTGATGGGTGTCCATACTGTGAAACCGTGCATGATGCACTCACAGACGCTGGTGTGGAGTACACCACTATTTAGGTCGATGCGCTTCATTCTGAGCGAGATGAGGTTCGTCGCGTCAGCGGACAGCGTGGTGTTCCTGTATTAGTTGATGAAGCGCGAGGGGTAACAATGTGTGAGAGTACAAATATTGAGACATACGTACAACAAACGCTCGCTGGTGAGTAACGATTTCGCTCTTTGATTTCAGTTTTTTGCTGAATACTCTGTTCGGTGGTCAGTGATCACGTCTGGCATTTACCAATCCGATTAATGCAGTGATAGTAGATTTTTGATCACACGGGAGTCAAAACGAACGTTTAAGTCTCAAGATTCAATATTTCGCTTGAGGGGGTTGGTGGTCTAGCCCGGTTATGACGGCTCCTTCACACGGAGCAGGTCGGCGGTTCGAATCCGCCCCAACCCATACGCGGCACGTACGGATTGTATTCGGCCGTATTCTCTGCCTTCAGATCTTATAACCGATGAATAGCCAATACCGGATGAGATTTCGAGGTCGTGAACATATTCGCTTGTTGCACGCGGTGTGCCTCCGTATAGCGATCCAGTTACTGGATATGGCTTCGCATATAAAAAAGTGAAACTGATAGGTGCTTCCAGCGCGCGCGATATCTGACTTACTCGCGTGCATTTCCCTCAAATTCATTGTTCCATCTGTTCGAAAAATCCGTGCCATCGTTCGGGCATATCGTTAGTGTCGTACACTCCCTCGTTTGCCAGTTCTAAGAGTCGAACAGCTTCAGCGTCAGGAAGGTTCTGGAGAGTAAGTTCCTCGACTGTCTCCCTCCGTATCGACTGACTCAACCACCCAAATAACACAAAAAGGACTGGTCATCGTCCAGCGCCGTGTTGTGTGCGCCGCTGGCGAAGTGTCTCCAAGCGCCGATGATGTAGTCTCCACTACCGCTCTACGGCACGGTTTTATTCATGTTAGACCGCTGCTGTGTATATGGACGAATTGACTGCGAATATCTCGTTTGACAGGTTCGCGGATATGCCGGAGTTCTATGGATCTGGTGCTGCGGAATACCGTCTGGTAATGGTGAAAGCGCGGGCTGACTTTCTCGATTTGTTCGCAGGCGCTCGTCACGTGGACGCCGTGACGTACGCGGAGACACCCGACCTGATGGTGAAGATGCTGACCGAATACGACATCGGCTCACTTGACGTGCTCATCGGGAATGCAGAAGACTACGCCGACCAGGTGAATGAAGTCTCGACGGCGAGGTCGCTCGTCCGACTGCGACAGGATGACAGACTCACGATTCGACTAAAGAACCGGAAGACAGTCCACTCGAAGATTTACCGAATCGTGATGCCGGATGACACAGTGAAACTCGTCCAAGGGTCAGCCAACCTCTCGCGGAACTCCTGGGAGTACCACACGAACCAGATATCCATCATCACAACCGATGTCGGAACCGAACTGGACGAGGAGTTCGAGCGATTCATCGACGAGTACCGTGAGGGGTACAGCGACCAGACGCTCCTCGAAGGGCTTGTCGAGGCACTGGAAGATGCCGATTCACCGGAAGAGAAGGAGAACCGCATCGAGTACTGGGTTGGTGCCGGCGATCTCGACGTGAGCGATACTGCTGCCCTGAATCAGGATGCCGTCGAGGATCTGAAAGATGTCGCCGATCAGGTCACTGCCGTCGTCGACGACCCAGAGGAGGCTGAGGAGACGGTTGCGTTCGTCGAAGAACCCGAGAGCGCCGACCGTAGTGTCGTCGAGCCGGACGAGCCAACAGATGAAGACGATTCGACCGACGCTGCGGACGACGACGAGTCACCAGACGTTGGGCTCGTCGAATCGGATCACGAAACAGGGCTGACGGACGGACTCGACCGCCCGCGAGTCCGTGCGCCCGACGAGAAGATACGCATGGGAACCAGCAAGGTGGACAAAGACACTGCTGACGAGTTCGGGGTCGGGCTCCGTGACCGCGGCGCGACCGTCGAGGATCACAGCATCACCGCGCCGCTGAGCGCGTACAACAATCAGGTGAAGGAATCGACCGCTATCCCGACGATGTCCGTCCTTCCGGAGGCCGAGCAAGTCGTGATCGGTGAGGACGACGAAATGATTCTCGTCGCTACCGACGAGCCGACCCCTGAAGTCCTGGATCACTGCCTCGAAACCATCGAAGACTACATCGAAACCGTCCAGAACCACGGTCACACGCAATCCGAAACCGCAGTGATGGCGCAGATGTATGAGGCATTCCTCTACGGGTTCTGGGCTCCGTTCGCCAACCAGTATGCCGAGGCGTTGTCGTCACCGTCTCGGACGCTTGACAACGTTCTGCAGCACCTCTACATCGAAGGCAAAAGTGACGCGGGGAAGGACAAACTCACCGAGTACATCCTGCGGCTCGTCTCCGACAACACAGTCATTTCTGGCGTGGACGCGGACGATGTTGGCGTCAAGGAAGTTCGCGGTGTCCGCGAGTGGGACACATGCTTCCCGTACGCCATCATTGACGCCGAAAAGGAGAAAATCCAGCGGTGGAGCCCGATCCGAAACTACTGGGGTGACTGGACACCCACCAGTGTCGATCAGCCGTGCCTCATTTTCACGACCAATGACGCACTCCCGAAATCGGAGTTCCGGAACCGAATGAAAATACTGAGTATGGACGTTTCCTTCCCTTCGAACCCGGAGGATCCGGGTTTCCGCGAAGCGCAACAAGACCTCTCGGAGGTGCTGGAACGACAGAACCCGATCTTCAGTTACGTTGCCCGTCAAATGCTCACCGAGCAGCCGTGGACTGACGGGAACGGTACGATCGAAGACGTTCGCCGTATTATCCGCGAATTCTACGATGAGGCCGGTCGAGAGCAACCCGAGTACTTCCCCGCTGACGAACCGGCCGAGAAAACGTACGACACGGGGCGGTTGAAGTGGCAGCGGGATATCCAAGGCGGTCGTGTCACGTTCGAGTCGGAGCCGAATGCCATCACAGCTGACTTCGACCGTGAGGAGTACGAGGTGTACGACTACGAGAAGCGCCTCCCCAAACGATTCATGTCCGAGAAATCGTCCACAAGCGTCTACATCGGTGCACCCGAGGAATTCGCTGAGTGGATCGGGTGCTCTGTCAGCGAACTTCTAAACGGCGCGACCGAAACCGGCACGAATACTAAGCAATCAGCCACCACAGAAGACGCATCGGATATGGACGACTCGGACGGGTTCTTCTCTCGGCTGTTCGGGGACTAATCTTCCTGATTCCCTGTCAGATTCTTGCGGAGGGCTATATGATCTCCACCGCTTGCTCGGTCAGTCGATAGCAATACGCTGGTCGGACAACTTCAACAGTTAGAGCCTCTTTAGTTTCACTTTGCTTGTCATACGTTATTGTACCCTCCGCTGTCAGTTTACAGGAATTCAGTACTAATGATTCGGCTCTGCACGTTTAAGTAGTATCGAAATATGATAACCAACGACGGCTGATGCTTCCGATTACGGATTTTCTGTCATGCACCGATCCACTTGGTGAGTTCGAGTCACTCTCATATCACCAGACTCGCCACGCCAAAACGTACGTGACAGGTCTTGCTGCTGGCCGCAGCAAGATCGTTACCGGGATCGCACGAGAAGTCCTTCCAGCCGGAAGTGACCGAGCACTCAACAAGTTTCTCACTGAGTACGACTGGGACGAAGACCAGCTCAACCACGAGCGGTTAGAGGGACTGCAAAAACACGGTGAAAACCGGTGGTCACAAGATGGTTACATCGTTATTGACGATTCGGTGTTCCAGCGAACCGGGAAGGATAGTGATTCAACAAACTTCTGGGTGAACTAATTCACTCAGTCGATGCGAGAGAACTACTCTGACTGATGCATGTCTACTCAAGCACCCACTTCTTCTGTGAGCTACTATAGTCGTGGGTAGCTGACTCAGGAGTCCAATCACTCATTCTCATGCGATTCGAACTAATTCACCAAACTAATCTCATCCGATTACCGGCTGTCCCTGTCCAAATATAGACACATTAGTGCGCATAATTCATTAATCATATACACGTATAATGTATTTACACCGGGTTTGCACATGTAGTAGCAATACGAACACTATTCTCCTGACTGTCACCTATATCGGATGAACACCGGTTTATTAATGACTGAATCGGATTGATCGATGCATACCGAGTCACGTCGTCGAGTGCATTGACAATCTGGCATGTTGCACGTTCTCCACGGTTACTACCCGCGCGGTTGAGCAGAATAATACGACGCTCGCAATGTCCGCGACAATGTTTAAATGTGACATCAAGCGCACACCGTTGATTGTGGAATAGTAGGGGTAGGACACTCCGAACAACTCATAAAAACAGAAAGCTCTAATCTCAACAGGCGAGGGGCAGAGAACCCCGATCGGAGGAGGGTGGAGTAATTCACTCTGTAATCAGTCGTTTTGTGTGTCTGAAATCCACACAGCAATGTGTCTGGAAAGTCATAACTCAACCATGGCGGTAGTATGACTCCGCTTGGACATCTCGCGCTCGGATTGATTAGTGGTCGGACATTAGAGTATGAGACGACTGCTCTTCGATTATGTCTTCTTGCCACGTTTCTTCCGGATATTATCGATAAACCAATGTTTGCAATCGGTGTGTCAATCACCGGTCACACGGTCGGTCACTCAGTGCTCACATTCTGTGGCATTAGTATATTACTCATCTCAGTCTCACGACTTCGATTTTTAATTCCGATACTTCCTGGATATGGAAGTCATATCATTGCTGATCTGATTGTCGCATACCCAGAATTCCTCACGAACTATTTTTGGCCAGTTCTTCCACAGCGCCCAACACCCGATGACCCTGTGATTCAATATTGGATTGATTATGCAACGAGTATCACTGGTGTGATTGAACTCATCCCTATCGTTGTTGCTCTATGGATTATTTTCATCGATGGATACATTCCAGTTATCAACACGACAACCGAATCCAGTGATATCGAGTCATAACAAATAAGATCAGATCAACTTACCCCACCCCTGGGTCGGGCTCAGTCACCCATCTTTCATCGAAAGCACTCGCCTCTATATTCCCATATTATTCCAAAGATCTCGGAATGTAGCGAGGAGCCTCTGTCGGGCAGTAATAACTTCACCAATCAGCCACATCGTCACAATGATCAAGGAACCCAGCGCAAATAGAAGATCCCATCCGGTCATCCAGACAGGACGGATCCATGGGGTGACATGCGCCCATTGTGTTGCGATTGCACTCGCTGGCTCTGCAAGTGGTGTTCCCGCGGATGTTGTTCGTGCCCAATCGGCGACACCAACACCGTTATTACTTACAGTCGTTAGATTCGCACTTCCTGTGATTGGATAGTTCCCAGATGCGTTTATATCGCGCATTGTTGGTCCGTTCGATTCATCGCCATGTACCACTCGTTCGGCATCGTAGGGTCCCCATGTCGCATAATACTCCCAAACAACCTCACCCATCGGTGTGACCTCAATCACTCGGTGATTTAATGTATCAACAATGAGCGTATTTCCGTTTGGGAGTCTATCGGCATCTCGCGGCCATGTGAGCGTATTTGTCCCAACAGTCCAGGTTCGTGTCCACTCGTTATCCAGTTTTGCGTACTCGACAACACGGTCGTTTTCACTATCTGCAACGAGAATCGTAGGGGTTCCAGTATCACTCATCAACCAATCAGGATTGTGTTGCTCCTGTAGAATCTCGTGTGCGCCATCACGACCAAGCCGTTCGACGATTTGTTTTGTTTCAATATCAACGATAATTACTTGATCGAAGTTTCGTGGTGAGAGTAATAATCGATCCTCGCCGATTGGATCGACATCGTTGACATGTGTCCAATCTTTACTGTATCCACCGTCTGTCTCTGCTGAGAAATGATTCCGAAATTTCCACTGCCATGTGATTGCATCCGTGGACCGATTATAAATGACAACCCGATCATCACTCGCATCTGCTGACTCATTCCACTCACGCATATTTGCAATCACGAAGCGGTTCTCACCGAGATAATCAATATCGTGGGTATCTTCCATTTCAAATCGCTTCTGCCAAACACGTGTTTTTGTTGTTCGATTGAACTCGAATACAACTGTTTCACCTGCACGTGGCGATGACACCAGAAGATTGCCATTTGGGAGTGGGTCAACGTCATAGAACCATGCACTCCCACCGACATTGTCAGTATGTGTCCATTTGAGATCACCGCGTTCATCGACAGCAACTAATCGGGCTGGTTTCTTCTCATTTGTATTCCCACGGAATGTGTATCCCTGGGCGCTGATAACGGTCGAGCCATTCGCAGGCTTTGTGATTGTTCCCTTCTCAAGCGCCGGTTGTGCGGATGCATCATATGTAATTGCTGATGTAATTGATGGGGTAAGTAAAATGATAATGAGAACCACAGTTATCAATCGGATCAAATAAGCCCGTGAGCGAAACGCGGTGAGCACATCACGTGGTGAATGTACTCTCTCCTGAATCTTTTGCGATACGCTCACTAATATTAACCAAATGAATACTCTCAGCTACGGTTTTGTCACGCTTATGATATGATGTGATATGATATAATATGATACCACGCAATCGCTTGGTTATCTATATTTGCCCAGTGAGTATGCCACTTGTCCGAACAAAGAAATACACGACAAATGCAGCGGCTAATGCCCAATGACCGATACGCACATCAGAGACCTCTCCGGCAGCGAGTTTAACAATCGGATATGACACAATACCAGCAGCGATTCCATACGCAATTGAGTAGGTAAATGGCATCACCAAGATTGTCATTCCTGCAGGAATTGTATGTGTAATATCATCCCATTCAATATCAATGACATTCTGTAACATGACGATTCCAATCACCACTAACGCAATATGTGATGCATAAATCGGAATTGCGGCTGCGAGCGGGACCAAAAGCAATGATCCAACAAACAACGTTGCAATCGTTAATGCAGTAAGCCCAGTTGAACCACCCTCTTTCACTCCTGAAGCGGATTCAATATATGTTGTCACTGTCGATGTTCCAAGCATCCCACCGACGGTCGTTCCAATTGCATCTGCCATGAGCGGACGGTCAATGTCTGGAAAATTTCCTGTATCATCAAGAAAATCACCTGCTTGCCCCACCCCAACGAGTGTTCCAGCAGTGTCGAAGAAATCCACAAAAAAGAATGTAAATATAATAAGCGCAAATGAAAATGCTTCGACATCACCAAGTCCAGATATGAATGCCCCTGCAAGTGGAGTAATATCATATGAGACGGCTGTTGATCCAGCAACAAGACCAGCATCAGGGGTGAACGGTCCGAAGGTGGTGAGTGCCCATCCACCCAGTGTTGTCAGGACAATCCCGATAATAATCGATCCGGGAATCCCGCGTGCATAAAGCGCAAGCGTAATAAATAGTCCAAGGACTGAGAGAAAGGCTACTGGATCTGACGCAACTGAGCCAAGTGTAATGAGTGTTGCACTATCATCAACGACAATCCCCATTGCTTGCAGTCCAATAATTGTTAAAAATAACCCAATTCCGGTTCCAACAGCGAACTTCACCGGTTCTGGAAACGCTCGGATAATATATTCACGAGCACCGACCGCAGTAAGTATAATAAAGATAATCCCCTCAACGACAACGGCTGCCAGCGCTGTCTGCCATGGAATACCAAGCGCTCCGACGACAGTAAACGCAAAAAATGCGTTTAATCCAAGCCCTGGCGCCTGTGCAAATGGTCGATTTGCATATATCGCCATAATGAATGTTGCTGTTGCTGCAGCGATGATTGTCACCACCGCTAACATTGATTGAACCTCGCCGGGTGCCATCCCAGAAATTGCAATACCATCTGCTCCTGGAATCCCTGGTTGATCGGTTAACACAGATGGATTCACAATAACGATATATGACATCGTCAGAAATGTTGTCACCCCTGCAAGAATCTCGGTTCGGATAGATGACCCATGTTCTTGTATATCGAAATAGTCATTGACCGTCTCAGAAAGTCCCATAATACACGTTTGAGCATGAACTTAACAAACAATATAAATATTTCTATTGCTCATCACATCTCGTGATCTGATGTTTGAATCAACGAGTATCAAACTCTGATAATGCCCCAACAGGGACATCCGTTTGTGTGCGTGCTTTCTTGATTCCTTTTGTCCCGACAGCGATGAGTGCGAACACACCTGTGACTTCTGCATCCGCTTGTCCGACAATGTCAAGTAATACCTCCTGTGTTTCCCCTGAGCGGATTAAATCATCAACGACAAGAACTGACTCACCGGTATTAACTGCGCATGTGGGAAGATAATATGTTAACTCGATACCCGATGCAAGACGCTGACGAGATTCGATAAACTCCTCAATGGCAGTCTCTTTTGATTTTTTGGCGTATGCAATGCGAGAGTCGAAATAACTCGCCATCGCCGCACCAAGTGTAATCCCATCTGTCGCAGCTGTCAATACAACGTCTGGGCGCTCAAATGCAAACGTATCTGCAGCGACAGGAGCGACAAGATTGAGAAACGACTGATCAAATACAACACCCGAGTTATCGACATAGCCCTCATCATCAAATTCAACTCGTGCATGCAATTCAGCAGCGAGTGCTTCCTGTCCAACATCATCGACGAGCTGACTTGCACGGTTCGTGCCTGGAAGAACATGCCCATTTACATATCGACTTAGATCGCCAGATGGTAACCCCGTTAATTCAGCGAGCTCATCATATGTTCGTGTTTCTTTCAGCATCCGGAGGACAGCTACAGCCTGTAATTGTAATGTTGCTTTCTCCGCTCGATTCATGTTTTTGTTTCCATAGGCACATCTGTATGAATACAACGATACATCTAGGACTCAAAATACACACAAACGTGTCTACTTCTCGTTATGATTATCTCAGGTTTTGCATCTCAGCAGTGTCTGATCGGCATCATACATTTTCGTCATCTACAAGAAGATCAGTAGCTGTAACAAGCGCTTCCATTTCAACATTATTTGATTCGAGTTGCTCACGTGCGCCCTCTTGTCTATCAACAACGACGAATACACGTTCAACAGTTGCTCCTACATCTCGAAGTGCATTCACGGCTTCAACTGCACTTGTTCCGGTTGTTGCGATATCTTCAAGCACAACAACCTCCTCATCTTCGTTCAATCTCCCTTCAATTCGATTACCCGTTCCGTACTTTTTTGCTTTCTTTCGAACAACAACATACGGCTGTCCTGCAACAGTACTTGTTACCGCAACAAGCGGGACAGCACCCAATGCAACGCCTGCAAGAGTCGTTTCATTAATTCGGTCGGCGAATGCAGATGCGATTATCTGGAGACATTTTGGGTCAGTCTCAAACAGGTACTTGTCGATATAATACGCTGAAGTTCCTCCGTGTGAGAGTTCAAATTCACCATACTGGACAGCATCAGCATTTCGAAGTGCAGCGACAATATCCTCCGTTGTTGGTGATTGTGGTATTGTCATAATCTGAGTCGTTGGTACAACCCTACTGCCCAGTGAATTAAATCAGGCGGTTCACATTGATCGAATGTAGCACGTGCAGTGAACGGAGTTTGTCAACGATATTAAAACATACTGTGTTCATGGCTGTGATATTAAGATATTGTGATATTTATAGGCGCTAATGGGCGAGACCCGGAGGTTGGATATGGCGTGACTTCGAGTGCTTCACGCTGTGCAAGACAAGTCATATGACATTCGTCGAAATATGGGATTGGGATATCTGACTAGTACGGCTCCTTCTTGAATCCAAGCACATACGCTCCAGCATTTGTTCCAAGATGTAATATCGGCGTCAGAATGAACACAGCAATCACGACAGGAGGTGTAAATGTCGCGATGACCCAGCGTGGTGCCAAAATAACCGCACATAAAATTCCTCCGACAACGAAATCAAGTTGATCAATTACTGGAAATGGTACCCCTCGCCGTCGACCACTCCGACGCTTAAAAAATGAGGCAACGATATCACCGAGCATCGCTCCGAATGCAAGCCCTACAGCCGCCTCAAGTGAAAATGGTGTGAGATCAGCACCCACACGTGTAAGAATCGGAAGTATTGTATTTAATCCGAGCGCGACTGCCACCCCAGCGAGCGTTCCGAAACCTGTTCCGCGCCACGTTTTTCCATCACCAAGTATCCGCCGACCACCGAGTGTTCGTCCGCCATCAATTGGCGCCCCACCGCCAGTCAGGACTGCTACGTTATTCGGAACGTATGCTGGGAGCATGGTCCATACTGCAGTGGCGACTACTTCGATGATCATATCCATGGATTATATAGAGTTGATAATAGCAGCAACGATACGTGAGCATATATGATGTATCGATTTGACTCCATATCAGTGATTAATACACGAGTATATAGACCTGAATAAGATCATCTTAATGAGCGACCCCGGCTTATTCAACTGTCAGAGACAACTTTGTCAAGCACGGGGGTTCCAGCGAAGTTTCCTTCAGAGTCTGACGAAATTCACCAGCAGAGAGACTTAATTCGTTGTGGGGTGTCCACAGTCCTCACTAGACTCTCTTTCTCAAACGGTTTGTTTGGGAGTTTGAGCGTGCCTGTCTGAACAGTGGCGAAACGACAAGAACGGATGGTGTTATCGTCTGTGTTAGTGGGTTGAATTAGTTCCACGTTAGACAATAACTTATCTGTTAGCTTGGATATTAATTGTCGTAGTCCATCAGGCGTGTCCACTCAAAATTAGATATAATGGATATTCCTCGTCATCATGTCTTAATATGATTATTTCAGAGATTCAAATTCTCAGCGCATAATTTTGACAATTCACAGGTCTCATATTGACTAAAATAAACAGAATGAGCGAGTTGAATATGATAGTTTGTAACTGATTTTGATAGATTAATCCATTCCAGTAGGATAAATAAGAGTCATTTTATATCTTTGCGAGTGAAATTTATAATAATCAATGTCTTCTTGGAGACGTGATTTCGCGAGTGGGCTTGTCGTTGTTGTCCCTCTATTGGTTATCTTATCGGTGGTCAACTATCTCTACTCGCGAATTGTGAGCCTGCCATTTGTCCGTCGACTGCAGGAGCCGTTTGGATTTTTTGCTGCTATCATTGTCTTTGTGCTGTTGATCTTCTCTGTTGGGTACTTAATGCGAACAACAGCCGGACGACTGATTGAAAACTATCTTGATGCGGCAATGAACCGTGTCCCACTCATCCGGGTGCTCTACAATGCGTCAAAACTTGCTGTTGAAACAGCACTGAGTGGGACCGAAGAGCTCCAAACGCCTGTCAAGGTTGAGACATGGCCTGGAATGCGGATGACAGCATTCAAGACAGGAAAAACAACAGTAGATGGTCGAGAGGTCCTATTTATGCCAACCGCACCGAATATTACCACTGGATTTATTATTGAAGTTGAAACCTCAGATATCACTGAGACCGATGAGACCGTTGAGGAAGCATTAACACGGACATTATCGGCTGGATTCGCAGATGAGGATCGCAATGCAAGCACTGAATCCGCTACAGGAGCCAGTTTTAGCACTACTGAAAATATTGACTCATCAGACAATTAATGATATCATAAAACTAAGACTGATTCCTCGGTTCAGAACTAAAGACGTCCGTTATTTTACTAGATTATACCCCATTTGTAATGCACTGCGTGCTCGTGTTCATTTTCTTAGACATAACTATCTTTAATCAGCGAGAGAATCCCGCCGTTTACGGCGGGCGTGAATCGCGTCACTTGACTACGCAAACTACGAGCGACAGCCCGCTGAATACCCCACGCCAATACAAAATTTTTATAGTACGATAAAACATACCCTAAAACAGATGCGGGTTGACATCGCCATCGAACGTGGAAGCGATCTCCATGAGCGAGTGAAAGAGTACTCCCGCGAGAACGGCCTGCGAATGGACTTCGCATACGCCGAACTCGTCGAACAAGGACTCGACGCTACTGAAGAATGAGTGAGGAGTGCAAGACGCTCGAAGCGTATCTTGCCCCACCCACTCAGCACAAACAGCGCAAGCTCCGCGACGAACACGACCGATACGAAACACTGCTTCGTCGCAGTTTCAACGACAAGTGCGACACGATGACTGCCGTCAACGAGGTTGTCAGCGGTGAAGACCTCAACTGGCACTCCAAAAACGCACTCAAACAATACGTCCCCCACCTTCTCGATGAAGACACATATGATGCGAAGCAACTCGCAGACACCCATCCAATCCGCTACGCCAACACCGCAGCCGTTTTCGACCACGATGAAGCCCGTCGCCACGAAATCTGCTGGGAGGTTCCGCTCCCCGGTCGCGGGACGAACTTCTGGATACCACTCCAGTTGAATCCCGAGCAAGAATACTGGTGGCACTCTCTGATTGACGACAAAGACGACAGCGTGTGGGCAGGCGAACTCCGCCTACAACTCGACGGTGACAGATGGGTATTGCACGTCACCGCAAACTACGAAGTCGAAGCAGACCACAAATGTTCGTGTGACAGTGACAATGTGACACCAGTCGGGTTCGACGTTGGTGAATCCAAACTCTTGGTGGGCTGTGCCCTCCGAGACGACACGCCTGTTGACCCGTTGTTCGTGGATGGAGGTCGTGTCCGACACCTCCGACAGAAACAAGCCAGTGCTGAAGATCGGTTGAAATCACGATATGCGTCGAACCTCTTGGACGATCTCGTGTGGGGCCGGTGGCAAGACGCCATCGAAGACGAAATCGAGAAGGCCTCGGCGCGAGCAGTCGAATACGCATCCCAGTTCGAGAAACCAGTCATCGTCCTCGAATACCTCGACGGTATCACGGACGAAGATATTGGGAAGTACTGGAATCGACGCCTCGGCAAATGGTTGTTCTCCCGGTTGCAGTCACGTATCGAGGATAAGGCAGCGGAGCGCGGTATTCCTGTGGAATACGTGTATCCGCATCACACGTCGAAAACGTGCAATGCGTGTCAACACGTTGGGTACAGGCCGCATCAGGGCACGTTCAATTGTATGAACGAGTCGTGCTGGGTCGGGGAGTACCAAGCGGATCTGAACGCAGCAGCGAACATAGCCAATCGGCTAAATCCGTGGGGAGAGAGCCTGCCTTGGAAATCGGCAGGCGATGACTCGCCACAGAGCGGGGGCCAGTGGCAGGCCCACAAAGACACGTCACTGAGCGAGGGACTCTCGTCCGAGAGGCGGACTTCCGATGACAAGGTTTCGTCTAGCTCACCAGCAGTGGGAGCGGGGACGGAGCCGGAGACCGGTGGCACGCATACGTCTTGAAACCTCAATCCAGCACCTTGCTGGTATTCCACCCGTGGTGGAAGCCCCGGCGTTTACGCCGGGCGAGGATGTCACGAGTCCCCGAGCGTTTGATACATGACTCCGATGGAGTCTTAAGACAATCTAAATATCCGATGAGTGCGATTCAGAGATATGTAAACCACTCTTCATGCGCGCTTGTTTCTCGATCAATAAGATCGAAGAATGCCTGTTGAAGTTCCTCTGTCACTGGACCTCTGCTTCCATCCCCAATTTCAACATTATCGACCTTTCGAATTGGTGTCACTTCAGCAGCAGTCCCGGTGAAAAACAATTCATCAGCAGTGTTGAGTTCACCGCGTGATATTGTTGCACGGTCATGGACAGTGTATCCTCGGTCTCGAGCAAGTTCGATAACAGTATTACGAGTGATTCCATCAAGAATACTTTCTGAAAGTCCAGGTGTGTATATTTCACCATCGCGAATCATGAAGATATTTTCTCCAGGACCCTCAGCAACATTGCCTTCCTTATTAAGTACAATTGCCTCAGTGTATCCGTTTCGTCGTGCTTCCTCACCAGCAAGTAATGAATTGACATATAAGCCGGTTGTCTTTGCATTTGTTGGAATCTGACTTGATGCATGCTTTCGCCATGACGAAATCATAACCTCGACACCCTTTGTGAGCGCTTCTTCACCAAGATATGCCCCCCACGGCCATGCAGCGATCGCTACATCAACTGGATTATCTCCCGGACTTACGCCGAGTGATCCATACCCATAAAATGCGACCGGGCGAATATAACATGATTCTAGTTTCTCACGACGTAACAATTCTAATGTTGCTGTCGTTAGTTCTTCTCGTGTGTATGGGATTTCCATATCATATGGCTGTGCTGACTGATACAATCGTTCAAGATGCTCATCCCATCGGAAGATTGCAGGTCCATTTTGTGTATCATAACACCGCACACCCTCAAAAACACCCGTTCCATAGTGAAGTCCGTGCGTGAGAACATGCACCGTTGCATCGTCCCAATCGACAAACGAACCGTCCTGCCAAATCGTCTCGACATCCATCTCGTCAAATTCCATATGGCGTCGTTTACGGCCTGACGTATAAAGAGTACGCGACAATAAATTTTGAACTATTATCTCATCCAATCTGTCTTATTGACATCCTCCTCCGCCTATAGTAGTTCACAGAAGAACTGCGTCTTTAATTAGACGTGCATCAGTCAGCATAGTTCTCTCGCATTGAATTAGTGAATCAGTTCACCCAGAAGTTCGTTGAATCACTAAAGACAGAAGGAATCCCACGGCACCGCACCGCTTCGCTGGATTGGGAGTGTCAGGTTTGGGTTTGGGTTTGGGTTTGGGTTTTGGTTTTGGTTTGCAGACTCCCAATACTAATACCAAGACAGTCCACCGTTGGAATCGATGTGTGACCGGTCACTTGGCAATCTTCAGAAAGTGCCACATCTCAGCCCCCGGTACTCCTCTCCTCACCCGAGGCGAAGTCCCTGTGTTGGTTGTGCCACAGGAGTTTGGTCAGTGTCACTGTCACCGGACTCGGAGTTACTTGCATTATTGACGAGAGCCTGATGGTTGTTTGATTCCCCACATGGGGAACACTCTGTTTCCAGCGTGGGCGGACACTCACACTCGAACCGCCACCTGTCGGGCACTCGGCTACATCGGGACCACAACCGATGTGCTGACACTAGTATATACATCGCTGTGCAAAAAAAACCCGTTCGGAATCCCGCACTGTGACAGCGTGGAATTGCGCCTGTTCAGCGTATAACTGTAGATCAGCACTCACTTTCTTTCCAAGTCGATTATCGGTCTCATCCTGAGATTGTATTCTAATCAATGAGTACTGATACTGCTGGGTTAACAACAGAGAGTGTGACAATGACAGACGTTAGCGGCTATATTCTATCATAAAGATATTAGCCTAGTTCTGTAACCACTGCAGCCCCATCGATAAATACGATATCATTTTTTTCAGCGTATGTCTGTGCATCTGTGGGCGCTGTTGCATTCCCAGTCGCATCATCCAACATTTCACAAACAACAACCGCTGGTGCACAGTCGGCCGCATCGGCAAGTGCAAGTCCTAATTCCGTATGACCTCTTCGATCTGTCAATAATTTTGGCGCCCCCCGAAGAATGTTAACATGTCCAGGCGTTCGAAATTCAGCTGCAAAATCCTCAGCAGTATATTCACCGGCATCTGCTGCTTCGGCAACGGTTCCAAGACGATGAATCGTTTGCGCCCGGTCATCGTCGGTGATACCGGTGAATGTTTCGCGATGATTTACCGGCAGTGAAAATGAGGATCGACTATCATATCCAAGATCATGATCCGCCGTCGTAGGGTGTTCAATTACATCCTCCAAAAATGGTAACTCAAGCGTTGTTGCAACAGTATCAGACACTGCAGTGCAAATAAGTCCTCCAGCATCATTACGAAGTCGAGCAATGGCATCTGCATCAATAGCACGGGCAGGATAAATAATATCAGTCTCGCCCTCCCGATCTGTAAAGTCATGTACAAGTACCGGGTCGCCATCACGAAATGCTGTTACCGCAGCGGTGACAGTTTCGCTCGATTCAATATATCTATCAGTTGTTGTATCCATATTAGCGGTACTTGGGTTAATATCGGCGTTCGTATCCATATACGTGAAATTGTCGGCTAGGTATCGTTTCTGTATGAGTATTCATTTATTATCTATCATAGTCTGTGTGCTGTTAAATTGTAACAATCTCATTCTTTCGGCTTCAGTTGCACCGTGATACGCTGCCCATCGGTAAGTTCGAGGCTGTCTCGAAGCCGCTCCGGCGCAATAACTTCAAGTTGCGTTTCATCGTGATGCGTCCGTTCTGGGACGATGATATGTGCAGCTTCTGCGGTTTGTTCAGCAAGTATAATTTCAGCCGGATAGCACGTTGCTGGACCAAACGTCCGCTCGTCGTCCTCCCATCCATCGATCTGAATTCCTGTAAGGGATGACACAGCCACTCGTGTTCGTGTACTATCATCATCAAGATCAATATTGAGTGTTCCAGGGAATGGCTCATAGCCAAGTCGTTCGCGGAATTGTTTCATATACCCGGACAATGAAATATAGTGACGTCCTTCGCCCATTCCGCTTGTGACCGTTCCGGTGAGTTCAACAACTGAGGAGTTGTCCCCAAATATTTCCTGATATTGTGTATACTCCTTATGTAGCGCTGTCTCGCCCGCCTTTGTCAACGAAACCCACTGTCCATCTGTGACGACGTCACGATCAAGATATCCTGCTGCTTCAAGTCGCTGAAGTCGCCGTGATGCGGTTTGACTCGATGCATCGAGCCGGTCGCTGAGCTCTGAACAAGAGATTTTAATCGGCTCTGAGTGTGCCCCCTCCAGGGCAACGAATTTCAGTGCCGCGAGTTCATCATGACCAACGGCTGTCGTCGATTCTGCCATCATCGTAATTAGTCTTTGATGCATGTTAAGAATAACGGACATGGAATGCTTTCCAGAATCGATATGTATTAATATACTTTTATATGCAGTCTACATCAGTAGTTGTCGATACGATCATTGGTCATATCCGAAGCCACGTGCACTTAATCTGGAATATTCCCTTCGGTGTTCTGTTTCGAATAAAGAGAATCGCATTATCAACAACTGGTGTGGAATGAACGAACCATCTCACTCTCCTCAGCGATTCACGCTGCGTTCTTGAACTTGAGGGGCTTCGATATGCTCTCGCATCATGTCGGATTACCTGCTTCTCTGACAGTATTTACAGAGGTGAACTCACCCCGGGGTCAAGCCCCGGGGCTTCCTGCTTCAACGACGCGCTTTGCATCTACCGCCTCACTGCGAGGGGTAAACGTAGGGAGCGCAGTCTGCACAGGCGTTGATTCGGAGCGTCCCGCCCCTAACTGCGTGAGTCCGCGATAGAGAATATTCTTCGCCGCGTTGAGGTCGCGGTCTTCCGTATGGCCGCACGCTGGACAGGAGTGTTCGCGTGCCCAGATTGGCTTAGCTGTCTCAACACCACACACAGCGCACTCTTTGGTCGTCCCTTCCGGCTTCACCTTCTCAACGTGCGTACCGTGCAGGTCAGCCTTGTACTCCAGTAGCTCGATAAACCGTGACCACGCGGCATCCTGCTTGTTCTTCGCGTTCTGGCTGGTTTCCATCATCGGTTTCACATCCAAGTCTTCCACGGCCACAACATCGTACTCTGTGACTAGCCACGTCGTGAGTTTGTGCTGGTAGTCTCGCACCTTCCGCTTAATTGTTCGTTTCGCTTGGGCCACCTTGCGGCGTTGTTTCTCCCAGTTAGCGGAACCGTGTTCTTTCCGGTCGAGTTTCCGCTGTTCGCGTGCGTAGCGGTCGTACTCCTCGGACAGGTCGAGTGTATCAACGGACAGGTTCTCCGAAGTGTGGATGTAGCTCGTGATACCAAGGTCAACGCCCACACAATCTTCGGGTTCAATCTCACTGAGTGGTGGTTTCTCGGGTGTGTCTTCGACAGTGGTGACGAGTGAGACGTACCATTCGCCAGTCGTCTCTTTTTTCAGGATAACCTCGTCAATATTCTCTGCTGGTGGTACGTCGCGGTCTGCACGGATGTTGAACCAGCCAATCTTTTCGAGTCGGAGTCGCACGAATCGGTCGTCGCCCGCGTTGTAATCCACGTTCCAGCGACGGGATTGATTGTACGACACCGACCGAAATTCGCCGTTGCCTTGCCACTGCAACCGCCCAACATCGTAGCCTTCGTTTCGGCGTTCTTTCAGCGTCTCAAGGTCGCTGTGAATCTGGCTGATAGCCTGTTGTGCGGCGTGTTGTGACGGGTCGGCAAAGGTCGGCCACTGGTCTGTCCAGTCTTTGAGTTTGCTGTGTTGGTCGTAGTCAGATGGCTTATCGTTGTAGTCCGAGTTGTAGTAGCCCCGGACAGCGTGATTACGAATCTGGCGGAGAATGTCGATGTGCCGCCACGCTTCGCTTGCCACGTCGTCGGGCAGGTACGCACGGAAGCGAAGCGTGTGTTTCATCGGTGTTAGTCGAGTTTTTCGACAGTGAGTTTCAACTGGTCGCCTTCTTCCAGATTAAGCCCGTCTCGGACTTCTTCTGGGATTGTAACTTGCCCGCGTTCTCTGAGTTTTGGGTAGCACTCCATCGAACTCATTGTTATTTATTCATACTCAATCGTAATAAAGGTTGGGTGTTGTCGGCTTCAACCCCGGGGTCAAGCCCCGGGGCAGTCGCCTTGACCGCCTGTACAAGGAGAATGCCTCGAGGGTTGACCTCGGGGGTGAATCCGACAACCCACAGTGCAAATCATTAGACAGACACACTACTCCATATTAAAGAGCGATGGAGTATACTCACCGCTACCACACTTACCCGACACAAGAGGTAGCGGAGAGACTGGAATATCATATTGATGTCCATCGCCAAGCGTACAGCTACGCCCTGTCCGTCGTGTGGGTCCGAGTATGACCGTGATGCGAACGCGTCGTTGAACGCCCTAGAGCGCGGTTTTTCTGAACTATGGGAGTGGCCCGAAGACATGTCCGTGGAGGCTGCGCTGCCTATGGATACCCATTCATAGTGATTAGCTCGAATAATTTCACTGACGGCGTCGAATGACGCGGGTTCAGCGGCTCCTATCACCGACACGGATAATCACGGCGGTAAAGACTTGCACTAATCACTATCAGTATCTGCAAAGCGCGTCGCAGAAACGGGAAGCCTCGGGGCTTTGATCTTGATGTTGACGTACTCCCGAGGCGATCCATAAGCGGTGTATCGTGATGACGCCTGCCCACGGGAGTTTATTTTACTACACTTCGCTCATCAGATAGTCGGTTCGCTCGCTGAGGGAGGGTGAATGGATAGCGCGTTAGTGAACCAGGAAGTTCTAGAATCGGGTAGAAGACAAAGTGCGTTGAATTATCTGATCACAGGGTACATTCACTGTCAGACAGTATCACAATTATGTAGTAGGTATACGTCTGGCTTGTTCGGAAAGGCATTTAGTTACCCTTCATAAATGTGAGATATGTTCAGACCCTTTCGGTCGGAGGTGGAACACGCCGTTGAGTCTGCATTGCAGACACTTGCACTCCCGACCGATGACTTGGGGGTGGAGACACCACCTGAGGATGTCCCAGCGACGCTTGCCTCAAGCGTTGCATTTCGTCTTGCAAGATCTGCCAAGGATTCACCGCCACGCGTGGCAGATGATATTGCTGCTGCTATTGATCTTGAGCCTGATTCTCAGACATATGAGTATATTGACCATGTAGATACGCGTGGTCCGTACATCAATTTTCACGTCAACGATGCATACTATATGGATACCCTTACCGCTGCTCAGGATCCTGGATACGGACACCTCCCCAATACGGGTCAGTCTGTTGTTGTCGAGCATACAAGTGCGAACCCAACAGGACCGGTTCATGTTGGACGTGGACGGAATACAATCTTTGGGGACGCCGTTGCTCGATTACTCGAATACAATGGTGACACTGTTGACCGACATTACTATCTCAATGACGCTGGTCGTCAGGTCGGTGTATTTACCTGGGCATATGAGAAATTTGATGCTGATTCACTTCCCGACCCAGAGCGTGATCGTCCTGATTATGACCTTGTTCGGTATTATCGTCGAGGGAATGAATTCCTTGAGAATGCTGATGCTGATGCCGTCGAATCTGCTGAGGACGAGATTGCATCAATCATCAATGGTCTTGAGGCAGGCAATACTGAAACGTATGAGCGTGTTCAAACCGTCGTAGACCAGGTCATTGACGGAATGCAACATTCATTTGACCGTCTTTCAGCAATATTTGATGAATTTATCAAAGAAACACAGTTTATTCAGAATGGAGATGCTGATGCTGTGGTTGAGCGTCTTAAATCCGCTGATTGTGCGGTTTATGAGGACGATGCATGGCAGATCGACCTCAGTGCATACGATATTGAAAAAAATCTCGTCTTTCTTCGTTCCGATGGAACGACATTGTATACAACACGTGATCTTGCCCATCATGAGTGGAAATTTGACAATTATGACGCTTCAGTGACCATTCTTGGTGAGGATCACAAACTCCAAGCTGAGCAACTTGATGCAACGCTTCAGATCCTTGGAAATGACACCGATCAGCTCAGACAGCCGTTTTATTCATGGGTTAACCTTCCAGAAGGTGGTATGTCAACCCGCAAGGGAACTGGTGTTGATCTTGATGACTTACTCGATGAGGCAATCGCTCGTGCCCGCGAGGAAGTACATGATAGACTGGGATCACGTGTTCGCGATGACTCTCTCTCTAGCGATGATATTGACCGTATTGCCCGGCAGGTCGGCGTTGGTGCCGTCCGATACGATATTGTCTCAAAGCAACCAACCAAAGGAATCACATTCGAGTGGGATCGCGCACTTGATTTTGAGGCACAATCTGCACCATATATCCAGTATGTCCATGCACGCTGTTGTGGCATTGAGACAGAGGTTAACTCAAACACAGATCTCGATATTGATGCTCTCACGTCCGATTCAATACCTGATATCACAATGCTTCGGACGGATGCCGAACGTGCGCTCCTTCAAGAGATCGCTCGATTCCCCGCAGTTGTCGAATCAGCAGCAGCGGATCTTGAGCCACATGTCATTGCAACGTTTGCTCGTTCATTTGCTGAACAATTTAATACATTCTACCGTGAGTGCTCGGTGTTGAACGCGGAAAGTGAAATCATGACTGCGGCTAGGGTGAGCCTTGTTCGTGCTGCTCGACACACTGTTGCGAATGCGCTTGATATCGTCGGGGTTGAGGCACCTCAGTCAATGTAACATAGCATACCATACACGGTATTACTATTATTGACTGAGAATCGTAACCGTAGTATTCTAGAAAGTATCAGACATTTTATATTCTCACATACCCACTATCGTTGTCGTCTTATTGAACCGAGTATCATTATTGACGCGACTAATAACTGTTGAGACGATATATCAACTCAGGTAATTAGCGACCCGCCAACAAAAAAGATAGTCGCTGCACCCGCACCGAGCGCAATAACTAAGAACATGAGCAGCCACCAAAGCGGCACCCCAGAATCGGTATCATCAGTTGCCATACTCTCGATTCATATGAGCCACTAAAAGAAGTTCCCGTTTTGTTTCTCGAAACCGCTTTATTGCTGTATACCCCTCTTATCTCCTGTAGTCGCAGCATACTTACCGTCGAATATAGAAATATAAACAATGAGTACCGACGCCGAAGACGTGAGCAACGACCGCCGTAAATACGAGTTCCGAAAAGTTATTGAGGAACTTAGAGAGTACGAGGGGTCTGGTACGCAACTCGTTACTATCTATATCCCACCTGATAGACAGGTCTCTGATGTTGTTGCTCACATCACACAAGAACACTCGGAGGCGTCAAATATTAAGTCAAAACAAACACGGACAAACGTCCAAGACGCACTCACTTCAATTAAAGATCGACTCCGATATTACGATACATATCCGCCAGACAATGGTATTGTCCTCTTTTCCGGCGCTGTTAGCACAGGTGGCGGACAAACGACGATGGTAACGCGATCGCTTGAAAGTCCACCTGAGCCAGTCCAATCGTTCAGATATCATTGTGACTCCGACTTTCTCACAGACCCACTTGAGGACATGCTCGCAGATAAGGGTCTGTTCGGGCTGATTGTCCTTGACCGTCGAGAGGCAAATGTAGGATGGTTAAAAGGAAAACGTGTTGAGCCAGTTAAATCAGCATCTTCGCTTGTTCCAGGGAAGCAACGAAAAGGTGGTCAGTCTGCACAACGGTTTGCCCGACTTCGACTTGAGGCAATCGATAATTTCTATCAAGAAGTCGCCGGGATGGCAAATGACCTGTTTGTGCCCAAGCGACACGAGATAGATGGTGTGCTGGTTGGTGGTCCCTCACCAACGAAGGATGAATTCCTTGATGGGGATTATCTGCATCATGAACTTGGAGATGTTGTTGTCGGAAAATTCGATGTTTCATATACAGATGAATCGGGTTTACACGATCTTGTTGACTCTGCCCAAGATGTCCTTGCTGATCAGGAGGTAATGAAAGATAAAGCCGAAATGGAAGAGTTCTTTGAGAAGCTCCATGGTGGTGAGGAAGCAACATATGGGTTTGAACCGACGCGAAAAAATCTAATGATGGGTGCCGTTGACCGACTCTTACTCTCTGAGGATCTTCGGTCTGATGTTGTTGTGTATGAGTGCCCCGATGGTCATGAGGAGTACGAAGTTATTGATCGTCGACATGATGATCCTGAGCATACTTGTAGTGACTGTGGAAGTGCATCTGAGAAGACCGAACGCGAGGATGTCATCGAATATCTAATGAGTATTGCTGAACAACGCGGAACCGAGACAAAGTTCATCTCGACTGACTTTGAGAAGGGTGAGCAATTACACAATGCGTTTGGTGGTATTGCTGGGATTCTCCGATATGCGACCGGAATATAACACTATCATCTGTTCTACACGGGTCAACGACCTCACCCTCACTTCGCTCACCGCGTCACGCGGTTCCCTCGGTGAGGGTGAGGCTTGCCAGTGACCTCTTTCTCTAACCCACAACAGTATAATGGATGAGGGCTGTATATACTGACTCGGTGTCCTTGACCCTGACTTCAGACCATATTGAGTTCGACCGACTGCCACCTTTTGTTAGTCGCTTTTGTGAAGCAGATTGTTGGTGATGACTCTCCGAACTGAGTAAATTCGGTAGATCGGTTCTTTCACCCTGTCTCACTCTCGTTCTGGGAAGCTCAGGCGACGTAGGGAAATACAAAAAATCGCCCGACTGCTCGCCACCAACAACGTACTTCATAAGAGCGTTGTTAGTACAAGATTTTGTTTATGTGGCGTCAGATTGACCCTTCCATATGGAACATCCTCTCACGACTGAAGACCTGTCTCTTACCCATAAGTTCGTGGAATCGTAACCGGACGTGTCAGACGCTGTCAGAGGTATTTTGAACGCAGAAAATCGAAGAGAGAGGCGATTCAAACAGTGATATCGGCTGTGGGGGGGTATAGAACGCCGGTAATCAATGCCAGTATAATTGTTCCAAAGAGGTGTTGAAAATATAGATGCCGAGGATTTCAGTCGTGCTCGCCGATCCCGTTCCGCTAAAGTCCTGACTCGATTTGTGGGTAAGAGACAGGACTGAAGACGCGGGTATTCGCCTTGTATTCTATGACGTACCAGTATGACAAGTGTCGATCTATGAGATGCTTGATATAATATTATAAGATAGTATTCAGGTTGTCATCAGTCATCTGCAGGCGTTTGGACAACAGTTTCATCAGTCATTTCAGACTCATCTTCATCTTCATCTTCTTCTTCCTCTTCAGCTTCCTTTTTATTCTTGATTTTCTTCAGTCTGAAAATCTCTTCACGCTCTTGTTCTTCGAGTTTTTGCTCGATATACTCCTTATTCTCATAGAGGTCTGGTAGGAGTTTGAACTCTAACGCATTGACCCGACGTTTTGTGGTCTCAATTTCTTTAAGCATCTTCTTCATCGCCGTTTCGACCTCTGCGGCGAGAATAATCGTTTCTATTAACTCCTCATATGCATCTGCGGCTTCATCAATCCGTGCAGATGATCCGAGAAGCCCATATCCACGCTGATCTAGCGACTTTTTGACACGCGATGATTCAATTTGCGGGACGACAACTCCCATAATATTTTTCGATCGAGTCGTAATCTCAGGATGTTCTTTCAATGCTGCAGCAGCACCTCGAACGGCAACATCACCCTCCATTGCTCGTGCCATATTCAGTTTTTGNTGCGCAGTTTCATAATTGGCATTCAGATCTGAGCGGACATCCTGCGCTTGATCAAGAATATCCATGAATTCCATNATCAGTCCATCACGCTTCTGCTCAAGCGTATCGTGACCGCGCTCGGAAAGCTGAATCCGATCATCGATCGCCATCAGATTCTTTCGAGTTGGTTTGACGTCCTCAGCCATTTATACAATATAATTGTGCACAGAGATGCTAAAGGTTTTGAATTTATATATTAAACAATGAGCGTCCTCTTACAGTTGATTTGGTGATGGATATATTATTACCTGATCGGGTGATACTCACCGTCTGGCACCTAGGGTATACCATATAGTGTTTTTCGCTTTTCACAACGTTTGGTGCATTCACTACGTTGATGATCAGAAAAATTATATTAACCCGAATCTCGCAGACAGAACAAAAGAGTACAAAGAACGTATTATAATTATTCTGCGGCGATCTCTGCTGTTTCCCCAGCGTTTTCTTCGCGATAATATTTCTCAATGAGATCTTCATCAACCCGATTGAGTTCATCTTTCGGAAGCATCGATAGCAGATCCCATCCAATCTCAAGTGTTTCATTAATTGATCGATTGACTTCAAATCCTTGATCAATAAATTCGGTCTCAAACCGATCAGCAAAGTCGAGATACTTATTATCACGGTCCGAGAGTGCCTCACGCCCAACAATATTCACCAGATCACGAAGGTCTTCACCCTCAGCGTATGCAGCATACATCTGATCAGAGACATCCGCGTGATCCTCACGGGTTAACCCCTCACCAATTCCATCATCCATTAACCGTGACAGACTTGGAAGGACATTAACAGGTGGTTGAACTCCTTGACTGTTCAGATCACGGTCAACATAGATCTGTCCCTCTGTAATGTATCCAGTCAGATCCGGGATCGGATGAGTATCATCATCTCCTGGCATCGTGAGAATTGGAATCTGTGTTACAGACCCTTCGCGTCCTTCAATACGTCCAGCGCGCTCATATAGCGTTGCCAGATCAGTATACATATATCCGGGATATCCACGTCGTCCAGGAACTTCCTCGCGCGCAGCACCGATTTCACGAAGAGCCTCACAGTAATTCGTCATATCAGTCAGAATAACAAGCACATGATAGTCTTTCTCGAATGCAAGATACTCTGCAGTTGTCAAGACCATCCGGGGAGTGACAGTCCGTTCAACAGCTGGGTCATCTGCAAGATTCATAAACACGACTGAGCGTTCAAGCGCACCGGTGCGCTCGAAGTCCTCCATGAACTCGTTTGCTTCTTCTGCAGTAATTCCCATTGCCCCAAAGATCACAGCAAATTCTGAACCATCATCTTCGTTATCGTCTGCATTCTCTTCCTCAGGCACTGTCGCCTGTCGGGCAATCTGTAGTGCCAATTCATTATGTGGTAATCCCGACCCAGAGAAGATCGGTAATTTTTGCCCACGAACGAGTGTGTTCATACCATCAACGGCAGCAACACCCGTTTGAATAAATTCTTCGGGATACTCCCGAGCATATGGATTGATTGCAGCACCGACAATCTCTCGACGTTCATCAGCAAGGATCTCCGGACCACCATCAATTGGTTGTCCTGACCCATCGAGCACTCGACCCAACAGGTCCTCGGTGACTTTCATTTTGAGCGTCTCACCAGAGAAACGCACCAACGCATTCGTATCAATCCCTGATGTCCCCTCAAAAACCTGAATAGCAACAAGCCCATCCTCAGACTCAAGTACCTGTCCTCGCTTGATATCACCATTTGGCGTCTCAATCTCAACAATCTCGTCATAGCCAATTGGCTCATCGACTTCAGCGTATATTAGCGGACCACTAATCTCAGTGACGGTTTGATATTCTTTCATCTCAGTAAAGCTCCTGTAATTGTGTGGCGATGTCTTCTTTGAGTGTCGCAATGTATTCTTCGTAATCATCTTGGACACCAATCCGATTTAATCGCGGTGCTGCGTCGATGCTAATGATCTCATCAACCGGCACCCCAGCATCAAGTGCCTCGAATGCCTCATCGTTGAATTGATGGATTGCTGTCACAGTAAGATATGTCTTCTCTGGAGAGCAGTATGTATCAACTGGATGGAAGGCATTTTGTTGAAGATATGATTCGCGTAGATACCGTGCGACCTCAAGTGTCAGTTGCTGGTCGTCTGGTAATGCATCTTTCCCGACAAGTTGAACAATTTCCTGTAGTTCACTTTCCTCATCAAGTACGTCTACAGCCCACTGTCGCTCTTCCGGCCAGTCATCCTCAACGTTCTCTTGGAACCACGGGTCAAGTTGTTCCTTATACAATGAGTATGATTCATCCCAATTAATTGATGGGAAATGCCGACGTTCAGCAAGGTCAGCATCCAGTGCCCAGAATGTCTTGACAATTCGAAGTGTATTCTGTGTGACTGGCTCTGAGAAGTCCCCTCCGGGTGGAGACACAGCACCGATTGCTGAAACCGATCCCTCGGTCCCATTGACGTTCTCGAAATAGCCCGCTCGCTCATAAAACTGCGCTAATCGTGCAGCAAGATATGCAGGATATCCCTCTTCACCAGGCATTTCCTCAAGTCGCGAGGAGATCTCACGCATTGCTTCAGCCCACCGTGATGTGGAATCAGCCATCAACGCAACATCGTATCCCATGTCACGGTAGAACTCTGCGATTGTTATTCCTGTGTATACACAAGATTCACGCGCAGCGACCGGCATATTCGAGGTGTTTGCAATGAGCGATGTTCGTGCCATAAGCGGATTCCCAGTCGATGGATCCTCAAGCTCGGGGAAATCATCGATGACTTCTGTCATCTCATTTCCGCGCTCGCCACATCCAACATAAATGATGATATCCGCATCGGCATACTTCGCCAGTTGATGTTGTGTGACTGTTTTTCCAGATCCAAATGGTCCTGGGATTGCTGCTGTTCCACCCTTTGCGATTGGGAATAATCCATCAAGAATTCGCTGTCCAGAGACAAGCGGCTCACGCGGTGTTTTCTTCTCAACGGTCGGTCGAGGCTCTCGGACTGGCCATTCTTGTCGCATCTGGACCGACTCACCACTCGAAAGCTCAACAACGGTCTCCTCAACGGTGAATTCACCAGACTTGACAGTAGTTACCTCACCACCCTCATAATCTGGCGGGACGAGTACTTTGTGGTCAATCGTTACTGTCTCTTCGACAATACCAACTTCATCGCCGGATTCGACAGTATCTCCTTCGCTAACAGTTGGTTCAAATTCCCATTCGGTATCAAGTTCGATTCCTGGAGCATCGACACCTCGGTCAAGATAAGGACTTCCCATCTTATCCTCAAGAATGTCAAGTGGGCGTTGAACGCCATCATAAATCGTGTCAAGTAATCCCGGACCGAGGTCAACACTGAGTGGCTCACCCGTGTTTCTGACTGGCTCGTCAGGACCGATTCCAGACGTCTCTTCATATACTTGTACTGTTGTGACATTATCTTCAATCTCGATGACCTCGCCCATGAGTCCCTCATCACCTACATAGACAACATCGTTCATTCGGGCATCGAGTCCACGTGCGGTCACGACAGGACCGCTGACACTTCTGATAACGCCATCCTCACGAACTGCTTGTTCTGTCTGGCTCATAAGATAAATTATGTTGAATTACGTTATGATTCGTCTTCTTCCATCAGGTCAATTCCAATGGCTCGTTTGATTTGATCACGAAGGCCGCCAGCACCTGCTCCACCGCCAAGAGTCACAAGCGTCGGTTCGATGCTTGTTTCGACATCTTCGCGGACGGTGCGAGACAAATGTTCAAGATCATCATTATGCATCACAATGATTCCAACATCATCATCACCGAGTGCCGACCTCACGGCCTCATCAAGCTGTTCATCTTTGTTTTCGTCTGGGACAGTTTCGAACTTTCGGACCCCGGCAAGTCGAAACCCTGTTGTGAACTCTGGACTGCCGACGACTGCAATCTCCTGGCTCATCGCTACATGAACTCCTGCTTAATCTCATCGTCACTCAACCCTGCTTCACGTCCGCGGGCAATTGCACGAATGTTATCGACCTCTCGCTCTTTAGCAAGAATATATGATACAACAGGGGTAACGGATAATGGATGTACTGTTCCGAGCGTATCGGAGTATTCTAACAAGGCATTATCAAGTGCGCGTTCGAACTGAATAAGGCTGTCTGCGGTCTCAATTTGATTGAGTGCCTCAGAAAGGTCATCACCGTAGCGAGACTCACGAATTGCTTCGATAAGCTCATTTCGATTCTGTGCGAATGTCGCAAGCTCAGTCGCAGTGAACAGTGATCCGCCATCGATGTAGTACGCTGCAGGGTCTATATCTGCACCGCTTTGTGCGAGCCTGAACGCATTTTGGGCGTTGCGAAAGTCAATTTCAGCTTCAAGGAATTCTCGGTATTGCGCTGTTGCCTCATCAACTGTGAGGTCAGCAAGTAACTGTTCGTAGTATGTTCGATCGACAGCATTCTCAAGCGGTATGAGCACTCCACTCTCATCATAATCGTCATACGCCGACTCAAGCTCCGATCCATAGATTGTTCCTGCTGCTGATAACCGCTCGACAGCTTCCTCAATACTTCCAGCGTCAAGGAGAGTATCAAGAAGTTCATCACTAAACTCACCAGCTCGGATTAAATCATCATTGACAGTATCTGACTCCGTTCCTGAGTAGATCCCACGGATAACCGTTTTGACATTCCACGCGTCAAACTTCCTCAAATACCGTGCAATAAGATCATACAGGCGACCATTTGCCCACCGGAGTAAATCATCAAACTGTCTTGCGAGGTTTTGATTTAGCGCGTACTCGATAAGATCGACACCGGAATATCGAGACCCAAGCGCATTGATTTCCCGTTCATAATCGGACTCTTCCATCAGACGTGCAATTTCTGCTGGCGTCATCCGAACCAATTTCCGGTACTCCTCATCGTCATATAATGCGCTTTCTCGTGCTTTGACCCGTGCTGTCACGTACTCCGGATTAGAACCTGATACACTCATTGATCAAATAGTTGTTCGCTGACATCTCCGAGTGTTTCTTCCCAGACAGCATCGAGAATTGAATCGAATGTGTTATTCACTCGAACGCGAGATTGCTGTCCCTCAGCAACAACCCCCCCAAGACAGTCGTACTCACCGGCATACTCCGCTTTTTTGTGCTCCTCCAGCAGTGAATTAAGGAGATCAGCATCATCAGCGCGAGCATAAAGCTTGACTGTTTCATCATCATCGAATTCGGTGATTGCTGCGGTTACTAGTGGTTTGGTTAATTCCTCTCGTTTTGCGTTCGATAGCGATGCGAGTTCATCCTCAACACGATTAAGAACATCATCAAGAACATCACGCCGTGCTTCTAAGCGGTTTTGTTTTGCCTCAAGATTTGCACTTGAGAGTGCTTGCTCACGCTCACGCTCGATTTGCTCTTCGACCTCATCTTTTCGCTCTTCAAGGATATCCTCTGCATCAGCTTCTGCTTCTTCAATGATTTTCTCTGCGCGTTCATCTGCATCTGCTTGAATTTCGCTGGCGCGCGCTTGCGCTTCGTCTCGAATATCTTCGACGACAGTGTCCAAACTCATTGATAAAACCAACGAGAGGTATTATATCAGGAAGAACCCGACAAGTGCGAGAATGAGAATCGTCTCTGGAAGGACGGTGAGAATAAGTCCGTTAACAAAGAGACTGTCATCCTCTGCGATAGCGCCCATCGCAGCGGCGCCAATCCCACGCTCTGCATAACCTGCGCCGAGAGCGGCAAGACCGAGTGCAATTGCGGCGGCGGCGGACGGTTCGATAGCTGGTGCGGTTTCTTGAGCCTGCTGTAGTAGTCCAATCATTGTATTAAATTACGACTGTATTGTCGTTTCCGAACGTCCGTAGATGGACAGACAAATCTCATAAAGCTTCTCAAATGCACCGACTGTAAGCGTTGCAAAATGGAGTCGTTATACTCAATATAGTGACAATATGCAATAACCTTTTTCAAGTTATCACATATATTGATGAGAACAAAAATATAATGCAACGAAGGGAATCAGTATAATTCTAATCTTCAGTCGTGAATTTTCGTTCGTATCCAAATGGATTATACTCGCGTCCTCCGCCCTCAAAGAACTTATTGAAGAATTCCACATACTCAAGACGAACTGCCTGTAGTCCTGCACTTGTCACGCCAAGCGCAAGAACAAGTACATGACCGAGTATGAGAACGATCATTCCAATCAGAATCGTTGCAGCATCACCATGGATAAGTCCTCCAAACATAATATCGGTGACTTCGTGCCCATGATAGACCTCTCCAACCTGTGGCATTTTATCGAGACCGAAGTGCCACTCTGCTTCATTACCGCCCCCGGTGACATAAACACCAAAGAACAGAAGATTTACCGTAAATGCCATCGCCGCTTTTGCGAGTAGCACTGCAGCGAGTCGCGTGTATGATAGTACATTTACAAGCACATTGAGAAACTCAATGGCTTCAACTGGTTCACCAACCGCAAGAAGAACAAGTCCTAAAATAAATATCGCAAGCGGAATCGTAATCGGTCCCACCCCTGGCAGTGTAAATAGCTCCATTGCAGGGAATCCATTGAATCCAAGCGGGAGCACGCCTTCAGCCGAGAACGTCGTGTAAATAAACGCTGGAGCGACTGGACGGAGTGCATCACTGAATACCCAAATCCAGAACCCGTTCATCATCAAAAGCCATGATCCATTCTCAGTAAATGCATGTTTGAGATCATGGAGATTACGATCTTCAAAGAACCCAAAGATCCATGCGATATTGAGATGAGCGACTCCCACGAGCACGCTCACAACAAGCCATCCACGAGCCCACTCAATACCAGCTGGTGAGAGACCTTTTTCGATTGGAGCATGTGAGAGCCCAACGAGTCCTTCCCAGAGATACGTTGCAATCAGATGTAGTCCAAATATCTCTCCATATAGAATGCCAAAGATGATCGTAAAAACACCTGCGGCAATCGTTATCCCACCCATACTGCGGAACGCTGGACGATCTGTAAAGCTGGTATACAGATAGTACCCAATTCCGGTGTAAATTAACCCATATCCAAGATCCCCGATCATGAATCCAAAGAATGCCGGGAATGTCAAAAAGAGAATAATTGTCGGGTCAAACTCATAATAACCTGGTCGATTGACCGCTTGAACGAGGATTTCGAATGGCTTGACTGCGCCCGGATTATCCTGTACTGTTGGTGGCTCATCATCATCCATGACAACCGCCGTCCCTCCGTCAGCACGAGCGTCTGTATCGACATCTCCCCCATCCGCGGCTGTTGGTGCGGGTGCGCCTGCGTCGCCACCACTCTTTGCGGGAACATCCTCGCGTACATGGTCATCTCCGCTTGCAGAGAACGTTGCACGCTCGATTTCATCAATTTGGACATGATCCCCAACAGTCTCCGTGAGCGCTTGTTTCAGTTCGCTATAACGTGAGCTAGGTATCCACCCCTCAGCGATAAACGCATTCTTTGTTGTTGCAAATGATAATGGTGCCTCTGACTTTTGAGCATCAATCGCCAACTTTTCTTCTGCAGCAAGCAGGAATCCAGCAGTTTCATTACGCTCAGCTTCTAANTCTTCTTCGACGTTTTCAAGCTCTGCCTCCAACTGCTGACGTCTTTCGTCGAGAGTAAGAACGTACTCCGTCGGTGATAACTGCTCATTATCGGCAAAACCAGCGGGATTCTCGGATGCTGATGCTGTGTTTGCGTCCCCGTTTACCTCGTCTATTGACCGTGGTAGATCAACTGAGACAAACTCAGCGCCCACAAGTGCATCAGTAAGTGCTGTGTCACTCGCAGCATCTGCCGAGCGAGCAAAGATAGCCAAAATATCACTACTCGGAAAGATCTTATATGCAGTGAGTGAATCAGAATCAACGATTGCTTGTTCAATTGCTTGTCGGTCACCACGGCCAATAGCTACCTGCAGTGTGTCATACCCTGTAAGCAGGTCTAGATCAATTCCAAGTTCAATAAATGGCTCTACAGATTCAATCCGATCTTCAATTTCTCGGAGTTCCTGAGTTAATTCCTGTCGCCGATCATCGAGTTGATTGACGGTCGCTCGGATTGATTCGAGTTCGTCTGTGAGTGCCTCTTCAGTAACGATTCGAGTTGGTCCGGCATCCTCTTCATCAATGTCGAGGATATTTTTTAATGAACGAACCGTCACAAGCTGGTCCGCAGTTGTTTCTGCGCCTTGAGTCGATCTACCAGGATCAAATCCGTCCCATGATCCGTCGTAATCAGTGATATGAAACAGATTAAGATCGTGTGTCGTTTCAACGACTGTCTCCAGTACCTGCTTGGAGCCAGTCATTGAGACTCTACTCATCTGCTCAGGTCTGAGCATATACTTCCTCTTCGAACTGGTCGACTGTATACTCAACGGCTTGATCAATCCGGTCCTCTGCAGATTCAATCAATTGCTCTCGTGCTGTTTTTCCATCCTCAATAATTTGCTCGCGCTCAGTTTCAATTTCCTCGCGGGCTTCCGAGAGCCGTTTGGATTCGTATTCATCAGCCTCTTGTTGTGCCTCTTCACGAATCGTCTCAGCCTTCTCTCTCGCAGCCGCAAGCCGTTCCTCACGCTCACTTTCGGCCTCGTCGATAATTTCTGCTGCCTCATCCTCGGCTGTTTTAATTCGTTCGAGAACCTCTGGTCTCGGCATACTCGTATCAATAAAATATTCCGTAAGCGGCATATAAGGTGTTTGCGGAATGGTAGTAAGAGCCATCAAATGATGTAATATCTTGTGAGAGGAATAATAACTGACGCTGGAGGCTGGATCAGATGTTAAGCTAGTATATTGAGACCATTCGCCTTGGATATATATAGAATCCGTAGGATTATGATTATGGCGTGCGAAAATTAGGTTAATGGGAATACTTGAGGACAAGGAAAACGCGCGGCTATTTTATAAATATCTCTCGAAGGTGTATGACCGCATTAATCCATTTATTTGGAATGCAGAAATGCGTGATGAGGCGCTCAAGGAACTCGGTATTGACCCGACCGACCGCGTTCTTGACGTTGGATGTGGCACCGGATTTGCAACTGAAGGGCTGCTTCGATACAGTCAGGATATTCATGGACTTGATCAGAGCATTCATCAAATGGAAAAGGCATTCAGCAAGTTCGGTCGGACTGATGATGTTAAATTCTATCGTGGTGATGCTGAGCGACTGCCATTCGCGGACAACAGCTTTGATGTGATTTGGTCATCAGGCTCAATCGAGTATTGGCCAAATCCGGTCGATGCACTCTGTGAGTTCCGGCGTGTGGTCAAACCTGGCAACCGTGTTCTTGTTGTTGGTCCAGATTATCCTGATTCATGGATTTTCCAACAACTTGCTGATGCAATTATGCTATTCTATGACGAAACAGAAGCACAAGAGATGTTTGAAACCGCAGGGTTTGTTGATATTGAACATCATGTCCAACAAGCATATCCTGGAACTCCGCAAGCAATTACAACAATTGCTCGTGCACCGACAGCAGATGATACAGTTGACACACCATCCCAGCAGCAAGTGAGTGACCCAGCAGCCGCACCAACTACCGATTGAATACTGAAAATGATTGAGACTGATGTTTTTATCTATTATCTATTCTTATTACAATATTAACGTATTTCTGACGTATCGATAGCACTTATCGTCGGATCGTTGCACCAATTTCTCCGATAACGCAACCACGATAGCGGATGGTTATATCAATGAATCGACCCGGCAGCGGTTGAGGACTATTTGTTCCAGCGATTCGGATTGCCCCTTGCTCGCCAACTGACCATATGCCATCGCTTGCGCTGTTGAATGGTCCATACGGTCCGCTGCGGAAGCCCTTCGCAGCAAAAAATGGGATTGGCGGCTGATGTAAGAGTGGCTCTTGATTGACACTAATGTGCATATCCACCATTGCAAGGCGCAGTGATGGTCCAGCCTCGTGTGTAAGCGCTATCATTGTCTCAGACACGGTGAGTGATAATGCAACATTCGATGCTTGATGTGCTGGTAGGCTCGATGAAACTGAATTATCAGTGCGACCGCCAGTTGAAGCAGTGGTATCTTGACACGCATATGACGAAGGTATTGCCTGAAGCTGGTCACTTCCAACTGCGACAACACTAGCAAGAGTAACACTGACGACAAGCAGCAGTGCAATGCCAGTTATTGCGGCTGATGCTCGATTTGCAGTCGACAATGAGTTCACGAGACACTCACGGACTGTTTGCTGTCGATGTTGCTGATGAACGTTCGCTTTCAATATCGTTTAGAATGTATCCCAATCGAGTCAGCGTAATTGATCGAGGCTAAATTAACTCATGCGAGCCATCAACGTCCAATCCAATACGATTCAATTAGCTAAAAGCAGATAATACCGTCAGTAGTTAGTCATTAGTTGACACTCGAATATCGTTATTGCTCCCGTTGACGCCTGTCTGAGTGCTATTCTCACGAGTGCTATTGCCAACAATGCCGTATATCAACGGCGGGAATGATGGGTCGACAGAGACTAATACAACAGAACTTCGATCAATAGCAGTCACCTGATAAGTACCGTCAGGAGCAAGCGTCCACAGCGACCCATCAGAACCTGTCTCTCCAACAATCGTGCTTTCACCACTCGGTGGACCAAGAGTCAACGGTGCATCAACTGACTGCTCTGTGGCAGTACTGTTGAGTTGGAATCGAACCGGTCCACCAGGATACGTTGGATGTGCTGTAAGTCGAAGTCCATCTTTTACTGCTGAAATTGACCGTCGTGTTGATGTCTGCATGAGTGGTCGATATTGAACCTCTTTGAATATCCGTGCGCTACTCGTGTCAATAAAACTTACAAGACGACCACGATCATGATCAATGTTCACACGAGCAATCGACCCATCCGATGCTGTAACTGTCCTCTCACGACGCAATGACGTGATGGTTGGATAGGCATCGGTGGTTACGTTCGTCGGGGTCGTTATATTCAACTCCACTCCAATGTCACCGCCTCTCAGTCGACCACGATATGCCTCCCGTACATATGTATCATCAATGATAGTTCCAATTACAACACTTTGTGGTCCTGATTGAATAACGAACCGACTTCTCTCAGTTGCTCCTGTGATTACATCTGTAGCATGTTCACGGACCGGGCTGGTCAGTGTCTGTAATTCAATTTGAAGCGTCTCGAATCGAGACGCAGGGATACTAAACCCCTCTATTGAGTCCGCAGCTGATTTCAGTCGTGATAATCGCGTGATNAGCGCACGTGACTCGGAATCAATCGCAGCAAGGCGAGCGAGGAGTTGTTCAGTCGTGATATTCTCACTCCCATATGCTGAGATTTGCGTTCGTTGTTGTGAGCGAAGCACAACCGTACGCTGTTCAGTCTCACTAAGCGCCTGTAATAACCGCTGTTGACGCATAGATGGTGTTGATGCTGATTGAATCCGATTTAGTGTTGTCTCCGTTTGAATTCGTGTCTCAGTCGCTGTTGAAGCGAACTCAAGTCCGCGACCAAGTTCAACATATGTTGTCTGCAAAGCAGCCCGTTGTACCTCGACTGGTGAAATGCCGAGCATTGACAGAATCGGTCCACTTCCTCCCTGATTCACTTGTGAGGTACTCCCATCACTCAGTTGTGCATCACCGATTGATGTGACTGGAACTGCACCAGCGACGGTCGCAATGACGAGGATGACAGCAAGAAAGATAGAGACAGCACGCATGCAACCACATATATTAGGTATTGATAAAAACACTATCATTAGCGTTTTACTCAAACATCTGTATCTTGAGATTCGGAAAAAACCGATAGAAAGGGTTTTGAGCGTTCCACGTGCAATCCGCATCACATGCGGATGTCCGCACTATTAATTGTCCTCCTGCTTGCTGTTGCCACCGTTGCAGGTGCAGGTGCTAGCGCTACTCCCGCGGCGCTCACCCAGCCAGCACCGACATCAGCCTCGCCTCTATCTCTCGAATCAGCCTCAACTTTTGACCCACTTTCACCCACACACGCAACCGCATCTGTACTTGTGCCCAGAACTTCGCTCACGACCGACGCATCTGAGCTATCAGATGTCGATGCAGCGTCATCGCATGCACAGATTGATACGTCAAATCCGACGTCACAGCCAGAATCTCAAACAACAATTACTATTTCTATCCGTGCTGATCAGAGTGCTTTCTGGCGGATTGAAACGCAGTATGCACTCACAAATCCAAATGAGACGCGCGCATTCAAGCAAATGGCACGTCAGTATGAGCGAGATAATATCGACATTGGACCACAGATTACACTGTTCAGGACGCTGCAGACAGAAGCAACTGCAGCAACCGATCGACGAATGCAAATTCGAAATGTAAGCTATCATGGGAGCGTTGAGGATAATCGCGGCACGCTTGCTCTTTCGTTTCGTTGGTCAAATTTTGCTCAGGAGGGACAAAATGAAACATTGTTAATCGGGGATGTGTTCAAAATTCCGACCGATGAAGCAGATGTTCAGCGAACATGGATGTCAGTTGTCACCGCAAATCAACAAATCGTTATTCGTCCACCCAACCGATATACAGTCTCTCGAACGAGCATCCCCGTTCAACAGCGAGAGAGTGCAGTCGTCCTCACGCAGCCATCTGACTTTGAGGGGGATTCAGGACTTGAGATTAGATATTCCCCGGTTGAAGAAGACTCGTTTCCGACAGCGTTGGTTGCTGGAGCAGTTCTTGGATTACTTGGAATAATTGGGATTCTCTATGGTAGTCGTCGATACCGGACCGATAATGGGGACCCTGGCGAAACAACTGATGATACTCCTCCATCGCCGGGACCTGACTCTCCTCCAGCAGTTGCCACCGATACTGAAAGTGAGAACGAGGATAAAATCGATACCCCTGAAGAAGACTCATCGGCATCAGAGCACACAGACGCCTCCTCATCAGGCATTTCTGATGATTCAGTATCGTCAGCACCACCATCGACATCGAAATCGNCTTCAGCTTCGAGTTCAGATTCGAACAGTGATACGTCTCCGATAGATGACGCAGAATCGACTGACACAGGATCACCACTCTCTGGCACTGAGACATCATCAGCTCAGGACGATACAATAGATACTGATACCACTGATTCGTCGACAACAACTGAGTCAGAATCAGAGACACAATCGACAGAGGACTCAATGCCAGATATCTCGACAGACCCCGCGTTACTCTCTGATGAAGAGCGTATTGAACAGTTGCTCTCACGTAATGGAGGACGGATGCGGCAGGCATCGATTGTTGATAAAACTGGGTGGTCGGATGCAAAAGTATCACAGGTTCTCTCCGTGATGGCTGAGGAGAACCGGGTCGATAAGCTTCGATTGGGTCGTGAGAATCTCATCTCGCTCCCTGAAGAGTCGACGACAAATACACAAACAGATGATGAGCAGATGAGTACAGACTGATGATATTTTTTATATATTACTCTTGACTACGTGTTTTTAGGACAGTCGGAACCCATTTTAGCTCGCCGATAAGACTGAAAATTAATGGAGTATCTGGAACGGCGGGTATCAATGGTTGAGGACCGACTAGAATCGGTCGTCGATGCGATTGATCCCGCGGTGCTGTCAGATGAGGTTGCTCACGTTGCGCTGTCGGGCGGGAAACGTGTTCGGCCAGCGGTGACNATCCTTGCATGTGAAGCCTGCGGTGGTGCCCCTGAAGATGCGGTCGATTTTGCTGTTGCCGTTGAATTAGTTCATAATGCATCACTTGTTGTTGATGATATTATTGACCGGTCAGATGTTCGTCGTGGCACAGAAAGTGCATGGTCAGCGTTTGGGCATGGACCAGCACTGATTGCTTCTGATGGACTGCTTGGTGAGGCATTTGCTCTTCTTGCCGCTGATGAACATGCAACAGAGATTGTTGCTGAGTCGATGGTTGAACTCGGTGAGGGCGAAGCAACAGAGCTTGTGGCACGACCAACAAATGAAGCAGAATACATGCAACTCGCTCGGCGAAAGACGGGAGCACTCTTTCGAGCGTCCGCAGAAGTTGGAGCTGTCGCTGGTGGAGCAGATCCCTTCACCATTGATCTATTTGGTGAGTATGCAGAACGCGTTGGTGTTGCATTTCAAATTCGCGATGATGTTCTTGATGCGACCGCAGACGCGACTGATCTTGGCAAACCAACAGGACAAGATGCAGCAATGGACCGCCCATCGTTAATCCAGGTAACCGCGCTCAGTGATACGGAGGCGAATGAGCGAGCGCACAATGAGTCACAACAGGCACTCGATGCACTTGCTGCCGCGAATATTGATGATACTGAATCGCTTGGATATCTTCGTGATTTGGCTGAATTTGTCGTCATCCGTGAGCGCTGAATCTTCAGTCTTAGCGGTAATGTCAATCAAATCTTTCCCCCTTCAATTGATACTTATTTCATCCTCGCGGGGGGTCTGAGCTTGACGCCGTCGTCGGAAACCGAGATTCAGCAACAGCAAATACCAGCGTACTGAACACACCAAGTAGTGTCCCTGCGGTCAACCCAACGGCAAGTTGTGTGAGTGAAAAGGACTGCCCGGCAGCAGCACCCTGTGGTAGGAAAAATCCAGAGACCACATACAGTACAATAGAAATGGCACCGACATAGAATGGAGCGTTCAGATATCGCCACCGGAAACGGTCGGAGAGATATTCATCTGTTACTTGTCCAAGGCTCGATGTCACCCCTGCGGCTGCGAACCACTGAACTGATCCATGGATGAATGCTGCCGCTCCAAGCACGAGGGTTATCTCGGGACTGGCTTTCCGGACAAGTTCTAAGAGTGCATACCCACGAAATCCACCAACGATAATGAGCGCAATCGCAGCAACATATGTAATGAACGTCACACGCCCTTCATATAGAATGTCCCGTGTCCGAGCAACTATATCATCAAGCACATCCTCAATCCCAAGTCCCCGCGAAAGCGTATATAGTCCCAAGAGCCCTGAAATGATCCCAAGTACAACTGCACCGGGGACATCGAAGAGACTTGCAATTGTTACAAATGGATAGATGAGAAGCAAAATACCGAGTGGAACAAGAATAGTTCCCCGAGTCTCAGAGTCCGCGAGCACTTGTTTCATCGTATAATAAATTGATTCAAGATCCTGTGCCTGCCGCACCACGACGCGTCTGACACTATCGATGGGAACCCGAGAGCGAATTACTGGAAGTATCGATTCATCCTGTGCACCATCGGTAATCACAATTGTGTTAATATTCTCTCCAGTTGAGAGTCCGGCAAGCACGCGGTCGACTTCTTCACCGATAACACGATTCGCCTCGACATCTCCCCCATCAACACCGGTTACAGCAGCGACAGCAATGTCCTCATCAACCGCTTGATCATGGCTAAGCTTGTCATACTGATGGATACCCTGAAATAACACATTCACATCTGAGTCCTCTGGGTCTGCTGTTGCAAGATCGACCGCTGCACGTTCGATGGTCTCACGACCAATAACAGGCGTTTGGAGACCGGTTTTCCGGCCCAGATCGTCATCAAGATCAACACAGAGGACCAGGAGCATCATTCAACAGTATATCCTAAGCATATATCTGTTTTCGGGGCTGAAAGTTCTCTATTTCTCACATCCATTAAATCTTGATACTGAATTCCTCTTTCTTAAGATAAAAAATCCAATCTAGTGTTGGTAGGTGATAGGAAGTGTTTGTATAGAACGTATTTTTTGCCGAATGTATTCTTCAGAATCAATCTACATAATATTGAAATCAATCAATTACCCACTCCATCGCAAGTAGCACGACTTTTGAGGCTTCATCGGATAATGATAGTATATGATTTCGAAGGGGTGCGAACAGTGCGCAAAAGGCGGCAAAATGGTACTTTTCGTCTACGGTTACTGTGATCAGCGTGACTGTTTTTATTGCCCCTTGGGTGAAAACCGAAAAAACGTTACCGACGTGTACGCCAATGAGCGGCTTGTTGAATCCGACTCCGATATTATCGCGGAAGCACACCGTATGGATGCGCTCGGTACGTCAATTACTGGTGGTGAACCACAGGAGGCATTAGCAAAGACAACCCGCTATCTATCACTTCTGAAGGACGAATTTGGCTCAGATCATCATACGCATTTATACACTGGAATCACCGGTGGGCGAGAAAATATGCGCGCACTCGCATCAGCCGGACTTGATGAGATCCGATTCCATCCACCTTATGAACAGTGGGGTAATCTTCACGACACTGAGTGGGAAGACATTCTCTATATTGCACGGGAGGAGGGACTCACCCCTGCATTTGAGATTCCAGGAATTCGCGCAGAGCCAGAGTTTCTTGAATTCCTTGATGAGGGTGCTGCTGAGTTTTGCAATGTGAATGAATTTGAGATGTCAGACGGGAATTATCGTCGGATGCAGCAGAAGGGGTATGAACTTCAAGACGGACATATGTCTGCCGTTGAGGGGTCAAAAGAGGCTATTCTTGATACCATGGGAAATCATGAGCAAGTATATTTCTGTACCTCTGTATTTAAAGACGCCGCACAGCATCGAAACCGTCTCAAACGAATGGCACAAACTGTTCGTCGACCGTTTGATGAGATTACGGACGACGGTACGATTGTTTATGGGAAAACATGGGTTGCTCCAAAGCGATTTGATTCGCTTGGAGTCCCAGATGAATTTTATACTGTCAAATCAGATCATGTTGAAATTGCATGGTGGCTGCTTGAGGAGATGATTGAGGATGGCGACGTTGATGATGGTGAGATTGTTGAACAGTATCCAACCGTTGATGGAACAGTTGTTGAGCGGACGCCACTCGCATAGTCCCTGTATGCTCTTTTCTTGATATTTCCCACGCTCTTCTCGGTCTAGACAAAGATTCAATCATTCATTGTCTTTTGAATGGCCATGAGCATGTCTGTTGGGTGGTCTGACCACCAGTCAATGCAATATAAAGACTCGGTGCAAGTGCTAATGTTGCCCCGACAAAGAGCCATTCACCACCATTGACCGTTCCGTTACTACCGATATATTCGCCTCCAGCAATACCGATGAATGCAATTGTGAGACCAATGACACCACTGATAATTGCCACTCGTTGTTTTGTCTGCTGTGTTAGTGTAAGACCGCGAGCAGTCGCATATAATGCGCCACTAATCCCGACTCCGGTGCCGAGAAGTACACCAATCAACGGTAGTGAAAAAAGCCCTGCAAACACGCATCCAACACCAATGATAAGACAACCTCCAGCCGTCACCTGTGGCGTGAATGGATTAATATTTACACCATGGTGAACTGCATACCCTGCTGGTGGTGAAACGAGTATAAATCCAATAAATAGCGAGCTGACCGTCGCAGTAACTGAGTCCTGTCCTCCAAGCATGGCATGAAACGTTCCAACCGCTCCAAGCATTCCGATCACTGTTCCAATCGATAATACCCATCGCGGTCGAATTGTTGCAGTTGGATTTGTGTCACGAACTACTCCAAACGCGATGAAAGGATATGAACTAACTGCACATACGCAAATCGTCGCAGTGAGTCCCCATCGAAGGATAATGCCCGAAACAACAGTAGCCAGACCGAAGAAAACACCAACAATAATCGCAAACTCTGGAACGTACTGATCAGTTGATATGCTCATATACAGAGCTATCCTAAGATAATAAAAAGTATTGTCTATATCGATACCCCCTCGCAAGTTCTTTAGACTGGGCAAGTGTACACTCTCGTATGTCTGAGTGTCCGCTTGCAGACGACTGCCCCAGATATTCCGAGCGCATCAGTGGAATGGGATGTCAATATTACGGCGACCGCGGCGGAGCTGAGTGGTGTAGTAGCTATGATCAGCCGATTCAGGATCTAAAAGCTCAGCCCGTCAAGCCTGGTGAAGAGGTAGTCGTTGATGTTGATGATATTCATGAAAGCGGAGCAGGTGTCGGACGGACTGATGATGGGTTTATTGTCCTTATCGATGGGTTACTTCCGACATCACGAGCTATTGTCCGAATCGATCGAGTGAAGTCAAATCATGCAACAGCAAAGAAAATCGTTGAACGACTCCCAGTCGACGACGATAGCGAAACGGCTGATGAGACCGATAGCACCGCAGGTCATGATGATGAATCAACTACAGACAATGACAGTGAAATCAACAATTCTGGGTCAGACCAATCAACTGCGCTTGGAAGTCGTGATAACTTCTGGGGAGGATAAATCGTATTTACATGGCTGCTGATCGTGATATTCTTGCGGATACGAGTAATATCACCGTTGCATAATAGATGCAGTATACTGTATATCAATATACTATCGACTAACTATGATAATTTGTTGATATATTTTCTCACATGGGTAATGAATTAGGAGCGTTTGTAGAATTATAATATATGACAGATAATGAAAACCTCAATATGAACGAAGAGAACACCTCTCATCACGGTATGGATTCACACTCAACTGCAGAAGAAACCAATACCGAAGAACTTGATGTCGATGCGATTCTTGCAGAAATTGGATTCAATCCTGATGTAAGTGTTCTCACGCGACGACAAGCAGAGGTACTCACGTTGCGTGAACGTGGATACCAACAGTCCCGGATTGCTACTGCCCTCGGCACATCTCGAGCAAATGTCTCAAGTGTCGAGTCAAGTGCGCGCGAGAATGTCGATAAAGCGCGCAATACTGTTGCATTCGCTGAGGCACTTACTGCACCTGTGCAGATCTCGATTGCGGCTGGAACTGATCTCTATGATGTCCCGAAGAAGGTCTATGATGCATGTGATGCTGAGGGTGTGAAGGTGACACGAACTGCTCCTGAGTTGATGAAAGCGGTGGCTGATGCTGCTGGTGACGCCGTTCGCGGAAGGGAAGTCAAGCAATGGCTGTTGGTTGGTGTCACCAGTGATGGAACAATACAAGTTCGGCGCTCTGGGGGTCGAGAACACAATCACCTCAAAATGAATACATATCATGAGTCCGATACAACATCTTCATAATTTTTCAATTTCTCATTTCGTCAAAATAATATCTTTTTCCAATCGATACGGCTATTTCAGAACAATCCGCTCTCACGAAGCCTCGAGACAAGCTCTCTCACCGACTGAGCGTCGTCTTTATTCACAACAAGTGTTCGGTCATTCCATGTGACAATAATGAGTCCCGAGACACCAACTGTTGATATATGACTACCGTTGCCCACAATAATATTATCTGTTGAATCAATCATTTCTACCTCAACGTCACCAACGGTAACGGTCTCCTCACGTGTCGTCGTGTCAGAGTGTTCGTCTTCCGCTGATGCGGTTTGTGTATTGATATTTTCAGTAATTAATTCATCCTGTGTAGCAAGTCGGTCAAAAGCATCCCATGTGCCGATATCGTCCCACATCATGTCAGTCGGAACAACTGCAGTTGCCTCAGATTGTTCAAAGATGGCTCGATCAACACTTTGTGAGTCGCTTGCAGCAAATACATCAGCGACTGACTCACTCGTATTATTCTGGAGGGCAGTCTGTAACGGTGCTAGTGGTGAGTCAGCTGCAACAGTATTGAAGACTGCGGGTCGCCACGCGAATATCCCAGCATTCCAATAATGTCCTGCCTCAATATACTTCTTTGCTGTTTCTATCTCTGGTTTCTCATGGAATGACTGAATAGATTTCCACGAGACCGCGTTATCATTGAGACCGTTGATAGAATTGATTGTTGCTGCTGGTTCGATATATCCATATCCTGTTTCCGGTCGAGTTGGAGCAACGCCAAGGGTGACAAGACGATTGGTGTTCATGGCAACAGCGCTCATGCGTCTCACAGCAGTATCAAATGCTGCCCCAACAACGTGGTCACTTGGTGCGAGAAGGACGACTGCATCATCACCATATGTTTCTTCGACATAATGTGTTGCATACAGAGCTGCTGGTCCTGTGTCTCGCCCGACTGGCTCGGTTATTACCGTTACGTCTGAGACCTGTTCTCTGACCGTTTCAGCAAATGCATCTCTGGTGAGTATGAGAATTGTATCAGTGACTCCGCGCAGTCGGTCGACTGTCCGCGTGAGAAATGACCGATCGCCGAAAAGTGAGAGAAACTGCTTTGGTCGATGTCCCCGGCTTGCGGGATATAGTCGTGATCCAATCCCACCAGCAAGGACAACCCCAACAACATCGACAACAGTTGACGAGGTACTGTCTGATACTGCCATCGTTACCGTGTTACCATGTTTCAACAATCCCACTGCGGATATCTCGAACGCACCCCTCACAATCAGGATGTCCGGACTCAAAACAGGCTGGATGAGCCTCAGTATCAATCCTAACAGCACGCTTCTCCGCGTCACGTCGACAGACAATCCGGGCTTGTCCTGTCTCGTTACATGGTAACGCTGAGACTGGTGTGGATATATCTGGCTTCGAGTTATCTGTTATTTCTTGCTCGGATGCAACCGTCTGTTTACTATTTTCACCGTTCGTTCCCTCATTTGTGTCGTCCTCAGTCTCGGCACTTTTACGACCTGATTGATACGCGTCTCGTGCACGAGCATACTCTCGACCGGCCTCACGAAATTGCTCTCGGAGGAACGACTTGAGCCGTTCGTCCATTGAAACAGTATCAATGATAGATAAATATAATCTCATTGGTGATCATAGGGGTGAATATACGATATATTCTATTTATGACACGAATGTAGACTGCTTGTCCATCATATAAGAATCATGAGAATCACTTGTGTGTTTTAGCCCAGAAACAATGTACATATCATATACTCCTCACAAAAACATCATGAACAACTGTGAGTTTACCCCGTCAAAATAAGACCTAATTAGCTCAGGACTGGTGCTTTTCGCCTGGTATAATAACCTATTCCACGAACTCCTTTGCGCGTATGCAACTTGACAGACCGATACTCAACAATCATGTCTCTTCGACGTTGAATAAAATATCTCTTGGATATTTATACTAGCTAAATTTCACTTTCACCATGCTCACGACAGTTTATTATTCACGGAGAGCCGATTCATTGATGTCTCCCAACGAAAAACAGGACGGAGGCAAGTGATATTATGACAGACCTGCAAACGCACGCAGCGGAGATTGCAGAACAGTTCTCTGAGGAGTTAGACATCGATGAGACGACGGTCCGTGATCGTCTCAACACGCTCGTAGAGGAATATAGTGTTCCAGCCGACGAGGCCCGTCGCTCGGTCATCAACAGTTATCTTGACGAGGCTGACATCGACCGCGATGAATTGAGTGGATCTGATGGGAATGAGGAGATCCCACTGGCATCAATTGATGAGGATGAACAATGGATTGATGTCACTGCAAAAGTTGTCGAACTCTGGGAACCACAAAACGAAGCAATTGCACAGGTTGGTCTGATTGGTGATGAATCTGGACGCACAAAATTTGTTGCCTTTGAGACATCGGACCTCCCAGCGATTGAAGAAGGTGCTGTTTATGAGCTTGAAAATGTTGTTACGGATGAATACCAAGGCGATTATTCGGTGAAGCTCAATCGAACAACCGACATTGAGAAGCTTGACACGGATATTACAGTCGGTGACAGTGCAACGACGATTGAGGGAGCGCTCATTGATATCCAGTCTGGTAGTGGGCTGATTAAGCGGTGTCCGACCGATGGATGTACTCGCGTTCTTCAGAATGGGCGATGTTCTGAACATGGAACTGTGGATGGCGAGTTTGACCTCCGGATTAAGGGGGTCATTGACGATGGTGAAACAGTCACTGAAGTCATTTTCACTCGGGAGATGACCGAAAAATTAAGCGGTATCACACTTTCTGAAGCACAACAAATGGCTCGGGACGCACTCGATACATCGGTCGTTGTCGAAGAGATTCGCCAGGATCTTATCGGTGCATACTATCGTATATCCGGACCAGAACTGGGTCGATATCTCCTTGCAGATACCGTTGATCATCTCACTAATCCAGCTGATCCAGAAGCGGTCCTGATCAAAGCGAGGTCGATCTAAAATGAGCACTGAAGATATTCCGACACGTGAAGTTGCAAAGCGTGCGTTTGCGACGGAATTTAATGACGCTGGCTTTAGCTTCAAAGAATCCGATGACGAGCGAGCGCCGGTATATCTGTTATTCCCAACCGGTGCGAAGGCAAATCGGGTCTTCCTTATTGGGACACTCACCGAAACTGAAGACGTTGGTGAGGATAACGAGTATTGGCGTGGTCGAATTGTTGATCCGACAGGAACATTTTTTGTGTATGCTGGTCAGTACCAACCCGAAGCAGCACAAGAGCTTCGTGAGCTTACCCCTCCAGCATATGTTGCTGTTAGTGGAAAACCGCGTACCTTTGAGACTGATGATGGGACAACAAATGTTTCTGTTCGCCCGGAATCAATCACAGTTGTTGATGCAACAACACGAGACCGTTGGGTCGTTGAGACGGCTGAACGGACACTTGATCGGATTGCTGCGTTCGAGGATGAAGGGAACGAATATGCTCGAATGGCGAATGATGAGTATGAAATCCCTATTGATCAGTATATCGAGTCAACTGTCTCTGCGGTTGAGAGTCTTGATGAATCCACTGACGAACTCAATACCGCATCGACTGAGGGTACAGCACAAAATCTGTGAACTCCCTCACCCTTGTCAAACTCAGCTAGTATAATAGTCGTGGTGAGAACAAAGACAGTTAATTAATTCCTTACACTCATCACACATGCTAATAACTTAGAGTAGTTTGTGAACGCACACCGGGGTCAAGCCCCGAGGTAGTCGCCTTGTACTGCCTATACAGATGTATGATACAAGCGCTGATTTCTGGTTGTATTAATCCCGCTTATTATGATGGGTTATTTTCTCCTCAGTCATAATGACAGCAGTGATACAGCAGACACGCGTCCGACGAATTATTAAGTAAATTGCCTGAATTGTAGTAATATACAGATGGGCAGTGCAAATACGGATAAAAATAAAAATAAGACAATTTCGTTTCGGGTGAATGAAGACGTCTTTGAAACACTTCGTGAAATTGCCGAAGAGCGAGACATTTCACTCTCTGCTGTCTTTCGTGAGTACGTCGATACACTTGTTGCACACGAAGGTGCTGTGCAAGTCGTTCCTGAACATGAGATTGAAGAGCTTCGAGCGGGCAACGGTGATACAGCAGATTCTTTCCCTCCAACGGTAACAGTCCCAAAGGGGTTTGTCCGGGAGCACGAGCGGCTTGAGTTAGAGGCTGAACATCTTCGTGAACAACTTGAAGAGCACAAACAGTATCTCAATCATCTTCAAGATCAACTCGATGAAGAAGAAGAAATCATTCATCTTGAAGATCTGGAACGATCAGAGACGGACAGTCAGTCATTCAGACTGGAATAATCGTTCTATAACACTATTAACATCCTCTTCAGCGTAAACACAAAGAAATCCTAGCGTGAGTGTTGGAGGTTGCAGGTCTGTTGTCTCACTGAACTCTAGCATTGTCAGAATCCGCGTGGGACTCACCGACTGTGGCGGGTGGGACCGGGACCGGGACTGGGACTGCTGGGAGTGTAATCTCTCGATTCTCTTCTCTCATGTCCGGACTCTCGGAATTGGTCTTACCTTTGGGAATTCAGTAGACGTCGCCGGACTTAGAGTTACTTGTACCATTTGTTCAAGCAGTCAGGCATGATTTTAGACATATCACGATGATATCATCGACAGTTACAATCGCAAGATTGAGTTACGACGAGAGCGCAACTCGGGCTTCGTGAAGTTTCTGTTCCATCTTCGTGTTCTCCTCGACACCGGCAAGCGTTTCAGCAGCCTCAATGGTCCGAACTGCATTATCTAAAAATGAAAGTATATCACCAGGATATGCATACAGAAAATACTCATCACCTATGACATCCACAATCGCATCTGGATGAAGCCCCTGTGAACGAAGTTCAAGTAAATACGTCATGAATTGTCTTTCTGGATATCCAGTGTAGAGATCCTCCGGTTGCTCAGGGTCGAGGAAGTCCTCCGCAAAGTCGAGCAGCCGATCGCGGGTTGCATCGTCAAGCTTCGTGATCCCATCTCCTGAGTATAGTACATCAATTGTTGCTCCTTTAAACGCCCCTTTCGGAATCGATGTATCTAACTGTGAGACAATCTGCCTGTGATTCTTGAGATATACTTTATCAGTGATAGCCACAGTTGTTTCTAGGTTGTGCTGTATAGTCAAAAAATACGTCGATAATCCAAATCTTGGCAACGGACTGTATCTGCACGGGTAAAAAGAGCTGGGGGCTCTATTGTGTATGTAACTCTCGAGACAATTCAAACTCAAGTCGTAACGTATTTGAATTCAACAAAAATACTATGTTATACGCGTTGTGTCCGGGTTAGGGTAGTGGTTATCCTTCAGCCTTGTGGAGGCTGAGACGCGGGTTCGATTCTCGCACCCGGACTTCCATATATACTGTTTTTATACAACTCCTCTAATAATAATTACACGATAAGGAGAGCGAGTCGTAGGTATGCTTCTAGATTAGCGTCATAAGATATGAACGGATATTGATTTCACTGCTATCTCCTAGCGTGTCCTCAATCAGGTACCAAGGTATAATTCCTGGGCCTCATCAGACTCGAGCAGTTCCGTTCCAGCTCCTCGCATCTTGGTTTCGCCCAGGTCTAAGACGACACCTCTGTCTGATTCCTCAAGAGCGCGTCTTGCATTTTGCTCAACCATTAACACGGCTGTTTCTGATTGTTCATTTATTTCAACAATCTTTTCAAATACGTCATCAACAAGCTGTGGAGCAAGACCTGCAGAGGGTTCATCGAGAATGAGAAGATTCGGGTCAAGCATGAGTGCAGCACCCATTGCGACCATCTGCTGTTGTCCTCCTGAGAGGGTTCGTGCCTTTTGCTGTGGTCGCTCCTCAAGAACTGGGAACCGCTTATACACTTCTTCGACCCGATCTTCGAATGTGTCATCGGTAGAATCGAGTGCCCATGCACCCATTTTGAGATTCTCAAGAATAGTCAGATTTGGAAATACATTGTCGACTTGTGGAACATAACAGATTCCATTATAGATCTTCTCCTCAGGCGGTACATCAGTGACATCAATATCGTTAAGCAAAATTTCCCCCGTCTTGATATCAGTAAGACCGACAATACTTTTCAATAATGTTGATTTTCCTGCACCATTGGGACCGATAATCGTCACCATTTCATCTCGTTCAATAGATAAATCAACATCGTGGATGACAATGAATTCTCCGTACCCGCTTTTTAATCCTGAGACATCAAGCAGCGTCATATTACCCCACCTCCGAGATACGCTTCAAGTAACTCCTCATCCTGTCGTACCTCATCAGGATTCCCAACAGTTAGGATCTGTCCATTATGCATACCAATGACCGTATCAGAAATCGACATAATTGTCTGAATATCGTGCTCAACAATGAGGAATGTCATCTCTTGATCATCGCGAAGCGATATTATTCTATCGAGCAGATGATCTGTAAGGTCAGGATTTACTCCCGCCATAGGCTCATCAAGTAAGAGTAAATCCGGATCTGACATAAGTGACCGACCAAGTTCGAGTAGTTTACGCTGTCCGCCTGAAAGATTTCCTGCGTATTCATCACGGAGGTCCCATAATTCGATATACCTGAGTAGCTCTTCTGCTCGCTGTTGATGAGTTTGTTCAAAATCACTGACTCCTCGTGGGTCTGTGAGAAGCGACACCACACTCTCACCTGGGTTGTCTTGTGCTCCAAGAAGCATATTATCCATAACGGTCATTCCAGAAAGTTCACGTGTGAGTTGGAATGTTCGGATAAGACCACGCTTTGCACGTTTTTCAGGTCGAAGGGTTGTGACATCTGTCCCATCAAATTGAATTACTCCGTCATCAACCTGATAGAAGCCACTCATCAAATTAAATAATGTCGACTTTCCAGCACCGTTTGGACCAATGAGCCCAGTTATCTCTCCCGACTCAACGCTCACGGAGACATCATCAACAGCAACCAATCCACCAAACGTCTTCGTCACGTCTTCGGCTTCAAGAATTGGTGATTGACTCATCGTGTTGCCTCTCCAAATAGCCCACTCGGACGGGTAAGAAGTCCAATTATCAATATAAGTAGTGCAAATGCTGGTGTGTATTCGCTTGGAATGAATATAATACTCAAATTCTGTCCAATACCCAGAGCATATCCTCCAACAACAGCCCCAACTGGATCACCGATCCCACCAAGAATGACGGCTGCAAAGATAGGAATAAGGAATAAAAAGCCCATTGTTGGGTTGATATTTGAATCAATCCCCAGCATGACCCCTGCAATACCTGCAATGACACCACCAATGAGCGAGACATAGATAACTAACCGTTTTGTATCAATTCCTCGAATGCGAGCCAAATCTGTGTCATCTGATGCTGCCCGCATCGCGATTCCAATACGTGTCTCATTGAGTATCAAGAAGACAATTGCGAGAATAACTATACTCAATGTGACAATAATGACTTGTGCGGGTAACACCCGGATTCCAAAGACAACTGGTGCTTCTCCACCGACATTATAGAAATGTGTACTGCCGCCATACACAACCCGTATCAAATTACGCAGCATAAATGCTACACCAATCGAGACAACAAGCAAAACAACCGGATCGCGGTCTGAAAACTGCTTAAATACAATGCGGTCGGTGATAACGGCAATTAAGCCCGCACCAATCGCTCCAAGGACGATCGCGAGAATAAACGGAACGTCAGCCCACTTTGCACCGAGTGCAATGTATGCTCCCCACGCTAAGTACTCTCCATATGCGATATTGATAAAATTAAGAAGTCCAAAAAGAAGCGTTAATCCCAACGCTGCGAGGGCAATGAGACTTCCGACAACAACCCCATTCCAGAGCAATTGCGGATCGAATGCAACCATCTCAGTTTTCCTCCATACCAGCAAGCGCACGCTCTTTATTCCCCAATAGCCCCTCTGGTCGATAATATAGAATAAGCACAAGCAATGCACCGATAATTATGAGCCGGATATACGGAAGTTTGCTACCAAGGGGGACGTCACTCGGAATGAACCTGGTCACTTGTCGAATAAGCGTAATGACCGTCATTCCAGTAATTGCACCGAGATAGCTGCCGGCACCACCAATGATGACTGCAGCCCAAACAGAAAACGTGAGGTCAGGTGTAAACATCGTCGGCTGTAATGCAAATATAAAGTGTGCCCATAATGACCCAGCAAGCCCTGCTACGGCAGCACCAAGTCCAAATGATTTGAGTTTAAATTGCATGGTATTGCGTCCAAGTGCTTTTGGGACGTCCTCATCTTCACGAATTGCGTGGAGAACCCGCCCGAATGGGCTCTTTGCAAGGTAACGAAAGGTAAGATAACACGCTATCAGGACAGCAAGCACAAGTAGAAAGTAATAAAATCCATATGGAAGCATGCTTGGCAGCGCCCCTTCAAGTGGTCGTGGGATATTCTTCAACGTCTGCTGACCACTTGTGAGCCATCCTTCATTTGAAATCCCAAGCCGGAGGATTTCGGCTCCTGCAAGGGTTACAATCGCGAGGTAGTCGCCATCTAATCGGACGCTTGTGGCACCGATGAGTACGCCCGCTACTCCAGCAAGGACTGTTGCAGTTATCATTCCGACAGCGATTGGAAAATCAAACCCAATGATCCGGTTGGCAAGCAAGCCAGAATCGGAGGCCGGTGTCGTCAAAATAGCAGATGTGTATGCACCAATCGCAAAAAATCCTGCATGAGCAAAATTCAATAAGCCAGTGTCACCCCAGTGCATATTCATCCCGATAGCCAGGATTGAATAAATGCCTGCGATATTGGCAACAAGGACAAGAAGTTGAAGCGAAACAAGTCCCATTTTTATCTTACACCTACGGACGTTATACAACTGTGTTGGATATGTGCTACTGAATTCATCATTCTGTTAGTAAATATAAATCAGACGTCAATACAGGTGGTCTCTCGCGGATTTAGTAGACGTCCTGTAATACCGACGCTTCGTATGTCGTCACTGGATTCCACTCGCCATCCTGTGCTTGGACAACATTAAATGGTCCAACGACATTTCCATTCTCATCAAAGTTCTGTGGGTTCGATGCCCCAGTGTAATTTATTTCATCGCCGTTATCCAGCGCTTCCTTCCCCTCGGCAAATGTCGTCACCTCTGTACCTGGTGGTGTTGCGATTTTTGGTAGGTGTTCTGGAATGACACTACGAGACACTTCTCCGGCTGACTGGAACGCCAATGCAAATAGATTTGCAGCGTCATATGCTGCTGCAGAGAATGTTCCCGGCGGTTCGCCGTGCATCTCCTCAAAGGATGCCGCAAACTGATCATTTGCAGGACCTGCGGCAGGTGCTTGCCCAATCATTCCTTCCATAACATCAGCACCGGTTGTCTCGATGAAACTTTGCGTGAGGACGTCATTTCCAAGTGCGAGATTAAAGTCCTCTCCTGCCCCTAGCTCATCATAATTCTTCATGAATAATCCACTCACCTCGGTTGCAGCAGTCATCTGAACGAAATCTACGTCCATCTGCTGAAGTTCTTGAATCTCGCTCCGGTAATCACTCGCATTTATTGGAAGCGGAACCTCACCAACAATCGATCCACCAAGAGATTTGAATGCTTCTCCAACCGATGCGGAGAAACTCTGTGAGCCTTTATCATTCTTGTACGCGAGTGCCATCTTTTCATGATTGAGGTCTTCATATGCGTACTTCCCTGCAGCAGCACCACCAACAGCGTCGCTTGGAACTGAGCGCCACAACCACTCACCTCCGGTGTCATCAAGTTGGATGGTTCCTGCCATGACGGTATTGACTGGCACTTCGTTGTTTTGTATTGGCTGGATAAGATTCGGCATAACCGAACTTGAAGGACCGATTACCGCTGGAACGCCTGCTGAGTCAAGTGTCTGAAGACCGCTCAATGCCTGTTGTGGATCGGTGGCTGAGTCCTGTTCATTCGCCTCAAGGGACATTCCACCGAGAATCCCAGCCTCCTCTATCTCAGAGAACGCAAGATTATATGCTGGCTTTGTGTTCGATGCAATCCAGTCAAATCCACCAGTGAACGGTTGCAAAGCACCGATAGTGAGTGTTCCGTCATCACCACCCATCGTTCCGCCGTCAGTAGCCTCGCTATCGCCGTCACCACTACCGCTTTCAGTTTCGCTGGCTGCGTCGTCACCACCACTGCCACCACCGCTACCACTACACCCTGCAAGAAGCACTGTCCCTGCTGCGCCAAGTCCCTTCAGGTATGTTCGTCGGTTAGCTATACGTTGCTTTTTGTCTGCACCTTCGCTCGGCATAATCTTTTAAATTCATGATTTAACATTATACTTTATGGTTTGCGGATTTAACTGTATTCCATCTGATATTTTTGGGAATTAGCTGATTTGAGGCGCTAAGCCCCCTTCCTCAACGTCCGAACAGAGTGAGGGCGTGGGGAGGGGATACAGCGCCGCATAGTTTGGTTGCGCGTTCATCCGTACATTTAGTACCCACACGGTTGAATCTGGTAGTGCGATGCTCATCACGTCTCTAACGGTAACGGTGCTCAAGCGGAATAAGAAGCGCGCACCGTCGGTTGTGGCCGAGTGTCCATCTCATCTGGTAGGAGTGTGACACTCCGAACTGCCTGTGAAGGGAAATCGCCTGCGGAGTCTGGAACCGCTGTGTCCACGTCGGGGACAAGTTCCGACATGGAAGCAGGAAGCCCTGTCCTCACCAAGCGAGGAGCGGGGAGCCCCGAGCGCGGTAGGGCAGGGTAGTTCACGCGCTAACTTTTTTTGAGCAACACAGGGAACAAAGCAATCGAGTAGCAAAGTAGGGCGGTGATACAGTCGTAGCCGTATATTCGTTGTAACCAAAGCGTTCAAATTTAGATGTAATTAGTTAGCACATATCGATCGAGGAAGGATTCCAGTACACTGCCGAGAGTGCGTGGGCGGTTCAACCCTGTTGGGAAGCGTACAAGCACATAGACTCACTCAAGAATATANCATGCCCCTNATTACGACTAATTATAAAGAACAAGGAGAACACCCGCGTAGCACGGTGACGTGGAAGCAGAAGGNAATTCGTCACGACACCAACAACGGGCGAGTGCGTCTCTCGAAAGGTGCGAATNATAAGGAACACCCCCAAGCATGGGAATACATNCTTGTCGAATACGAAACGCGTCCCGGCGTCACAGTCGAGAATCTGCAANAGGTTCGCGCTNTCTACGACGAGGCGAAAGGGCGCTGGGAACTGCATTTAGTATGTAAACACGAAGTGGAGACACCCGACACCCCAGGTGACGAGACAGCAGGTGTTGACCTCGGTATCTGCAACTTCGCCGCCATCGCGTACAATACCGAGGAAACCGACCTCTACCCCGGTAATCGATTGAAGCAGGACGGATACTACTTCCCGAAAAGAAAATCGCCAAATCTGACGATTCAGGCGGCCAAGAAGCAACTCGATTGCACGCGAAGTGGTCAGAGCGTCGAACCCATTTCTTTCACTCCTTAGTCAAGCACATCGTTGGACGATGTGTCAAGCAAGAGGTGGGTCGAATCAACAGTGGGAAACTCGCTGGTGTTCGTGAGGCGACAACGACAACTCGAAGAACTGTGGTAAGCCCGGCAATCTTGACTTACACGCGTGGGCGTTCGACAGCTTCTCGAACATCCTCGAATACAAGGCTGATCTGTACGGTACGCACGTCGTTCAAGTTGAACCACAAGGGACGACCAAAGAGTGTGCATCGTGCGGTGTGGAGACGGCGAAACCCATCTGGGTCAGGGAACACTCGTGTCCGAACGTGGGTTTGAGTGTGATCGTGAGTTGAACGCGGCGATGAATGTCCTCCAACGCGGCTTTTCTGAGTTAGGACTGGGATGACCCGAATCAACGTCTGTGGAGACTGCGCTCCCTGGGGACACCACTTGCGTGTCCGCAAAGCGCGTCGTAAAAATAGGAAGCTTCGGGGCTTGACACCGAGGCGATTCACCCCGTACTGTCACCAATCTCTGCTGTGATGGCCGCTGTGAGAGACTCAAGTACTGGAAGAAATCGTTTGACCTCAGCACCATCGTTTATAATCATATCTATTTGTTCTGACGGCTGTGTATCTATGTTTGAGCAGACATATATTTCAGTGTCCGCAGCGGTCTCAGCAGCAACCGTCGCTGCAGCCCTGATTACAACACGTACGTGCTCAAGATGAGCGTATACAGTTGCAATATGGTTGTTAACAGCGGCATGTGAGATGTGATATGTGACTGTACCATCTTCAGTTGGGGTAACATCAGGGTTGGCATCAACAACGGACAGTGGTGCTAATGCTTCCTCATGTCCGGTTACCTCAGACGCAAGCAACTCCGCAATTCGGTATCCATCATGTACTTGAGTGTCAACCATTAGTTGAATATAGCATATGTATTAACCAAGCAATATTATTAAGATTCTCCTCAGCGTGAATGATGGGGATTTCAGGTTTGCACTCCCATCATGTGTCCAGACGGTGAGAATCAGCCGGGATGCTCGTGGTCTCAGACGAGTACGGACTGCTGGGAGTGCCACATCTTAGCCCCCGATACTCCTATATTCGACCACGTTCAACCTTTGTGGTTGGTTTTGTCCGGTGGGGGTTGAATGGGTGTCAATGACTTGGAATTATTTTAATTTGGCTTACAGCAGTCAACTCCGCGACCAATTCTGTGAAAATCGGGCGGTCATCAACTGGTTCCGAGTATTATTTGATTGCTCCGGGGTGAGCAGGCCGTCATTGTTAGATTGATCGGGAATCACTTTGTTCTTGCCTGGTTCTTACTCATACAAGGGTTGCCTGTAATTAAAATGACGGATTGAAATCCCGGGCAATCAGTCGAAGGTGGAATGATTGCAGATTGCTTGATTCATCCTGCGTTATCAAGATCGCTGGTCTCATTTGCACACCAGAACTCACAGATTGCCGGAGACGGCGAAAGCCGCAGGTACTCTCCTCGAATCTAATAATATAGCGGTAATAACATAAGATCAGAGGATATGATAGATACCCAATATATTGAGATTAATACAGTAGGCTGTCATCGTTCTCAGTCATGTACAGTGATCGGGCAGCAATATTAACCCCGTGGTCGCCGACCCGTTCGAGATCACGAATGGACAGAAGCAATCGCGAAACGTCCTGGATATATGACTCCGCGTCAAAGGCGGTATCACCGGCGATATTTCGCTTTATAAGGGCTTGAACGACTGTTGAGCTTGCAGCCTCACACAAGTCATCAACATTATCATCATGCGTCGCAACAGCCTGACAACGTCCTGGATCCTCATCCGCATATGATTGCATTGCGTGTGTTAACATTTCAAGCGTCTCGTCTCCGATATGTTGGATATCGACCTCCGGAAAGACATCACGGTCTGCGGCTGATGCATACTCTGCGAGATTTGTTGCGAGATCACCGATTCGTTCAAGATCAGTGATAATTTTGAACGAAGCCGCGATAGTTCGAAGGTCAGACGCGACCGGTTGTTGGAGTGCAATAAGATCAACACATTGCTGTTCAAGTTCAAGATACATTGTGTTGATATCATCATCACGTGCAATGACCTCCATTGCGAGTTCATCATCTTTCTGTTCAAGCGCGTCAAGTCCTGATCGGAGGTTCTCAGAAACTAATTCACTCATATACAGGACATCCTCACGTAGCTTCGAGATTGATTCTTGATATGATTCTCGCGGCATGCTACTAGATATATATACCAATGTATATTAATGTATGGGTATATGTGACACTTACTAATATACCGACAGTAGTTTTCAGGCTATTATATATTTCATATTGGCTTCGACGGTGTAGGTTGAACCTATATATGGTATTTGTGTGTCATCATATTGATGATCTCAGGAAGTGTAATCAATTGATGTGGGAATTTAATATAATCAATTAATTATTGGCAGTGACATATCGACATAAGTCAAATGTCCTGTTCAGATATATATTTTGTATAAATACAAGTAGTAATTCAATCGTGTGAACTCAGATCATATCTCACCATAATAGTATATATATATGATCAGATTTATTGTGGCATGGAGAAATTAGCAGATATGGTAGAGACCCGAAAGGTCCAGGTCACTGGTGGTTCAACATTCACAGTCTCAATTCCAAAGGAATGGGCAAATAGTAATGATATCTCTGCTGGGAGTGTCGTTGAATTCTATCCGGAAGGTGATTCATTGCTCTTAGCCCCAACGACTGATGAAGAGCGAACGCGCGGGAGTCTCGATGTAACTGATCTTGCTGGTGAGGAACTCACACGAGCAGTGATGACGATGTATGTTAGTGGATTCGACATTATTTCACTCACTAGTAGTCGAATTACAACAACACAACGCCGAACGATCAGAGAAGCAACACAGAGTCTTGTTGGCTTAGAGGTACTTGAGGAGACCCGTGACCGAATCGTTGTGCGAGACCTACTTGACTCCTCTGAACTATCTATTCACAATGCTGTCACACGAATGCGATTAATCGCGTTATCAATGCTTGGGGACGCAATCGACGCAATTGCAACACTCGATACCGATATGGCTCGTGATATTATCCAACGGGATGATGATGTTGATCGCCTTTGGATGGTTGTCTCTCGGATTTTTCGATCGACGCTTCGAACACCGAAAGCGGCAGAAGAGTTAGGTCTGGAAAGAGAGATGTGTTTTGATTATCAGTCGGCTGCTCGGCAGTTAGAGCGTATTGCTGACCATGCAACAAAAATAGGTCACTTAACATTGAAATTCAATGAGCAAGTCCCCGAAGATGTAATTGATTCGCTTATGGAACTGTGTGATGAGGCGCAATCGATTGTTGATGCTGCGATGGACGCACTGTTTACTGCTGATAATAACAAAGTAACCGATCTGGCGAATGATGCGCGTGAGTCGGTACAGCAAATTGATGAGCGCGCACGACAAATCGATGAATTACTCAGAGGACTTGACCCTGCCCGCGCACAGTTACTTGGACTGATTGTTGACTCGGTATCTCGAAGTGCAGATTATGGTGGAAATATTGCTGAGACTGCACTACAAAAAGCAGCACCAACACCATGAGACCTTCCCTGCCCTGAAGCGCAAAGATTCCTTCGTGGGGCATCGGACCGTCCAACGCCACCCCGAAGGTAACGTCCTCATACACGACGGATGAGCGGTGGGAACAGCACAAGTCGCTCTTCGAAAAGTATCTGTGGGGTGGTGGGTTCTGGGTTCGTTCGTGATACATCAGGACTGCGGAAACCGTCTCAACGGAAACGATTGAAGAGTACGTCGAACAACCAGAACACGTCTAAGCGTCGGATCGACCTTCTCGGAATCAGATTAAAGCCCTGAGGCATTCTGCCTCGAAATCTGTAGAATTATTTTAAAGTTGGAATACAGTCTGATACGTTAGCTATCTTCAAGAAGGACAGCGCTGACTTGACCAGTTTGTCCTGGTCGGGATGTCACACGTGCCTGCCCTGCAGAGGTTTCGATAATTGCTCCCTTCGTGATAATATTTCGTCGGATATAATTAACATTTGCAGGATTATCAACAACATTTTCAATTTCCTCTGTAGTCACTTCACCACTATCCGCAACTTGTGCAATATTTGTTGAAAGTGCACGGAGTTTGTCGTCAGATCCACGAGCGTCAATAACTTGAAATCGGGGGTCATCGACTGTTGTCTCTGCAGGCTCACGCCCGAGTTGGTGTCGCTTCTTTTTACTTACATCATGAAGTCGTCCACCAGTTCGTTTCCGTGTTGATCGTCCTTGATCTTTCATATTAATAGACTCTCTCGATGAGCACTTGAATGGCTCGCATTGTATGTATATGCGGGACACACTTGTCGGGTCCAATAGATTATATTGTCTGCATATGCAGTATGTGTATAGCTATGAGTCTTGAAATTGCCGTTGCTGTCCCATTTAAACAACGTGGAACAACCCGTCTTGGCGAAGGTGCATTTGTCGTTGCACTTTCACTTGATCGAAGTTGGTTTTCACCCGACCAAGTCCAGCGATTAATTACTATCGCTGCCAGTCGCGGATTACTTTCTCAGTCTGATGATAAAGTTATTGCAGAGTTCGACCCAGCAACAGTATCAATTCCTGAGTCTTACGAACCCGACGAATCAATCCTTCGAGAGCAATCGGCATTCGAGCAGTTACTTGATGTACTTGTTACTGCTGGATATGAGAAACGTGAGGCGGTTGCTGAGATCAACGAACGACAACGTCAGCTCGCTATCTCCGTTGAAGCGGCAGCGGCAGTCTATGCGACGGAAGTCGGTCTTGATCTCGATACAAATGGTGGTAGTGCGATTGATATGGCGTATAATTCACTTTGCAGTGAATGACTGATTCACATCAATGAAATATCAGTAAAATAAATACTCTCACGATAATTTGTAGTTGGGATCGTGGAATATCTGTTGAATCATACTACTCATGAACTACCACGGGCGTGGTGGTTCGTGGTTTTGCTGTGGTCTCTGGCAGGAAGCCAGCGGAACGACCGATGGCGAATTTAATTCCGCCTGCGCTCGTCTCTGGTGAGACTCACGTAGAACTGGTAACACCCGAACACACCGTCGGTACCACCCCAACAAATGTCGTCTGTTGCTGCCGTGATGGGTGTGTCCGTGGGTGTCCGCCCCTCGCGTGGGCGCGACACAGGCCCGGCGCACCACGTCTCACCCAATAGTGGGTTCGCGGGTTTTGTGAGACCGGTAACGTGGGTTCCAGACTGGTATACGGCGTCCCGATAGTTCGGAACAGGCGCGTAGCCGAGCGCACGCGCTCCACCCCCGCCCGCGGTGGGGCGAGGAACTCGCGCTGCTTTTGATTCACAGTGAATAACTCAACCCCAGTTATTTTTCAATGTTGGTCGATCGGAGACCGGGTCGATATCTATTGGGTCATTTTTGCTGTCAATCGCTTCAAGTGCGGCAAAGGCTGATGCGGTTGTTGAGAAGTATGTGATTTCCTCTTCAACGCAGACTTCAAGCGGATCGCGATCGCGGGAAATGACAATATCAATTTCGCCCTGTCGAAGTGCATTGATAAGAGTGTCCGCATCATCATCCTCGGAGAATGTCACGAGTTCAAAACACGCGTCATAACCATCTCGGAGCGCAGCGCCATCATTACTATCCGGGGCGGGAAACTCTTCATCTGAGAGATCGACCCAAGCGGTCCCTGAGGATGGAATTGGCTTTCCAACTGAATGTTGTGCTTTGTCATAGGCTTTGCCAAAGGTTGCGGCGGTTCCCATGACCTCCCCCGTTGATTTCATCTCAGGACCAAGTCGTGGGTCTGACCCTGGTAATCGATCAAACGGTAAGACAACTTCTTTAACACTGGTTTCTGCTGGAATTTGTTCGGTAACATCTAATGTGGTCAGCGATTCACCAGCCATTACCTTCGCTGCGAGTTTTGCGATTGGAACACCTGTTGCTTTTGAGACAAATGGCACGGTGCGTGACGATCGCGGGTTTGCTTCGAGAACATACACCTCATCATCTTTGATAGCCAGTTGGACATTTAAGAGTCCAACTGTGTCCAGTGCAGTAGCGATATCCTCTGTAACAGTGCGAACACGAGCCATTGTCTCAGCACTCAGTGACCGCGGGGGGATCATACATGCAGAGTCCCCCGAGTGGACACCGGCGCTTTCGACATGCTCCATCACACCGCCAATGATCGTACGCTCACCATCAGCAACAGCGTCTACATCAAGTTCAATTGCATCAGCAAGAAATTGATCAATAAGAATAGGTTTATCAGGTGAAACGCGGACTGCCTCTTCGATGTACTCCTGTAATTCTACATCAGAGTGGACAACATCCATCGCGCGCCCTCCAAGCACATATGAGGGGCGGACGAGTACAGGATATCCAAGATCATTCGCAAGCGTAAGCGCTTCAGGCTCACTTGTTGCTGATCCACCGACTGGTTGTTTGATATCGAGACTGCTCATCAGACGATTAAACCGATCACGATCCTCAGCAAGATCCATTGCATCGACGCTTGTGCCAAGAATATCACAGTCAAGTCCACGACGGTCAAGTTCAGTTTCAAGTGGATGTCCAATATTAACTGATGTTTGCCCACCAAACTGCACCATCACACCATCAGCGTTGGTTGCTTCAGCGACATCCGCAACCTCTTCAGCAGTAATTGGCTCAAAAAAGAGCCCATCAGAGGTATCATAATCTGTTGAGACAGTCTCTGGATTATTATTGATGACGTGTGCATCGATTCCAAGTTCCCTAAGAGCACGTACTGCATGGACTGAGCAGTAATCGAATTCCACGCCCTGCCCGATTCTAATCGGACCACCACCGACGACGACAACACTTTCAATATCACGGTCAACGCGAAGTTCTCCTGCTGCTGCAGCGCCTTCATACGGTCCAGAACCAGAGGTAAATTCAGGCTTTCTGGAAGAATAATAATATGGTGTTTGTGCAGCGAACTCGCCAGCGCAAGTATCGACTTGTTTATACGTTCGCCCAGGAACAGTTTTCTCAACCGCGTCAATTGTCTTTTCTGTTGTCTCCGCAATTTCGGTGTTTGTAACACCAGTTGTTGCAGCGGCTGTCAGTTCACCTTCCTCTGCGGTTTTCAATGCAGTTGGCACGCGCTGGAATCGTTTGAGATACCACTGTTTGATACCGGTAAGCTCAGCGACCGTATCGACAGTATACTCACGATCGAAGGCTTCAAAGATTGCATACGCGCGATCTGGCGTTGGTCTACTGAGATACTCAGATTTGAGCGTTTCATCACTGAGAGTCTCAAGATTGGCTGCTGGGTCGTACTCAGATGAGCGTAATGCTTTCAACAATGATTCCTCAAATGTTCGACCGATAGCCATTGCCTCACCGGTAGATTTCATAGCTGTTGAGAGCTCAAAGTCGACATTATCAAATTTATCCTTAGGCCAGCGCGGAACCTTTGTAACGATATAGTCGATTGCAGGTTCGAACGCAGCGGTCGTCTCACCGGTTATCTCATTGTTAATCTCATGGAGTCGCTTCCCGAGTGCGACTTTTGCCGTGACACGGGCAATCGGGTATCCAGTTGCTTTCGAAGCAAGTGCTGAGGACCGAGAGACTCGAGGATTCACCTCAACAACACGATACTCTCCCCCAGGAGTCCCGTCGTCATGCCATGCGAATTGAATATTACAACCACCTTGAATGCCAAGTTCACGGATAACATCGAGTGCAGCATCACGCATTGCTTGATGTCCTTCATCAGGAATAACCTGGGATGGAGTCACCACAATTGATTCACCAGTATGAATCCCCATCGGATCAAGATTCTCCATGTTGCAGATAATAATAGTCGAATCGTCAGCATCACGCATTACTTCATACTCAAGTTCTACCCATCCCGCAATTGACTCGGTGATTAATACTTCACTGTTGCGAGAGAGCCGTAAGCCCTTGCGGACACGCTCGATCAGCTCATTCATCTCAGCAACAACACCTGAGCCAGATCCGCCAAGGGTGTATGTAGTCCGAGCAATAACTGGAAGCCCGCCAACTGTCTCAACAGCCTCGTGTACTCGATCTTTGAGATCTGCCTCGGTAAGCGATTGCACAGCCTCGTCTTCTGTCAGTGAGATAGTGGTCGACTGAGGTACCGGCTGTCCGATGCGCTCCATCCGTTGACGGAACAGATCGCGATCTTCTGTTGCATATATCGTCTCAAGCGGTGTTCCCATAATCTCGACATTGTGTGTTTCAAGAACACCTTCCTCTGCAAGTTCTGCTGTGACATTTAATCCAGTCTGCCCACCAAGTCCGGCAATTACACCGTCTGGCTGCTCGGAACGAATAATCTCAGCAATCGCCTCAGTCGTAATTGGTTCGATGTATACCCGATCAGCCATCTCCGGGTCTGTCATGATTGTTGCAGGGTTTGAGTTGACGAGGACAACCCGTGCGCCCTCCTCTTGAAGCGCTCGACAGGCCTGTGCGCCGGAGTAATCGAACTCAGCTGCCTGCCCGATTTGGATTGGACCACTGCCGATAAGCAGGATCGTTCGGTCGGCTGATGTGGTGTCAGCGCTATTGGTATCGACCCTCATATTGTCATTTGCGTCCTCGTCAGTCATCACTGCGGTACAGTCCGCACATCGTAATAAGCCCGGCGAAATGCTACGAGATACGAAGTCGAATTACGAAATTCGTAAGCACATACGCACAGAAATCACTAGATAATAGATCTTCTGTAATCAAGCACAGTTATTGCATTACATCAGCCTCAGAAAATTCACGCTGGTTGCGATATTGCTCAACAAACTCATCAATATCAAATTCATGCATCTGTGATTCAAACTGTGCTGCAACAGGGTCCTCACCATGACTCACAGCGTGATCCATTAATTCAATTACGAGTTCAATAATCAGTTCATGTAATCGTCGAGAATCAAAATCAGTAACCCAGACAATCCCTGCACCGACTTCACCATCATCGCTCACATCAACAACGGCAACGTGGTCAGGAAACTCCTCAAGTACAATCCCAAGAAGATGAGCGGTCCCAAACTCCGGCATCTCCTCGCTAGTCGTTTCCACTGCCTCTCGGAGCACCTCAACAAGGAACTCTGGGAGAAACCGTTCTGGAGGATGGACATCCATCACAACAGCGTGCTGTGTCCCACAGTCACACTCAAACTCACGCATTCCAAGGTCAAGTTTGCGGACAGCAGTTGTCTCACCACAAGTGAGCTCAATCGTTTCACCACCTCCACTTGGGACCCGCGGTTGCGTCATATCATTATATTGTATCCACAGCTGTTAAAAACCCTGATTTAGAGAATCATTCAGCCAAGATTGCGAAAAGACCAGCCCCTCATGGAGCGGCTGGAGAGACCGAGTAACAAAGCGTTATCCACATTAATTACTCGTTTCAGACAGAAGAGCCGAAAGCAGTCGGGTGATTATAATAACTAATTTATACGATTTTGTCACTCACTCGCGGTTGTATATAATAATGGACCGACAAGCAACAGTGCAATACCCAAGAAAAGATAATGTATCGGGACAAGTGCCTGTGGTGTAAGAATAAAAATAAGACCGAAAAGAGTGGTATTCGCTGCGATTAATCGCTGAGATTTCAATGGAAGTGCACCAACAGTAGCAAGCACAAACCCGAGTAATAGTGCCTGTCCGATATTGTAGTTGAGCAGGAAACTATCGACAACTTGTAGAGGGAACATCGTTAATCAGATTTTCTATGTGACCTGCGCATTAAACTTCCGTTCTGAAGAGCAATCTTATCGCCCGGCTGGTCCTGTGATGTCAAGCGGACGTATCCAGCCAAACCAGACCGCAAATACCATTCCAGCGTATCCAAAAACGAAAATGAGGACTCCGAGATTGCTGTATCCTGCTTCACCGAGAGCCCGTCGTGCGAGTCCTGATCCGGCAATGCCACTCAATAATACGAGTCCTAATAATAATTTGCTTCGTGTCAGTTTGAATAGATTTGAATCATTATTATCAGTTGTATCGATTGTTCTTCCAGTGTTGTCATCAGCACCACTATCAGAGCCATCAACAGTACCGTCCGGATTGCTATCTGATGTACTGTCAGTATTCATCCTTATACTCACTACGTACTGCTTGTTGCTGATCATTCCTGAATTACTCGATTTTAATTAGAGCATCATAGATGACAGTATGTATCGGCCATTATTCGAGTAAGAGAGCATACGATCAGATCAATCGTTAGTATACACCGAAATTAGTTGGCTGGGGAGTTATGGCCCCAGACTTCAACTGGGGAATGCCCAGTTGAAAAGGAGGTGGGCCAACACGGATTTGAACCGTGGACCTCCCGGTTATCAGCCGAGCGCTCAACCTGACTGAGCTATTGGCCCCCGGTTAAGCGCACATATTGCTAGCGTGATGATGTGTTTAAGCGTTTCCTTTCAGAGGTTTTGCAATCGTATCAAGATCACTACACTGTATCGGGGTCGGCAACGATATTATTTCCAGAAGTTGGGGTCGCTATCGGTCCTCGTCAGGACGCCCATATTCTTCAGGATCAAGGTTTACTGTATCCTCATCTGGAAAACCATCTATATATACATTGCCGGATATGAAGTCATTTGTTCGCCGATCAAGTATCGGAGTGACGATATATCGTTTTGTGAGAATTCGGATCGGGTATCGTGTTACCGGAATTGCACTTGCGAATCCGATTATATCAGTGACAATCCCGGGTGTCAATAAAAATGCACCAGCAGCGATGAGTAACCCCCCATCGATTAGTTCATTTGTCGGAAGCGTTCCTCGTGCAATCTTCTGTTGAATTCGTTGTATTGTGGTCCGACCCTCAGCACGAACAAGCACCATTCCAAAAAGACCAGTCAGGACAACAATAAGCACTGTTGTGAGGAGACCGATGGCTGTCGCAATCGGCACAAGAAGCAGTGTATCAACGAGTGGAATCGATAATAGCCCTACGATCACCCATCGAGCCTTCATACAGTATATACTCAATCAGCGTTGATAGACCTTGTGTCAGTGTTAATCTCAGTTGCCGTTATGACATGTCATCATATCTATCATTTACCCTCGAAGCTCTTAGGATGCGTCATCACTGATATCGTGTTGTGATTGAGGATCCGACCCGCATCGAGTGGCGTCAGTGGGGTGATGAAGCGTTTACCGAAGCGCAGGCAAGTGATACACCAATACTTCTCTCATTGACAGCAACTTGGTGTAATAGTTGTCGTGAGATGGATATTGAAACATATGCTGAACCACGTATCGCCGCTAATATTAATGATGGATTTATTCCGATCCGTGTCGATATCGATCGTCATCCACGGGTCCGTGAGCGATATAATATGGGTGGATTCCCATCGACTGTCTTCTGCACGCCAACAGGAAAGTTACTCACAGGTGCGGCATATCTTGGACCTGATGGGATGCGACAAGTCATTGACTCCGTTCGGTCTGTCTGGGCTGAAAGGGGTGCTGATGCCGGTCGAGTTCCACAGGCGCTCACAGATAATCCAACGCCAACAGGAACGGTCGATGAGCGTATCGAGTCACATCTTGTCGGGCAACTTGAGTCAAAATGGGATGATCGATTTGCGGGGTGGGGAGATAATGCAAAGTTCCCACTTCCGCGGACGATTGAGTTCGCACTTAAACGAAAACAAAGCCAAGCAATTGAGACACTTCGTGTGATTGCGGAGTCATTATATGACCATGATATAGGCGGATTCTACCGATACGCTAACAGCCGCGATTGGTCGACACCGCATAAAGAGAAAATTCTTGATACAAACGCTGCGCTCATTCGCGCATTCGCAAATGGGTATCTCTATACGGGTGAGGAAACACTGCTTGATCCCGCATACGGCACACAGCAATTTCTTATTGATCAACTATGGAATGGTCAAGCATTCGGAAAAAGCACTGTTCCGCGGTCGGAGAATGAGTCAGTAACAGAGGCATCAAAGACAACCGCCGACACTCGTCGTGACTTAACAGCGTACGCAGGATCAAACGCACTCATGGCAGATGCACTATTGACACTCGGTGCATATACCGATGACAAAACAGCGTACGAATATAGTCGTCGTGCACTCGCGACGCTTGAGTCAGCGTTTATTATTGATAATGGAATTGTTCTTCATGCTAAGTATGACAGAGAATCAGATAACGCTAGCATAGCTGATGATGCGACAGTCATCACAGAAATAGCCGATATTGGCTCTTCTAAACCTGTGCTATTATTAGAAGACCATGCTCGCATCATCAATGCATTCGTCACCGCACATCAAGTGCTTGGACCAAATGTAGATGCGCTCAGTGATACTCCCGTGTCAATTGCGAGTGCTGTTGCTGATGCGGCAATAGATGCACTCTATGATCCTGACACTAATGGAGCGTTTCGAGATGGTCCGACAACTGGTCCCGGATTGCTTGATTGCCCACTTCGACCACTTGATGCGACCGTTGAGATGGCAGAAGCACTGTTTGAGCTTGCAGTTGTAAGCGACACTAAGCGATATAGTACAGTTGCAACAAATGCACTGGCAGCATTTGCGGGTGCTCGTGACCGGTTGGGTGTCCAAGTCGCTGGGTATGGAGCAGCCACAGCACGGGCAACACGACCAATGCTCGTTGTGAGAATAGGTGCTGGGGTAGGGTCAGATCTTCATCGTGCCGCGCTGCGCATTGCTGATCACGAAGCGATTGTTATACCTAGTGTCTCGGATATCCAACATGATTCAGCCCGTCTCACCCGTGGGTCAAAAGTCGAGACTGCAACTACGCCGGATGAAATAATGAACGCGGTGTCAATGCTCACAGAGTGAAAGAGTTGTTACCGGATCTCATCGATTGGAATCACCAACAGCGCTTTGTGCCGGGACTGCGACCGCCATACCTCCACGCTGGGTGGCGTTTGCACCTTGGGATTAAGCTGGGGCACAGCGCCTGTATATCGGTTAAAATGGTTTTATGTCATGCTGAATGCTGACCGAGGCGGTTTCTACGCCCCGTTTCAATGAGACAGATTGAGATTCTTCCTTTCGTCGTGGAAGCCACCTCGTGAACTCACCCAGGGTCAAGCCCCGAGGCAGTCGCCTCGAACCGCCTGTACATCAGGCGAATGAGGTGCAGGACGCAGAAAATAACCCCGAATCCCTGTCTCTCGACAGTAGGTACGGTACAGTGGCGTGGCAATACCAGCGTTCCTTTTTAGACTGTAAAATTCTCAATCTCACAATCCAGAAAGTCTCCGCGTGTGGGAGACTCCGTCGTTTATTTTGAAGAGAATATCACGATGCACTAACCTCTGCTCGCAATTGTTCAAGCGTAACCTCACGTTCGGCATGTGCATTGTGCTGATGAATTGATTCATCATTTGATTGTTTCATTCGAACAACTGCGTCATCGTCAAGATGTTCAAATGAATTGACAACCTGTTCAGCCATTGAGCGAACACAGTCTTCAACAAACTTTGCATCGGCATGCGCATGATATGTCATATAGTCTTCGTCCGGACGTTTTGCAAGGTTATAGATCCGCGCAGACATTGCATCGCGAGCGATATCAGCGAGTTCAATCAAATCAACATCTGGTGATCCATCTGCTGTAACTGTAAGTGTTGCATGTCCTCGCTGTGAGTGCCCCGGTTGCGGGACCTGCTCAAGAAACGTCTCAATTGTCTCATCCTCAATATCAAGATCATGCATCACATCACGAGCTCTGGATGCAGACATTCCTTGAGAGCATGGACATACTGTCATTCCGATTACCTCTGCTCCAATTTCTTCGCGTGTTCCCTCATCAGTCGCAGTCGCGCTGGCAAGTATCGAGATTGTATTTTGTGTTGGAAGTTCACTTGCTGGCGTATCTTCATGCATAACTAGATCTGCGGTCATCTCGACTGTTGCAGTTGTTGTATATTCGTGTTTTTCCAATAGTCGCTCTGCAACATCACCGCACATATCCTCAACGCGAGAAACAGACCCTGAGACAGCCGCCTCAAGCGTCTCATCAATTACTTGCATATTTCGGCTCATATCGATTCCTTTCCGACCACTTGGGAGATCAACAAACACCTCGAATTCAGCCATTAATACAAGTGGGGTTTCTCCATCGCGCTCGATCTTCACGAGTTTATCAACGTCTGTGACTCCGACCTGACTCAACCCGACGGTGACATCGGGACGACTTGCCTGAATATCAGGCAACTGGTGACTCATCGATGAGACCCTAGAACGGTATTCGATTAATGCTTTCGTTCTGTAAAGACGAATATTTGTCTGGTCAAAATCAACGAAGAGGATATATAATTCATAGTATACACATGTATATCTGAAGCTGAGATAATTGCATTCAGAGTAGTAGTAAGACCAATCAGAGACACAATCGAGATAGCCATTAAGAATGTGAGTGACTAGGGCCAGTCATCACGTTCGTTCGACTCAAACGGATCATCTGTCTCTGTAGCCTCAGCTAGTTCCCACCCGGCAGCGGACGCTGCATTGTCGAGCGGGAGGAATTCCCAATCAACACTTTCAGCAACATCAGCATCGGTCTGGTCATTACTGACGAGAACGTGACGTGCTGTTTCAAATTGTTGTTTGACATTCTCAAGACTTGCCTCGACTCCACGTGGTCCTGAGAAGAAATCCTGTCTCACCCGATGTTTCCGGGTGAAGTTTGTAACAACATATGTTGGCTTCTCACTCACAACGCCAACGTATTCTGTCCACTGCCGCGCATCATTAAATACAGAATTCGGATCTGCAAGCGCGCGTAACGCTTCTAACTCAAATGCAAGCGTCATATCCGCGTCACCACCTGGTGCTCCGCCATCAGTTCGGACACGCGAGTGAGCAGTTTTGCTCTTTTTTTTCGAATGTATACTGTATATACTATTGGTCATAATTATATTGATCTTAACTATGCTACTGGACAGTCATCAAAAATTGCATCGGTCCAGCTTTACTTCATGACTTCCTATAGAGTCCGTTAGTCATAGATATTATTTCTATCAGATAAAAATATATGAATCTAGATTCAGGTGCATCTTGAAGACTATGTCTATTTTATATTATCGTGGTCGAATCTATCCTCTTTACCCTTATCCAAACCGTCCTCATGTATTAAACGAGCGCTGAGTCATATCTGGACCTAAACGGAAAGCAGCGCGAGTTCCCGATGCCACTATGTGTCGGGTACTTCACAGAATTATAATCCGGATATCATGACGGTTGATGCCGAGGCAATTCACTCACTCGATAACTGTTTCTATTGGCTCAAGATCGTCTAATTCGAATTCTTCCTGCATCAATATATCACGCTGACCAGAGACAACGCGACGTTCTCGCATCAGTTGTTTATATTTCGATTGTGGTGAGAGGTCACCGATAAGAACGCCACCGACAATACGCCCATCTTTGAATGCTAATCGTCGCCATTCAGTGTCGGAGTGTTTTGCCTCGGCAGTATCATCACCAAGGGTTGGATGTCCAAATGAGAGGAATGGGAAATCAAAGTGAGTAATCGAGTATGATGAGACCCACTCAAATGGTTCTGAATTATACTCAATCATGTTTTTTGCTGCAATCGATCCTTGCTCTTTTGCCGATCCCCATGCGCCATTCTGCCCACGTTCTCCAAGTATCCGGTCATAAAACTGTGTGATATCGCCTGCAGCGAATACATCCTNGTGACTTGTCTGCATATATTCATCGACAATAATCCCATCATCACACTCGATTGGGGTATTTTGGAGAATCTCAGTATTGAAATTCAACCCAATCGCAATACCAACGAAGTCAGCATCATACTGGTCACCATTGGGGTCAACGGCTGTAGTTACATGACCAGTCTCATCGACCTCAAAGTGATCAACTCCTGACTGGAATACGGGCTCAACGCCACGTTCACGAAGCGCATCATGAATAATTGATGCACCCTGCTCAGAAAGCGCATATCGCCACCAGCAATCCCCGCGCATCAAGTACTTTCCTTCGACGTCCTGTGCGGCAGTGATAGCTGCGAGGTCAATCCCGAGTAATCCTGCTCCAACAATAACGGAACTGTCCGCAGACTCAATGTTTGATTTGATGTCTCGAGCATCTTGGAATGTCCAGAAGTGATGGACTCCATTTGCGTCAGCGTTCTCAACCGGCAATTGTGTCGGCGTCCCACCTGTCGCGAGAAGGAGCTTATCCCAGTCATACACGTCGCCATGATGTGTCTCAATTGTATGCTCAGTAACGTCAATATCAACGACAAGGGTATTCAATTCGAGATTAATATCACGATCATCATACCAAGACACATCGTGAATCGAGATTGGCGCCGCTGGGAGCTTTCCTTTTGCATACTCCTTGATTAGAATTCTATTATATAACGACTCGCCTTCATCGGTGAGAACGGTGATATCAGCATCAGGTGCCTCCCCACGAAGTGTCTCAGCGGCGGAGCTCCCCGCAACCCCGTCACCGATAATTACGTACGACTGGGTCATATGTAGATTGTTTGCGTCGGGATTAAAAGTGAATTGCTATCAGGAGTGCCCAGGTCTTAACAACGATATTAATACACACACCAACCTATAACATAATATCTGCAATTCAGATCTCTTCATATGAACCGTTTGTATGGCAGCCGTGAAGTGCCTCGAGGTCAAATCAAAGTCTCGAGGCACTCGCCTTGTTCCGCCTGTAGATTGATTACAATCACATGTATGAGTGGTGTAATATACATATACAATCGGATACTTGAAGTTTGCTCAAACTAATCCAGGGTTGATGAAAATTCGTCAGAATATTCGACATTTCGCCGCAAAGAAGGCACTCACGATGCCTATTATTGGTGATATCGCGACACAAAAACTCGTGGATCTTCATGTCAGTATTTTTGGGAAGAAAGCCGACCCTGAGTACCGCGAGGAACGAGAGCCACATCTTGAGACATTTTTTGATTGCACATTTGAAACGTATGTCCGTGCACTTGAGGAAGGATTTACTGAGGCAGAAGCCCGGGAAATCACGCATATTCAAGCGAATTTCGACTTTTATAATCATGGATGGACAGAAATGATGGAATTCCCTGCAGAAGAACTTGAAACGCATTATGAGCGGTATGAGGAGTTCTTTAATAGATATAATATCGACATCGCAAGTCCACTTGGTGATTTCAAAACACAAAATATCATTGCAGCATCATCAACGCCAGGACGGCTTAATAATCCAGAACATCCACATGCCGAGGGTGGATTTGCGGACGACGTATACGTTGAAACTGAGTCTGGCGAACTTACTGTCGGTGGTCAAACAGAGCCAGATACTGTTAATGTTGAAGACGCACCTGGACTCCAAGATGTTGATACTGACACCGATGAGACAACTGAAGCTTGAGGTCTTCCCCCATCCTGAAGGAACGATGGTTTGACCCACAACTTCTATACGTCGAATAATGTTAGAGTAGGCAGTATCTGCTTTATTAACCTGTGAGTAGCCTAAGCAGCAGACGGAATCCAACTCACTCGCCACCGCTCAATCAGCTGTGTTTCTATATGATAAATTATTAATCATCAAACAAATAGTTGCCGTGCTACATCGTACAGTCTGGGGCTCTTCATAATAGCAATTTGATATTATGAGCCACCATCTGGTCGCACAGTTGATGACTGCATTGGGTTTGTATTTCGTGTATCATCAATATCAGTGCTACTCTGAGTTGTATTCTCACCGTTATCGAATGTTTCAGTAATACGGTCGGCTGCTTCGTACCCAGCAACAACCCCGCCATTGAGCGAGCGCTCCGGGTACTGTGCTGCCGAAGCCATCCCAGCGTAATAAATCCCGTCACCGACGGTCTCTCCAATATCATACGGGATAACTAAATCAAGATAGCCACGTTCATATATCGGTGCTGCACGAGGATTCCGTGAGATACGAATATCATTAATATTTTGTCGACTGAACTCCGGAAACATCGATTCAATTTCTGTGAGCCATTGTTTTTGTACACTTTCGTCATCAGCCTGCCAGAGGTCCTCTGTTTGGTCCTGAACGTATGCGGCGATATACATCAAATGATCACCGCCATATCTTTCAGGATCAACAAAGTTCGTATGTTCAATAAGAGCCCCAAATGGCGCATCGTGTGCGATATTAAGCCAATATGTATCTAATACGGACTCATCCATGCTCATAAGTCCACAGACAGCTCCCTGGAAATCAATATCGCATGTATAGCCTGTGAGTGATTCTAATACATTTGGCATTGTCGCTACAATAGCCGAATCAACTGAATACATTGTGTCTGTATCGTCTTTCGACCCTGTAGTATCGGTCACTGTGAGTGAACTCACAGCGTTCGTCTCTGAGTCAATGGTGATGTCAGTCACAGAGGTATTTGTCATGATATTCTCACGACCGACAGCATCAATAAGCGCATCAAGCAATACACCAAAACCACCATCGAAGTAACCAAGCACCTCTCCCCGCAACGGATCACGCTCACCACGGAATCGAACACGCCCAAGGAACCATGCGGCTGAAACGTCATGTTTTCGATCACCGTATTTCCCATCAAGCAATGGATCAACGAAGCTCTCATACACGCCCGTGGTGGTATGTTTCTCGACAAACTCTCGGACAGTCATGTGCTCATACGCCGCAAGATCGTCATATGCGTCAAGATCTGGAATGCCATCGCGAATATCAACGCCAAGAGTCAACAATCCAAGTCTGAAAGTGTCGTACAGACTTAGATGTGGATATGTAATAATGTCTAAGGGAGTATTGAGTGGATGTGCAGTTCCATCGACGTAATATCCATTTGTTCCGATACGCCATTCAACACGATCCCCCAGTCCTAGCTCTTCAGCGAGTGCAACGATTGTTTCTTCGGACTTTGAGAGGTGATGGTAGAATCGCTCAATATCGTCACCGGCTGTTTCATACACAGCTGCAAGCCCACCAACCGTTTCTGTGGCTTCGAATACCTGCACTTCATGTCCCGCTTGTTGAAGCCGATATGCCGCAGCTAATCCAGCAATGCCGCCCCCGACGACACCAATCATGATACTCACTATTCAATTGTCCATCAAGTGTGTTCCGCTTGAATAAGCAATGTGTGCGGATGTATGACTGCAGTATATATTGCATGTCGTATGTCAAATATTGTANATGACATGATTCTCGGAGGAATGGGATCAATATCTCTAGATATATTATGTGACGAATACAGCCTAAGCTACGTTCTTCAGGAGATAAATCTAAGCAAGTCGGTATAATTCACTTGCTGGGTACTCGTTCGCTACCTTTTTACCCGCAGTTTGGCAATCTGATGCGTATGGAGACGGTCAGGGCGCCTGCGACAAGTGCAAACCTTGGTAGTGGGTTTGACGTTTTTGGCGTTGCACTTGATCGTCCCGCTGACATTGTCCGCGTTGAGCGCGCCGATAAGACAACGATTGAGGTAACTGGGGTTGGAAGCCAATATATTCCGGAAGATCCACATTCAAATGTTGTTGGTGCTGTCGCAGAGGCACTTGATGCTCCTGCACAGATTCAAATTGACAAGGGTGTTCGACCGTCTTCGGGGCTTGGATCATCAGCCGCCAGTGCAGCAGCCGCGGCTGTTGCACTTAATGGCTTATATGACCGCGGACTATCGCGGACAGAACTCGTTCCAATCGCTGCTGAGGGCGAAGCGATTGTTTCTGGCGAAGCACATGTTGATAATGTCGCACCAGCACTACTTGGTGGATTTACTATCGCTCGAAATAGCACAGTCACAACCGTTGATACCACGATCCCTCTTGTTGCATGTCTTCCAGAAATTGCCGTCTCGACGCGGGATGCTCGTCGAGTTGTCCCAGACTCAATAACGATGGAGGAAGCAGTTCATACAGTCGGGTCCGCAGCAACGCTCACCGTTGGAATGTGTCAAAGCAATCCAGCGTTGGTCGGAGCAGGAATGGATGAGCACGTTGTGACGCCAGCGCGAGCAGAATTGGTCACTGGATACGATACTGTTCGTGAGGCAGCACTAACTGCTGGAGCAACAGGTGTTACCGTCTCGGGAGCAGGTCCCGCGATTCTTGCCGTATGCAAGGCAGAAAGACGTCGTGCTGTTGCTGCGGCGATGATTGATGCATTTGAGACAGCTGATGTTGAAGCCCGCGCATACCAGACATGTGTAAGTGCTGGTGCGACATTATTCTGAAGGTAACATCGAGATTTTTAGCGTCACTGACCTCTGGATGACTCAGTTAATTTCTTGACTCGCAAACCCTACCATTCGTTCGGAACGTAAGCCTGTCTAGATCGGAGCGCTTTGTAAGCTACCCATCCTCATTCCACGAACTCGCTCTGCGTGGAGCGCTGTTGATATATGTTGAAGCGATTATAAAAGCCACGGGTTACTCAATTCATGATCGTTTATTCTGGAGATAAATATGAAAGATCCTTGCACCAAATCCAGCGATTAACTGTAAGTCAAAAAGAGGTTTATCATTCCGATAGCTGTCAAATATGTCAAAAACGCTTACTTGCCGAAAATTAACAAAACCGGCAGTTTATACGCCGCGAGTCTGCAGTTTCTCGCCCTCAGATAGATCAGCGTTAGCTTCGCCTTTCATGCCTTTACCAGGGTTGGATGCAATCTGAGCGAGTTCATCAGGATCATCCCAATTGTTCACAGCTTCAACAATTGCTCGACCCATCGCACGTGGATTTTCAGCGCCGAAAACACCCGATCCAACGAAAATCCCATCGCAGCCATGATGCATCATTAATGCAGCGTCGGCTGGAGTTGCAATGCCGCCAGCCGCGAAGTTCACGACAGGGAGACGACCCATTTCAGCGGTTTCATGAACAAGTTCTGCAGGTGCCTCATGATCACGTGCCCATCTTTCACGCTCTTCGTAGCTTTTTCCAACGAGTTCACGGATTGAGCTCTTGATGTTTCGTTGATGATGAACTGCTTGATTCACATCGCCGGTTCCAGCTTCACCCTTTGTCCGAATCATTGCTGCCCCTTCGTCAATCCGACGAAGTGCTTCTTGAAGATTTCGTGCGCCACAAACAAATGGTGCGGTAAAGTGGCGCTTGTCTATGTGATACCGGTCATCAGCAGGGGTAAGAACCTCACTTTCGTCGATCATATCGACGCCAAGAGATTCGAGGATTTCTGCCTCTTTTGTGTGTCCGATTCGGGACTTCCCCATTGCCGGAATTGAAACTTCATCGATGATTTCAGGGACAATGTCTGGATCAGGCATCCGAGCAACACCGCCACGCTTTCGAATGTCTGCTGGAACAGATTCAAGCGCCATCACAGCGACTGCACCTGCGTCTTCTGCAATCCGTGCTTGTTCGGCGTCAACGACATCCATAATCACGCCGCCTTTTTGCATCCGTGCGAACCCACGTTTCACTAATTCCGTACCGCGGCGTAATTCAGACAGATCGGTCTTCTCGGACATATGTTCAATTATACCCGAACACACTTAAACCGATTCACTCATGCGCGCACGCGGCGTTTAGACGATATCAGTGACCATATTATAAAATGGTCTCAGTATACAAGCGGTCGGATTTATTCTAGTATGAACATTAGATTCTTTTTCATTCTTGACTGGTGGCAATGCGGGAGATTTATTCGATGAAGCTTCCCATGAGAAATTGTGTATTGGTATCACCACCTATGCGGTGTTATCAATCTTGTATCTCGGCGATAACTCACGGAGTAATATATATGTCTATATCCGATGCACTTCATCGACTTACATCCGATCAGGGACTGCCGAGTGCAGACCGACTTCCGCGGTGGCTCTCGCCGGTGCCGAGATGGCTTGAGAATCTTGGACTCCGATTGGTTCCAGCAATAATTATTATCAACGTGCTTGGGACACTGTTTGGGTTTTGGTATTATGGGTTTCATCCCATCCCGCAAACTGATCCACTCATCACATGGCAGTTCGCAAGCGAGCCGGTCATCATGTGGCCATTTGTCCCTGATAGCCCACTTGCAACATTATTCATCGCGCTCGCGTTTTTTACGTGGTGGCGTGGAAAAACGAATGAATATCTTGCCGCTCTTGCCTTTTTTGGCTGTTGGAAGCTTGGGCTATGGACACCGTATGTACTTACTGTGTTTGCGGATGCATTCTTATCTGTTACATGGACGCCACTGTATCTATTTTTATTTATTAGTCATCTCGGAATGGTTATCGAAGCGTTTGTGCTACATCGGATTGCAGACTTTCCTATTCGGGCTGTGGGTGTTGCGCTTATATGGTATGGATTCAACGATATTGTCGATTATCTCATACCGATTGTTGGCGACCCGCATCATACCGCAATTCCGGTGGCAGACACAACCACTGTCGGAAACTCAACTGCACTCCATCTTGCAGCTGCCGGCGCGATTACGCTCACATTTATTGCAACGTTCTTTGCACTCTCAACGCGTATCTATAAGATCAAAGCTCGTTCATGATTGTCTCATGGAGAATAATTGATGGCAATAACTGAGGAGGATATATGCTCATACCATGTGTCACTGGAAGCGAAAATATGGGTACATCAGTTATTAGGGATAAATAGAAACTGGTGTTTCGATTGGTGGCTACTGTCATATCTCACAATCTGACGATGCGATTTAATTGTAGGCTTATTGGTAGAAGGGAAATATCATCATTAATTTTGATAGGTATCAGTTTCTGCTTGAACTTGCTGTGCAAGGACATCATCATCCTCAGCGTGTGCTCGTACCCAAAGTTGGCCAATATGTGAAAGTCGGGTTCGATATGATTTTCCACGGTCCTCCTGTTCGATATATCCTTTTCCACCGGGACCAAGACGATCGACATTATATATCACCTTCGAGCGGAACGAGTCAGTATATTCCTCATTCATGTCGCGCGCGAGCATCTCAGCAAGTTCTGAGACCGAATCAAACTCTCCGTATTCACCGAGTTCAAACAAAATGATCTTTTCGAATGGTTTGACGTTCCGAAATGAAGCGACTGGAAGTTCAATGATATGTCCACCATCCACAGGCTTAGCACCGATTGTCGTCCCCCGTTCATCAAATTCTTCAATGAGATCAGCAGCTGTCTGGTGTCGCTCGCGAATACGCTGATCAAATTCTGTGGCGTTACTGCTATCAAGAATATCCCCAAGAAGTTCTTTCGCAGCACGCACTTCCTCAGCGAGTTCCGTCTCAAGATACTTTTCAGGGGCCGTATAGTACGTATGAATCCGATCTCTATCAGCTTGGCGTTCAACCATAATTGAATGAGCAGCCGTAGCATACGCAAATGAGACCGGACGGGGCATTGCTGAGACATTCACCCATACCTCTGCATCTTTCGCAATGTCGAGTTGATCATTGATGAGATCATATGCCTGCTCAAATGCAGCGTCATAATCGTATACATCCGCAACAACGACACGATTCGTATCAGCTCCTAGTAAATTCTTGAAATCCTTCTCAAGTTTTTTAGAGAGATTTTGAGAATACTCAACGTTTGATTCACTGCCCACCGCGCCCTCAAGCAGAATAACGCGGTCAACATCTACTTGATCTCGTATCAGCGGTGCAATGAGCCGATCGTAATCAAATCCAACGGGGACCACGTGTGTCTGCATACAACTTGATAGAATGGAGATGGTGTTACCATTGTTGGTGTTCGATTAGTTGAGATAAATTTATACTACATATATCGTATATTACTCTTATTAATCTGTGGCGAAATCACCCAATGGCAGCATCCATGTCCACATCTCAGGATACTCATATCGTTTATATTAAACATGAGTTTGATACCATCCATGCACAGATGCATCAAATTGGTTTTTGAGTGTGATGGCTGAAATGAACATACGGGTTTAATCTGCGCGTGACTGTGACCGTGACCCAACGGCGAACGCCTCGGTCTGTTCATCGGCTCCAGCGGTTGTAATAAGAGAAACTCCGACAGTCAATACAAGCGAAAGAACGATTCCATACAGCGCAAAGTCCCAGGTTAGATATGTTGATCCAAACACCGTGACGCCAGCGATGGTGGTCGATGGAATAAATACATGTAAGAGATAGAATACTTGAGAACCAGCAATTCCAGCAAACATTCCCTGTCGTGTTGTTTGTGACCAATATAGTGCAATTAATACTGGGAGCGTCAGTTGTGCGAACCCACCAAATGCTGTATCGCCGATTTCAACAAGGGTCCCCGGGCGGAACAGACTGGCAGCAAATGTTGCAAGTGCAAATCCAGCAACTCCAAATCTTCCAATCCATCCTTCCCGACTCGTTGATGCTGTTGGGTTGATAAGGGGTCGATAAATATCACGAGTAAGATATGATGACCCAGAGAGGAGCATCGAGTCTGATGATGACATCATCGCTGCCATAGCACCGGCAACGACGAGTGCAGCAAACCATGCTGGGGTATATTCAGTTAATAATACAGGAATAACATTTGATCCTGATGGGACAGAAATTCCCAATCCAGCGGCCCATGACCCAAGGAGAAACGCAGGAACAAAGAGTAATAAGACAAGGATCGGCCATAGCGTGAATGAGCGCTTTAGCACTGTAGCACTTTTAGCGACAAAGAATCGCTGATTGATCTGTGGAAACATTGTGACGCCAAAGGCAATTGTCACTGCTGTTGAAATCATCCATTGTGGGGAATATAATCCACCACCAAGTGAGAGAAACTCTGGATTTGATGTTGCAAGCGCAGTCGAAACCGAATCCATGCCGCCTGCACTTGACAGCACCCATGCAACAGCAATCCAGATGATACCAAGCATAAATATACCCTGAAGGGTATCGGTCCATGCAACCCCACGAAGTCCCGACGCGGCGACGTAGATAATCATAAAAACGGTTATGAGTGCTGCACCCGCCCAATATGGCACTGCGCCACTAGTGAGTCCAACAAGTGCCTCGCCTGCACCCATCTGTTGTAACATGATATATGGGAACAGCCAAAATAATGACACACCGGCAACAAGATATCGCAATCGCGCTGAGGCGAAGCGATCGCCAAGCATCTCGCCGAGTGTTACATAGCCATGGCGTTCACCAACAAGCCATTGCCGATATCCAATGACATACCAAAGGATTGCAAAGAGGATGCCATCCATTAGCCCCATAACAAGTATCCATTCAGGACCAGCACCATATGTGAGATTTGGACCACCAAAGAATGTAAACGCCGAGAGAAGAGTCGCAAAGGTGGTAAAAAGCAGTACGATTGTCCCAAGCGAACGACTGGCAAGATAATAATCTTCAGCATCGCTGCCCGTTAATCGGTATCCAACAATCCCAACACTAAGAGCAAGAACGAGATATGCAGCAACAACGCCTAGTTCAATGCCAATTGCCGATTCAGCCATCTGCTCGGTCCTCCATGCCATCATCAGCACCTGTTATTGGAACATCCATACCACGGTCCCATGCGTTGCGGGTAAAAGCGGCAAATGCAACCGCTGCAATACACATCCATCCGATATGCCACCATAACCACACTGGAAGACCTCCGAACGTGACGGTGTTTCCCCATAGAAACCATGGGATGGCGAATGTGACAAGCACTGCAAAAACCCCGATCCATATATAATCCCTCTGATACCGGGTCATATCTGATAATAGTTGATTGATACACCTAAACGTTGTTCTTCAAGCTTTCATTAACGCTGTTGAAGAGATATTTTATTCAAAAGCAGCGAAATATTGATACATAATTCATTGCTGTCGTCGATTGCTATGATGAGGTCCCCTGGCAATACTGTGGTGACACTGTGGTGTACGATATACGACAAGTATTTGCCGCGAGCAAGCCGTATCTAAATACGTCACAGAGATGTGACATCATCATATCATCATTCACCCCGCAGGGGGAGTTATCATGAACGACTCAGATAAATATCTCATCCACGCCGCGATTACTGCAGACGGAATCGTTGAGCGCTCTGACGTTGTGGGAGCGATCTTTGGTCAAACAGAGGGATTGCTGGGCGACGAACTCGATCTTCGTGATCTTCAGCAGTCCTCAAAAGTCGGGCGAATTGATGCCGACATTGATTCACAGAATGGTCAATCTTTTGGCGAGGTTACAATCGCCAGTAGTCTTGATCGTGTTCAAACAGCAATTCTTGCTGCCTCGCTCGAGACAATTACTCGGGTTGGACCATGTGATGCGACTGTTGAAGTTACTAACATTGAGGATGTCCGGCAAGCCAAACGTCGTGAAGTCGTTGAACGAGCAAAAGAGCTTCTTGTTGAGTCATTTGATGAAAGTGTGATGACTTCTTCAGAGATTCTTGAGGAGGTTAAAGAAAGTGTTCGAATCGGAGAAATTGATGAATACGGCGGTCTCCCTGCTGGTCCGCATGTTGCTGATTCTGATGCAGTTATTATCGTTGAGGGACGTGCCGACGTACTGACACTTCTTCAGTATGGGATCAAGAATGCAGTTGGAGTCGAGGGGACCAATATCCCAGAGTCGATAGCCAAGTTGACACACAATCGAACGACGACAGCTTTCTTTGACGGCGACCGTGGTGGTGATCTCATTCTTCGTGAATTAAGCCAAGTCGGCGATGTTGATTATGTTGCATTCGCCCCCGAAAACAAATCTGTAGAGGATCTCAAACGCGCAGCTGTATTTGATGCACTCCGAGAGAAAATCTCAATTGACGCAGTGGAGATTGATCCCAACCGTAGGGTAGATAATGAGCCTGATGTTGGTAGCGCCACTAATGCAGATATTGGTTTCAATACTGAATCCAGCGATACTGACGAATCATCATCCCAAACAACAGTCACTGATGGTGAAGGAAAAGTGCGTTCTAAAGCCATATCGGCAGCAGAATATCATACGGACACATCAGGCGTTGATAATGTACATAGAGACCAATCGCCAGATATAATCACAAACGATCAATCAGCAACTGAAACACACTCAGATGATGTCGAGCAACGTACCACCAATCAACATATTTCAACAGCGAATAATAGCTCTCAGGTTCAATCAGAATCTGTCACAACTGATTCAGCAGTAGATTCAAACAACTTAGACAGTGTAAATACCATTTCATCAGAAGCACAATCATCCCAGTCACCTAATCAATCCGTGGATAAGTCAGAACGAGAGACAGAACCAGAACCAGAGACGGATGTGAATTATTCACCTGAGAAGACACAATCAAACAATAATAAAAACTCCGTTACTGATGTCCAAAGCAGTATCGAGGGGCAACCGGATATATCTGAGGAAGCATCAAAGTCTGACAACGGTGCTCAGGATAACTCAGCGGGGGAATCCGAAGAGCCCAGTTCGTTACGCGATCACGCACGCACAGTCGTTGGTGGAGACACAGGGTGCGTTCGGCTTGTTGATGAAGAGTATACAACGCTCACGGAAGCACCAGTTGCAACCGCTGTTGATGCCGTTAAGACAGCCGATGCTGTTCCACACGGTGTCATCGCCGATGGAGATATCACGCAGCCACTGCTTGATATCGCCTCACAGCGCGGTGTTGAGCAGATTATCGCTGCATCAACAGATGAGTTCGTGAAGCGACCAGTTGGTCTGCAATTGCGGACAGCAGATGAGCTACTGAGCTGAATACGGGTGCTAATCCCCCGTCCTCAAGAAACGAGCGAAGCGAGTGAGTAGGGCGGGGATACAGCACCGTCATCAGTTATTCATACAGTTCAATCGATACAAGTATTCTCCTCTTGGCATAATTAATGATACGATACTTCCTACGGTTCTGACAGTGTCCAAGCGCAACAAAAAGCGCGCACTGTCGATTGTGGGCGAGTATCCACAGGTAGGAGTGGTTCACTCCGAACCGCCTGTGAAGGGAAATCGCCTGCGGAGTCTGGAATCCCGTGCCCACATTTGGTATACATTCCGACGCAGAAACAGGAAGCCCTGTCCTCAGCAAGCGAGGGGCGAGCTTCCGAGCGCAGTAGAGCAGGGTAGTTCACTGGTAATTCTTAGTGCTGCTATCTGGGATGTTCATCACAGTTGCTGAATCATCTTCGCATATGTGATTGCATCCAACTCAGTGGTTTGATTATTTGTCTCGATTTGATAAAACCCCTCATGGCGACAGACTGGATTGAATCCGGCAGTTTCATACAACGCTCGTGCCGGGCTATTATTGACAGCAACATTGAGTGTAAGTCGAGTTCCAGAATTAAGTCGGGTGAAAACCGCATTCAATAATTGAAATCCACGCCTCTGCCGTCGGTAGGTAGGATGGATAACTAACTCGGCAAGGTGTGCGTTCGCTGTCGCATCGGTATTTGATATATTTATATTGTCAGTGTGTACTTTATCATCTTCATCAGAATAATATTTTGATTCCTCAATAAGATCGGATGTCATAGGATCGGTCTGCTCGGTACTGGTGAGCCAAAGTGCATATCCAACAGCATCTGCTGCCTGCGTGGTTGAGACAAGACAATTACCAAGCTTCTGTGTTCTGACAACGGTCCGAAGTAAGCGTGGTGACGGTGAGTAAAGATACTGTTGAAGTGATATAAGCCGTGGATAATCTGTAGGATGACTAGAACGGTATGTGTTCACAGTAAGGTAATCGCGCTACCGACACTCAGGATTGCACCGATGAACGTTGCAGCTAAATTAACTGTCTCATTGCCAACTTTGTCACCCTCAATCGTCGCTCCAAGAATGCTATCAGCTGTCATGCCAAGAAACCCAGCGATTCCAATCGCTATACTCCCAGTAGCATCCACTGATGGAAACAACGCAAATGCAACAATTCCAATAATGAGCCCACCAAGAATACCGAATATCTCTCCTTGCCATGTCACCCCACCGTCAGTCCCTGGAGGCACTGGTGTAAATGTTGTAATTAGTCGTGGATTATCATATAATCCACCAAGTTCTGATGAGAGTGTATCACTGAGTGCGGCAGCGATTGAGCCAGCGAAAGCATATTGAAATAACACCGGGTCAATAGGGATTGACTCACTTGCTGCGAAGCAGATGACACAAATCAGGGCAACGGCAGCGTTTCCAAGAACATTTCCCGTCCCGCGTGCGCCTTCGTTTTCCTCTGCAATGCCTCGTTGTTTCTTCTCATCATATCGATATTTTGTCGACAGTGCGCCAAGACTGAAGAAGCTAATAACCACAGCGAACCATCCGAATCCACCAAGGACGATGACAAGCAGACTGAGAAGGACGCCAGAGAGCATGCCAGCTACAGATGCGGTCCCAAGCGCATATGAAATAAACCCAAGAGCGGCTGTGACAGCAAGTGCCACGCTAAGCTCAATTGCTTCAACCCCACTCCCGAGATACGCAAAGAGCCATAATAAAAGTCCACTCGCAAGCATTACAAGCGGATCATCACGTTCAAAAAGCATTTCACGAAGTAATGCTGCGACAAGCGCCCCAGCAGTCGCAAGGAAGACATATCGGGGGATTACGACCTGAGATTCAATGATTGTCGCTGTCGTAAATTGTCCAGCAATGCCAGCCAGTGTCCCAGTGATAACAAACCCAGCAGTCCCGACAAATGGTTCATCAGACGTCTCTGCGATGAGTCGTTTTCCGAGGTTTCCATATGCAAGAATAAGAACTGATGCAACAAACAACTCAACTGGAAGTCCAAGTTCTGTTGATAAAATCGCGAGTCCAGCGGCTGCAAGAGCAAATCCTGCAAGCCCATTTAGTCGACCATCCTGCCTATCGCCGGGGCGAGCGAATAATTCAAAAATTGGACCATCGGTGATCAGGAATGCAGCCATGATACCAACAGCGGCGAAGGGTGCGAATGCAGCCTGACCAAGCACCGGAGCGGTGACCGCCAAGGTCCCAATAAGGGCAAATCCACCAGCCCGCCGGAGCGTAGGTTGCACGTACGCCGCTATCGGCGACATATACTTAATGGTCCCGACACGGGTTTTCGCACGTCATGCGATTGTTATCTACAGATAGAATATAGTCAGCCTCACCGAAAGGCAATATAGATTAAGACAAACCCGGAGACATATATTATCCAGTATCACTGGTGTATATGTGGGCATTTACGATTGGTATCTCGTATTACGTCATCGATTTCATGACGCAAAGCCACCAGCACATGTGGCTGTGGTCATCACTGAACGAGATTTGCTTGAACAGGGCGCATATCAGACGCTCTCGCAATTTCTTAATTGGGCATTCGAATATGGTGCAACACGAGTAACAATTTCAGTGAGTGTGTTAGATGAGGCAGTAGTCCCAACGCTTGCCCGTGAATTTCGCGATCTCACCACCCCACGATCGATTGTTGTCCGCCAGCCTAGTAATACTGAACCAGCGGATGCACCGATACAAGTCAACATTGGATTGGGTGGGAAGCGTGAATTTGCAGCAGCCGTCCGCCAGATTGCTGAAGCAGTTGATGAAGGATCGATTGACCCAGATACAGTTGATGCTGATACAATTGAAGATCGACTTGTTTTTGCTGATGAACCGGATTTAGTCATCAAAACGGGAGCTGAACGGCTTTCTGATTTCCTTATTTGGCAATCGGTCTATTCGGAATTGTATTTTACGGATGTAAATTGGCGGGATTTCCGCCGCCGAGATTACGTCCGCGCAGTGATTGATTACCAGAATCGTCAGCGACGGTTTGGACAATGATGCAGTCGAGTAGGTCTCTGATCGGATTACATATCAGTCGGCACTATCAACCGAGTCAGTTGGTGAGTCGTGTTGTCGGGAGAGCTCAGCAGATACTTCTCGAGCACCTGTTGGGGAAAGTTGCTCTCGGAGTCGACCCGCAACCTGCCGTGCATCCTCAATCTCAGTTTTAGCAACAGCCCTGACGAGTGCAACAGCACGCTTGGTGCGTGATTGACGCCATGATTCCTCTCGTGACTCATATGTACGAAGACCCCGCAGGAAGTCTATTTTTGAGAATTCCGGCCAGTATGGCGCACAGAAGTACACAGCTGCCTCGTTTCCATTTGCATGCCACGGAAGGAAGTTCGATGTTCGTTCATCACCACCTGTTCGAACAATCAAATCAACGTCACGGGTTGTATGTCTTGAGAGCCGACACTCAACCGTCTCAGCATCAACTGTGGATGGATCAAGTTCACCAGCATCGACATCGTGTGCAACACTACGAGCAGCACGGAGGAGTTCAGATCGACCGCCATACGCCAACGCAATATTAAGCCGAAAGTCATCGTATGCAGCAGTCTGTGATTCAGCGTACTCAACAGCACTTTGGACCCGTTGTGGAAGTCGATCGATATCACCAATCGCACCAATTCGGACGGAGTTTTCGTGTGTCCGTTCGGCGTCAGCAAACTCGTATAGTTTCGACTCAATGAGATCAAAAAGTGGCTGTAGTTCCGCATCTGGGCGAGTGAAATTTTCTGTTGAAAATGCATACAGAGTCAATTCTTCGATTCCAAGTTCTTCACACCACTCAAGAACACGTTCTGTTGTCTGTGCACCTTCGCGATGCCCCTCATGTGCATCGTTACCCTGTTCTCTAGCATAGCGACGATTCCCATCTTGGATAATGGCAACGTGCGTCGGTCCTTCTGTGATCTGACGTTGGAGCGCTCGCACATAGGCGCGCTGTATAACACCACGGACACGCCGAAACATACTCATATACAATAATGCTGGTTTGTATGTCTCTTCTGTTTTATCCCTCTCAAAAGCGCATTATGAGATTGATCAAATATTTAATATATTTACGGAGAGCATTAATGATAGCAAAATCGAATATAGATCTAGATGACAATTCCCTAGTAGTATCATTGATGTCAGAGTGCCGCTGAAGTGCGAGTGATACTTGTTTTACCGGCTCATACATATGCTTATGACCGATTCTGTCGATAAAGATCTCTATCAACGGACAATGGCTCTTATCGAGCCTGGAGATATCGATCTTGTTGGGACAGTTGTACACACAGATCTCACTGGCGAAGAGGATCTTGAGATGCAGGAGCTCACTGTAAGTATTAATGAGTGTCTTGCAAGTCATATCGGAAAGGGAGAAACATACATTTATGCTGGGAATGACTCCTCANAGTTTGCATCGAATCAATTTCAAGGACTGACTATTGATGATGAGTCATTTGTATGGGAATGTCAACAGCTCCTTCGCAAGGGAACATTTGATCTTGTGTTCTATTATGAAGCTGGACCGACACAAGCGGCTATCGCAGACGATCTTGAGTCGATTGAATATATAAAAAATGTCACAACAGTTCCATAGGTGCGATTGTATTATATCTTTGATTATATATTAGCATAGATTTTGATTGTTACGGTGTATCACTTTTGACCTATTTTTTATTTAAATTACTAACCGATGTATATGCGTTTATGCTCGCTGAATGCTGAGAGCCATATATGACAAAGAAACAGGGGAATAACTCCACCAGCACCACTGAAAATGGTGAAACGAGTAATGAGACCGATAGTGATACCTTATCAACAGTCGATCGTGCTGTGATTAATGCATTTCAAGGTGGATTTCCAGTCGTCAATCGACCGTTTGAATCGGCTGCAACCGCATTAGAAGATCGTGGTGTCGATATCACACCAGAGGAACTTTTGAATCGGATCCGGATGCTGAATCATAATGATGTCCTAAGCCGTTTTGGTGCGCTGGTGAATGCAGAAGAAATCGGAGGAACAGCAACATTGGTTGCAATGCATGCCCCTAAGAATCGGTTTGATTCGGTTGTTGAGGCAGTGAATGACCACCGTGAAGTCGCGCATAATTACGAACGTGAACATCCACATCTTAATATGTGGTTTGTTGTTAGCGTCGCGGATGCTGATCGAGTTGAGACAGTTCTCAACGAGATTGAACAAGAAACGGGACAAGAGACATATAATATGCCGAAACAGCAAGAATTCCGTGTCGAGGCAAAGTTCCTTCTTGATGGTCCGATTGCAGATGGTGATATCGATTGCTCAGACATTGGTCCAACGCCGGAACCAATAAATCGACGAACGCTAACACCCCCAGAGCGTGATCTAATCGTTGAAATTCAGGGAGGATTACCGATCAGTGAAACACCGTATCATGATGTTGCTGACGCGATTGAGGCGGACCCATCATGGGTAATTGAGACAATTGCTCGATTCAATCTCGAAGGCAAAATTCGACGAGTCGGCGTCGTTCCGAATCATTACTCACTTGGATACACTGAAAATGGGATGACAGTCTGGGATGTTCCTGATGCTCAAGTTGAAACGATTGGTCCGGCAGTTGCCTCACTTCCGTTTGTGACACATTGTTATCATCGACCACGCCATGAGGATGTCTGGTCGTATAATTTCTTTGCGATGACGCATGGTCGCTCGGTTGAGGAAAGTGAGAGGCGAATCCAGATGATCCATGAAATAATGAATGAGCATTGGGACGTTACTGATGATGATTGGGATTCACTCTTCTCAACGCAGATTTTGAAGAAAACGGGTATTCGAATTGATGAGCGCGCAACTGCGAATACAGTCTCATAGCGTGTCAGGTATACAGATATACACATATAGATGATTCAAAAAGAGTGGCGTAATTCGATGATGATTATCGAGGGAATATAACAAAGAAATATACAACGGAATGATCCCATTATACCACGACTTTACTGAGGAAAAAGTCATGATCTTTGGTGGCGGTCCTGTCGGTGCACGGAAGGCACGCCGATTTAGCTCTGAAGCGCATGTTATCGTCATCAGCCCGACATTTTCTAAAGATAGCTTTGGTACTGCAAGCCTAGTTCGTGCGGCACCATCACCATCGGATGTCCATGAATGGGTTACACGAGCGGATCCAACACTGATTATCGCTGCGACAGGCAATGATGAACTCAATAATAGTATTGCAGATATCGCACACGATAATGAACTCCTTCTCAACCGTGCCGACCGGTCAAAGGCGAATTCAAAGGAGAATCGCGCATTGTCAACAGCGTATGAGGTTATGACTCCGGCAACTGTTGAAGACGGTCCTATTCAGGTTGCTGTTTCGACCGGTGGTCGAAGTCCGGCGCTCGCAAAGTATCTTCGAGAACAGATAGAGACTGATATTGAATCCGCGGGTGCAATGGCAACCCTCACTGCCGATCTTCGTGCCGAACTTCGCGGACGTGAGTGTAGTCCATCGGAACGCCGTGATGCGATTCGCTCGGTCGTCCGCGATCCAGACGTTTGGAAGGGTTTACGTACGGGGGAAAATAACGCACGACAAGAGGCAACGCGCGTGATACGCAATACAATGGGAGGTGAGCGATGAATACAGGGGTTATCTGTGGTGTACGAGTTTCCCACAATCGTGCAAGCGTTGAAGAGATTGAATTGGCAGGTGAACGGGATAGTCGAACAATCATGGAGACTCTTCTCACGCGTGATGGAATCACCGAATCATTCGCTATTCAAACATGTAATCGATCAGAAGCTTATGTTGTTGCCGATGGCGCAGTTGCAGGTCGACGCGCACTCGCGAGTTTCGCACCCGATGTGCGCGATGGTGCTGTTGTTGACATGTCTCATGAAGAGAGTCTTCGGCACTTACTCCGGGTAGCAACTGGACTTGAGTCGCTTGTCTTGGGTGAGGATCAGATTCTTGGTCAATTCAAACGTGCCATTGAGGTAGCTCGTGGAATTGGCGCACTGGGTCCTATGCTGGAGGCTGGCGTAACAAAGGCTATTCATGTTGGTGAGCGAGCACGAAGTGAAACTTCAATTAATGAGGGTGCGGTTTCAATCGGATCTGCAGCCGTTCGACTTGCTGGGCAATCAGTTGGACTCAATGGTCGAAAAGCACTCGTCATTGGTGCTGGTGAGATGGGCTCATTGGTTGCTGAGTCACTTGCATCGACGAACATCTCTGAGGTTGTTATTGCAAATCGAACCATCGAAAACGCTGAGTCTATTGCTGAAACGATTAACAGTCCAGCTTATGCGGTATCGCTTGATTCTCTTACAGAGGTAATCACTGAGGCGTCGATTATTATGACTGCAACAGGCTACGGAAAGTATCTTATTGAGCCCACAGACATCGATGGTGCTGGTGAGACGTTTATAATCGATCTCGCACAGCCACGAAACGTGCATCCAGCGACTGCCGATATTGAAAACGCTATTGTTCAAGATATCGATGCCCTCGAATCAATTACAAAGGAAACGGAGGCATCTCGACAGGCTGCTGCGCGAGAGGTTGATGCGATGATTGATGAGGAGTTTGACCGCCTCCTTGAATCATACAAGCGACAACGAGCTGATGAAGCGATCAGTGAAATGTATGAGGCTGCAGAACATGTCAAGCGACGCGAAGTTGAAACAGCGCTTGAAAAACTGGAGAAACAGGGTACATTAACGGATAATCAGCGTGAAACAGTCTCATCAATGGCAGATACATTGATCAATCAGCTACTTGCCGCACCGACAAAGAGTCTCCGAGATGCGGCTGCTGAGGATGATTGGACAACGATTCAAACCGCAATGACGCTCTTTGACCCCAACTTTGGCGGCGATACACCACAGCCTGACCGCCCTGATGATATTCCGCGGGCAGCTGAGCGGGGTGATATTTCCGGTGATGATCTTCCTGATGAGGTGCCGAATCATATCGCAGAAAAGGTCTCCGATGGGTGAGCTAGCGAGACTCAACCGCATTACTATGCAGCATTCGGCTGATTATCTTAGGATGGAAGTCAATCCATTGAGTATTCGTTCAGGTAGATGCACACGTAGACCAGAAAATAGTCTAACCGCCGTCCACGCCGGTTAAATGGGTTCGGCTGATAGCTATCCGTTCATATTTCATATGTCATATGTCATCTTTTGAACTGTTCACTTTGGATGCTATGTGCGAGTTGTCTCGAATCATGTATAGATTGAGTAGTAGTTAGCCGAACGATTATTCAGGTGGGAACGTCTATGTAATATTATTACATGAGCGGATTACTATCTGATGAGGAAATTGAGACCGCTTTACCGTCAGAGTGGGAGCACGATAATGATGAGATTGTTCGAATATATGATTTTGATGCGTATCTTCCTGGTGTTGAATTTGTATCAACGGTTGGTGAGATCGCTGAGGATGCGTTTCATCATCCAGAGATTATTCTTCGATACGCTGAGGTTGAGGTTCGTTTAACAACACATGATGCCGGTGGTATTACTAAAAACGATACGGATCTTGCAGCACGGTTCGATGAGGCGTATTAAATTGTATTCAAAGGAGTATATAGATGTCTTCTCTACTCACCAATGAGTAAGACAGAAGTTGAGATTGCTGGAGATAATAAAGAGGTGAAGCAAGATATGTCGACGTATACAGCAACAGAAAAGCCTGAATCGCATATTGTTGCCACCGACTATGATTTCTGGCTCTTCGATTTTGATGGGACAATTGTTGATGTTGAATGGGAATATACTCGTTCTGTCTTTGACCGTGTCGGCAATCAACTTGGGGTGTCATTTAGTGATACGGACGCTGCGCAACTCTGGCACGGTCTTGGTGATCCACGAAATGCACAGATCCAAGCTTTAGGGATAGATCCAGATACGTTCTGGCCGGCTCTACACGAGGTCGAAGACCCAATCGCCCGGGCAGAGGCAACATATCTTCATGAGGATGCAGCAGTTCTTCTCAATGAATTACATGCGGCGAATGTACCCGTTGGAGTTGTGACGCATTGTCAGTCATTCCTCGCTCAACCGGTGGTTGATTATCTCGATATTGAGGATTGGTTCGATTCTTTCGTAACCTGCACGTCTGAATTAGGATGGAAGCCTGACCCGGGTCCAGTTTATCATGCTATTGAATCGCTTGGACAAGACCCATCGACACCTACAACTGGAGTGCTTGCTGGCGATGCACCAAGTGATGTTGGAGCTGCATGGAATGCTGGACTTGCGGGTCTGCATGTTGAGCGACATTCACCGGAACAGCGTGGTCGTTGTGTACTTGGTGACTACCGCGTGGACTCACTCGATATAATATAACGTAGCATGACATAAGCATAAAAATAATACCAGGACTCTATCCGGTAACGAAATAATATTTAAGAGAATAACTTATAGATATTATGAAAATTATATTTAATTGATTAATGCTCATACCCGTGATATGAGTCGATATTCACCGTATCAGAGTCAAGATGATCCGATAGCTCTTCAACGCCTGATTTTTCAATACGATTTGGGTTAGCCTCAACGCTTACTTGCTGTGTGCCAAGCGAAATGAATTCGAGATCACGCTCAGTCGCCGTTATACGGAGTCCTAATCCGGTATCTGCGTTTCCCTGTATGATGGCTCGTGCAGGGCTTTCAACACCTTTTGCCCCTCGTTCATACCCCTGAATTGACTGTGTGAGTTTTTCTCGAGAGACGTTACGGTCGTCTGCGAGTGAGTCGATGGTTGCATCAAGTTCACGTCGAAGTCCTGAGTCAGTTCGGCGATTAACGAATTGCTGATTCATTTCGATAATATCCGATAATTCGTCGATATTAGCAGGATTTCCTGTTGGGACGAGAAGTCCCCATTCTCTTTTCCACGAACCGAGCGAAATGGTATCAAGAGACCGGTCACTTGGTCCAGCAACAACAGCAATGTCTGGAACATCATTGCGGAGTCGGCGTCTACCCTCACGACTACCGATAGCGAGATATCGGGGGTTCGATAATGTATCAAGTATGCGCGAGAAAACAGGATCATCCTCGCCGACACCAAGGAGTGTTGGCGGTCGAACATCTGGAGAGAATAGCTCAACAGTTACAGACTCCCCTGTGGCGAGATACTCCGTATCAGGGTCAACAGCAACAACCCCGTCAGCCTCAACAAGTGATGTTGTCGCACCTGACCCTTTGTCAACAGGATATACAAGCGTCTCACCCACTGTATTGCTGACAGTTCCGACAGGCATCAATCGCAATCGTCCTTCTGCATATCGCTCCTCAACAGCCATCTTCCCAGTGAGTGTCGCCGTTTGTGGATTCGGCTGCCCAGCAACTGATCGGATTGCAGGGGCAACGAACAACCGGAATATTGTGAGTGCTGAAACAGGATATCCTGGAAGACCAATATAGGCGCTGCCGTCAAGTTCACCCACAAGCATCGGTTTCCCTGGTTTGACCGCAACGCCATGGAGTCGAAGATCTCCACGTGATTCAATAACGCGATAAATCACATCGACTGCTGATGCCGATGTCGACCCAGAAGATAATACAAGATCACATTCATCGGCTGCCTCAATGAGCAGCTGTTCCATCTCATCATAATCATCACCAGTGTGTGGATACAATTTTGCCTCACCACCTGCCTCCTCAACACCCGCAGCAATAGTGTAACTGTTGACATCATATATTTGACCACGGGTGGTATCGAGTGTTGACCCTGGTCTGACGAGTTCATCACCCGTCGAAACAATCCCAACGGTCGGGCGACCACGGACAGGAACCGACTCAACACCAAGTGCTGAGAGAAGTCCAATTTCTCGTGGCGTGAGTCGTGTCCCCGGTCCCAATGCCCGTGTTCCGGCAGCAACATCAGTCCCGGCAATCATTACATTATCACCTGGCGCGACCGCATCATGCACGCGCACTGTCGCTCCATCATCATGCTCTTGTGTTCGTTCAACGATGACAACAGCATCAGCACCTGGCGGCATCACTGCACCTGTTGATATTTCTGCAGCCTCTCCTGAATCGACGGTGATATCTGGTGTTGCCCCAGCATGAACGGCTCCAATGCGATCGAGGTCAACTGGAGCGGCCTCATCAGCACCGAAAGTATCCCGACCACGGACAGCGTATCCGTCCATACTTGCTCGATCAAATCCTGGAACATCAATATCAGCATCAATGCGTTCTGCGAGCACACGACCACGGGCTGACGTCAACGAGACAGTTTCAGGCGGCGATGCTATTGGCAGATCATGAATAATTTCATGAGCAACGTCTGGAGAGACGAGATCACGAAACTCTCGTCGGTCGGTCATGTTGACCACTCCCACTGCTCGACGGACACGGTCTCACCGGCATCAAGTCCCTCGCGCGATTCAGGAACGATTACCCAGCCGTCTGCAAGCGCGACTGATGAAAGTACTCCTGACCCAGACGCTCGTGTCGGTTTTGCTATTGTTGAGATGACATTTTTAGTATCGGTATTAGTGTCGATGTAAGCGTCAGTATCGATATCGGAATCAGCAGCAGTCGTAGTCTCTGTTCGAACCCGTGCGAATGTTCGCACTCCTGGCTCGCTAGGAATTTTTTGTGAAAGTTGAGCCGTTGTTGTTGGAGGCGAATTACACGGGAGATGTCCCATATACTTTAGAATCGGGCGAAGGAATTGTACTGCATTGACGATTGCTGCAACAGGGTATCCAGGTAATATGATCACCGGAGTGTCCTCAATAATCCCAAGTGCAACCGGATGACCAGGCTTGAGCGCTACGCCATGGACAAGCACTGATCCAAGGGTATCGATGATTTCTGGGACAAGATCTCTTGACCCCACTGAGGATCCACCCGTCGTTACAACAACATCCTTTGTTAGGTCCCGCTGGATAGCCGCGCGAAGCGCCGCCGGATCATCTGTGACGACGTTCCGATATGTTGCAATACCACCCCATCGGTTAGCAAGATGAGAAACAGTCAGCCCATTTGTCTCAACAACCTCACCAGGACCTGGATTAGATTGAACAAGTTCCTCACCGGTCGGAATGACTCCAACAGTCGGGCGTTCATACACTTGAACACGATCATGTCCAACTGATTTCAACAATCCAAGATCAGAGGGTCGAAGTTGATGACCTGGATTATACAGTGATTGTGATTCTGCAACATCCTCACCAATAGGTGCAACATTCTCACGCTCGGTGACTGCATCGAATACCTCAATTTCAGTCCCGACTTGTGTTACCTGTTCAATCATTACGACTGCATTTGCCCCATCTGGAAGTGCACTTCCAGTGTGCACACGAACTGCTTCATTGGGACCGACTGGTGTATCTGGGACTGATTCGGCTGTATCATCAGCGACCTGAAGTACCTTCGGTGAGCGATCACCAGCACCGAATGTGTCATGAGCCTGAACAGCCCACCCATCCATCGCAGCACGTTCATAACCTGGGACTGCTCGTGGTGCAGTAATAGGTTCTGCAAGCACACGGCTGTCCGCTTGTCCGAGTGATAAATTATCAATCCGCTCATGAGGACTGATATCTCCTAATAGCTGACGACGGGCTTCTGCAAGTTTAGTTCGATTTTTGAATCCCGACGACCGGCGATCAGGATCAGAGGCGTCCCCGGCGTCAGTGGCGTCAGTGCTATCCATAACTACCATTTTGGATGCGCGTAGAAAAGTTTCTCCCGGCTTATCGGATTCAATTTCGATAATGTCTGTAGATCAATAATTCCTATTACACTCATCGTTATATGAAAGATATACAATATTTCAATTATGCATACCATATGATAAAACAGATGAGAGTTACACTATCACGTCGCCGTCAACCGCGGGCTTTTTCGACCTCCCGATGCTGAACATATGTATGTCACCATTGCGGGATGCATTGCAGGAGCTTCCGTCCGCAGTTTTCGCTGATTTATTAGAATCTGCGGACGCATATCTTGTCGTCCTTGATCTCCCAGGCGTGACAGCCGATACGACAACGCTCAGCGTCGACCGAGGACGGCTCTCTGTTGAGGCGCGACGTGAAAAGGACCTCCCATCAGATGAGGACTTCCGCTATATCCGTGAAGAGCGGTCACTATTTCTAGATGTTGACCTTCCGCTCCCGCCTGATGCGACAGGTTCTGGTGCGTCTGCAGAAATGGACCGTGGAGTCCTGGAGATTACACTACCTAAGCGAGACGCGGCTCCAGATCAGACGATTCCTATCTCGTCTCCTGAGGGCGCCTAAGGCGTGATGGAGTGGTCACGGCGGTGAATCTTCGAGCATACTGGCGGTTCCTTGTCGTTATTCGACAGTTTTTCCCGCTGATTATTGCATATGCCCGCGACAAGCGGAAATATTTATTCTTCGGTGGCACACGAAGTGTCAACGCCGAAACACAGACAGCACGAGCTGAGATCTTACTTGAATCATTACTGACGCTGGGTCCGACATTCATCAAACTTGGACAATTACTATCGACCCGCCCAGACGTACTTCCTGCGGAGTATATTGAGGTTCTCTCAAGTCTTCAAGATGATGTGCCACCAGCGCCATGGGCGGAATCAAAAGTTGTTATTGAGGATGAGCTTGGTCCGGTCGACGAGATATATGATGATTTTGATCGTGAGCCAATTAGTGGTGCGAGTCTCGGTCAGGTATACACAGCTACCTACGATGATGATCCCGTCGCGGTGAAGATCCGACGTCCAGGAATTGAAACGCTCGTTGAAGCAGACCTCCGGGTTGTCAGATGGTCATTGCCGATTGTGAGACGATTTATTGGACAAGGACGGGCATTCTCACTTGAAAATCTTGCCGATGAATTTGCAAAAACGATTCGTCAAGAAATGGACTACGACCGTGAACGTCGGATTTTACAGCAGATTCGGTCGAATTTCAGGTCAGTCGATGATATTCGAATTCCTGAGGCAATTGAATCACGCTCAGGATCCCGAGTCCTGACTATGGAGTATCTTCCAGGGACGAAAATTAATAATATTGAAGAACTGGATGAGATGGGACTCAACCGCACAAGATTAGCTGAGACACTTCAAGAAGTGTATTTACAAATGATTATTGGAGATGGAGTATTCCATGCAGACCCACATCCGGGGAATTTAGCAGTGACTGAAACAGGTACGGTCATCTTTTATGACTTCGGGATGTCTGGGACTGTCGGTCCGTTTATTCAAGAAAAAATCATCGATTTCTATGTTGCTGTTGCGAATCAAGATATTGATGGAATTCTGGATGCGCTCATTGAGATGGGAACACTTTCGCCAGAAGCAGACCGGGAGGTAATGGGAAATGTTATGCAACTAGCAATTGCTGATGCCCGGGGTGAAGATATTGAGCAATATCGTGTGCAACAGATTGTCGATCAGGTCGAGTCGACAATATATGAATTCCCGCTAAGACTTCCACGTAATCTTGCATTGGTTCTTCGTGTGGCAACAGTTGTTGAGGGTGTTTGTGTAACGCTTGACCCAGAGTTTGATTTTATCTCTGTTGCAACTGACTATATTGAGTCAGAAGGATATTATGAGGAGACAGCGCGAAAACTCCTTGCAGATGCAGGCACGCAGACACAAGACACAGCACGTGCGCTCGTTGAGGTACCACCGAAACTCAACGGGGTACTTGATAGAATTGAGCGAGATAATCTATCTGTCGATGTTCGACTACAGGATCAAAGCAATGTGATCGACCGACTTGCAAGGCGGATTGTATATGGATTATTTGTCGCCGTCGGTGCGCTTTCGACAGCTATTCTCTATGCATTCGACCAATCAAGTGTACTTCCAGCGACTGTTGCAGCGGTGCTAACCCTTCCTGTGATCATTGCGTTATACCGGTCATTTCGATCAAAGCGTGGCGTACAGACAAAGCCACAATTTACACGACAGAGTATGCGAGAACGCCGCGGTCGTGATTAGAAATGTCATGTTTCATATTAGCTGTGCCTGATATATCGATATAGATATATATCAAATGCATAAATATCGTTTAATCGATATATCTAAACAAGCACTGACCTAATATTATTTTGGTGCTGTTTCCAAACCGTTTATACCAACTAGACAAGTATCGTAAGTTATGCCGAGAGAGCAGAAGCAGGTTCGCGAACTGCAAGAAGGCAGTTACGTAATGATGGATGAATCTCCGTGTGAGATTAACTCATATAGCACGGCAAAGCCTGGTAAGCATGGGAGTGCAAAGGCTCGAGTTGAAGGGAATGGTGTTTTTGATGATCGGAAGCGGTCACTCTCACAACCGGTTGATGCGAAGGTATGGGTTCCAATCATTGAGCGCAAGCAAGGACAGGTTGTCTCAGTCACCGGTTCTGATGCACAAATAATGGATCTTGATAATTATCAGACATTCACAATGCGAGTCCCTGAAGACCAGGACATGTCACCTGATGATGAAATAGAGTATCTCGAATACGAAGGGCAGCGAAAGATCGTCTAATCACACACGTTGTAATGTTTCCTGGGACCAGAGAGTCCATTGATCGTGACGCTGCTGAGTATGTCATCATTGGAGCGCCGTTGGATGTTTCAACATCATTTCTTCCGGGCACCCGATTTGGTCCCGACCGTATTCGACAGTTCGCTCGTCCGTTTGACGACTATGACCGACGGACCGACCTGCACTTTTCTGCGTGCGGCGTTATTGATCAAGGGAATGTACGTGCATGGGATGATGCAACAGAGTATCTTGAATGGCTCAATGGTGAACTTACTGCTATCATCCGTGATGATGCCCTCCCGGTGTTACTTGGCGGAGAACATACTATCACCCGCGCAGGCGTTGATGCGGTAATGCCAGATGTGTTCGTTTGTCTTGATGCACATCTCGATCTACGCCAGACATATGATGGGAACACAAACAGTCACGCGACCGTAACCCATCATATATCTAAAATAGATACAATCGAGGAGATACTAATCATTGGTGCTCGAACCGGCACGGAGACCGAGTGGGAACGTGCAACAGCCGCAGATGTAACTATCGTATCGCCAACTGATCTTACCGCAGGGTTCGATGTAACTACCTGGATTGGTGATCGATCGAGTTATATCAGTGTGGATATTGATGCAGTCGACCCAGGATTTGCACCTGGGACCGGAACGCCTGAACCCGGTGGGATTACACCACAGGATGCAAGAGAAACTGTTCGAGCCGCTGCAAGCTCAGCAGTTGGGTTTGATATTGTTGAGGTCACTGACCGTGATGATGGGCAGACAGCAAGCCTCGCCGGAAAGCTTGTACGCGATTTTATTTATACGCATTACGCAGCGAAAACGTGATACACAACCAACGAAGCGGAGCCTACTCGATAGAAGCAAAAGTTATCATCACCTGGTTGAGAGTATGAGTAATCTTGAGTGAACCAGTCTTGTGGTGTCTAGGTATATACGTTGTATAGTGAAGTATCATGGGCGTGGTGATCCGTGGCTTCGCTGTGGTCTCTAAGGAAGCCAGCGGAACGACCGATGGCGAATTTGATTCCACCCGCGCTCGTCTCTAGCGAGACTCGCGTGGAACCGGTAACACCCGAACACATCGTCGGTGCCACCGTAACAGAGGTCGTCTCCAAATTATTGTAGGGCGTCCCGATGGTTCAAAACAGGGACGTAGCCGAGCGCACGCGCTTCACCCCCGCCCACGGTGAGGCGGGGAACTCGCGCTGCTTTTCGTCTAGATTGAGTCGAGATATGTCGATGCAAGTGCATCAAGCGCTTCATGATGTTCTGTTGTGTGTGGGGCTGCCAGTGGTGATACTGAAATATGTCCATCAACAACAGCGCGACGGTCTGTGCCGCTCGGGTCAGGAATATCATCGGTTCGCATCCGTTCCCAAACACGGTCATGCAAAGTTACTGTTCCGTTGCCATCATGTTCAGCTGTCATGTCATAAACTCTGGAGGGACGCGTGACTTCAAGTGTTGCCGGCTCATTTGCTGCTACTGGAGCGTTAATATTGAGATAATCAGCCTGTTCGAACACGCCGGCATCGAATGCATGTCGAGCAAGATATGTGGCTGCTCGACTTGCATCAGCAAATGCTGATACCTCCGTTGCCTGTTTATGCCACGGAGTATCGCCACCGCCCGGAATGTACATCGACACCGCCATTGCGGGAACGTCGAAGAACGTCGATTCAACAGCTGCACTGACAGTTCCGGACCGACCAAGAACATATGCACCGATGTTAGCACCCTTATTACATCCAGCAATGACGAGGTCAACATCTGGACAAAGCGCTTCTACGCCAGCAACAACACAGTCAGCTGGGGTGCCATCGATTCCGTACCCCCAATCGTGTTCATGGATTGTAACATCTGAGGACAGTTGCCGACCAACCGCACTTTGATCATCTGTTGGGGCAACAACAGTAACCTCAGCAATATCATCGAACGCTTGGTATAACGCTTGAATGCCAACGGCATCAATACCGTCATCGTTCGTCAAAAGGACCGAAAGGGATTCGCTCATAACTATACTCTGTGCGGCGAGTGAAAAGATGTACCGCACACTGTGCTTGACTGTGGTCTATAACTCAATATATGCTATATCTGGGTATCAATAGTGCATCACAGCCTGAGAATCCACGCATTTTAGCTTTGACCTATGAATGTTGAGTGGAATCACAGTTCTGTATCGTGTATTAATCGGTATGATATAACCGAGAAACATGCAATACCGGTTGGTTATGCGATGATATCAATTACTGATTCATCGTCAACAACAAGATTGTATGCATCCTCATCATCGTTCCAAAGACAAAGGACATTCTCAAAGGCAAGTATAGCACCATATTCCGCAGTCAAGAGTGGTTCTGTGAGCGTGTCCTTAACGGTTACAACTGCATAATGATCGGTTGTTTGACTCCCGTCACCGATTTTGAAGACAGGATTAGTATCATACGAAGTTTGTAGGTTTGAGGAGCCGTGTCCACGTCTATATTGATTTGAGTTCTCTGTGGGCGATGTAGTAAGATCATGGCTCAGTTTTACTGCTATAAGGTCAATTCGGTTTGTGACGTGGGTCTCCATTGTCTCCATCGCAGCATGCCGTCGAGGGTTAGCAGAGACAGGCGCTCGGGCAGTTCCATCTCGCCTAATAATTGTATATGAGAACTGGACAGTTTCATTACGGAACCTACCATCACCAGCAGTCTCTGAATCTCGATCCATCTGTCCGGCTGCCGTTGTTTCAGACTTATTCACCACCCGTGGTGCATCATCAAGTTGCTGTTGCGTTGGTGGCGCCGTAACCCTTGATCGACGGTCAAATGACCACCCGCGGTCTGATGGGGTTTTCCCAGACCATAACCGAAGTGTCGGAGCATAAATCGTTGCGTCTATTTCATCATCAGGCGTCGCAGCTGGTGTTAAATCGCCCGCTCGTTCAGATAGAATCTGCCCCTCATCCTCTAGGATTGGTTCTGTCAGTGGGTCACCTGTCAGCATTCGCTCGATTGCTCGAAGGTGGATACTGGTGTGTTTATCAGCCGGAGCAAGTCCAATGAATGACCCATCAGTAGCAACTGCAGATAAATACCGTCTGGCGACGATGTATGGCTCATCGAGTTCACTCAGGACGTTTCCAAAGAGAATCACATCAAATGGACGCTCATTGTCTGCGGACCCAATACAGGTAGGATCAAATGATTCCGCAGACTCGTGATGAATTGTTGTTCGGAAGTTTCGTCGGGTCTCTGCGAGGATATCTGTGAGGAGATCGACTCCTGCGGATGGCTCAACACCATGATACTCGACAAGGCTACTCTCTGGAAGATAGTCGTGAATGCCAGCTGCTGGACCACCAACTCCTGCCCCGACATCAAGAATTCGGAGTGTCTGTGAGAGACATCCCTGCTCAAGTAAATCATCAAGAACGTATCCAATTGCCGCATAATAATCGGAAAAATGATAGATCGCATATCCAAGTGCAACAGTCTGATCATATTCGACAGGGTTTTGCTGATAATAATCTCTTTTGAGTCGGCGGATTGTTGACCGTAGCATCGCGCCAGAGTCACCACGGTACCATTCAGGACCAAATCGCTCCACAAGATGATCAGCAATAACCTCATTATACCGACGAGGAAGCATATCTGGTTGCCACATTGGATCCGGTATCGGGTCTGTCGAAGCAGGCACGAATGTTCCATCAGCTCGCTCTCTTAATCCAAGTTCAAATGCCTCTTGACGAAGCGTTTCACGAACAACTGCTGGATGTGGTTGATCCTCAATATATTCATAAATCTCATTTGGATCAATAGGACGGACATTACGGAGATATTTCGCATTCGTCCGGACAGCTTCACGGTCAATCATGTGTGCTCGCCTGCCTCAGTGTATAATTGATTAAATGTCTCAGAATCGGCATCAGCAATCTGACGAGCGGCTGATGCGACCTCATCAGCGCCCCGAAACGTTGTTTGTATCTCTTGATATACACGGGGGGTCCCATCAGTCACAGTCGCGACAATATCATCAAGCGCACGCGAAACGGGCGTTGCGAACTCATCGCGAACATCCGCAGCGGCAAGAGCATATGCAAGCACAGCCGCATGTGCACTTGCCTGGACTGTCTGCATCGCCATATCATGTTCATTCGGCGTGGTTCTAAAGACATGGTTTCCTGCTTCAATAACTGTATCAACAATCCTATTTGTAATCGGACCGGGAGAATCAGGGACGAAAGCAACATTTCCCGGCGCGTTTGTAGCTGCGAACAGTGGGTGTAGACTATGACGTTCAAGATGTTCACAATGTGCCTGCATCATCTCAACTGGAGTCTGCATCACTCCGGTAATATCAAATATTGCTTGCTCCGCTCGGTCTGCATAATTAATAATCGCGGGCTCAACTGCAGTGATTGGAACAGCAAGACAGACAATTGAAAAGGTTGCGTTTATATCGCCCGTAACAGCCTGAACGGTTCTGTTATGTGAAGCATGATCAGCGTCTCGCTGGATTGTTTCAGCCGCTGCTACTGCGATTGCATCATCACGGTCGACAAAGGCGATGTCAAAGGACTGGAGAAGCGTTCGGGCTATCCAGCGGCCCATTTCACCAGCACCGACCACGAGTACCTCCATTGTCATTAACTATGCATCGTTGCTGTGAAAAACAGTTCGATAGGTCAATTCGATCAGGAAAGTCATGATAGCAAAATAAAACTCAGTCGATACAAATCGATATGAATTCATTGATAATCAAATATAATCATTCATTCTCAGTCACACGGTGAAATGAGGGTCGACATCAAACTGACGCAAATATGACAACTGGAATTACTACGTTCCAAGTGGTGTGATTGGATATGTCGTTAAGTTCTCCACGCCGGAGTCAGTAACGACGACAAGATTCTCAATTCGAAGTCCCCCAACAGTCGGATCGTATATCCCTGGTTCCACAGTAATCACATGTCCTGGTTTGAGCTTGCCTCCATCGGGACTGACGCGCGGAAGTTCATGCACATCTAATCCAACACCATGACCCGTTGAGTGAATAAAGCCAGTCTCTGCAGTAGGGTCAGACCGAAGTGTCGATATTCCAGCATTCTCATATATATCACAGACAATATCGTGAATATATTGCCCAGTGACACCAGGTTCAATCGCGTCGATTGCTGTTGTGAGTGCGTTTTGAGTGAGTTCGAACCAGTTGATGAGCGTCTCATCAGGCGTTCCTCTCAGAAATGTTCGGGTCATATCCGCATGATAATGCGTTTGTTTTGATCGTGGGAAAATGTCGACAACAATTGGTTCATCAGCGTAAATGGGTCCATGACCACGATTATGTGGATCAGCAGCATCTGAACCACATGCAACAATTGTCTCATCAAGCGCACACTCATGCTGCAGCAATGTTGTTTCGATTGCCTGTTTGATTCGTTCACTGGTGAGTATTTCATCATCGTAATACAGGATTTCATCATCGACAGTCGCTGAATTAATCAGCTTCGCTGCGGTTTCCATCGCTGCCTCATTTGCCGCTTGTGCATCTCGGATATGCTCAATTTCTGTCTCCGTTTTTTGTGCACGAATTGTGGTGACTATATCATCAGCCTCAGCACTAACTGAGAGGTCGTGCTCACGTAGTGTATCAGCAGGTCCAAGTGGAAAGCGCTCTGGCGTCACAACGCATTTTACATCGTGTTCTTGAAGCCACTTGGCAGTCACACGTGCTTTGGCGGTCGTTGCATTATATTCGCTTACAATTGACCGATAATCATAATCTGCGAGCCGCGACACACTATCTGCTCGGCTTTCTGTCTGTGCTCTGCCATACTCAAGCGCGGAAACCAGAAGTGCTGTTTTTTCAGGTGTATAAATCGTAATAAATGGATCAGGTGCGTCAAATCCGGAGAGGTACCGCTGTGTGGAACTTGATCCATCCGCGTCAACCAGATAACCATCAGCGCCTGCCTCATCAAGATATGTATCAAGATCTGTGAAATCTGGTTCTGGCGTGAGTTCTGTGCTCATACTGGAATCGTCGTTTGAATCTGAATCTGTGTCTGTATTCGCATTCATATTTTATTTTTGTGTATGTATATGCAGGGAACTCTGTGAGTAAACCGAGATATACTAATTCAAGTTATGTTACAGCGATAAGAAAGTCCTCGGGGTGAATTGGAATAAGTGTGCGATGTGATGTTGTCTCCAAGTAGGAACTCTCAAATTAGATGTATATACGAATCAATTAGTATAACATAATTATGCAAATATAAATTTCAGATTATATATGCAGGATTATTTTTCTCATACTGTTGTTTTCAGTAACTCCTGCGAGGGTGGGCTCAAGATATCTTTTCGATACCAAATCGAGAACAAGAGGGTCGCACGTGAGCGTGCATCTTCTATGTGTGATACATCGATGGATGTGATTACTCTCTGTGCGGTTATTTGAGTCGCTCCTGAAGGAATGATGGATGCGCCGCAGTAACACCATCAACATCAAGAACCGATTCAGAGATCACATCTCCAAGCGCGTCACCGTCTGGTGCTCGAACCTCTGCTATCAACATATGATCGCCTGAGGATGTATATAGTGACTCAATCGACTCAAGATTCCGCAGGGTTCGTGTGACTTCGACATATCGCTCTGAAGCGACGTCAAGACCAACGACTGCAATTGAAGTTTCAGAGAGTTTCTTCGGGTCAACATCTGCTGAATATCCAACGATTACGCCTTCTTCTTCCATTTTTCGGATATACTTCCGAACTGTTGGTTTTGAAACATCTGCTCGCTTGGCAATTTCCGCATACGATGCTTGCGCATCGTCCTCGAGAACATCAAGGATACGACCCTCTGTTGAGGTGACTTCCATATAGCTTATATTTTGGTTGGTGAAAAAAATAACTTCCGAATCAAAAAACCAACATCAGGCTATCTGAACAACAGACGGTGGGTTATTTGTGTTTATCGAGGAAAGTATCGTATACCCGGTCCCATTCATACTCGTCATCAAAGTATTTCTCTGCAAGTGGTTCTTCAGGTATTTCTCCGGTCCGCTTTTTCTCCTGTTGATATGATGGACGATTATTATCGACGTAGTATCGACCAGTGAGGACGGTCCCCTCGTGAAGTGCATTTTCAGTCTCAAACATCAATTGTGAGGCTGTTGAACGGTCCGTCGTATCGACATCATACTCATCGGAATCATTAATATCGATATATGGGACATACTGCTTTGCATCCTTATTCCACGTTGGGCACTGTGTCAAAAAGTCAATATGCGAGAACCCATCGTGTTCAATTGCTTCAACAATAATATCCCGAGCTTGATTTGGATTGACTGCGGCAGTTCGAGCAACATATGATGCACCTGCGTTCAGAGCCATCGACAGCGGACGGATTGGATCCTTCGCAGACCCATGTGGTTGTGTTTTCGATTTATGTCCCTTTGGTGATGTTGGAGATGTCTGCCCTTTTGTCAAGCCAAAGATCTCGTTATTGAACACAATATACGTCATATCATGGTTCTCACGGGCGGTGTGCATGAAGTGGTTACCGCCAATACCATATCCATCACCATCACCGCCTGCAGCAACGACTGTAAGACCATCATTTGCCACTTTTGCCGCTCGAGCAACCGGTAACGATCGTCCATGGATTGTATGGAATCCATAGCTCTCGAAGTAACTATTCAATTTGCCTGAGCAACCGATTCCTGTACAGACAAGCATTTCCTCAGGTGCTAGCCCAAGTTCTGCGGCAGCACCTTTGAGCGCCTTAAGAACGCCAAAGTCGCCACACCCAGGACACCATGTAGCTTGGGGCTCAAGCCCAGGGGTATATTCACTACGGTCATGCTCCTGCTCTTCGCCAATTGCACTAAATGCACTCATAATTAATCACTCGCTGCTGGAATATATTTAGTCTCGTTACCATTGAGAGTCCGGTCTTCGACAATGCTATTAATGAACCCATCGACAATTTCCGCGGGTTCAAACGGGTTACCATTATACTTAAGCAGACTCGAAAGTTTATCACCATATCGACCAAGCTCTTTTTGAGTCAGTCCACGGAATTGTGCGGAGGCGTTCATCTCAACGACTAACACTTCATCAACGCTCTCAATGAATGATGACACCTCTTTAACCGGATATGGAGCAAGCTCAGAAACACCGAGCATCTTGACATGGTAGCCTTCGGTATCAAGTTCATCGATTGCTTCTCTGACTGTTCCTTGTTGAGATCCAAATGTCAAAATACCATACTGTGCTTCCGACGGACCGTACTGGGTGTTTCGGGTCTGTCCATCAGTTTCGAGATCATCACGAATGGCTTCGAGTTTCTCCATCCGACGGTTAACCTGGTTGACTCGGTTATCCGGATCTTCTGAAATATGACCTGCAGGCATATGTTCATTCCCTGTTGCGAGGAATCGACCACCTTCCTGTCCAGGGAGTGACCGCGGGCTGACTCCATTTTCGCCAGCATGCTGGAAACGGTTATATTTCCCAGACGGATCATGAGATGCATCCTCTAATTCCGCCTCTGTAAGTGTTGAGCCAAGGTCTGGATTTGGTTCTTCATCGAAGACAGTGGCTGGAATATTCTGTAGTTCTCCTCCATTTTTTTGATCGTAGAGGATAATCGAGGGGATTTGATACTCATATGCAATCTCGAACGCACGCCGCGTTTGATGATATGCCTCCTCAGAATCAGCAGGGGCGAAAACAACACGATGTGAGTCTCCTTGTGAGGTGTATAACACGTGTTCAAGATCACCTTGCTCTGGCTTTGTTGGCATGCCTGTCGATGGACCCGCTCGCATAGCTTCAATCAGTACGACCGGTGTTTCAGTCATCTCAGCGAGTCCGAGCGGCTCAGACATCAATGCAAAGCCACCACCAGAAGACCCTGACATTGCTTTGACTCCAGCATGCGATGCACCGATTGCGAGCGCTGCTGCGGCAATCTCATCTTCAACCTGCTCTGAAACGCCTCCAATCTCTGGGAGGTTCTGTGACATAATGGTGAAAACCTCTGTCCATGGCGTCATCGGGTATCCAGAGATGAACCGACAACCCTCATCAATCGCACCGTACGCGATTGCGTCTGACCCTGAAACGAGAACCTGCTCTTCATCATGATTCCCTGTTGGGACTGAAATATCTGGGGCAGTAGCATCAAATTCTGAAGTAACGGTCTCATATGCGTCATCAAAGACGTCCATGTTTGGCTCAAAGATTTTATCAGGCATTGCGTCAGCCATCATATCTTTGATAATACCTGGGTCAATGTCAGCAATCGCGCATGTGATTGCAACGCCTGCTGTGTTACGCATTACCTCACGCCCATGTTCACGGGCAATCTCTCGGAGGTTAATATCATAAACATGCCAGTTATTTGCATCGATGCGTTCGTCGAAATTAGGGATGTCATCAGGGTCGAGCAACCCCGTATCATAGACAATCACACCTCCTTCATCGAGATCATCGAGGTTTTCTGAGAGAGGTTTGATTTCTTCGACACCATAGTATGCATCTTCCTGTGGGTTCCGAGCGAATGAATCGCCAAGTGCCAACAGGAAATTATATCCATCGCCACGTGATGTCACAGAGTCCGCAGAGACACGTACCTCTGTATATGTATGACCACCACGAATTCGTGACGGATAATGACGGTGTGTGAATACATGCAACCCTGCGCGCATCAGGGCCTTCGCGAAATTCTGACTTGTCGAGGCGATTCCATCGCCGGAGCCACCTGCGATTCGCCAGATAAGTTCGTCGTCAGTCATAATTTAAGCTCACGGTCCACGTGGACCAGTAGTTAATATTGGAGCATGAATTGATTAAATGCTTTGCTATACATTACCAAGGAAAGATAATGATGAAATCAACAGACGAGAGGATGAGAAATTTCCTCATATCTGCTTCACTTCTATTTCGATATTGGATTATACTGTTGGAATTACCAGTTGGACTACACTATAACAATGAGACATAGGGAGCATGAACGCACGATAATCTAATCTGACACATAGCCAAACAGAAATTGAACCCGGTGAACTGTGTAGTAATTTCATATTTATGTATCGATACGGACAAACGACTTCAATCATCTCTGCAGATTAACAGGCAGAGTGCCTCGGGGCTTGACCCCGAGGTACTTCACAGTAATTACACGTTTCTCACATGCAGCAAATTAAAATCTGTATGACTTCCGCTGGAGTTACTTTCTGAGATATTCGCCTTGCATTTCGTGACCTGCTATAGAGGAGAGATCGGCTCCAAGATAGAATTAATTCGTTTGAGGACTTGATGGATGATATTCAGTTTCATATTGTCCTGGGTTATCATCAAGTCGGTCGGGGTTAATCTGACCATCAAGAAGCATGAAATCAAGGATTGTAATGTTCAACATAGCTTCAACGACTGGGACAGCTCGTGGTGGAAGTACAGGATCGTGCCGTCCAACAACCTGAATGTCTTTTTGCTCGCCTGTTTCCCAGTCAACAGTTTGTTGCTCTTTTGGGATTGACGTTGGCGCGTGCCATGTTGCCTCGCCATAGATTGGTTGCCCAGTCGTGATACCGCCCTGTAATCCGCCATGTGTGTTTCCTTCCGGTATCGGGTTGCCGTCTTCGTCAAATTCCCAGTCTTCATTTCGGTTTGATCCACGCCACTCACGTGCTTCATGTCCAAGACCATACTCGACGCTCGTAGTTGCTGGAACGGAAAACATTGCCTTTCCGAGACGAGCAGGGAGCGAATCAAATCGAGGTGCGCCAAGTCCTGCAGGGACTCCACGAGCCTCAAAGTAAATTGATCCACCAATTGAATCACCTTCAGTCTGATACTCATCAATTCGTTCACGCATTCTTTCAGCAGTTTCTGGGTGTGCACATCGAACCTCGTTTTCTTCGGTGTGCTCAAGCATCTCCTCGAACGTTACCGGTGGTGATTTGATATCTCCGATTTGGTTGACATGCGCCTTTGCTTTTATTCCATATTCTGTGAGAATCTTTTGTGCGATTGCGCCGGCAGCAACCCAATTAACCGTTTCACGAGCTGATGATCGACCGCCACCGCCCCAGTTTCGCGTCCCGAACTTCGCTGAGTACGTAAAGTCACCATGACTTGGTCGAGGGGCGGTGACATATGGTTCGTATTTTCCAGACCGAGCGTCTTTGTTTTCAATAACCATCCCAATCGGTGTTCCTGTTGTATATCCGTCCTGCACCCCAGAGTTAATCTCGACTGCATCAGGCTCACCCCGTGAGGTAGTAATCATCGACTGCCCTGGTTTTCGACGGTCAAGTTCAGCTTGGATATCTGCTTCTTCAAGTTCGAGACCAGCCGGACAGCCGGAGACGGTCACACCCATCGCATCTCCATGGCTTTCGCCATACGTTGTGACCTGAAACATACGGCCAAATCGGTTGCCATTCATTACACATTGGTTTGATTCCCGTGCATATATACATTGGAGGTACTCCCTGAGCGAACCAGCCTAAGATTGCATGCACGGTTTGATGATGTGCTGAGACTGGTCCCGAAAACTCCCTCAGGCTCACTGCACCTCAAAAAGTGTCATATATAATATCTTTATAGATCGTCGAGGCGAATACCACAGGTATTGACCATGGGGTGTTTCACCCATTTATCAATTTATGATATAGTCAATGGGTAAATGGCATATCTTGAATTGGGCTTATCTATCTACTTGGACGCTAGCTCCAAGGGCTGATAATGATTCAAAAAATGATGGAAATGATACATCAACATCTTCGCTATCGCTGATTGTCGTCTCACCCTCTGCGGCGAGCGCAGCAATCGCCAGTGACATGACAATTCGGTGGTCTCCATGTCCCTCAACGTGCGTTCCAGAAAGCGTCGTTTCACCACCATGGATAGTCAATTGATCATGTTTTTCTGTTACTGAAGCTCCCATCGCGCCAAGTTCGGTTGCCATTGCACTGACGCGGTCTGTCTCTTTATATCGAACATGTTCGCAATTATTAATTACCGTGTCGCCGTCAGCAATGGCACCAAGTGTCGCAATCGTCGGGAGAAGGTCTGGCATATTGCCAACATCAACGGTAATTCCAGTTAACGACGCTGCTGGAACAGTAAGTTCACCAGCGTTACGATCCCATGCAACTTGTCCACCCATCGATTGAATAATCTCAACAATTGCACTATCACCCTGTGCGCTTGGGTGAGCGCCTTCAATAATAACAGCACCATCTGTTGTGGCGGCGACAGCACCAGCAGCTAGTAGATATGATATTGATGAAAAATCACCGGGAACCACATAGGTGCCATCAGTCGGTGTGTATGACTGCCCACCAGGAACCGCAAATCCATCAGCAGTTCGCTCAACTGTCACATCGAACGCTGATAGCAATTCAACCGTAATGTCAACGTATGGGGCAGATTTTAGCTCGGTCTCAAGAGTGATATCGATGCCATCCNCGGTCACAGCACCTGCCATTAATAACGCAGTGATATACTGTGATGAGATGTCGCCAGGAATGGCAACTGAGCCACCCTGAAATGCATCGCCGACGATGAGTGGCGCTTGTCCATTCCGTCTGGTTGACTCCCCACGCCCATCGAGCGTTTCAATCGCCTCAAGCAGCGGACCATGTGGACGTGACCGAAGGGATTCATCACCAGTAAGGACACACAACCCATCCGCAAGCGCACCGCAGGCAGCAACAAGTCGTGTCGTTGTACCTGAGTTTTCACAGTTGATAATATCTGTTGGGGTTCTTGGGCGCCCGTTAAATCCAGTGATCTCGATGTGATTTTCATCTACATGCTCAACAGTCCCACCAAATGCCTCAATTGCACGCATTGTTGCTTGTGTGTCTGCACTGATTAATGGGTCAATAATAGTTGCACTATCGCCATATCCTGCGGCAAGGATAGCCCGATGTGTATAACTTTTCGATGGAGGTGCACGAACTCGTCCGCGAACCCGTGAACGTGAGATACTAACGTCCATATGATTGATGATTTCGGTGGGAGTATGATGCTACCGGTCATCGAGTCATAAACGTTTCAACTTTTGACATCCTCCCGGCGCTAAAGCGCGAGGATTCTCCGAAGGGGATATTCAGGTTGCGCGTTTCTTCGGGGTTCAAATACGCTTTCGCGTGACCCGTCGAAGGTTGCCACCGAGTTGTGACCAACGGTGTGCGTTCCAGCGCGTGTAGTCCTGTCAATGGCACCTTCCTCCCCGCATACACTGTCTTTTACGCATAAGTTCGTGGAGTCGTAACCGGACGTGTCAGACGCTCTCAGAGATATTTTGAACATAGAAAATCAAGGCGAGAAGCGATTCAGATAGTGATACCGGCTGTGTGGGTGACAGAACGCCGGTAGTCAACTCCACTACAATTGTTCCAAAGAGGCGTTGGAACTGTAGATACCGAGGATTTCAGTCGTGCTCGCCGATCCCGATCCCGTTCCGCTAAAATCCTGACTCGAGTTGTGGGTAAGAGACAGCCCTGAAGCGCCGGGCTTTCTCCTTGAACTTCTGTAAAAATATCTTGAATAGTTACTTCATGCCTCTGTCTTCCATGGAGCAAACTACCCTACGAAAACCCCCACTGTAAAACATGAGAAGAATCTTATTATTGACATCCTCCTCCGGGTTCACGCGGAGGAATCCCGAGCGGTGGGAGTTTCAGGTTTCACACTCCCACCCCCACCGAACAACCAGCCAGTGCGAATCT
>P_A23_Liq_3_FmtDRAFT_1000002_pt1 | contig 89125 bp, 76 predicted proteins | sample PonA233FremontCA_FD_10237 | JGI IMG/M metagenome (IMG submission 10237)
AAGTCTTTACCGCCGTGATTATCCGTGCCGTGATAGGAGCCGCTGAAACCGCGTCATTCGACACCGTCGGTGAAACTATTCGAACTAATCACTATCAATCAGTCACCGGATCAAATGGGAGTGATGTTGATTTGATCACTGAGCTCGGATGGGTCGATATGTAACAGTGTGGCAATCCGATCATGTGCTTTTGATTTACTCGGTGCAACAACAATGAGACCTGCAACCCGCTCAGTCCCGCTTGCCTCGTATGCACATAATTCTGATGAGGTTGAATCAAGTTCTGCGGCATACGTTCGAAGCACACCAATAACTCGCTGTTCAACCGCTGCGAGATCTGAATCACCTGTCTCGAAAGCACGTAACGACTCCTCAATATTCCTCAGCGCTGAAATCCGGTCCATGATCTTAGTACTTGTCTTACGTTTTATCTGATTTACAACTACGGATTTATACGCAAGAATTCCACCCTAAGTTCTATACTATGGGGTATCTGTTTGAGGATAATACGTACATGAAATTGTCCACGCTATTGCGTGATCTATATCAGTGGCTGGTAATACAAATCGGATTTATTATTAAAATCAGGCAAGATATCTATTTGATACCCAGTCATGCGTTCTATCATTGGTCAGGACATTAAATCGCTAGTGATCGATATGGTCATAATTGGATAATCAAGGATCAATTGATTAAGGAAGTGAGATTAAGAGTAGATAAAGCGCAAGTTTTAGTAACGCAGTTTATATTTTTGTTAAATTTGCAACGCGAGATCACATTATCGTCGGTGGGTAATGCCAATGAACGCGAGTGATATGGCTATAATGGCGATAATAACGCCGAATCCTGGCGATGATTGTGAACTTGAGGTTGATTCAACTGCTGTTGTCGCAACAGATGTCGTCGTCTCATCTTGTGCCAATGTGTTTTCATCTGTTTCGACGTTTGTTTCATCATTATCATCTGTCGTGTCTCCATTGGTGTCAGAATCACCATCGATATTTGTTTCCTCAGACGGTCCTGTGGTCGACATTGGAGTCGTATCAGAAGGCAATGACCCGTCTACGGCAGATGGAGAGTCACCAATTGTACCTGTTTTCGCATTAATCCACACTGAGTGTTCATGTTGTGTTCCCTCTGAGTCGGTCGCAAGAACGCGGATTTCAGTTACTGTTTCGTTTGTATCCAGTGTAAGCGTTTGATCGATTGTTACTGTCTCTGCAACTGAATCCTGAGTATATACACCGCCGATATCAACAATTTCAGTACCGTTCTTTGAGTCGCTTCGTGTCTGGATTGAGGCACGCGTAACCTCGCCGCGGAATATTCGCCCTTGCACAGAAACGGAATCGCCCTCAACTGTCGTGTTCTCAGCGTCAATCTCAATTGTTGGTTCAATAATACGGACATATTCGACAGTTAGTTCCTCTGACACGGTATTGCCGTTCACGTCTGTTGCTTCGATATCAACTTCATTTCTTCCCTCGCTGAGGTCAATATTCTCGTTAATATTCACTTGCAATCGGTCCGCGTTTGGCTCTGGACCTCTGCTTGAGACGACCTGTTTATTCCCCATGCTTGGGGCTGTTATTGTAACCGATTGGAGTTTCACATTATCTGTTACCGTCGCACTGATGGTTGCTGATGGTTCGGTGACTTGTGTAGGAGCATTAACATCGATTTGCGGAGCCCTTCGATCATCAACAACTAAAGAAAAATCATGGCGACGTTGATTCCCCATCTCATCGATGTACTTTGCGGTGATTTCATTCTCTCCATTTCCAAGAAGAATTTTTTGTTGGAATGAGTCACCAGGGTCGTCAATTTCGTAATTTGCTCGACTCGTCTCTCGTGAATTCGCATATCTATATTCAAATCGTCGCTCAATTTCGATTGATTGAACACCGCTATCATCGAAGAGATCCCCAGAAAGAGTCAACTGCCCCTCAGTGACCGTTGTGACATCTGGTGGTGTACTCTTATCGGGTGTGCTGAATGGCTCTGTGTACTCGATGAATGGCGCACCGCTGTCTTTGGTGATTACACCGTCAGTTGTTGTTGTTTTGTTCGCGCCAGCCACTATTTGAATGTCGTGTTCACCATTATCAAGTGTCAATTGAAATTCCTCTTCAAATGAGGTACCGTTCGGGTCGAATGTCCGTTGAGCAATTCCATCTACATACAGTTCAATGAGATTAATTTGTGTTTCAGCGGTGACACTGATATCGACAGTCGGGTCTGAACCGACATCAATCTCTGTCCCATCGGTGAATTGCTCGTTGTTCACCTCAATATCGACCGTCGGTTCAGCAGCGCTCGCAACAAAAGTTGCTCCTGCAATACCAACAACACATGCGAATGTGAGTACAAGTATTTGATTTGTAGTTGATACCATATGCAGCACAGTGTTTGATAGACGAATAAAATTTTTTCTTATACGGGGTATATTTCACTAGTATGATATAATATTGATATATTACTAATCAGGGGCGCACCGGCTATCTTATAGTCGTATTCTAAACGAAAAGCAGCGCGTGTTTCCCGCCCTACCGTGGGCGGGGTGAAGCGCGTGCGCTCGGCTACGTTCCTGTTTTGAACTATCGGGACGCCGTATGCCAGTTTGGAACCCACGTTATCGGTCTCGCAAAACCCGCGCACCCAATATGGGGTAAGACGCGGTGCGCCGGGCCTGTGTCGCGCCCACGCGAGGGGGCGGACACCCACTGGCACACCCATCACGGCAGCAACAGACGACCTCTGTTGGGATGGTACCAACGGTGCATTCGGGTGTTACCGGTTCTACGCGAGTCTCGCCAGAGACCACGGCAAAGCCATGGACCACCGCGCCCGTGGTACTTCACATATGTGTACGCTGGATAGGTATTTTATTTCAGAATGATATCACGCTCAGATATAGTAATCTGATATTCTGAAATCGCTCTGTAACGTCGTGCTCACGTTGTTCGAAGCGAGCCTGTCCGCGGTTCATACACCTCACCCTTCGCGCGGAGATTCTCAATCTCTCCTTCAGCTTTCGATTCGCTCAGTCCAAGCTCGCTTATCGCTTGCTCAATAACCTCATCAACGGGAGCTCCATCGTCATAATCAGCCTCGATATTTTCAATAAGATGCTTGAGATTCTTAATTCGGTCACGTTGGTTCTTTGATGTCCCTGTCTCAACGATATCCGCATCGAATTCGCCGGTTTCGGGATCCATGCCGATATCCCGAAGACAGGATTCAACGATTGAGGTCACACGTTTTGCATCTTCCTGTTCAACTGTATCGGAAAGCCGCAATCGTGCGGATGCCTCTGAAAGCCTAACAAGTGCTTCGAGTTTTCGAGCAGTCACGGGAACTGGTGCATCGTCATCAGCACCTTTGGCGCGGAAGTCAACATAGAATTTACGAATAACGTCTTGCGCATCATCAGTCATTGTCGGATAGCAGTTACGCCTGGCGTATGCGACATATTTCCGAAGCAATTCGGCATCAATTGTTGGCGTGACCTCAGCAGTTGCACTCTCAACTTCACCGTCTGTGAATTCTGAATTCGGGATGTTTGCCTTCTGTGTATGAAGCTCTCCCGCATAATTGGTGTTGATGATGTGGTCTGCAAGTTTTGCATCCGCATCTGGGTCGGGTTCATCCGTTACAGTAAAAATTAAATCAAATCGTGAAATCAGCGCCGGTTCAAGATCGATTTGCTCACCGATTGGTTCATATTGATCAAAACGACCATATTTTGGATTCGCAGCACCAAGTAGTGAACACCGTGATTTCAGCGTTGCATTAATTCCAGCCTTCGAGACAGAAATTGAGTTATGTAGTACAACTCCACTGCTGATGAATGTGTTAGTCGGTTCGACCGTGATGTCATAGACCCATTCACAGGCATGGGGACCCGCATTTGAGACCGTATCTACAGCTATCACACGGTGATATCGCCGATTACATCGTGTTTCAACCTCATCAAGCCGTTGTGTCGCTGCGACAAGTCGGTTTTCAGAGATATTAGCTGGGATTGAGACTAAATCTGTGGATGCCGATATCGATGAGGATGCAGTGGTTTTCGTTCTCTCACTGAATTGCGCTTGAGATTGTCCAAACAGCTGCAGATTTTCATCTGATGTAATACCATTTTTTGCATACTTGTATTTTGATGAAGACGATATTGTCGGCGTAACACAATCGTCTCTCCCTATAGATACGTTTTCAGTATCCATTCGGAGTGTCTCAATATGATCTCGGAGTAAATTGATTTCAGCGCGTGCAATAGATAGCGCAATTCCGTCATCTCCTGCAGTAATCGATGCTAACTGTTCACTTGCTGGGATATTCAACAACTGTCTAATCGACTGAAGTTCATCTGCAATGCCACTTGGCAGTATCTCATGGCTTGTTGTTTGATGAGTATCTTCATTCTGCGCAGTGACGCTTGATTGATTATTCTGAGAGGATGTATCAGATGGTGTTGTGCGTGAGCTAGATATATCAAACATACCGCAAGCCCGTTCATAATCGGAATCACGTTTGATGACGGTCTGTGCTGCTATTTCTGCTGGACCATCCTCGACTGACGCGGTTATTCCGAGTCTTAAGAATGCGTCCGCGTAATCACATGCAAGCTCATTTGAGGAAGCGTAAATTCTGATTGTCTCATCTAAGATACGTCCAGCAGCGATTATGACACCCGTAAGGAACTGTTGCACCACAGCCTCAGAACCTCCAAGAACTGCGTCAGGAACACGACGATTCGGACGGTCAGCCGTAACCGCTGGCGCAATCTCGATCATCCGTTCGATAAATGTATTTACAGACCACCGCCATTGATTTCCAGTCGATCCAGTATCCTGTACTCGTGTTATTGAATCATTGTCATTCGACGGTATGACGGATCCAAGAACGTTGTTAATAGAATCTTTAGACGAATCAACCGTGCGGTCCATGTCGACAATAATACCACGCTCAGGAGCATCGACAGATACTTTTCCAACAGCAGTTATGATACCGAGCGTCTGTGCAGCGTCGATGAGTTTGAATTCACCGTCAGTTGCTCGCACTTCGACTTCTGCTTTCGCTCTCGCTCTCGATCTTACGTGTGTTCTTATTGTTGAAACATCATTTATATCATCAGAGACAGACGAGGCATCTGTGTTTACACCTGGAAGGTGATGTGGTGCCGGGACGAATTCACCACCAGATAACGCATTTGCCTGGACAGTTTTTGTCTCGGATCCATCATCGATAAACATTGGATGCTCTGGGGTTACAAGCACTGATCGACCATTAGAGAATTTGACTCTGATGAATTCTGAGGGCGCTGGGTGTCTGCTTACCCGATCAATTGAGACTGTGCTGGCGGAGCCAGTATCAGTGTCGACGGTGTAGACATCTATATCATCAACGGGGAGAATCTCACAGTTGATACCGTCAATAACATTTGCATTGTTCTTTTCAATTCGGGAATCAACGAATGTGCCAATGTCGATGCGCTGTCCATCTGCTAATAATACCTCCGAGCGTGGGTGATATGATTGCTGTTCAAGTGCCTCATGCATCGCTGATCGATCCTCAGAGTTGTGAACGATCATCCCATTAGCGACAAAGTTGTGCGTTCCAGAGACGGTGAGATCATACACGTCAGTTCCGTCAGAAGGATGAACTGTTTCAATGGATTTAATCGTCTTAGTCGTGATATCAAGTAACTCATCGTCAGAGAGGTCAGCATCACATCTATGAGACGAGTACTGGTTTGTCCGCGTCTGCGTTATGCCGCCATCAGGGAGAGAATCGGAAGATGTCTCAGAGTCTGGGGTGATATCAGAAGTTGAAGCAGTGTATCCATCTGCAGGAGTATACACTTCATCATTTTCACTGAGGTGTTTAGCTGGACACTCATGTACACCATCGCGGTTGATAATAATAAACGGGTGATCTGCGGTTGTTGTCACTTCACTCCCATCACTAAGTGTAATTTGCCACAGAGTGTCAGGAGAATCATACTGGTGAATCGCCGTGACCGGTCTTCCAGTAAGCTGTTTATTCTCCGTCATTGTCCATACAGTAAGATCATCAATGCCGCGGATTGTCCGTCCAACCCCATCCGGTTTTGATTCGATGGTTCCTGTCTTAGATGCGTCCGTGGCTAGTGATGCAATCGGAACATGACGTCCATCAGCAAGGCTAACGAGTGTTTCACCGGTAACACACCGCATTTTATCAAGCTCATCAACAGCTGCAATTCCTTTATCTGCAAGGACGAGTGCTCCAGCTTCAAGGGTCCATTGTTGACCATCGCCAAAGTCATCACGAACAGCAGCCGCAGTATTGTGTGTCACAATACCACCGCCAATAAAGTTCTGCGTGTTCGGAACTGTAAGATCAAATACCTCCTTCTTTCCGGTATTAACTGCTTCAACGACTGTTTCGGTCTGAATTTCGTTTACACGAGATGACTCATAGTCATACCCAATCGATTGAGGTTCGATATTTGACCTGGGCATCTGCGGTGTTCCACCGTCACTCTCAACAGAGGATACAGTCGACACATCGCCTGCAGATATAATCTCATGTTCGTGCATATCTGTTCTTTTTCGTGTGTCTGTTGTGGTTGACCGAACAGACGGTTCTGAGTCGGCATGAGATGAGGACACCTGTCGATCCCATGATGATCCGGAGTCGGTTCTTGTTCCGATGGTCGTTCGATACGCTTGTGCATCGGATCCAGTGAGCGTGAGATATTGTCCCTGTGTTGTCGAGGTGCCAGTATGTGATTGATCACCTGTATCTCGACATGAGCCAATACCGTATGTCTCAAGCAGCAACTGTATTTGTTCGGCAAGTGGTTCACTCGCCGTACCAATGGCAATCTGAGGCGTATTTTTATTATCAATCCTTCCACCGGTATCAAATAGTCCACGAATGAATGCATCAGCTCCGCTAACAGCAGTCAGTCGCGGATGAATCTCACGAGGGGCTGCATCCGTTATCTGCTCAAGCCCAAGTGTCTCAAATAGCCGTGTCACAGTCGCACTAATCACTTGAACAGTATTCGCCTGCTCAGTGTCGGTCTGAATAGACTCAGAGCCAAATGTTGCCACTGCAGCATCTATAATATGAGATCTGATTGACTCCTCAGGGGCATGAAATTGAATCCACCGTTCCTCACAGGTTTCGCCCGTCATGATATTACCGCAAGCAAAGGCGGCGCCTAACAAATACAAGAGGTCATCGTTGAGCACCTCTGGTAACTCAATGGCAGTTCCAGTTGGACCTATGACATGGTGGATAGTGATATCTTCAGATGAGACACTAATGGCATCACAAACACGATCAATTACATCAGACACAACAGGTTGCCCTGTAATGAGTGCCTCAACTGAATTCACATCAATATTGAGAGCATCCGCCGCGGCAGCGATATTTTGATACTGTGAAACAATTTCGGTTCGGAGTATTGTGATTGACTTTTCTGTCAGTTTGAGTTGCTCCTGTGTGAATTCGAAGATATCCGTGATTGAAACACTCGATCGCTCGACATTGTTATATTGTGGAATAACAACGCTATCATTGGATTCAATTGCACTGATTGGTTTCCATTTGATTTCTGCATCATCAACGGTAAGCACGGGTGTATTGACCGATGCTTCCAGTTGCTTTCCGGATGCAGTCCGGATGCGGCGACAGTGTTTTTCAGGCATTCGCCACACATGTGAACTTTTACTCTGTGTTACTTCTGCAGATTGTGTTGTTGGGTCGACTGTGTAGAGTTCACGTTCATACGCAGCAGCTGTTTCTGTGGTAACTTTTTTTGGGTGATGCTGCGTTGCCAGTTGTTTGAGGGGTACAAATCCATCTGTCGTGTGGATTCGTGTCTCTCCGGTGACACAGAGTCCAGCTGAGCTGCTGCCTTTTCCTGATGTATATACCGACCGAGGAGCGATATTTCGGATATACTGAAGCATCGCCGAATTGTGTGAGAGTACTCCATTCGTAAGATAGGCGTGTGTGCCTTCGACTTCAAGATCATATACCCATTCTGCGGTCGGTGTCACGGTCTTTACCGCGGTTATCCGGTCGGTCGTGAGACAATCCGTAACATCTTCCTTGCCAACTTCAGCATGAACTATTCCTCCATCGGATCCAGTTCGATAGAGACCGCCATCTGTAGTTATTCCAGGTGTTGACATTGAGCGTGGATTGAGAGTATTAGCCGTGTTATCCACGCTGATGGGGTGTGAATCGGCGACATCGTCAGCAATTGCGACTGACTCACCAGCAGACAGTGAATCAGCGCGTCGTGCAGTATACGACCCATTATGTTCAACAAATACTGGGTGCGATGGTGTAACTGTCACTGACCGTCCACCCGCTATCTGGATTTGGCGCATCGTCTCTGGTGATTGGCGTTTCCATACTCGCGTCACATCTCGCTCAATGAGTTCGCCAGTTTCAATCGCTGAGGTGACCGTGAAGTCAGCAGTGTCCCAGACACCATCATCAACTGGCTTTGGGTCCGTCAACGCTGACTCGACCAGTTCACCGATTGTGGCTGTTTTTCCTTCCACAAGAGCAATATCCGTTTCCCCAGAAACACATTTTCCAGTTCCTGGGTCCCCAATCAGGAGCATGTGTAGGTCCCCTCGAATACGAGACCCATCAGGAAGGTGCTTCGTCACACCGGAGAATAACTGAAGAATCATCGCTAATTTCTCTTCATCATATCCATAGATAGATGGAGCAACAGATTCGACCATCTTCTCATAAATGTCCGGATCATTCGAGAGTTCGACAATCTCAGCGACATCTTCATCAGTAATATCCATATCGTCGAACTCTTCATCCTCGATTTCGACTGATCGACCGTCCATATAAATATCAAAAATCGGAGTCTTCTCATTTCCACTTGTCTGCTGCTCAATATGAAGAACACCGGTCGTCGTTACATGATCGCCTGCAGTGACTGCACCAGTTGCATCATCCTCAAGATCGACATCAATGCTTTGTGGCGTCTCTCCACCACGGAGCCCCTCTGGGCTTTCCTGAACGCGAACTTTCTGTGCGTCAATGAACTCTGATTGGTCGAAATCAACATCAAATGGCCCCTGTCGCTCACAGCCTTGACACTCGTGAGGCTCTTGAAACCCACTATCAGATTGTGGAATGTATGTCATCGTTCCACAACGTTGGCACTCAAATGCCGCTTCGGTGATTTTTGGACGGACGTCTGTTGCTTTCCGGACGATACCTTGTACTGCAATCAGGTGTCCGATATGATCATCATGAACTCGAATATTCCGAATGTCGACTGTGTCTGGAAGACTTCGCATCCGGACGTGTGCGCGTCCAAGTTTGACATCCGCCGGAAGGTCATAGAGGCGAAGTGCTTCCTCAGCATATTCTCGGAGCTGGTCTGGTTCCCGGCGATAATCCTCTGCAAGTTCAACATCAAATGCATACAAATCGTGATAATCAATATATAGCGAGCGCTTCTCGTGTGGAAACTGCTGTGCGAGAGTCCCAATATCATCACGGTAGTACTTTCGGTAAAACTGAATGAATCGATCGGTCAGGTCCTGTGGATCCTGTGGGGCCTGTGCCATCGCTTTCGTAATAAGTATCTCATTGAGTAAGAATCTTCGCCACCATCAAATAAAATGGATAATACGATACCATATCTAGCGAATTTGACCGAGTGCTTCTCACAATGAAACGTCAGTTTCCATATCATCAATCGCTGGCTCAAGTCCATCGCGTCGCGCATCGGTTGCTAATCGCTCCGAAAGGGCACTGTCACTGAGAAGATTAGCGAGAGAAGCACGAAATCGATGACTTACCTGTCTTGACTCAGCTTCCGCTTCAATCACGCGCACAAGTCGATTAACTGTTTCTGTAGTGGTTTCAAGTGTATCTGCGCATGCTGTAGCGGTCATTCCTTCAGCACGTAATGAGCGTAATCGGTCAAGATCAAATGGGGCTTTACGATCTGCATCAGTAATAAGATGTAATGACATTCGTACGTCAAACACGGTCTCGGAATCGATATCTGGATCATCAATCGACGCAGCAAGTTGTGCATCAGCTATGCGTGACCATTGGTTATCATCGCCAGCCTCCGAATTAAACTGAGGATTAAAAAACCCGCGTGCAATGAGAGCTGCTGTTTCAGTAGATAACGAGAGTTCATCATCGAATCGATTACGAATCTGTGTAATAATCGCGTGCAGACGGTCATCAACGGTTGTGTCATCACTGTCGATGAGCGACCCACGGTCGTTTTGCTGCTCGTCGGTCACTGTTTCTGTGCCGGTTGTCTCAATAAAGATATCCCGGAGATCGGCTGTCTTTTCATCCATTAGCTCCGGTCAAAGTGTCGAGCGTAAAAAACGTTGCTGCCACCACCGTGAATCGCTTCGGGGGTAGTCCCTCGGGCATTCTCCTTGCGTTGTGTAAACCGAATGTTTCATACAAGTTTACGAAACAGAATAGTATATGTCGACAGAGGCAGAATCTGTTGAACTCGTCGGAGAGGAGATTATCGGTAACATCGTTAGGGCAGCGTTGTTTGCGACGCTTACTGGTGCATTCGCGTATGTATCGATTCCAAATCCACTCTCACCCGTACCTGTCAGCTTGCAGGTTCTTGGTGTATTCCTTGCTGGAGCATTCTTAGGTCCGTTCTGGGGTAGTGTTTCAATGGCATTATATCTCCTATCCGGTGCTGTTGGTGCACCAGTATTTGCTGGTGGAAGTGCTGGAATTGGTCCGTTATTCGGGTATACGGCCGGATATCTTTGGTCATACCCAGTCGCAGCCACGGTTATTGGGATGATTGTGCATGGACGTGAAACACTTCATAATCCTGATTCTGTCGGGACAGTTCGGTTGGCGCTCGCACTAACGTGTGGAACAATCTTAATATATTCTCTTGGAACCATTGGATTTGCACTTGTCCAGAATGTTGGACTCATTGAGGCATTTTTCCTCAGCGCAATTGCATTCATTCCATTCGAGATACTCAAAATCGCAGCAGCAATTGGAATTGTTCGAAGTGATGTAGCGGTTGCTGCATAATCAAGATTCTAACTATACTCAACAATGATTGAAACAATTGCACTCCAACACTCATATGATGAAACAACTGTCATCGATGGAATTTCGCTTACGATTGATGATGGTGAATGGGTTGTGATTATCGGTGCAAATGGGTCAGGAAAGACAACGCTGGTTAGACATTTCAATGGACTGTGCACTCCTGATTCAGGCTCGGTTATAATAAATGGAACACCCGTTTCAGCCAATCTCCTTGCTGCTCGAACCGCAGTTGGAATGGTATTTCAAACACCACGCGATCAGTTTGTCGCTGCAACCGTTGAAGCTGATGTTGCTTTCGGTCCAGAAAATCTTGGTCTGTCTCATGCAGATATTGAAACACGCGTCAGTGACGCACTCGCTACTGTTGGTCTGTCAGAATGTCGCCATGCTCGGACATCAGAACTCTCAGGCGGTGAACGTGCCCGCGTTGCGATTGCAGGTGTTCTTGCAATGAGACCCGATCACATTGTGCTTGATGAACCATTTGCAGGACTTGATCTCTCTGCTCGTGCATCGATTCAGGATCGCCTCCGCACACTTGCAGCTAATGGAACGGGTCTGATCACGGTTACACATGATCTTGAAGCCGTCATCAACGACGTAGACCGTATCATAGTGATTCAAGAAGGACAAATTGCATATGAAGGCTCACCGACTTCAGCTTGCCAATGGCTTTCAACACATAGTGTCGATATTGTTTCCCCTTCTATATTATCATAGATATATATCGAGACTGCACATGTATCTAATATAATTTTTATGGATAGGTGAACGCTCATGATTCAGTATGATCCAGGTACCACGATTATCCATCAACTTGATCCCCGAACAAAGCTGTTTGTTCAGGCTACTGTTGCTGCTTTGGCGTTCGCTCATACGACGCCACGGGGGCTGATTGTGCTTTCAGGCTTTGCGATCAGCTGTGTTATCATGAGTAATCTCTCATTCCGACGTGCTATCAGCGCTGCTCGACCGGCGCTACCATTTTTAATCGCCGCACCGGTTGTGACTGCAATCGATATATCGTCATGGCCTCCAGAAATTGTACCGGCTGCAGCAATTGGTGCATCACTCGCGAGTTATCGGGTAATTATCATTTTTATCATTGCTGCTGTTTATTTACATACAACACCAATTAGACAGTCGCAAGCGGCTATCCAGTGGTTTGTTCCTGGTCGCGTCGGTCGACTACTCGCTTTAGGCGTTTCAGTCGTCTTTCGGACTCTCCCAGTTATTCGTGCTGACATTCACCGTGTTCGATCGGCAGCCAAAGCGCGTCTGATACAGAATCAAACTCGACGTGAGCGCGTTCGGATTATTGGAACTGCTGGATTGCGACGGACATTTGAGCGCGCAGATCGGCTGACACTTGCACTTCAAGCGCGGTGTCTCGCATGGAATCCAACGCTTCCACGGCTGGTATTCGGTCGTGCTGATGGAGTCGCACTCATTTTTATAATAATAACCGCTATGTTTCTGCTGATAATATGACCTCCGCTGAGTGATTGCGACTAGGAAGTAATTCTCTGAGCTAGATTATGTATCCGTGACAACTGATATACTGTCGCCATTTCGAGAGAAATTGTGCTCTCACTCTGATAATATCTAAATGGGATGTATTCAATCAGGTTCGTGATCCATCAACATCGATTGCATCAACCGGACAGATATCGACGCATAACATACAGTCGATACATTGTGCTTCATGCGATGGCTCGACTTTTCGATCTGATTGTGGGTGTCCTGGTGTCTCAACCCAGGTAAAGACATCAACCGGGCAACTATCTAAACATGCACCGTCTGCAATACAGATGTCATAATCAACTGCGACGTGCGTTCCGTGAATCCCAAGTTGTTCTGGTGGTTCAGTTGGACCCCATACCTCAACTCCGTTTTCCTCATCAACAACTTCTCGATTCCGGTCGAAGTTCGGATCGATACCCATTAATATAAATACAGTATTGATGTGCAAAACACCGTCGATATGACACGTCTGTTCGCAATACTCATTATCAATCTTACGTCTGTCACTCCCGGTGGGTGGTAAGTGAGACAATTATGTTATGATTCGAAGACATATTCATCTCTTGAATCTCACTGGTAATATGCTTCGGTTTCTGTATTTGTCTCAGAGCGACAACCGGACTGTACTGTCCTGACGTACGCGGTGAAGTTTTCAAATAGTTGTTTTACTTTGCAGGCTGCTGTGTAATTTTCAGTAGTGATCTCATCAAGAACGGCGTCAATCTGAGCTGTTGGGAGGTCTTTGTTTGTTGTAATTGATCGTGCTGTCTTGCGATCGTACTCTGGGTGAAACTGAACGCCCCATGCGTGCCCACGACGAAAGGCATGAATGCCATAATCATTTTCAGCGAGTTTGATTGTCTCCGGGGGTAATTCGGTGACTCTGTCTGAGTGACTCGTGAAAACAGTGAATGTCTCTGGAATATCCTCAAACAATGTGTCTGATTGTGTTTGTGTGACCTCGCGATATCCAAGTTCATATTCATCCATTGATTCAACATGTCCACCAAGCGCCGCAGCAAGGACTTGATGTCCATAGCAAACACCAAGAATTGGGATATTGCGGTCATCAACGGCAGCGGTGTAGTCGATCAGTGGTTGAATCCAATCGCGGTCCCAATAAACTGACGACCGTGAACCAGTGATAACAATCCCGTCAAAATCAAACTCTGCAGGACGTTCATTCGCCGTGACATCATATTCGACAAGTGTCGCATCAAGTTCACGTCGGAAGTTGCGTCGCGTGTGCTCATCATTGTGTGATGCGTTCAGCAACGCAAGTCGAGGGCGGTCGATCCCCATAGCCATCGATAATATGCAATATATGCGTCTAAAAGTCTCTTGTGTAATGGTTATACGACCCCACCCTATTCGATCTCCAGCCTGCGTTGTTTCTTGAGGGGCTTACCGCCTAGAATCAGCTAAAAGTTGCACAATTCCAGCGCTCAGATACTTATGCTGAGTGTTCAATGCTAATGCTCATTCAAGAACCCAATCAGGATGTCATTGACAATCTTAGATGCCTCAATATGGACGAGATGACCGGCATTTTCGACTGGAGCCCACTCACCCCGCGGCAGTTCCGATGCAAGTTGCTCTCCCGCTGTGGGTGACCAGACGGCATCAGACATGCCGTGAACAACAAGCGTTGGGACCGTTATTTCATATAATAAATCAGCAACATCAAACTCACGGATAGCAGCGAGTTGAGACTCCCATGCTGGTCGCGATGCGTCTTCATCAACACGCCATTCAACAATTCGGTCGACGACATCCGGGTGTCTATCATAAAATGACGATGAGACTGCGGTTTCAACTGATTCAGCGAGTGCCTCTCGGTCCGATGGTGGAGCCCATAACATCTCAAGATTGGAATCCACATTGCGTTTGCGCGCTGTTGCAGCAGGCGCCGTTCCGATCGTCGTGAGCGATGTGACCCGTGCATGCATACGAGTAGCTGCCAGTCCAACCATCCCACCAAGTCCTGCACCAACAAGATGTGTTGAAGTAATCTCTGCATCACTCAGAACTGATATCAAGTCATCAACAAATGTTGAGATAGTGTATGGTCCTGCTGGTGAATCCGACTTTCCGGTTCCGCGAAGATCTATAACAACTGTTGTATACTGTCCAGCCACGGCAGGATATTGCCATCCCCATTGCCAAGCACCATATCCAAGATCGCCGAGAAAAACAACTGCTTGCTCAGCATCGCCATCCATTTCATAATACAACTGAACATCGTCATTTGAGGCATATGGCATGTATTAGTTCCGTATTAGCCCTAGGAGTGTCTATCTGTTTGGAATATCGCCTGCCATAGTCGGGATCGAACGAGATAATCGGTTAAAAACTGGTGAAATCATAATGATTGTATTCAGCGTGTTCTGTTTTTGTGATCATGAATAGGATGGATTTATGACGCAATTAGAATTGTATGTAGGTGTTATAGTATTAACGGCTATTTAGCATACATCATGTTGTTGTGATTGCCTGCGGTGAAATAAAATGAGGACGTCTTTTGTATTTTCACTCTAGCAGTTTCGAGTCATGTTTCATGCATGCTACGTAATACTGATGTAGCATCATCTAAGGCGACCTCAAGTGACGCTGCATCCGGTCCACCACCTTGTGCGAAATCTGGCGGTCCTCCACCGCCACCGCCAACCTTACGAGCTAACTGTCCGACAACATCACCCGCATTAATCCCGATATCCTCTGGAACACCAACAACAAACTGTGCGCTTCCATCAACGTCTGACCCAAGAACAGCAACAGCATCTTCATCAACAATAGCGTTGGCTGTCTTTCGGAGTTCATCCGCATCACCATTGACAGTTTTGATGACCGCATCGATACCGTCGATACTGACGGCATCTGCTGTGACACCCTGGGCACGGGCCTCAGCAAGTTCCGATTTAAGTTTATCAATTGTTTTACCACGCTCTTTCCACTCGGTGAAAAATCGATCTGCTGTTTCAGGAACATGCTCTGGAGTTACATCAAGAACATCTGCGGCATCATAAAGTGCATCCTCGGTCGTCTGCACAGCATCAATCGCGGCGTCTCCAGCGGCAAACACGATTCGCTCGACCCCATCTTGAACCGGCTCTGTTGTGAGGATTTTAATCGTACCAATATCACCGGTCCGTGTGACATGTGTCCCTCCACAGGCTTGGATATCGTCACCAATTGTAATCGTTCGGATGTTCTGTCCTGGAGGAATACCACCCTGATATAGATCAAATCCATGTTCATTTTCAGCCTCATGGCGATCTGGCCAGTCTTGTCTAACCGAGATATTCTGACGAATTATGTCATTAGCGACTGATTCAATTGTTTTGGCTTCGATACGGTTAATCCGCTCATAGTGCGTCAGGTCAAATCGTGCGCTGTCGGTACCCTTTTGTGCACCGGCTTGTCGGACATGGTCGCCCAGCACTTTCCGAGCTGCATGCCCAATAATGTGTGTTGCTGTGTGATGTTGCATGAGGCGCCGTCGTCGTTCAACATCAAGTTGACCGCGAATAAAGTCGCCTTTTCCAGGATTTTCAGTTGCTTGATGAAGAATAACCCCATCTTGTGCTTTGACATCTGTTATTTCAATTGTTTCTTCCTCAGTTGTGAGTGTTCCATGGTCTGCCGGCTGACCACCCCCTTCTGGATAAAACATGGTCTGATCAAGGACAATATCATATCCAGTATCTTGCTCAAAGATGTCAAGAACAACCGCTTCGAATTCTGTTCCTGTCTGGTCATCATAATATAATCGGTCGGTTTCTGGCAGGTCTGCAAGCCGATCACGACGTTTTTCTATCGTCTCTGTTGTATCATCATCGGTGTGGCGGTCAGCAACAAGTGAGTAGAAATCATCAGGAATCTCGACAGTTGCCCCACGGTCGCTCGCAATTTCTGTGACCATATCTGGCTGAATCCCATGTGAGTCATACAATTCAATGAGTTCATCAACTGGAATTGATTCATTACGGTCCGCATACTCATCTGCGAGCGTTTCGACTCGCCGACGTCCTCGGCTGAGTGTCTCACGATATTTTCGATCTTCAGTGCGAACAATATCACGTATTGTATCGCGGTTTTCATATCCAAGTCGCTCAGCCTGCATATCAACGAGTTCATCAAGTGGAGCGTCAATGCCGATATCATCGATCAATCGCTGAGTTCGTCGAAGCACCATCCGTGTAAGGTACCCCGTTCCAACGTTTGATGGGACAATTTCATCGCCAAACATGTATGCAAGCGTTCGGCAATGATCAGCAATTGCATAAATAGATTCAAGCGGTTCAAGTAAGTCAGTGAGGACGGAGGGGTCAACATCAAGTTCATCAGCGACATCTGCTCGNGCAGATGCAAGATTGTCAATTTCGTCAATATCAAGATATCCAGATAACATTGCTGCCTGCTGGATGAGTTCTTTTTCATCTGTTGTATGTGTCACATCAGCGTCATTTTTCAGAAATTCAATCGTGTCAGGATACACTGCCTCGTAGACGGTGGGCGTTCCTTGTGAGACCCATGCCCATCGTTCAAGTCCATATCCAGTATCAACAACGTAGGTGTCCATTGGGGAATACCGATTTCCATCTTTCATTTCATATTCGCCCGATTCATCTTGTTCCATCGACATGAAGACAAGCGTCGCAAGTTCAGCACCGCGATATAATACTTCAAAAGCGGGACCAGCGTTCCCACCGCCGACCCATGGATCTTCGATATACGTGATTTCAGTCAAATCCGCGCCCATATGCTCGAAAAAGGCATCACAGAGACGAACTGTCTCGTCCTTCCAGTATACTTCACCTGTGTATGCGTACTCATCGCTCGCATCCTCACGAGTATTGAAAGCGTGATGTGCCATCATCTCGAAGGCCATCGTATGGCGTCCAGTCTTTCCGACATTGTCGATATCTTGCATTCGAATACATGGTTGACTGATACAGAGTGGATTTGCTGGCGGTGGGGTTTGTCCACTCGTGACGAGCGGTTGAAAATCATAAATAGATGCCTGTGTGAGTAAGACATCATCTCGCCATCGATTTGCAGCGACAGGATACGGCTCAATACGGTCATGATCACGTGATTCAAAAAATGAGAGGAATTCTTCACGCATTCCCGACAGGGAGTATTGGTCGTCAAATCCAGGATTATCGATAAACGAGTAATCATCTGCTGGCGGTTCACCACAAGTCTCGCGGTCGGGATCACGGGTCCAAAAATACACATCCGTCACCGGACACTGCTTCCGATGGAACCCTTCAGTCTCGAAATACTCGAGACGATACTCCGATTCGAGTTCACTCATTATCGATGAATGCCCCACGATTAGATAAAACAGTTCGGATACGGAGAATGAAAATTAATATACACCGCTCCACACGCAATATATCTACCCTCTGTGAACGATGGAACCCTCTCGATGGGACAAAATGCTTAGGATACGTAGTATCTAGGTCGGCAATCTTAATTACAGTATGATTACATGAAAGATGACTGATTCGGCAATAGTCGTAGTGATGGATATTCGACACAAATTCGACCATTGAACATCCAGGTCCATGTGTGCAAAGACCAGATCCCACTCACTGAGTATCAGCGAGTGAGGCTAAAAGTGCTTCAAGTTGAACTTGCTCGTTTGCACCAACGGTAATTCGATAATCTGCCTCGCCAACGCGTTCAAGCAATCGAACGGTTGTTTCCTCATCAAGATCAAGATTCCACGCCGTTCGGTGAAGTTGGTCAATAATATCGCCACCAGCCATGCCAGTATCGACCAGAAGGGTCTGAAGTTGTGAACGAGCCGTTGTGAAATCACCGTCAATCGCAGCGGTGACCATTGTCTCAATATCTTCTGGGCGAGCGGTCGAAGTTATTGTATACACTGTTTCCTCATCGACGACCTCACCTGTTGTTGCTGCGGCTTGTAAGGAATTGATTGCTCGTCGCATATCACCGCCAGCAGCATACACGAGTGCATCCAGTCCATCTTCGGTCAGTTCAATATTCTCGGCTGCTGCGATATCCTTGGTTTGCCCGCGGATAGCTGTCTCTGAGAGCGGCGAGAATCGAAAGACGGCACATCGTGATTGGATTGGATCAATAATCTTTGAAGAATAATTACATGAAAGAATAAATCTGGTATTATCAGCAAACTGTTCCATTGTTCGACGGAGTGCTGATTGTGCATCATCGGTGAGTGAGTCTGCCTCATCAAGAAAAATAATCCGATGATCATAGCCACCAAACGATGACCGTGCGAAGTTTTTGATTCGATCGCGTACAACGTCGATTCCTCGCTCATCAGATGCATTCAGTTCAAGAAGGTTGTTCTGCCAATCATCACCGTAAACAGCGTGTGCAATGGCTGTCGCAGCAGTTGTATTATGCATCACCGTTGGAATGCATCCTCCAACATAGTTCCGAACACCAGGAACGGTGAGATCATAAACTCGTTTCTCAGCGTCAAGTGACTCACTGACTGTGACGACATCAGCGTGCAGCGGTGAGTGCTGTGTTGAGGGATGTGTCACCCCTCCATCAGCATATGGTATCCACCCACATGTTTGTGTCTCACCACTTGAGAGATGCGACTGAGTTGTTTTTGTCGTTGATGCTGTTGAACTCGAAGTCACGGTCGTTGTTTGATCTGCCATGACTGTATCCCAGTCGGTCTCAATCATCTCCTCAAGTCGTACGGTGTCAGATGCGTCGATAATGATAGCATGAACGCGTTTTTCAGAATCGATCAGAGTAGATGTATGACGACTTGCGATTCCGACTGTCGCAAGAAGATACGACACAGTCGATACAGTAGGTGTATGCGCGCCGATGAGAGTGAACTTCAGGCTCCCATCTGACCGTGATTCAGCATAATCTTCAATCAATCTCTCAAGAGTGGCAATTCGAGTATTGACATCAGCCGTCAGACTATCATGGTAACGGTATTCATCCTCGATATGTGATACTTCTGATGCGTTCTTGGAAGCAGCACAAGACCCTGTTGTTTCAGCCGGGGCTGGGAGATTTTTTGCCCGAAGAACATGCATACCCGCTGTGATATCAGCGGCTGGGACCCACGTCGGATTGGTATTCTCACCGGTACGAATAAGCAATTTATGCTCTGGCGTGACCGTTAGCGTTGCACCATCGTTTGTTTTGATTCGCTGTAGTCCACTGGCACGCTTTCCAAATACGTGCGATGGGTGTCGATATTGAAACGAACCATCAGCAGTCAGTGAACATACTTTAAGATTCTGTGGTGCCGGTGCAAATCCATCAACATCGCCCACAATCTCTCCGATCTGTCTAATACCCTTATTCGTGAGTATTGGTGTTGACCCGGTGACACACTTACCAACGCCTGCCGGACCGGCAAAAAGGAGATGTGGAAGATCATCGCGATCGATGTATGACTGAAGACGATCAACAGTATCTTCCTGCCCATAGATGTTTTCAAGCGTCGCTGGCCGGTACTTCTCAATCCAAATCTCTCGTCCGGTTGGGGCAGCATCGGATGCGTCGGCCTCACTCATATATCTGATAGTGAGACCTGGAAAGATAAACAGTCCGCGTTATCTATCAACCACTCTTGAGTGGGTCTTGACCGACTGCGGTCGAAGCTACCTGTTCCTCGGGGGTAGTTCACGGTGTTCCACTCCTATAATGGATAAAGCCGTCTGCTCGCATCTATACATAACTCCACCGTATCGACTTCATCAAGTGATCGTTCAGTGCTCAATTCCAACCCATATATTCAGACTACTCCATTTTTGCCGAAATCAAACCGCTTCGCTCCAAATCTGTATAATACTGATTAATAATTTGATATTCTCTCCCGCCTGAAGACGCCCTCAGAAATCGGATATTTCTGGTATGCGAATGAGACATTCAGTCTAGTCAACGCGGGAATCCAACGGCACCGCACCGCTAGGTTGGGATATTAGAGTTTGTAGTCTACTTTGGTGTAGGGTAGGTCGGATTCATGTGTTATAATCTTATAGAAGCATATATGGATAATTCAGTTCAGATTCACTCGGGAGTACAGCATAAGAACAATATAGATATGTTAATGCGATTGTTCGATGAGGCGGTGCTTCAGATTACAGCAGAGACAGTTCATAGCCACCTCAGGAGTTCATCCCCTGGGTGCATACTGGTTGCTCATGATAGTGATCAAAATCGGATTATTGGTGCATGTCTAATCGCCCCTGTTGACAACTATGATTATCTGTTATCGAACAATGTGTCATGCGCCTTACCAGCACAACGATGTCCGACGGAACTCACACACATTGCTGTTACTCACTCCCGACAGGCGAATGGAATTGGATCACGTCTTGTCATGACTGCTGCAACAGAAGCACCAGGTCCGCTCGTTGTCCAATTTCATCGATCAGTACGTCCGTTCTATGCAAAGCTTGGATTCGATATTGCACCGATCTCCACAGATATGAGTGAAACGGACATCAACGGTGCGTCGGATGATACCGAAGCCATGACAGATGTGTCAGCATCAGCATCGTTGTCGACACACATAACTGACTCAACGGTATCGAATACACCGATATATTGCCGTGGGACGCTCAGATGAGTGGCTCAACCAACTCACGACCAGCCTGGAGAAGTGTATCAACGTGCTCTTGACTCGATGATTCGGCATATACGCGCATTTTTGGTTCAGTCCCAGATGGACGGACAAGGATCCAAGAGCCATCATCTAAAAGTAATTTAAATCCATCTAAAGAGACCACATCAGCAATATCACGACCTGCAATGGTCTCGGGAAGATCATCTTTCAGATTGTTAATAACGCGCGCTTTTTCCGAATCAGGACAGTCAACACTGCTTTTACTCGCAACAATATCACCATGCGTCTCAAGAAGTCGGTTTACACGATCATCAATCGGCTCAGCAGCCGTCACAGCAGCACCAAGCAGTCCCATCAACACACCATCCTTTTCGCGCACATGCCCTCGGATTGAAAATCCACCAGACTCCTCACCACCAACGAGTGCATCATGTTCCCTCATTGCGTTAGCAACCCATTTGAATCCGACTTCCGTCTCAACGACCGACTGCCCATGTGCCTCAGCAATGCGGTCGATCAGGAAGGTGGTTGAGACTGTCCTCACCGCCGGTCCAGACTCGGATTTGAGCAGATATTCATATAGCGCTGCATAAAACAGATTCTCATCAAGATGCCCTCGATCTGGGGTGACAAATCCAACACGATCTGCATCGCCATCGTTTGCAATACCAATATCCGCATTATGCTCTTTAACTGCATCAACGAGTGGCTCAAGATGTTCGCCGCTTGGTTCTGGTGGGCTCCCGCCAAAAGTTGGGTCACGTTCGACACGGACAGTATGAACTTCTGCACCTGCCTCGCGAAGAAGTGCATCTGTCACACCGCGACCAGACCCATGCATTGCATCATACACGATAGTCAATCCTGTGAGATCTGTATCAACAAGACTGTGTGCTGCTTCAGCATGCGGTGTTTGGAGGTCAACTCGCTCAACTGTCCCCCATTCGCTCACAGGAGCTAACTCAGGTTCGGTGAGCCGGTTCGCGACTGCATCTGTTACCGATGGAAGTGCGGGGGCACCATCAGATGGGATGAATTTCACACCATTGTACTCAGCAGAATTATGTGATGCAGTGATCATTAATGCACCAGCAAGTTCACGCTCAACAACGGCCGTCGCAACAAGCGGTGTGGGGCGGTCTCGTTCCGGAAGGATAACATCAAATCCATTACCTGCAAGCACTTCAGCGAGAGATTCGGCGAATCCCTCAGATGTTTCGCGGGCATCATATCCAACAACAACTGGGGCGGTGAACCCCTCAGCATGGAGATAGTTTGCAACAGCCTGTCCAACGATGCGAACGCGATCATCGGTAAATGTGTCAAGTGTGGCACGCCACCCGTCAGTCCCAAATGATATGTGCTCCATATGTGTTCCTCAAGCACTAACATCAAAAAGGTGCGGCAGTCTGGGTTATATAGAAATAGCTAGACAGCTACAACACTCAGTATATTTATTTCCCGTGATTTTTTGATACCTCTCTGTGGGCGGAAGATTCCTACAGCATCACACCGTTGAGTTGGGATAGTTGCGTTGCAGTTTGTAGTCCCCCCGAGAGGGCTGTGCCAATCAGCCATCGCCCCTGTTTTGTTATGAGATTCAGAGATACTTCTTACTGCCCGCAGCCTAATTCTAATCTAAAAGATTCCTTCAGCTTGAAATCAGAGAATCCTGGTATTGCCCGATTAGTGAGCGGGGAGACTGCCTCGGTTGTGAAGTACCTCGGGACAAGCTCCGAGGCTTCCCTATTTCGGCTACGTTCTGTTCGAGAAAGAAAATTAACTCTTGTCGACCTTTCGGTGATGCATCGGTCACAAGTAAGTTTCGATGTGGTGACGTGCTTTCGCCCACACGATCATAGATGAGTTTTGACTGCGAGTCATTCATCCTACTCAGACTGTCAATAAAATATTATTATGGCTGATTGATATCTGTGCCCTCCTCAGCCAATTGTTGTTTTTTCTCACGTGTGTATGACTTAATTTCGTGCTCACGCGAAAGAGCGGCTGATCGGGTGTCAAAACACTCGAAATGAACGAGTTGAACTGGTGTTCGACCCCTGGTATATTTCGCTCCCTCGCCGGCGTTATGCTCTCTAACTCGGCGTTCAACATCCGTTGTATAACCTGTATACAGAGATTCATCACTACATTCGACGATATATACATAATGGTAATCATTCATGAGTAGATGTCTGTACTGGTATGATAACTCGAATGGTTGTTGTGGATACGGGATATCGGTTAAGTGTCAGTGTCGGTGTGAGTTTGATATTTTTTATCGATACATATCATATATTATGCAACATCAACCGTTTCAACAATAGTTGCAAGAGCGGCACTATCTGGGGACCCGTGTGTAACAGACAATGGAGATACACTCACTGCCGCATCAACTAAAGCCCGTCTGTCGGTTCCGACCGGATATCGCCGACGATGCTCATCTGTTGGTGGGAACGGGCTCTCCCATCCAACAACCCCCGGCCACGTTCTGTCGCGGAGTTGGACAAGATGTTCATTTGACTCAAGAGTAACATCATCAGAAACATCATCTGCGGATGCCTGTTCGACCTCCTGTTCATAATCGTGATACGGATCAGTCAACATGACAGGTGGGTTTGCTGTATCAACTGGTGCGTTGACATTTAATAGGTCAACATCGTCATATACGCCTGCACTAAGCGCTCGATCAACCAATCGACGTGCAATCCGTGCTGGACGAGCGAAATCATATTCTTCTGGTGGTGAGATAAAGAAATCTGTCGAATGGTACGCTGAGATAGCAAGCGCGGGCGTTCCGAGGAATGCTGCTTCGATTCCTGCACCAACTGTCCCAGACCGTCCAACAACGTAATTACCGGCATTTGGACCGTTATTTACGCCAGCAACAACGATGTCAATGTCAGTATCAAGACCACGAAGTCCATATGCAACACAGTCCGCAGGCGTTCCGGTTAATGCACATCCCCATGGATGGTCACGAACAATAGCAGTGGGATTTCGCGTTCGTCCAACACCACTTTGGTTACTTTCCGGAGCAACAACCGTCACATTACCGAGTGCTGTCAACTCAGTTCGAAGCGTTGCAAGTCCTGGCGCGTCAATACCGTCATCATTTGTGAGTAGGATTGAATACTCATCCTTCATCATATACAAACGCGCCCGAAGCACACCTATTGTTTCCGGTCAAAGACACGCGTATTCTGACCTATGCATTAAAGCTATAATATTAAAGATGAATAGAATGATTAGAGAAAATCACATAGATAAGATGACCCCCGAACTCATTATTATATTAGATGTCTATCGATACTATGCGTTTTAAATACCTTTTCGATGATCATGCAGAACGGGTCCGCTGCCGAGCTGCTTCCGCGATTCCAGCATTCGCTGAACAGTTAGGGCAAGCAAACAGTTGCCCACTCTCATCAGCAAATACACGCGCGAAGCGATCGGAAACGTGCGACCCGCAATGGTCACAACTTGGCATATGTGTACGTCCGGCAGATTACTATCGCCGGTATATAGTATATGAACGACTTATATAAATCGCTTCGCGCGCGTGCGCGAGAGTGCCAGATTTGTCCATTATATTCCCTATACTATGAGAGTAATTCATATTTCCATGGATAAAATATTAGTTTATTTGATATCAGAATCGCCAGCCTGAGTATCAGGTGAGGAATTGAGTGTCATTCATCAAAGTTACAACTGGTTTGCAAGTGAATCGATGCGTCATATATCACTACACCTGTTAAAACTACTAATCCACTACAGGAGTCATTGAAACAGGAACTTATTATATCAGAAATTTATAATTATCGTGAGTAAAATATATATAGTCTATCTGAAGTAAACTCCAAGATAGTTATCGAGATGAAATGTGGATAGTATATAAACAATTTGAATCAAACAACCGTATACGACGGTCATGACCGGAGAGCGGGGCATTTTGGAAAATATTTTATATAGGGCCGGTGTAGGCAGTAGCGTATGGCAGACCTAATCGTTAAAGCGGCCGTCAAAGAAGCGCTTGAAGACAAAAATGTCGCTTCTGACTTTTATGATGCACTTGATGGTGAAGTGACTGAACTACTGGAGGACGCAGCCCGTCGTGCTGAGGAGAATGATCGAAAAACTGTCCAACCGCGCGACTTATAACTCATTCACAAGTTGAGGGCATCGGAGCGCTGTGAATCAGCATGAATTGGGCTGTGCCCAGGACATGCCTCACAGTAAACTGCAATAATCGTATTTTTCAGTAATTATACAGGGTCAAGGAGAATACCTGCGGGTTCAGCCGCAGGATGAATTCGACACCCCGAAGGAAATCTACCCTGCAATAGCCGCGCTGAGATTTGGGACTCCGGAGATTGAAGTGACAGGCAAGCCTATCTGTAGATAGGAATCAGACCGAGAACAGAGTAGGGCGATTCTGGTCAGTCCAACGATGGCGACCTGTCCGCCCCAAGCACTGAGACAGTAATCGGAACCAGTCAGCTGAACGGTCTATTCATATAATATACTGAACCGATGCAGTTGCAGTTGCAGTGCCCAACTGTTTGAAAACACTGCAGAAAGTAACTCCGAGTCCGTCGAAATCTGCCGGATTCTCCGGCACAACCAACTCCGGGAGCCCGAACACGATAGAGGATAGCAGTACCGGGGGCTGAGATGTGGCACTCCTAGCAGTCCCAGCAGTCCCACTCGACTCGCCACAGTCCGTGAACCCCACACGGATTCTCACCGTGCCGGGGTTCGGTGGAACTGCAAACCTGCAATCTCCACCGTTAACGCTCACGCTCACGCTCAGGATTCCTCCGCGTTTAGTGATTCAACAAACTCCTGGGTGAACTAATTCACTCAGTCGATGCGAGAGAACTATTCTGACTGATGCATGTCTACTCAAGCACCCACTTCTTCTGTAAACGACTATACGCGGAGGGGGATGTCAATAATTGGATTACTCTGCATCAGTCTTTACTTTCTATCCTCCAGTCGGTTCTAGTTCTGGCCTTGGTCCTGATCTCCATGATATACATTAGTCCCGTTTTCAGTCCCGATGCAGGCAACATCTGCAAGATTAACAAATAATCCATGTGCCACGGTACCCGGAATTTCAGCGAGTGATTTTGCAAGTGCTTCGGCATTTTCAATATGCCCAAATGCACAATCAAAAACAATATTTCCATTGTCTGTGATTACTGGTCCGTCTTTCATTGTTGCCGATCGAAGTGTAGTTGTTGCCCCGAGTGAGTCAAGCCGGTGTTTAACTGGTTTTTGAGCCATCGGGAGAGTAGATACTGGAACGGGCTCTGAAAGCGTTTCAACCAATTTTGACTCATCAGCAACAACAATAAACTGATCTGCGGTTGCATCAATGACCTTCTCACGGGCATGTGCGGCGCCTCCACCTTTGATTAGTGTTAAATTATTGTTAATTTCATCAGAACCATCGATTGCAACATCAATATGATCGACGGCTTCAATTCGAGTGAGTGGGATTCCTGCCTCAATTGCGCGATCACGTGTTGCAAAGGATGTCGGTACGCCATGAATATCATACCCTGCTGCCACTGCATCTCCAAGAGCATCGATTGCTGCGGCAGCGGTGCTTCCAGTCCCAAGGCCGACAATATCACCGTCATTAACATATTCAACCGCTTTTTCACCAGCCCGTCGTTTTTGTTCTTCTGAGCCACCTGTTGTTTTCATCTTTATATTGATTCAGTTGGATTAATATAGACATAAACGTATCAGGTATTAATTTCTCAGCTGATTCTCACATTGATAGAAACTTGGGTGTGAATCATGCCCACTTGCTGAGATATGCGGTATCAGATTTCTTTTTTGGATATACTCATATTCAATATTGCATCGAGATGCTGGTGTATATCGTATTCACAATCGTTCAGCGACTGCATCAGGGTCATATGCAATTGAAATTGACCGTGTTCGTCCACGACCGTCAATATCAGTATAGTTTGCTTCAATCACGCCTAGCCGATCAAGTTTATTAACAACCTCAGAATAGCGTGTATATCCAAGCCCAGTCTGCTCGTGAAAGGCTTCATAAACGGTTCCAGCACGGTCACCATCATGATCAACGACGACCTCAACAAGCGCTCGCTCTGTTTCAGAGAGCCCACGAAGTCGTCGGGAGAGATGAACATGTCTTGATTTTTCATATGCGGTTTCAATATCCTCACTCGTGATACTTCGACTCCCGCGCATCTCAGCATTAAGCCCTGCTCGTCGGAGAAGATCGATTCCAACTCGGAGGTCACCAGTTTCAGCGGTTAATTCTGCGACTTGATCAAGCTCTGTTGAGCCGATAACTCCGTCATAAAATCCATGTCGGGTTCGAGATTGAAGAATATCGGAGATTTCGGTGATATCATATACTGGAAAAAATACTTCCTCGGGTCGGAAAACACTCTGAACCCGACCATCGAGTTCCTCGATAACTTCAAGCGTGAGGTCTGAGGAAATAATCACAACACCAATCCGTGCGCCAGTATGCGTTTCATGCGCTCTCAATAGTGAATATAGTACATCAGATATCTCATTTTCATAGAATAGATAATTAACATCATCAAGCGCCACAACGAGGATGTTATCTGAGTCTGCCAATCGGTCTGTAATCTGACTGAATAGTTTCTTAAATGATAGCCCTGATGATGGCGGCTCATACTCAAATATATGCTCAAAGATGCGTGAGAAGACACCATATCGCGTTGAGTCAACTTGGCAATTGACATGAACAGTCTGAACTCCCATTTGCGCCCCAAGTTCAGTAAATAACTTCTGAACAGCAGTTGTCTTGCCGGTTCCTGGTGGACCACGGATGACGGTATTTAGCGGTCGTGACCCGCGAACTGCCGGTCGAAGTGCGTATTTGAGATTTTCAAGTTGCGTTTCACGATGGTCAAACGTCTCTGGCATATAATCGATTTCAAAGACGTGTTCATCCCGAAAGATGGACTCATCCCATGACAACATCCCCTCATCAGGGTCATTATTCATCGAATGCAAGAGGTTCTTGCGCTCACTTAACGGTTGGTGATTGTCAGATAATCATTATGATAATTTGATGATATTTTTGAACAATATCTATGAGAATTTATTACTGATCTAGAATTTCTGCAGCAGTCGATGGTAAAATTGCGATTCAGAGCCATCGCTATCAGCTAATTTTTCAACAATAAGTTCCGGTGTTGATCGTGCAAGGCGACCCTTTATTGGTGATCGATTCACAATTAGCTCTCCATCCTCAAGTCCAACAGCCTCAATCCCATCGACAGCAACAGAAAAATCAGCAGCCTCGCGGATTTCATCAGCGAGATGAGAGACAAAGACTGCTGTTGCTGATTGGTCCTCTAATGCTTCTAAAATCCCAGCGACAATTTTTGCAGATGCTCCCGGCTCCGTGATACTTTCGAGTTCATCAACGAGCACAAGTCGATTGGAGGCTCCATCTGCAAGTTCACGAAAGTCTCGGAGCGTGCTCTCGAATGCACCTGCATCAAGTGTTCCTTGTGTCTTCGCATAATAGTGTAACTCTGAGAACCGTTCTAACCGGACATTGTCAGCAGGCACTGGAAGACCCATATGTGCCAGAATAGCAATGAGTGCAACAAGATCAAGCGTAGATGTTTTTCCACCCGAATTAACACCCGAAAGAAGCGTAACGCCAGAGACGCGATAATCAATAGCTTCGACAGCTGAAAATTCAACATCAAGAAGTGGCGAGCGACCACCGCTAATGTTGAACCCACGAATGAGAGAGCCATCAGAATCGGTTATATGCTTAGCCTCAGAGCTCGAATTGATTTCGGACTGAGGCGAATCCGCAGCGGTATCTGGGGTATCTCTGTTTGTATTGCCTGTTTGATCGGGGATTTCAGTGTCATCGATAAATGTGGGCATTGTACACTCGAAGTCGTGCGCAAATTTCGCGATTGCACGCTCAACATCTAATTCAAGCACAGCACGCACCAATTTTTGAACTGGCTGTTGAAGTGTTGTGAGTTCGTCTGCAACCTCACGTTTTCGCTGTGCTGCTTTTCGGTCACGCGCTGTTGTGAGTTCGGTCCGCAGTCGTGAAATGACTGAGGATTCATGTTCGACAGGAAATGTTGGGTCTGTAGGGAATGCGCGTTCTGCGAAATCTGCTTCCGATGGACGGAGCTCAATCGCTTCAATGAGGTGTTCTCGTGCAGCAGCAACAGCAGCATCATATTCATCATTCAGCTCGCGTCCGAATAATGAGTCAACACGAGCTCCCTGTTCAACAAGCGAAAGAAAGTCAGTCCCCTCAATGGTGACATCTCGCTGTTGAATAGCCTCGCGAAGACGATCATTCGCGACCGACTCAGCAGTCGAAACAGCAGCATCAAGATCAGCAACAGCAGTTGTGAGCCGGGTCAGTTCTGCATCCCCAACGACAGTACCATCGGTATCAACTTTTTTAAGCACGTCACGAAGTTTGGAGACTGAACAGGGTGGATCAAGATTCGTCTGCTCATGTACTTTCACAGCAGCAAGGATTCGATCACGGTTTGTTGCAAAATACTGCAAAACACGCTCTGGGACAATCTTATTCGGGGTATCAATTGCGTCAGGGTGAATCTGGACATCCCCCTCAATATCAATTCCAGCGAATCGCTCATCAAGCGCGATTACAGTCGAATATGAACGAGCAAGTTCTGCAAGTTCACGTGTGTCTTCAACAACCTCAACTGAGACTTCAGGAAATACGTCGTCGGCTTTTGCGTATCGCTCGGGGTCAGACGTCGCAATACAGCGATCTCGAATGCGCGATATTGTCGGTGTCGTGAGTGGTTCAACACCACTGAGTGTTTCTTGAATCGTATCATCGATAGGGATCTCAGTAGTAGTTGCTGCCGTGACGAACGCACGAGCTTCCTCAATGCGAGTCGACGATGCTGTCGGATAAAGCGTCGCAAGCCGTTTTGTCGCGTACTCGGTGATTGCTCGGTCACGAAGCAATGCAAGGACATCTTGATATATTTCGCGAGCACGCCGAGTTGCCAGAAAATTACTGTCGTCGTGATGTCGCTTCCGAATTACACCTCGCGCGACAGCCGTTGCCCGCCCATCTGAAATCTCCGGTGATCGTGAGAGCGCTGCAACATCACCGTCTTTGAGCGCACGCTCAGCATCATCAAGCTCTTCGAGGGCCGCGGCTGTCTTTGGACCGACACCGGGGATATCCTCGAACTGCATTCAGCATCAATTCACAGCCCCCTCAAGAAAACATTGCGGGTCACGCTTTCATATCGCATGGCTTGATTGAAAATATCAATTATGACAACGTGTTTTTGCACCTTGCTATAATATGAGCATTCATGCCATCTAACGAGAGTGCAGAAAATAACACGCAAATAAATATAGATATCGACACGGACACAGACACGGACACGGGTGCGGCGTCATCGTTTCAGTCTCATGTTGTGTCGAGAGATAATGATGTAGATATGGATATGCTCGCGTCTTCAGTCGATACAATCGAAGATATCGACATCGATGTTTCCTCAGCAAAGATTGAGACAGCACTCAACCGCGCAGCAGCTGCTCGGGATTCGCTTGCGGATTGTGATGGTGTTCTTGTTGCGTTTTCTGGTGGTGTTGACTCAGCGGTCGTCGCTACGTTGGCATACGACGCACTTGGGTCAAACGCCATTGCATGTACAGCTAAGTCTGAGACACTCCCAGCAGCTGAACTTGAAGATGCGCATCAGGTTGCAGCTGAAATAGGTCTTCCACATAAAATTGTATCGTTCTCAGAGCTTAATGATGAGAATTTCGTTGAAAATGGATCCGATCGATGCTATCATTGCCGAACGATGCGGCTTGGTCGCATGTACGATGCTGCACATGAACATGGGATTGAAACGGTCTGTGATGGGACAAATGCCTCAGATGCCGATGGAGGACACCGCCCGGGTCTTGACGCGGTTGATGAATTAAATATTACATCCCCATTACGTGAGCACGGACTTGATAAAGAGGATGTGCGAATTGTCGCAGCGGCATATGGGTTATCTGTCGCAGAGAAACCATCAATGGCTTGTCTTTCATCACGAATTCCAACAGGGCTTGAGGTGACTGAGGATCGACTCAACCGGGTTGAGGCTGCTGAGGCAGCGCTTCGAACATGGGGATTTTCACAATTTCGTGTCCGCGATCACGATGGTCTCGCGCGAATTGAGGTTGGGAGTGACGAGCTTACTGATGCATTGGATATTGATTTTGTGACTGCGGTTCGCGAGCGGCTTCAAGAGCTTGGATTTGAACATGTAACCCTTGATCTTCATGGATATGAAACCGGGAGTGTCAGCCCTGAGAATGATCAAAAAAGTACTGAAACTACATCAGCTGATCGATCGATCGAAACCACAGAAGAACGCTCTAATAATAAAAACACTGAATCTTCTATCAGTGCTATAGTTGAGCCCTCATATCCGACTGAGTGAGCATTAATTGATACGCGATCTCATCGAGAGACTGTACTCACTACTCACCCACTGTGCGATTCATTCGGTCGAATCCAGCCTAACACAAGAAGTGTCAGTTCAAACAGAACGATCATTGTTACAGCAATAATAATCGGTGCCATACCAGTTGGATCCGGACTAACAAGGAATGCAAGTCCAAGGAAACTGCCCCAAAAGAGAAGTCGGCGATCAAGCAGCCATTGTCGTGTGACGAGATTCATCATAATCGCTAGAAGAATGAATAGTGGAATTTGGAAAATAATCGCATTATATCCCATCAGTATCAAGATGAGATTGAATGTCTCTCGAAGTCCGAAAGCAACGACTGCAGTGCCTGTCGTGTATGAGGTAAAGTATGCAAAGATAGCAGGAAGAACCGCAAAGTGTGCAAAGGCAATCCCAATAAATGCAAGAACAACACTTGTTGGAACCGCAGCAAGGTAATAACGCCGCTCTTGTGGAAATAATCCCGGTCGCATGAACAGATACGTCTCATATACGAATACTGGTAAGCCAATAATTAACCCACCCAGCGCGGCGACTTTTAATTCAGTGAGGAGTAGTTCCAGTGGACCATAGATACGAGGACGACGAGCAGCGATATCAGGCGCACCAGGAATATGCTTATTCCACAAGAAATCAATGACTTCAGTTGAACTGATAAGGTCAAATCCAAAGGCTGTATTCACAAGATCGGCTCCGGGATATAGTAGCATAGTCACAATACCGGAAATACCGAGGACAATCGCTACTCGTCTGATCATCTCTTCAATGTGATCAGCCAATGGCATCTCCTCATCACTCTCTGGACCAGGTCCAACGATTCCATCGTCCACATCCGGAGTGTATGATTCCGCGTCTCCAGGTCCTGTCTCAGTCTCGACCATAGACACATCACCTGAAGTGGGCTCACCACCGTCGGTGCCGGCAACGGCAGTTGATTGATTCCCGACACCTGGATCGGTGGGTGTGTTAGCAGTAGTAGTGTCGATTCGTTCGCCGTTTGTCGGTGATGGTTCCCCTTCTGAATTCGAATCTGACTCGGAATCAGAATCGGAGTCGGAGTCGGATCCTGCTGGCAATATCTGTGATGTATCTAAAGATGTGTCTGTAGTCGGTGAGAGTCCAGATGTATGTTCCTGTTGTGTATTAGGGTTATTCACGGAGTATGACTCATCTTCGTTTATTTCAGTTGAAGAGTCTGAAGGGTGAGAATCGATATCATCGGGTGTTTTGGTATCGACATCAGCATCGCTTGCTGTGGTATCGTTTGCGTCGGTCAACGTGCTGGCGTCCGATTCATTGGAAGCGTCTTTTATTTCGTCTCCATCGTCGGGCGCATCAGCCGACGTCTCCGAATTCTCGCCCATTCGCCTGTGAATCGCCGCCCGCTTCTTATATGCCTTTCCGGATAGACCAAGACTGAATGTATTCGATCAGTAAGATGACACTGAATTACCCCCGACCTACTCAACCGTTGGAGACGGCTTCCGTAAGGATGGAAATATGGCTTCTAGCGAAGGTTAATTTGAATTCCAACTGTACTCCAACTCGGAAATGGTTATTCCTGTGGGGTGTCGATAACACTCACGAGACTCTTTTTCAAATATCTTGTTTGAGAGGTTGAGCATACCGGTCCAGACTGTGGCGAAACGACAAGAACGGGGTGTTGTTGCCGTCTGCTTCAGCAGTTTGAATGATTCCCACATTGGACAATCAAAACATGTCAGATTACAGTATTACTATTATGATTATTGGGCGTATCCCCTCGCTACTCGTTCGTTTCACTCACTCCTCGAGCAAGGGTCTTGCAGTTAAGTACAATAATCAATTTCATACTTCTCATATTGAAAGATAATACTAGGGGTCTTCGATATATTTAATATTCTTGCCACATTCGCTTGCAGGAACTGAAGGCTTTTTAATCGGTTTTTTCACCGGTGAGATTAATTATTCCGCTCTATGTGTATTCAGCCAGTCATCAATGCATCAGTCAAAAAGATTGATAACGACAAGTAGGCTTATTAAACTATGGCTAGTGCGCTCGATGATGATGCGCGACAGGCGATCGGCACCGGTCGAGAGACTGCGGGCGCAATGTTACGAGCCGCGCAGAAGGACTTACAAAAAGTCTTCATTGTTTTCTTAATTGGCTTTCTTGGTACATTTTACGCGCTCAGACTCGTTGTTTGGGAGTTTTTAAAATCGGTAACAGTCGCTCAGATGAATGCGCAAATCAAGGATGCTGTATCAATCATCGCACAAACACCGTTTGATGTCATTCTTCTCCAAGCAAAGATTGGTCTAGTTGTTGGGCTTATTATTGCTGCACCAATATTTATTTATTATAGTCGTGACGCCCTCGAACAGCGTGGACTGTGGCCGTCTGCACCAGTAGCATGGTGGAAGCTACTAATCATTGCTCTTGGTGGTGTCAGTTTGTTTATTATCGGCGTGGCATACGGTTACTTTCTGTTTTTCCCATTTACCTTCTCATTTCTTGCAAAAAACGCTGTTGCTGCGGGATTCGCACCAACATACTCAATTGTGAAATGGGCGCAGTTCATTTTCCTCCTGACGATTTCATTCGGATTTGCCAGCCAACTCCCGTTGGTAATGCCTGGGTTATCGTATGTCGATATCGTTCCATATGAGACGTTCCGTGATAAGTGGCGATATGCGGTTCTTGGTGTGTTTGTCGCTGGAGCACTTTTCACTCCACCAGATCCATTTACACAGATTCTGTGGGCGGTTCCTGTGCTTGCACTGTATGGTATCAGTCTCTATCTTGCGAAGATTGTCACAATCGCTCGCCGCGGAAGTGAACAGATCGATATTTCTGCAAGTATGGGCGCACACTGGAACATTATTGCGGGGTTTGCGTTTTGTGGTGGGGGAGTGACGTATCTCTTCTTTAATACTGGTGGTACTATCATTGCGAATGATGCGCTTGTTATACTCGAAAGTCAGTATCGATTAATAACGCCTGAAGATCCCCTACTATTTGCTACATACACGCTCGCAAGTGGACTCATTACAGGTGCAATTGGAGTTGGATACGCTATATATACTGATATCGATGATCTTGCAGCCATTGAAGCGGGCGTTGGTGACCCTGCATCGATTGACCTTGGCACACTTGACGAGACAGGGGTCCGGGCTGCACCGCCGGAAGTGTTTGCTGCAATGAACGAACCGGAGGCAATGGCGGCTGCCAGTGACGCGATTGATGCTGGAGACCGTACAAAAGCGCAGGCAATTATCGATAGATTCGATGAAGATGGTAAAGATGCAGAGAATAGTGGATCAGACCCAACTGAGAGTTCACAACAATCTCAGAGCACACTCGGATCAATTCGTGAGAGAGCAGGTCGTGCTGGAAAGACATTCCTTTCAGAATTCGATCGAGGTGAAACGGACGCAAAGACAGAGACGGAGACTGACACCAACACTAATACCAATACCGACGAAGGCAGCACAACAAGCACTGAAGAGGAGTTTACCGGATATTACACCGATGTAAGATTTATTCTTGACTCAATTACCTCACATGCGTTTCGGCTTGTTGCGGTTTTCATGACGACACTTGCAGTTGCTTTCGGGTGGCTTTACACAGGTGGTATCAAGCAAGTGTATGATGACTTTCTTCGCCGACTCCCTGCACAAATACGTCCTGAAGAAGTGTTGAATGTTGTCGCACTTCACCCAATGGAAGCTCTTATTTTTGAGGTGAAGCTATCGACAATTCTGGCAGCTATTGCAACACTCCCACTCGCCGCGTATTATGCCTGGCCAGCACTTCGAGAGCGAGAACTCATTGCACAACGTCGCCACGCAGTGTTTCTCTGGACAGGTGCAGTTGGCGCTGGGCTTGCTGGAGGATTCGTCCTTGGATATACAATAATTGCACCTACAGTCATCTCTTGGCTCGTTAATAGTGCCGTCATAGCAGATATGATCGTTGCTTACCGGATTACGAATTTCTTCTGGTTGATTTTCTTCACAACTGCCGGTATTGGACTTCTTGCCGATGTCCCTATCATAATGATTCTATTGAATAATGCTGGTGTCAGTTATAACTCAATGCGAGGTCGCTGGCGCGAGGTAACAGTCGCCATGCTTGCTATTGCGGCGATATTCACACCTGCTGATATTCTGACGATGTTCCTTATTACAATCCCACTGATGACTGCATATGCGATTGGACTTGGAGTGCTATTCATCATAACAATCGGTGGTCGCCGTGATCGTGCTACAGATCATGATCGCGGGGCTGAAGCGAATACGTAATTCAGTTTGTATTTTAGTTATTGACAGCAACCAGTATTGTCAATCGACTAATTACAGTGGGACAGGATAACATATCCTTGCTTCTCGAAGCAATATCAAGATGTTTGAACTTTTTATTGCACTTGTGAATCACCTCGGGGTCAAATCAACATCAAGCCCCCGAGGCTTTCCCATTTCTACGACGCGGTTTGTACTCACTGACTCCCGCTGAGGCGTGAGCGTAGGGAGCACAGTCTACACAGGCGGTGATAAGAACGAAGCTTTCATCCGCACATCAGAATCGGTCCGCGATTCTGAGAACGGTAATTCGGAGTATCCCGCCCCTAGCTGTTTCAACCCACATGATATAGAATATTCCTCACTGCGTTGAGATTACGGTCTCCGGTGTGGTCGCACACTGGACATGAGTGTTTCCGCACCTAGATTAGCTTCGTTGTTTCAACACCACACACAGCGCATTCTTTCGTCGTGCCTTGTGGTTTTTACTCAACTCTTTCGACAGTTAATTCCAATTGGTCGCCTTCCGCTAGATGAAGCCCACCTCGGATTTCTTCTGGAATGGTAATGACACCGCGCTGTCGTATCTTCAGTAGCCTTCGGGTAACATTGCATCTGTCTTATGATGTATGATGCAGATTCAGCCAGAGTGAAGCTGTCGGCTTCAACCACACGGGGCAGTCGCTTTGTGTCGACTGTACATGAGTATTACTCAATTACTTCTGCAAACCCAACGTTTGATTTGAGATCAGTCACGCGAACCCGAACAGAATCACCATTTTCGACACCTGGAACAAAGAGCGTATATCCATCGATCTTGATAATACCGTCACCCTCACTTCCGATATCAACGACTGTTGCATCTAATTCGTCACCTGGGCTGACGGGTGCAGTAATACGATGTTTTCCGACAAGATACTGCTCGGATGATGAGTCTCGAGACGCATCCGGTCGAATTGATTTGACATACTCAAATTCCGTATCAACATCTTGACGAAAGTCCGCGAGGTCGCGTCCATCAAATACCTTGACAATAAAATCGCCACCGGCTGGAAGTATGTCAGTGGCGACTGAAAATGCCTGTCGGGCGAGATGAATCGAGCGCGCATGGTCAACTGAGTATTCACCGGTCATATTCGGCGCCATATCAGAGAGGACAACATNTACACTGCTATTATTTACTCGCTTGCGAAGGGCANTTTTTGTTGATTCGTCCGTCATATCTCCTCGAATAGTATCAACGATATCAGACTCGAGATCACGAATCCGCTGGAAATCAACCCCAATAACAGTTCCAGATGGACCAACGGCCTCTGCAGCAACCTGTAGCCACCCACCTGGAGCAGCTCCAAGATCTATGACGGTATTTCCAGGACCAAACACCCCAGCGTCAGCATCGATCTGCTGGAGCTTATATGCTGACCGTGTCCGATATCCCTCCTGTTTTGCACGATTATAATATTCATCACGACCTGTCATGTATCTCTTACCCCGTTTGCTGATATTCGCTGTAAAATGATAGCCGAACTCATCATAGTCATATGTCATCGAAGACTGCGAGGTCACAAAGATACGTCGACTGAATTAATATGTGCTATCTCGCTCACAGACACAACTATCAGGATAGTAAAATCATTTCCGAGTAGGAGACGGATAATGAAATATCATATATATTAGAAATGATATGGTTATGCTGTGACGCAGTATGTTTATAATCAATTGATATTCGTCTCACTACATATATCGTCTGAATGACCTATATTCGGATATTATCCACGCATGTATTCCATGAACCGTTCAATATGAGAGTCTCCGGCGTACGTTTATTATATTGATATTATTCATCGATGGCTGACATATGTATAGAAACACCTCATGATTGCTTTCTGTAAATCAGGGGTATTTTTAAGACCTATACCGTATCAGAGGATATATGTTCAAGGCCATCGTGGGCGCGTCGACACTCCAAGATGCGCTCGATTCCGTGAGCGTACTCGTCGATGAGTGCAAGATCCGACTCAACGAAGGCGAACTCGCGATTCGGGCCGTTGATCCGGCTAATGTCGGGATGGTTGATTTGGCTCTCGATACAGCAGCGTTCGAATCGTATACAGCCGACGACGGTGTCATTGGTGTCAACCTTTCAAAACTTGAGGATTTCATTGGTATGGCTAGCGGTGACCAACTGGTTGAACTCGAACTTGATGAGGAGACACGAAAGCTCAACATTCAGATGGATGGGCTCTCATCGACACTTGCATTAATTGATCCCGATTCAATTCGACAGGAACCTGATATCCCCGATTTGGACCTTGCTGCTGAGATTATGCTTGAGGGGGCACAACTTGATCGTGGCATCAAAGCAGCTGATATGGTTTCTGATCATGTTCGATTACGTGTTGCCTCTGATACCGAAGCATATCATATTGAAGCTGAAGGTGATACCGATGATGTTGATTTCAGGCTTGATACGGATGACCTCATTGCACTTACCGCTGGTGAGGCTGATTCATTGTTCTCACTTGATTATCTCAAAGACATGAATAAAGCGATTCCAAAAGATGCAGAGGTTACGATTGAATTAGGACAAGAATTCCCTGTGAAGGTTCATTATGGAATTGCTGAGGGGTATGGTGAAATCACATATATGCTCGCGCCTCGAATCCAGAGTGATTAATTGACCAGATTAACCGTCACAAAATTAGACCAACATAGGGCTATGTCATACACTCATATACTCATATGTAGGATTTCACCGATGGATGCGTTCGGGAAGTATATCGGTATCATCAGGTGATTGATACTGTAGGACTCGAGTGTATCAGCTCGCTCGTTCAGTGATGATGGCTATCGATAATACGTTTTGCTGCCTGTGCTTTTTCTTTCCATCCATAGCCAGCGTCATAGACATGTTGTTTGTCATCAACGAGTTCAGCAGGCGTTGTTTCGTCGAACCCACCTCGCGCCCATGCGCCGCTTCGCTCCAGCCATGCAATCACGTTTTCACGAGTTTCACGCCAAGAGAACCCAACCATCTCATACCATGCAATCATTGCAAAAACAGCATTATCATGACAACCCGGGACACTTCCTTGTTGGAATATTGTTCGCATTGGCTCACGAGTTGGCTCCGAAACCTCCTCGCGAAACTCCTCTGCTGTTCGAAGCCTCACAATGCCGTTTCGTTCAGTAACACGCTCGTCCCGCATCAATCGTTCAAGTGCGGAATTATGAAGCGCACTCCATTCCCCATCGACAACTGTCGGTAACAGTTCACGGTCAATCGGTCCTGCGGTTAGTTCGACAATAATATCCGTATATGCTTTTTCAACGACTGACCACGGTGTCCCCTCAAACTGGCACTCAGACGCGTGAAGGCTGCTTGTTGACCGGCAATCGGGGCAGGGATACTCAAACTGCGGCACGACAGTGCTGTGACGGTGCACTGATTTAGATGCGTCGGACCGTCGCGCTTATTCCAGCGTGTCGAGTAAAGAGTGATAACTACGTGGACTCGCGTCACGCTCGGTATCCATTCTTTGAAGCAGCGCAAGTAGCCGTCCGAGACGCAGACGTCTCACCAGCATCACTAATCACAGCCGATGCACCCGCTGTTGACCGCGGTCATGAGCGGGTTAAACGTGCGCTTCTTTCTGGGACGGTCAATTCAGAAACACCCCGACGATGGAGCACCCGGACAGAGGTATTATCATATCCGATTGCCCGAATTCTTGTTTCAGTTATCGATGTTCCGGCGGCAATTGATAAATATGCACGCGCTGAAGCAGCGACAGCGCGAGAGCGATTGCAGACGGATATTACCGAATATCATGATATAAATCAACTCCAGAGCACACAAAGACAATCAATTTCATTTGAGGCTGTCCTTACAGAATTTGGACTTGATTCATCGGTTTATTCCGCACAGTCTAATGAAGCACCCAGCGTGATAGAACAACGAAAAGAATTAGATTCAACGCTGATACAGCACACAGATACAGATAGCTATTGGATTGAACTTGGAGCGTACCTCTCACTTGCAGACCGAGAATGGGGACAAAGTTGGCGGTTGACAGCACGAGAGGTGACTGATGGGATGGTGTATGTTGATGTATCAGATATTTTTACTTTGATTGAGTCAGCAATCGAAGATCGGGTTGCCGCAGGGCTTCCATTCGATGTTCAGGGAAGTGATGGTGGTGACGTAATCGTTGATGCGCTGACCGACGCCGTTAGTGACCTTCGAGAGCTTGTGAGTGATAATTCTGCGGCCGACCGGGTCGGTGCAGGTGTTGATTTTGTTGCTCCAAGTCAATTTCCACCGTGTATGCAGACACTTGTTGATAAAGCACGCAGTGATGAAGAATTAGCTAATCACGCTGAGTTTGCGCTCGTGTCATTTCTTGTTGCGATGGATTCTGACGTAGAAACCATATTAACAATCTTAGAATACGATCAAGACAATCAAGATGAAAAGACAGACGTCGCCGAAAATGTCCACACCGACACAGAAGAGACGACAACGACCACTCGTGAGCGAATCGAAACGCGAGTACGATACCTGAATGATCGACAGGGAGCAGGAACACAGTATCCACCACCATCATGTGCAACAATGCAGGCATATGGTGATTGCACCGACCCAGATGAACGGTGTGCAGAGATTACAGATCCAGTTTCATACTATATTGAGGCAATAGATGCAGTGGATAATCCGTCAGAGTACGCCGGGGGTCACACCGATAGATAAGCACGGATACCTAAATGCAAAGATAACGGAGTCATCTAACCGAGCGATTGTATATCATACAGTCACTCACCAAGAAAAATACCAACACCACCCATTGCAAGGATGAACAATGCAATCGCAGCGACAAGAGCGAGTGCACCCTGTGAGCCAAAGTCCGGACCAAAGCTAAGTCCGATTCCGACAAAGACTGCTAAAAATAGCAATACTGAACTCGTGGAGACGACGATTTTCCGACGCATCTCCGCATCGATATCCATACCCGGTCTTCTAGTGGCCGTTCTAAAATACTTTCGAGGACGTACTCATCATATTCATTTGTCTGCGCTATTGATTTTTGATTTTGATAAGTTCATAGTGGACCGTGAGATCACTATTCTCTCACGACCACATCGTCATCGTATGATTTCACTCATTCGTCTATGTTTTCAGTGGTATCATCGGCAGTATCGGAGTCAATATCACTCAATCGAGACTGTGAAAGCCCACCGACAAAAGACTCAAAATCCTCACCAGCGCTCAGTGCAGTTTCCTTTTTTACTCGGTAGTTTCCCCCATTAGTCACGTGAAGTTCATTTGGATGAAAGAAAAACCAAGATTCACGATCAAAGCGGATTCCGATTCGTGCTTTTGCTCCAAAGTTTTGTGCAAAGTAGATGAGTGATTCAATTTCCTCACCTGTGAGATAAATTGGTCTGCCAGCACTTGATTTTGCTTCAATTGCATAGAACGTCTCGCCATTTCCTGCAAGCACATCAGGGAGATCACGTTCGGTCGCAGACCCCGATGCCGGTGCGCGCATTACTGCAAATCCGGCTTCATCAAGCTGATTTACTAGTTCGCGCTCACGACGGTCCCCTTTCCGGTTTGCAGCCATGCCATATTTTGGGTACGACGTTGATATAAACCGGACGACCTGCTCGAGGCGATAATGCGATATAGGTAATCCAGTGAATCAGGGAGTGGAACCATTCACTCATATCCATAGCCCTCTCGAAGGAAGACCAATGCAGCACCGAACATCGCGAGGTTACCAAAAAATGAAAGTCGCTCTCCATCACGAGAGTCCTCATCAACGTTCCAAAAGTCATGCATCGTCATCGTGACGACAGCTAAGAAGGTGGCAGTCGCACCAGTTGAGATCCGTGGGAATCGCCAGAGCACAACGCCAAGACCACTTACGAGCATCATTCCAGAGGCAAGTAGTGCAAGAAGCACTNGTATAGGTACGCCTGCAGACTCAGCGTACTCAATTGTTTNATCCATATCGCGGAAGTCTTCAGATGCTTGTAACGTAAGACCGAGTCCAAATAACACACGACCGACGGTTGATGGGTTATTACCAGCAGTGTCATTCCCGTCTCGTGATCCCGGATCAACAGTGCCTTGAGATTACATGTCATCCAATGGGATCCATTTCCGAATAAGTACTAATATCAATTGGCTCGATATCCGTTCTTAAATTGACAGTGGGTTCATATCATTATATACTGTATTGCACTCTATGAGCGTTGAAGATAGTGACCGAATAGTCGTTGAGTATATTGGTCGCTTTGCTGATGGGACTGTATTTAGCACATCACGACAAGAAGTTGCAATCAAGCACGGGTTGACAACTGAGGGTTGCGACCCACTGGTATTTACTGTTGGTTCTGAAGAGGTGATCGAGGGACTTGATCAAGCAGTCCGCGGGTTGAGCACCGGTGAGGAAACAACGGTTGAAATCCCCCCAGAAGCCGCATATGGACCGGTTCGAAATGACCGTATTAGAGAGTATGATTGTGAAACATTTGAGGGAATGGTTGGTGAGCCTCCGAGTGTTGGACTGCACGTAGAGGCTGAGAATGGACTTCACGGTGATGTTGTTGCTGTTCGTAATAATACGGTTGAGGTTGACTTTAATCATGAACTCGCCGGAAAAACACTCTATTTCGAGCTACAAATCACCGATTGCCAATCAACAACAGAATCAATATATTCAGATTAATGTTCTCTGTCACATGTATGATAACCTATTCCTAGAATCAGCGTAACAAAATAACGAAGATATTTATTTATACGTGCACTAAATATGGTGAATATACCTTATTTGTAATATATTATGCTATATATGTATACATTTGTTGAACAGAGTATTGGTTGAATCCGACGGGTTTTTATATGAGTGAGACAAACTAACATACATGACGCCCGATGTGACGACACAGTCCGACGCGTCACGCGCTGAGGTGATGTCCTCGGTGGATGCTACTCCAACACAGTCTGAGTTCGTTATTGCAGACGTCACATGCGATGACGCGTGGCTGTCGATGCGGACAACAGAGGCGCCACTGCTCGAGGAATGGGCATAATTGCTCATCATTACATGAGTGCGTGGGAGGTTTTTGATTAAATCGCATCTCACGACGAGATCGAGAATACGTCTATATGCACTGATAACTGATACTGATAATTTTTAATGGTTTTGAAAATTACATTATAGAAATAAAGTATTTTGAGTATATTCGCAGTCTTGGATGAATCAGCCAGACGAGATATACTCAGCTTATAGTCGATTTGCGATTGTGTCGGCAGTCTGTTTACCAACACCAGGTACATCACAAAGTGCATCTCGAGAAGCGGAACGGACGTTTTCAACACTTCCAAATCGCCGTAATAATGCTTGTTGTGTCTGTTCACCAACGCCAGGAACATCGCTCAGAACGGTGTGAATATCATCGCGGATACTTTGATGATATTGGACAGCAAATCGATGTGCTTCATCTCGGACGCGCTGGAGTAAGTGTAGTTGTGGTGCATCAGCGTCCCAGTCATGCACTCCATTCGGTGTCACAACGAGTTCATCAGCTTTCGCAAGTGCAATTGTTGAGACATCCCATCCTGTCGTCTCAACTGCTTCCCTGGCGGCGCGGAGTTGTCCTTTGCCACCATCGATTACAATAAGATCTGGATCAGGGCGTTCATCACGTCCATCACAGGCTCGCTTTGCTCGCCATGTGAGGAGTTCCTGCATTCGTGCGTAGTCATCATTGGTATCTGTCAAACGCTTTCGCCGGTATGCATCAGTCGCCGCGGATCCATCAATGAAACAGACATTACTTCCAACAACTGCACGTCCCTGGCTATGACTGACATCAAATCCCTCAATTCGATTGATTATTGAAAACCCAAGTGCATCTGCGAGAGCAGCAGATTCATTATCATGTACTGAACCATTTCGTGCGTTCTTCAATGCGAGATCGATAAGTTTCGATTCTCGTCCTGTTCCTGGAACACGGATATTAACTCCCTCAACAGACAGCCACTCACGGACATCATTGTCATGAGGATGTTCTGAACATAAAATAGCATCTGGAAGAGATCGTTCAGCGTAATATTGGGTTAGGAATGCGGTTAATACTGCTGATGCTCGATCCTCACCAGTGGGTGCATTGAGTCGATGCTGAGACCGATCCACGAGTTGACCATTATCACTATGTAATCGTGCAACTGTGGCGGTTGTCCCCTCGATAGCAACACCAAGGACATCAACGGCACGCTCACTCGTTGTTTCAGCAGTATGACTGTTATCTTCACTTGACACAGCAGCTTCACCACCACCATGGAATGATTCGATTACCGCAAGTCGATCCCGAATATTTGCCGCTCGCTCAAATTCTTCTGCTGTCGCAGCCGCTTGCATTTCTTGACGAAGTGGATCAGCGAGGATGCCCGTTTTGCCTTCAAAAAACTGAACCGCAGATTCAACAGCAGACCGATACGCAGTCGCATCAATTTCGCCAGTACAAGGAGCTGAACAAAGACCGACTTCATACTCAAGACAGGGTCGACTTCGATTATTGTATTTATGATCAGAGCATCCACGGAGACCATATACCTCTCGAAGTGCTTTGACCGCCGTTTCAAGCCGTTTTACCTCAGTATATGGTCCGAACACAGTTGCATCTGAATCAGGATCACGTGTTACCTCGATTCGTGGGACTGAATGATTCGTGAACTGCACCAGCGGATATGATTTATCATCTTTTAATCGAACATTGTATCGCGGCTGATGGCGTTTAATAAGATTTGCCTCAAGTAACAATGCCTGCGTTTCTGTCTCGGTCAGTGCAATATCAATATCGTCTGCACGGGCAACCATCTGCCTAATTCGCTCACTTCGTGGGTCAGCGTATGATCGGACACGATCACGGAGTTCCAATGCTTTCCCAACGTACCGAACTGTATTATCCTCAAGAAACTGATAAACCCCTGGTTCAGCCGGTAACTCGGCTGCACGCTCACGCAGTTCCCGCTGTTTCATCACTAATTACTATCTGGTCCATCGGCTTGAGGGTAACGTGACAGATATGCATATTTATTTGATATGGTTGTGAGCATGTTCTGAGATAGTTTCCGTCCCATCTGTATATATAACTCATCAAAAAACAATGATTGGAGCACCTGAGAGCAACAAACGAAACGGATAATAAGTGTAGATTGTTATCTTGAGCATAACTGCAGTCATGACAGTTTTCAACTCGTTTGTTCCTAATACCCTCAATTTCGAACATGGTAATTATATCAAATAGAGTAAAATCCTATTACCAAACAATTTACCCGCTAACTGGAAGACACTCTAATATGAGTGCAATTGAGTTCGATGGGGTAACAAAGGTATTTGACGATATTACTGCTGTTTCAGACCTTTCGTTAAGAATCGAAACCGGCGAGGTGTTTGGGTTTCTTGGTCCAAACGGTGCTGGAAAATCAACAACGATCAATATGTTGCTTGATTTTGTTCGTCCAACAACTGGAACCGTCACGGCACTTGGTGTTGACGCACACACTGACAGCGTTGCTGTTCGCCGTCGAACCGGGGTTCTTCCAGAGGGGTTTGACGTCTATAATCGACTATCTGGACGCGCTCATATTGAATTCGCAATTGATTCGAAAGAAGCTGATGTTACCCCAGCAGTGATACTTGATCGTGTTGGGCTCACAGACGCTGCTGACCGACCGGCGGGTGGATACTCGAAGGGAATGCAACAGCGACTTGCACTTGGGATGGCCTTGAGCGGTGATCCAGATCTTCTCATTCTTGATGAACCTGCATCTGGACTTGACCCCGCAGGAACGAAAGCAATGCGTGATATTGTACGTAAAGAAGCAGATAGCGGCACAACCGTGTTCTTTTCAAGTCATGTACTCGAACAAGTTGAAGCGGTTTGTGATCGCGTAGGGATTATGCAAGCAGGTGAATTGATTGCAGTGGATTCAATCGATGGGCTCCGGGAAACTGCAGATGTTGAGACAGTTGTGTCATTAACGCTTGATACGGGTGATGTAGATACCGCAGTGGATATGATTTCAGACATTGAAGGAGTTGACACAGTAATGCAAAGTGGATCACAATCGATTCAAGTTTCCTGTGAAAGCGCTGCAAAGACAACTGTTGTGACGAAATTGGACACAGCAGGAATCGATGTGACTGACTTTGAGACCGAATCAGCGTCGCTTGAGGATCTATTTCTTTCATACACTGACGATAATCATACTGTTGATTCGGCAACGACGAAGAGAGCAACTAATCGGAGCACAGACATATCGACCGGTTCGAGCGAGACTGATGAGGGAACTGCTGAGCAATGACCTGGGAAGCTGTAGCAACAAAGGAGTTTCGTGATGCCATTCGATCGCGGTGGCTTCAGGGGGCAACACTTGTCCTCACAATTCTCCTAGCTGGCACGACAGGGGTGTTCTTCGGCGTGATACTTGGTTCAGAAGCACGAGAGATATCGAATCTATTTGGGATTTTCATCAATCTCGGCGTATTTAATTTTTCATTTACAGGACTGATCGGGCTCATTCTTGGGTTTATTGCACTCTCAACGACATACGGGTCAATTACCGATGAACGTGCATCAGGGTCGATCAAACTTCTTCTCTCGCTCCCAAATGATCGTCAAGATGTTGTTATTGGAAAGTTCCTTGGTCGCACTGCCGTAGTTGTCGCGTCAGTTCTCATTGCATTTATTATCACATTTATGATACTCATCGCGACTGGAACCAGTCTACAACTTGGGATGTTTCTTCCACATATCGCACTCACAGTGCTATTAGGGATTGTTTTTGCTGCTATCGGTCTTGGAATCTCTGCAGGCGCGGACTCAAATCGGGAGGCAACGCTCTCCGCAATGGCGCTTTATTTGATATTTGCGCTATTGTGGGGAGCGGTCGCCAGTGGAATCCCGCGGATTCTTCTAGCAGCAACTAATCAAGTAAATGGACTTTCATTGTCAGAAACAACACAAGCAACGATTGCACTTGGCTTATCATATTTAAATCCACTTCGGTTATATGAGACACTTGCAGCACAGTTGTATAGTTCACCAGCTACTGCCCGTCTTGTGACTGCATCATTGCAACAACGCGCGCTGCTCGCACCGCAATTTGAGTCGTCTGTCCCACCGTATTTCTCCGGGTGGGCATTGCTAGTTGTATTTATATTATGGGTAATTCTTCCAATTATTGTGGGATATAGCATTTTTGAGCGACGAGATTTATGATTTACATTATATATTAGACTATGGAGGCCAGGTGAGGGTGTCATCGTGCTCTGCAAGTAGTTCTGTAAATTCCGTCTCGTCAATCTCAGGTACATCATTTCGCTCAGCGTCAATCCGTTTTGTGCTGCCAGGATTATCGCCAATAACCAGATAATCAGTGTTACTTGAGACACTTCCCGTTGCATTTCCCCCATGCCGTTCAATATATGTTGTTGCTGTTGTGCGTGGGACTGAAAGTGAGCCGGTGAATACAAATGTTAGATCAGAGAGTGGTGCATTTGTCGTTGCAGTTGACTGCTGTGTCTGCGGGGTAACGCCTGCTGACAGGAGATTATCAATAGCGGCGCGATTCTGTTCGTTTGTAAAAAATTCCGAAATATGCGTTGAAACAGTCGGACCAATATCCTCAATCTCGCGGAGAGCAGCTTCATCAGCATCAATAATAGCATCAAAATTATCAAATGTTCCTGCGAGATTCCGTGCAATAGTCGGGCCCACTTCTGGGATACCAAGACCAACAAGAAAGTCTGTGAGTGATGGTGTCTGCGTTTCTGAAATAGCTTGGATAAGATTTTCTGCGCTTGTCGTGCCCCAGCCATCAAGTTTAGACAGATCTGCAACTGAGAGTGTATATAGATCAGCGAGTTCTCCAATGACACCTGACTCGACAAGTTGCTCAACTCGCTGTTCGCCAAGTCCGTCAATATCTAGTGCTGAGCGGCTTCCATAATGAACGATTGTCCGGACGAGTTGTGCATCACATGTGAGCCCACCTGTGCAGAAGGCTAAGGGTCCATCTTGTTCAACAGAACTGTGACAGATTGGACACTGATTCGGAAAATTAAATGTACCCGTTGCACGTTTCTGTGTCACCTCAGCAACCTCTGGAATGACGTCGCCAGCCCGACGAACCCGCACCTCGTCACCACTATTCACGCTGAGCCGCTTAATTTCTTCAGGATTGTGTAGTGATGCACGTGATACAGTAACACCGCCGACATCCACTGGGTCAAGTAACGCCACAGGTGTTAATCGTCCTGTTCGTCCGACTTGGACGACAATGTCTGTAATGTGTGTAATCTCCGCGCGAGGAGGGAATTTATATGCGAATGCCCACCGGACTGATCGGCTTGTCGCTCCAAGTATCTCTCTATTACCACGGTCATTGACCTTGATTACAGTACCATCAATCTCATAATTTAGCTCTGCCCGTGCTGCTTTGAGTTGGTCTCGATATGCAATTGCATCATCAATTGAGTCGACACGGCTGATTCGATCATTTGTCCGAAGCCCCCATGACTGTAAGTCATTCAATGTTGTCCATTGATCAGGTGGGAGCTCTGTTGCATCAAGAATATCATAAAAAAAACAAGACAATGGTCGCTCAGCAACAACACCTGGGTCAAGTTGTCGAAGCGTCCCAGCAGCAGCGTTTCGAGGATTCGCAAATGGTTTCTCATCACATTCAATTCGTTCGCGATTATACTCACGAAATCCCGCTTTTGGCATATATACTTCCCCGCGAACAGCAAGATATGAGGGATAATCGCCGTGAAGTTTGAGTGGAACTGCACCAACTGTCTCCACTTGCGCAGTCACATCATCACCACGATTGCCATCACCACGCGTTGCTGCACGGATATACTCGCCATCTTCATAGATAACCTCAACAGAGAGACCATCAAATTTCGGCTCACAGATATACTCCAAGTCACCAACGACATCGCGAACGCGCTCATCGAAGTCTCGAACCGAATCAACAGCCGTTGATTGGTCAATCGAAAGCATCGATGTAACATGTTCCACTGTCTCAAGTTCATCAAGTGGTTCACCACCGACACGACGTGTCGGACTTGCTTCGGTATCGAGATTAAATATATCTTCAAGCGCCTGAAGGCGGTCAAATAGTATATCATACGCTCGATCGGCGATGATGGGTGACGCTCTTATATAATATTGATAATCATGCTCTCTGATTGCCTCGCGGAGTTGTGTTGCCTGTTCGACAGCAGCTTCCTCTGAGAGTTGTTCAATTGGGCGGAAGTCACCGTCTATATTGCTTAGATATGGGTTATTTGGGTCCGCGTACGCAAGGGTCGTTTCGCTACTATCATCTAGCGGTTGGATAGTCCGACCACCATCACAGATAATCTGTGAGTGCCGATGAGAGTCATTGGAATCACCTGATGGCGCAACAGTGATAACAATATCATTGATGCGAGATATCATCGAGGCAATTGAATCGGAGATTGTTGTAGACATATGCATATCTGTGAATATCGCTTCGCCCATGTGTATTTGCTTGAGTGTTACTACCAGTCGACCGATCATATTGTACCATATTGTTCCGGCCGATTATCATAATCGCCTCTCAGGTATCTATTCAATTGTGAATAATATATTATTATATATCATACGCATAGGATAAAAAGTCATGCAGCACGTCGCAGTCCGTAACCAACGGTTATAAGATAGTTCGCGATTATGCATATCATACATGACTGATGGGTTCAAAACCCGGAGCCTGCATGCCGGGCAGGACCCGGATGAGACAACAGGAGCACGTGCGCCACCGCTTCATCAGACGACTTCGTATGTGTTTGAGGATGCTGAAACAGCCGCAGATCTATATGCGCTTGCACCGGATGCTGACGGTGATGTATATTCACGAATTTCAAATCCAACTGTCCGTACTCTTGAGGATCGACTAGCGGCACTTGAAGGAGGTGTTGCTGCCGTCGCAACCGCGTCCGGAATGGCTGCACTTGATGCAGCGACAAGTGTCCTTGCACGCGCTGGGAATAATATCGTGGTTGCTGCAGATATGTACGGTGGTACAGCAACATATTTCCGACAAATGGCGACTCGCCGGGGGATTACAATCCGAACCGTCGATACGCTTGCATATGATGAGTACACTGAGGAAATCGACAGTGAGACTGCTTTCGTTCACGTTGAGACAATCGCAAATCCATCGTTGAAAACGCCAGATATCGAGCGAATTGCCGATATTGCACATAACGCTGAGACACCACTTGTCGTCGACAATACATTCGCAACACCGGCATTGTCGCGACCGATTGAGTATGGTGCAGATATTATCTGGGAATCAACGACAAAATGGCTTCACGGATCTGGGACGACGGTCGGTGGGATTCTCGTTGACGGCGGAACATTCCCATGGGAGCATGCTGATTATGATGAGCTGTCAGGCGAGAACCCTACATTCGGGATCGATTTTGTTGATCGATACGGAGCAGCCGCCTTCGCACATGTCGCTCGCCAGCGTGCACTTCGGACGCTTGGTAACCAACAATCACCATTTGATGCATGGCAGACACTTCAGGGTCTTGAGACACTCCCACTTCGGATGGAGCGTCACTGTGCAAATGCGAAGACGGTCGGTATATTCCTTCGCAATCACAATGATGTGGCATGGGTTTCATATCCAGGGTTCGAAGATCATCCAACGCATGACAAAGCAACACAATATCTTGGGACAGATATTGTCGAATCAGGCTATGGTGGGATGCTTACCTTTGGACTTGAGGGCGGATTCGAGGTTGCAAAGCGGACCTGTGAGGAAACATCAGTAATATCATTCCTTGCAAATGTTGGCGATGCAAAGACACTGATTATTCATCCAGCATCAACAACACACGCACAGTTGAGCGCTGAGGAACAGCAAGCAGCCGGACTCACGCCTGACATGCTCCGATTATCAGTTGGGCTTGAGGATCCTGATGATATTATCGATGATCTTAATCAAGCAATCCACTCAGCAACAATGCAATCAGAGGACTATACTCGTCGTGAGGGCACACACACGAATCTAGCTCATACCACAGACAACAGAACCGATAGCGACTCAAATACGCGTCAAACAGACACAGAGGTGGCTTCTTCGGAATGAAATCCGAGAGTGGAACGGCAAGTCTTGGGCGGTTCGACTTCGCCTGTGGTGATGAAATCGAGTCGCTTGAGGTTGCATACGAAGCATACGGTGAGTTTAATGGTGATAATGCAGTTTTACTTTGTCACGCACTCACCGGCAGTCAAAATGTTGCTGGTTATACTGATGAGGAAACAGATGGTCAAGCCCGCGCCTGGTGGAATGATATTGTTGGACCAGGAAAGGCAATCGACACGACAGAATATTATGTTGTTTGTGCAAATGTTCCTGGATCATGCTACGGAACGACCGGTCCAGCATCAACAGATCCAGAAGGTGAAGTTTATGCAACAGACTTTCCACCGGTCACGGTCCAAGATTGGACTCGAGCACAACGTCAGGTTCTCGATACTCTCGGTGTCGGCCGACTTCATGCTGTTGCTGGTGGGAGCGTTGGTGGAATGAACGCACTCGATTGGGCAAGGCAATATCCAGATGACGCTGAATGTATTATTGCTGTTGCCGCTGCACCGCGACTTGACGCACAGTCACTCGCACTTGATGCAATCGCCCGTCGAGCCATTACGACTGACCCCAATTGGAATGATGGAGATTACTATGACGCTGAGACAACACCGACAGATGGTCTTGCAATTGCCCGTCAGATCGGGCATGTGATGTACCTCTCAAAATCATCAATGCAACAAAAATTCGCCCGTCGGGCAGCCGGTCGTGATGCCCGTCGCGACTCATTCCCCGTCGATCCAGCAGCAGCATTCTTTCCATACCGTGATGTTGAGTCGTATCTCGATTATCAAGCTGAGAAGTTTGTTGATCGATTCGATCCAAATTCATATCTATATCTCACACGCGCAATGGACGATTATGATCTTGCAGAGGGGTATGAAGATGATGCTCGCGCCATTGCTGCCTTTGAGGGTGAGACATTGCTGATATCATTCACTGGAGATTGGCATTTTACAACTGAGCAATCTGAAGCGCTTGCTGAGGCGTTTCGGTCTGTATCGACACCGGTTGCACATCATGTGATTGAATCTGACCATGGGCATGATGCGTTTTTAGTCGAACCTGACAAAGTTGGACCCCCACTGCGAGATTTCCTCGCTGATGGTATCAACGGACGAGCAGTACATGACACGGCTGACTCAAATGCCGATAATGACAGCGGNTTTGCGCCAGTCCATGCATCATTATTCAGTCAGTAATCCATATTCGATAGTGANTGGNTTGGTATCGCGAGGTCGATATCATAAAGCTGCCGGGCGGCAGAGCACTTTAGTGTGAACGGTGTCCTCTCCGAGCGGTGGCGACCAGTCGGTCTCGTCGCCGGATGGCAGACTGCTGCGAGTCTATGTTATTATAGCATCTTTGCAGCGACTGATTTCATTCGCGATACATTCGAGCTTTCAGAATCGCTTGTTGGGTTGTTTCTTGCTGCAGCGTTGATTGGATACACACTTACCCTGTTTCCAAGCGGGGCTGCTGTGGATGGTTATGGGGAGCGCCCCGTAATGATTGTTGGACTTCTTGGGCTCGCGATTGCAGCAATCGGCGTTTCATTTGCTCCAACATATCTTACAATTCTAATTGCGGCTGGGGTGCTTGGTGCTGCATACTCAACAGCAATGCCAGCCTCAAATCGTGGTATTGTTGCCAATGCTCCTGCTGGACAAGCAAACCTTGCAATGGGGCTAAAACAAGTTGGTGTCACAACGGGAAGTGCAGCGGCATCAATTGTCATCACTGGCGTCGCTGCAGTCGTAGTGTGGCCGGTCGGGTTTTGGATAATCGCTTTTATTGCGGGTGGGTACGCACTCGGGTTCACTGGGGCATACACTGGTAAGTCTGGATCAGGAGAGGTTGCAATGCCGGATATATGGGGATTGATGAGACGTCAAAAATATCTGTTACTCGTTGCTGCTGGATTATTTATTGGTGCGTCGATCTTTACGATGCTTGGATATGTTGTGTTATATATTGTTGATACCGTACATCTCGGTTCGCGTATGGGCAGTTTTGGTATCACCGCTACTGTTGTTGGAGGTGGCGTGCTTGCACTGACACAACTTACCGGTAGCGCTGCTCGTGTCGTAGCTGGGAATCTTGCTGATCGCTTACGCAATCGTCAGATAAATGATTCACAGGGAGCCGCAGTCGTCGCAACTGCTCAACTGACTCTGGGGGCGGTACTGTTTGCTGCGCTTGCAGTCGGTCCACAATCGATATTACTTGTCAGCATCGTATTTGTCGGTCTTGGATTATCAATTCACGGCTCCACGGGTGTGTTTTATTCTTGTCTGACAGATCTCGTTGATGATGCTGAACTTGGTGCTGCGACTGCAGGGGGGCAGACAGCAATCAATATCGGTGGTATCTTGACACCACCATTATTTGGAATCATTGTCGAAACATCAGGATATCGTCTTGCGTGGGTCCTACTTGCAGGGCTGAGTGGAATTGCAGCAGTTCTTCTGGCAGTTATTGTCCATATCAGCCGGTAGGAGTGATACGTTCTTTTGTTAGAATAATACTTTTCGCTCTAAGGAGAATATTTATTTTGACCGCCGATAGGGGTGCTAAGATGGATATGAACATTCAATTTCACCCATACATCGTATCCTATCATATTTATTACATCTAACAACTGGCACTGAGTTTGTATGAATAGAAGCTGATGGTAGCCTGTAAGAGTTAACTCTGAGCCGAGAGTACGTGCTGATGTAATTGTGACTGTAAGCGCGGATACGGTATCGGAATCAGACACTATTCCGGTTCCAGAACTTGAACAAAAAGCAACTGCCTGTGCGAAGCGTCTCCGCGCAGCAGAGCGTGTTCTCGTTGCCTCACATATTGACGCTGACGGATTAACAAGTGCTGCGATTGCAGTACAGGCACTCAAACGGGCTGATATTCAGTGTGAAGCAGTATTTGCAAATCAGCTTGATGCCGGTGAAATTAAGCGAATTGCAGCGAGTAAGTATGATACAGTCTTGTTCACCGACTTTGGAAGTGGACAGCTTGATATCATTGATCCATATGTTAGGAATGGAGATTTTGAGGCGGTCATCGCTGACCATCATCAGCCAGCGATGACTCATGATGATAATCCAGCCTTTTCATTACAATATCATCTAAATCCACTGTTGGTTGGGATTGATGGGGCGAGTCAGCTTTCAGGAGCAGGTGCGAGTTATATTCTTGCACAAGCACTTGAGAGTGATACTACAGAGACCGATAATCGTGATCTCGCTGCTCTTGCAGTTGTCGGGGCAGTCGGTGATATGCAAAGTTCCACAGATGGACTTACCGGTGCGAACGCAGCGATTGTTGAACAGGGAATAGCTGCTGGCGTGATTGAAGAAACTACGGATATTCTTATATATGGTCGTCAGACCCGTCCACTTCCGAAACTCCTTGAGTACGCAAATGATGTCCAAATCCCAGGAATCACAAATAACGAATCTGGTGTTGCAGCGTTCCTCGACGATATTGATATTCCAATACGATCAGATGGTGAGTGGCGTCGATGGATTGACCTGACAATGGATGAACGTCAGACCGTCGTGAGCGGACTGTTGAACCGCGCAATCGCGTCTGGTGTTCCAGCTGAACAGGTGAATGATCTTGTTGGAACAACATATACGCTCACTGCAGAAGCGCCTGGCACAGAATTACGCGATGTAAGCGAGTTCTCGACGTTACTGAATGCGACTGCACGATACAACAGAGCTGATGTTGGGCTTGCAGTGTGTCTTGGGAATCGTGACGCAGCACTAATCGAGGCTCGTCATTTGCTGCAGACGCATCGACAGAATCTTTCAGAGGGGCTGCAGTGGGTTACCGCAGAGGGGACAACGACTGAATCAAATGTGCAGTGGTTTGATGCTGGTGGGCGGATTCGCGAGACAATCGTCGGTATTATCGCTGGAATGGCAGTCGGTGCTGAGGGAATTCGGGATGATCTCCCCATTTTAGCGTTCGCTGAGAAGTCAGAAACGAAACTAAAGGTGAGTGCACGTGGACCACAGCGGCTTGTTCGTAATGGGCTTGACCTCTCAACAGTGATGCAAGAGGCAGCAAGCGCTGTTGGTGGTGAAGGCGGTGGGCATGATATCGCGGCAGGGGCAACAATCCCAATAAATGAACGTTCAACATTTCTTGAAATAGTTGACAAGACTGTCGGTGAGCAGTTATAAAATAACTACTTTGTCTGACTCACTCGCCACTTGCACGATTCGTTTAGTTGAGAGATACACTCTCACACCTACCGAACATAGGTGAGAGGAGGAGGTCGAGGTCACTGACAAGCCCCACCCTCAGCGAGCGAGCCAGTTACGGCAAGCGAAGTAAGATTGATTCGTTGAGGTAGCCATCTTAATCTAACGTTCATCGGGGTGGCGAAACGACTATACTCACGCCTATGAAACAGCCGGATATGCTCTTTCGAGAGCGAGCATACATCGATATAATTGTTGGACAGGTTGACACCGCTATTGAGTTCGTGGTGTCACATCCAGCACTCGTTGGATTGCTCGCATTGCTGCTTGGATTTGTCTTCTTCTCATATCTATTCATCAGACGGATACTTACTGGGCTTCGTGAAGGGTATGATGAAGCTTATCGGGAGAATTAACGGGCAATAATGGTCGGAGTTGGAGCGGTTTTAACGCTCGGTATTGCTGCGTCGGCAAGTCTGTTTATGGCATGGTCAATTGGTGCCGGGTCCTCAGGCTCAACACCATTTGCGCCAGCAGTCGGCGCAAACGCAATCTCAATCATGCGGGCTGGCTTCATTGTTGGACTACTTGGGCTTGCTGGTGCTGTTTTACAAGGAGCAAATGTGACACAAGCAGTCGGATCCGAGCTTGTAATTGGTAATGTACTCACTGCAACAGCATCGATTGTGGCGTTACTCACCGCTGCGGCGCTTGTGGCGGTCGGTGTGTTCGCCGGGTATCCAATCGCGACCGCATTCACTGTCACAGGGGCTGTGGTCGGTGTGGGTCTTGCAAATGGTGGGTCGCCGGCGATAGTAAAATATCAAGAGATTATAGCACTATGGACGCTCACACCGATTGTTGGCGGTGGAATCGCATACACAACTGCCCGAGCACTGAGACATGAAGTCGTTGTTGAGCAGATAGCTATTCCAGCTCTTGCAGGACTCGTCGGAGCACTCGTTGCAAATATTCGATTTGCAGCACTCGGAGGTGAGCGTGGGCGGTCAATCGCAGGTGCTGGCGCTGAAACCATACCGCTCGGAGCAGACGGAGGAAATCTTGTACTTGGATCGATCATTATTACGATGGGATTTGCACTGATCAGCACAGCATTGGTCTATCAGGATATGAAACAGGATACGGCGCGTGGACAGCGGCGGTTTTTGCTTGTTCTCGGTGGGCTTGTTGCGTTCTCAGCCGGTGGGAGTCAAGTCGGGCTTGCACTTGGGCCACTTGTGCCACTTCTGGATGTGATTGTCATTCCATTACCAGTTGTACTTCTTGGTGGAGGGATTGGACTTCTTATCGGGTCATGGACTGGGGCCCCTCGGATGATCAAAGCACTCGCACAGGATTACTCTTCACTTGGACCACGCCGATCAATCGCTGCGATGATTCCATCATTTGCGATTGCACAGACTGCGGTTGCACTTGGGATTCCGGTTTCATTCAATGAAATTATCGTCAGCGCAATCATCGGAAGCGGCTATGCTGCTGGTGGATCTGATGTAAGTCGGGAAAAAATGGTCAAGACGGTGTTTGCATGGATCAGCTCGCTTGCACTCGCGTTTGCGCTCTCATATATTATATTTACTCTAATTGATATTATATAATACCTAGGCAGTCGGTTTGAGGCCAGGGGCTCCGGCTCCACCTCGAAAACGCTAAACTGCGGAATCCCTCTCGACACCTACACAAGAATAAGCACAGTGTATTGAATCGATTTTGTTTATTCAGCCTCGATATCCTGTGTCGATGTCAAGTCTTCGTCTGAGTCAGATTCTGGTCGGGAGTCTGAGTCTGAGTCTGCGATATTGTCGTCGGGAGGTGCTGTTTCTAGTCCTGGTTGCGACTCTGATTGTGATTCAGAATACTCCTTTGTGGTAGATGAATCAGGAGTAATAACACGTGCTTTCATGATTCGTGTGTTATCAACCTGCTCAATACAGATAGTGATATTATCGAAGGTGATCTGCTCGCCTTCCTCAACTAAGCGTCCAACTCGGTTGAAAATAAATCCAGCAAGCGTTTCGAACTCCTCGCCTTCAGGAAGATCAAGTTCAAGTTCATCATTGACCTCATCAATATTTACTTCCCCGCGAACGAGTGTCTCATTGGTATCAATAAATTCAAATGCCTCTTCTTCATCGTCTTCAAGAATATCGCCGACAATCTCCTCAACCATATCCTCAAGCGTCACAAGCCCTTCTGTTGTCCCAAATTCGTCAATAACAATGACCATTCGGAGCCGATTATCCTGAATCTCAGTAAGAAGCTCATCAACATTTTTTGATTCCGGCACGTGTAATGTTGGCTGGACAATGTCGGTCAAAGGTATATCACCCTCACCATAGTGCTTCTCCCGAACAAGATCGCGAACAGTCACAGTGCCGATGACATTATCAAGATTACCATCATAAACAGGAATCCGTTCATGATCAGAGTGGACACACGTCTCGATTGCCTCTTCAATTGTTGCATCTTTTGCGACAGCCGTCATATCGAGTCGAGGTGTCATTACTTCTTTAACGATTGTTTGATTGAACTGAAAAATACGATCGAGCATCTCTCGCTCATCTTCCTCAATAACACCTTCTCGTTCACCTGTTTGGATGAGATCTTGAATTTCATCACGAGTGACATATGATGTCTCAATCTCAGATCGACCACCAGTAATGCGATTTATAACACGAGTGAGACGGTCAAACACAATAACAAGCGGAAGTAGTACATATTCAGAGTATTTGAGTGGTCGGGCAATCCGTAATGCCCATGATTCCGTGTGTTCAACAGCATATGATTTTGGTGCGCTCTCGCCGAAGAGTAACACAAGTGATGTAATGCCAAATGTTGACACCAACACCGCTGATCCAGGGTCAAAGTACAGACTCACAAGCGCTGTCGCGAGTGATGACATTGCGATATTGACAATATTGTTGCCAACAAGAATGGTCACAAGCAGCCGATGCGGGTTTGATTTAAGTTCATCGACAACATCAGCACCAGGAACATTATCATCGACGAGGGCATCAACGCGATGTTTCGCAAGCGAAAACATTGCAATCTCCGATGACGAAAAGAACGCGGAGAAGCCGATCAGCAGAAAAATTACAAATGCACCAGCGACTGTAATTGTCGTCTGCGTGACCGGAATCGGGGCGATTTGACCAATGAAGAGTGAGAGTGACGGGGATAAGCCCATACGACTACGATATCTTATCTGGTGCATAAATTAAGATTTGCCCCTCAGGATATCCAAACTGGCACTCTTTACAGTATGATTAAAAGTATATTTTAAATTATATAAATTGGGTTAAGTTTGGATCAAAGACGATTGAACTGATCTACTGTAGGATCGGCGGTATCAGTCGCTATACGAATTGAATTAAACTAGCTGTGCTCGTCCGTTCGAAGGCCGGGTGATGAGAAGGATTAGTGGATATATTCAATCTATCATTGCCAATAATTTATCCTTGATATAGAGTAAGTGGTGATATTCTTCATATAGAAAAAACCGATATGTTTCATGAGGATTACATGTATCCATCGCTAACATCATAACCCAACAGGACAGTGGCATAATGATTAATTTACAGATTGGACGGTGGTCGTTGATGCGGTAGCCGAAGCGCTTAGGCACGGGTCACACGTATGTCGTAATATGAGTGCAGATAGTACCAACAGTGATGTGTCAATCACAGTGTATCGACTGGAAGCATGTCCGTTCTGTGAGCGTGTGATTCGTCTACTTGAGGAACTTGAGCTATCATATCATTCGCGCTTCGTCGAACCAATGCATTCAGACCGTGATGTGGTTAAACGGATATCAGGAAAACGAACCGTTCCAGCATTGGTTGATACCAATACCGGCGTGGTGATGTCAGAATCAGGAAATATTGTCACATATCTAGAGCAGACATATGGGTCTGACTCCACAACAAGCATGGAAAAGCCGGTGGAGGGCGTCTGATGGCTGATCTTGACTTTCCAGTAACAGATTTGCCATCTACATCACATCCTGAAGTCGGAGAGACAGCCCCGGATTTCACTCGACCACTAGTGAGCGACGAGTACTGGGAAGATATAGCATTATCAACGGTAACTGACACAGGACCGACGCTATTGGTGTTTCATCCAATGGATGGGGCATTCCCGACAACATATATGTGGAATGCAATCGGCGATCATGACTTTGGAGATAAGGTGACGCTAATTGGGGTTTCGGTATCATCTCCATATGAGCATTCCAGTTTACTCGAGTCACGTGATATAAACGCACGACTGTACGCTGACCCGTCTGCGGAGCTCGCAGAGTTGTATAACATTTCAAATCCACTTGATGATATGACCGGGATAACAGAACACCGACCAGCTATATTCCTTCTTGATACTAAACGGACTATACAGTATGTGTGGGTTGCAACCGAATGGCCAGCGTTTCCAGATTATGACGAGATCACAGCTGCCATCGCGAAGTATACATAAGAAGCGATAATGACGTCCGATTCAAACACAAATAATCCAGATCGGGAAGCAAACATGGATACCACAGGATCAGGAAGCGATGAAAATACAACGAAAATTGACTCGGATGTGCTTTCAGCTGCAGTGAGAGCAATTAAATCTGGAGAATTAGTTGTATATCCAACAGAAACTGTCTATGGACTGGGTGTCGACGCGTTAAATCCTGATGCAATAAAGCGTGTATTTGACACTAAAGGTCGAACATATGACAATCCATTATCGCTTGCGGTTGAGAGCGTGAGCGCAGTCGCACGTCACACTAATCCAAGTGAGCGAGCGATGCAGTTCATCAAAGCATTTCTTCCAGGACCAGTTACTGTGATTGTTGAGTGCTCAACAGCGGTTCCAGATATCCTTACTGCTGGACGTGATCGAGTTGGGATTCGAATTCCCGATCATCACGTGGCATTATCATTGCTTGAACGTGCTGCTCCGACACCAATAACAGCAACAAGTGCGAACCAAAGTGGAACTGGAAGTATCGTCGATACCAATATGCTAGCCCAATCGATTCAACAGAACGTAGCCGTTGTTCTTGAGGCTGGTGAGACAACCGGAACTGAGAGTACTGTTGTCGATCCGACGCGAAATGTCATCCATCGTCGCGGTGCCATGGCTGACGCGGTTATTGCATGGTTGAGTGATGTTTCCGGGACACGACCCACGATTGAATCATGATCAGATAATCAGCCAGAAAAATTGTGCCTCTTCGTTAGCGTTGACCACAGTTTCAATGTCTGAATCTGAATACCATAGATGCGTCTACGTTTTGTTAGATCGTATTAGGTATCATTCAGTTGAGAGGATGGTACAAAGCGTCAAAGCCGTGGGCTTTTGTCGTGCGATTCTGTAGAGCGGAGTATGAATGTCGCCGATGCGATTACCCCCCGAGAAGGGAGTATGACCGCCGAACTCTCGGGCATCTGCAATGATGCATTAGTGAATCTGAGAAAATGTGCGTTTTTATCGGGTCCAGTTGTCAAACAGACTGAAGATGTCAAGAACTACTGTAGAATTACGTCTCATGAGATATTAATCAACTTCGATGGCTTGAATAGCATACCGTCACCGATGTGGTTCGTGATATTAATTTCGTGGAGGCTCGATCGATGAGCACTAAAGAAGATCAAACAGAGGGTGAACGGCTCGCAGAACTAGCGAAGCGCCGAGGGTTCTTTTTTGGATCAAACGGTGCATACGGCGGCGTTGCTGGGTTCTATACCTTTGGTCCTCAGGGTGCAGCATTAAAATCAAATATTGAAGCTGCATGGCGAGAGCGATTTACTGTCCGGGAGGGTAACTATGAGATTGAGGCACCAACAATTATGCCCGAACCGGTATTTGAAGCATCAGGACATCTTGACGGATTCGATGATATGCTTGTCGAATGTCCCGATTGCGGAACAGCTCACCGAGCAGATCATCTTATCGAGGATGCAACGGATGTCGAAGATGCAGAATCAGCACCAATCGAGGAAGTTGAGGATTTGATTATCGAACACAACCTCGTTTGTCCACAGTGTCAGGCGACACTTGGAGGTGAGCCAGTTGACTCGTTCAATTTGATGTTTGAGACAAACATTGGTCCTGGATCTGCCTCATCGGGATATCTCCGCCCAGAGACTGCACAGGGAATTTTCGTTGAGTTCCCACAGATCAAACAATATGCGAGAAACACACTTCCATTCGGCGTGACTCAAATCGGGCGGGCATACCGTAATGAGATTTCGCCTCGAAAGCGAATTGTTCGAACGCGGGAGTTCACACAGGCAGAATTAGAACAATTCATCGATCCAGAGCGCGACGAACCAGCGCTTGATGAAGTCGCTGATATTACGGTAACGCTATATTCGGCACGTCAACAGCAGGCTGATGATGGTGACTACATCGAAACAACCGTAGGCGAGGCAGTCGAGTCGGGTCTTATTGGTGATGGATGGATTGGATATTTCATTGGAATCGCACAAGAGTGGTATGAGACGATTGGCGTCGATACCGACCGGTTTCGGTTTCGGCAGCATCTGAGTGGTGAGCGAGCGCATTATGCTACTGATTGTTGGGACGCTGAGAGTGAGGTTGACGGTGATTGGATTGAAATTGCAGGATTTGCTTACCGCGGTGAGTACGACCTCTCGAAACATGCTGAATATGGTGATGATGAATTTAGTATATTTCAGGAATATGAAGAATCAAAGACAGTTGAGCGTGCTGTCGTTGATCCCGATATGAGTGTACTTGGACCGAAATTTGGTTCACAGGCAGGCGAGATTAAAACAGCGCTTGAAACACTTGCTGAACGGAATCCAGACGCATTCAGTGAAGAGACAGTCGATGTCAGCGTCGATGGCGAGATCATCACTGTTGATGTTGAAGAGACGAACTTCCACATAGAGACCAAAACAGTGAATGGTGAGCATATTACACCACATGTAATCGAGCCCTCTTTTGGAATCGATCGAACAGTATATACCCTCTTAGCACACGGTTATCGAGAGGATACAGTTGATAATGAGACTCGAACATATCTATCGCTCTCAACAAAAGTCGCACCAACTGACGTTGGCGTATTTCCACTTATCTCAAATGTCGAACAGCTTGTTGAGCAAGCCAAAGATATTGTAAGTGAACTTCGGGCAGCAGGATTGAGTGTTGTTGCTGATGATTCCGGGAGTATTGGTCGACGATATCGGCGACAAGATGAAATTGGAACACCGTTCTGTATTACTGTCGACCGTGATGGAATAGAGGGCACAGATCCAGATACGGTGACGATTCGGCAGCGAGACACAGGTCGACAAGTTCGAGCACCAATTGCAGTCGTCACTGAGTTGATTCAATCTGTACAATCTGATGAAATAATATTCGATAACCTCACCGACGCATATGACGCTGTTGAGTGGGCAAACAAAAGCGAGTAAGCACTGGTCGTGATACCAAACCCCGACGAGCGGATAGGGAGCAATACTGACGCTGATACTGATGGACGAGCAGAATCAGAAAGTGGCACCGAATCATCCGCAGAAGCTGATCAGGTTGAGTCGGTGTTTACTGTACTAAATGGAGTGAGCGTATCTATTGAGGATAATAAGTATGTTACGTTAGTGTTGAATCACAGTGACAACTCAAATTCCAGATCAGTTTCGGGTAATGAAATAAAGCGTCGACTTGTGCATGCAAGTGGTACTGTGTTACCACTGCTATATGTGATTAACATACTCAGTTGGTCAGTATTTGAGATAATCATGATTATCGGGGCAGGTACAGCGGCTTTGCTTGAGACGGTTCGACTTTTTATTGGGCTTGAATGGCGTATCTATGATGAACTTACCCGATCATACGAGCAGACGAATATTGCTGGATATGCGTTATACGCATTCAGTAGCACCACAGTCATTATTGTATTTACTCCTGTAATTGCGGTTCCAGCAATGATGATGTTAACGCTCGGCGATCCAATCTCTGGGTTGTTGGGCACAACACGGGCTGCTGGGGAGTCAAAGCGTCCGCGGACACTTATTGTGATGTTTACGGTGTGCTTTGTGATTGGACTGGTCTTTTTGTTTCCAATAGCGGGAACGACCGGGGTAATTAGCGCTGGGGTCGCTGCGATTGGAGCGACGGTTGCAGACGGAATAAAGCCAGTTGTTGGTGGTTATGTTATTGATGATAACTTTTCGATTCCACTGATAGCAGCGACTGGATCAAGCATTATATTATTTGTAGGCGGACATCAGCCAATCATCTCGCTTTACTGATCGAAAAATTCGTGTGAGACTGCTCTCGAAAAGATTTAGTACATGCCATTGAATATTTAGTGTAATGAATCGGTGTGGTTGGCAAGATATGCGTTCGCCAACGAAAGACATCGTTGTTATGTCTATGAGTCATGACGTCGCGAGTCAGACTCGACGGCGGCGACGGGCCGTTTAGGCCCAGATATATTCTTACTACATGTCTCGACAGAAATCGATTAGATGCTATTATCTTATCTATAGGCATCTCTATCGTTTTTATTCATAACGTTAAACCGTGTATTTTATACGAAAGAGCGCCTGAGATGGTGATATATGACACGTGTGGCACTCGCATTTTCTGGCGGGCTCGACACGACAGTATGTGTTTCACTGCTCAAGGAAGAATACGGGTACGATGAGGTAATCGGCGTCACTGTCGATGTTGGTCAGCCAGCAACCGAGTTTGAAGAGGCACAAGCGACCGCCGACGCGCACGGTATTGATCTGCATGTTGTCGACGCAACAGCCGAGTTTGTTGATCTATGCTTTGATTCTGTCCGGGCAAATGCAACGTATCAAGGATATCCTCTTGGGACAGCACTGGCTCGTCCGATAATCGCAGAATCGATCGTATCCGTTGCTAAGGCTGAGAATTGTGATGCACTCGCACACGGCTGTACGGGGAAAGGGAACGATCAACTTCGCTTCGAGGCTGTGTGGCGAAATTCAGATCTTACCGTTATCGCTCCGATTCGTGAACTTGAGTTGACACGGGAATGGGAACAAGAGTATGCTGCTGAACATAATCTTCCGGTTCAAGCTGGAAATGATGGTGTTTGGTCGATTGATACGAATCTATGGAGTCGCTCAATTGAGGGTGGGAAGCTTGAGGATCCGAACTATACCCCACCTGAGGACGTCTATGAATGGACAGCTGATCCAGCAACTACCACTGAGACCGAACTCATCACCATTGGGTTTGAATCGGGATATCCAGTGAGCATCAACGATAACGCGCACGACCCTGTCGAACTCGTTGAGACGCTTAATGAGGTTGCAGGAGAGCATGGTGTTGGGCGAACAGATATGATGGAAGATCGTATGCTCGGGTTGAAAGTGCGCGAAAATTATGAACATCCCGCTGCGACAACATTATTAAACGCTCATAAAGCTCTTGAAGGGCTTGTTCTCACGAAGGATGAGCGAGATTTCAAGCGTCATATCGACAGTGAGTGGGCACAGAAGGGATATGAGGGGCTTGTCGATCATCCACTAATGGATGCGTTGGAAGGATTCATCGATGCAACACAACAGCGAGTAACCGGAACAGTCACAATCAAATTTGAGGGTGGGCAAGCACGTCCAGTCGGTCGTGAATCTGCCGCTGCCGCATATTCTGCGGACGCCGCATCATTCAATACAAGTTCGATTGGCGAGATAACGCAACAGGATGCAACAGGTATCGCAAAGTATCATGGATACCAGGGTCGCATTGCGAATGCAGCTACTGAAACTGATACAAAATAACTAATCATGAGTGAGGAGAACCCGGCGAATGCTGTCAACGATACCAACGAAACAGAGCCATCAGATAATATAGGTGTCGTCCGACGTGAGCGATTTAGCGGTGGTCCAGCTCGTGGGTTCCTCTCAAGTCTTGCTGCCGACGAGCGAATTTTTGCAGCCGATATTGCTGTTGACCGTGCGCATGTTATCATGTTGATTGAACAGGATATCATCGACGCGGCAACTGGAGAGTCAATACTCACTGCGCTTGACTCAGTTGAGACCGCAGGTCATGATGAGCTTCCAGACGGTGAAGATGTTCATGAGGCGATTGAAACAGCGGTCATCGACCGTGTCGGTCCAGCAGGCGGGAAGATGCATACTGCACGAAGCCGAAACGATGAGGTTGCAACATGTATTCGATATCGACTTCGATCGGATTTGCTTCAGGCAATCGATGCAACATTAGAGTTAAAGAAGATACTGCTTGAGGCTGGAAAGGTTCATACAGAGACCATAATGCCCGGATATACACATCTTCAGCCGGCACAGCCAATCACTGTCGGACACTGGTTATGTTCATATGCGGCTGGAATAGAGCGCGACACTGCCCGGTTACTTGATGCATATGACCGTGTGAATACATCACCGCTTGGTGCTGCTGCATTCGCTGGGACGCCATTCGAGATTGATCGTGAGCGAACAGCGACCCTGTTGGGATTCGATGATGTACTTGAGAATACGATAGATGCTGTCGCTGCTCGAGATAGTTTAATAGAGACTCTCAGCGCACTTGCAGCGCACGCGATAACACTGTCTGGGATGGCTGAGGATCTCATAATATTCGCTAATAAAGGATATGTGAAGCTTGCAGATCAATACGCCTCGACATCCTCAATTATGCCACAAAAAGTCAATCCAGATACACTTGAACTCGTGAGGGCGGTCGCTGGGGATGTCACAGGGGAGTTGACTGGACTGTTGACAACATTGAAAGGACTCCCGCGGGCGTACAATCGGGATCTTCAACGTGCAACGCCGCACGTTTGGGGAGCAATTGACGATACCACCGAAACAACAGCAATCATTGGTGGAGCAATCAAAACAGCACAGTGGGCTGATGAAGCACTTGAATCGGCTGCTGGGGATGGATTCTCGACAGCAACAGGCATTGCAGATGCACTTGCAATGGCGGGGATTCCATTTCGAACCGCACATGAGGTCCTTGCAGTTGCAACCGACCGTGCAGGTAATGAAACACCAACAGTTGAGACGTTGAACCATGCCGCCGAAGACATTCTTGGAGAGTCGCTATTCACGTATGTTGATCAGGATACAATTATTGATATCCTCGATCCCGTGATGAACGTCAGTACTCGAGACTCTCGCGGAGGACCAGCGACAGCGGCTGTCACTGCAACAATCGAAATGTATGAAAATAATCACACCACACAGACAACCGCGCATGAGACGCGTCGCAATAAAATCACCAGTGCTAATGCATTATTAGACCAGGAGGTACAGGAATATGTCTAGTTGCTTTCCTCAACATTACCGGGGGACCCCACTCGATGTGACAGATGACCCACCGGGATTACGACGTCCCCAGTTGGGGACACATAATATATGAAATTTGACATTGATTCTGAATAAGTCGTCTGAGCGCCCGTATGCCATCGTTAGTCTCCTCTGCAGTATTGTAAATTATCCTACAGTTTCGATGGGTTTAAGTCTCCTCCTCGCAGAATATCAGCCATGGTAGAAACCATTATAGGAGAAGATCCGCTCACGGGAGAGGAGATTGAAATCCCAGCTAATGTAGAGGTTGGAGAAATCGTTGATAGTCCTGCAACAGGGGCCGAGCTTGAAATTGTTGCCACCGATCCATTGACACTTGAAGAGGCTCCAGAGCTCGAAGAGGATTGGGGCGAGTGAGATGAACGTCGGGCTGCTTTACTCTCGGATTCGGCAGGATGAGAAGCTTCTGCTGTCTGAGTTGCGGAGTCGTGGACACACCATCACGAAAATCGATATCCGAGATGAGCAGTTCGATATCGCCAACCCACCAGCAGCGTTTACACAGGTTGACGTCGTTCTTGATCGATGTTTGGCAACGAGCCGAAGTTACTACATAACGCAATTTTTGGAAGCATATGGCATACCCATCATTAATGACGCCACAACAGCGGATGTATGTGCGGATAAAGTAAAAAACAGTCTTGCATTACAATCTGCAGAAGTCCCGACACCACGGACGGAGGTGGCATTCACCACCGACAGTGCAATGGAGTCAATTGAGCGGTTTGGCTACCCTTGTATTTTAAAACCAGTCGTTGGCTCTTGGGGGCGGCTAATGGCAAAGATCGATTCAGCATCTGCCGCAGAGGCTATTCTTGAGCATAAGTCGACGCTTGGGCATTATGAACATAAAGTGTTCTATATCCAGGAGTTCGTCTCAAAGCCTGGTCGGGATATTCGTGTGCTTGCTGCTGACGGTGAGCCAATCGCTGCAATGACACGAACCGCAGACCACTGGTTGACAAACGCTGCAAAAGGAGCAGAGACAGCTCCCTTTAGTCTTGATGACAGAGCTCGTGAATTGGTCGCAGACGCATCAAAAGCCGTTGGAGGCGGGCTTCTTGGAATTGATTTGATGGAAACTGGTGGTGGTGATTACACCGTCCATGAGATCAATCACACTGTTGAATTCAAAGCGCTCAACGACGCTGTGAGTACTGATGTGCCGGGAGAGGTCATTGATTGGCTGGAGATGACTATTGACGCGCTAAGTGATAACAATAGCAACGAGATAATCACCGATGCAGAGACAACATGAGCAAGAGCAAAGCACACATGGATAAATACACTGCATCTGTTGTTGGTGGGTCTGGATTTACTGGGGGAGAATTACTCCGATTGCTCACGCAACATCCGTATTTTGAGGTAGTTCAGGCGACGAGTAGATCGAAGACTCATAAAACTATTGGGAATGTCCATCCTAATCTTCGCTCGGTTGACCTTCGTTTTACAGATCCAAGCGAGCTTGAGTCGGTTGATATACTCTTTGCGGCGACACCGCATGGAGTCTCAATGCAACAGATTGAGTCATTTACTGCAGCCGCTGATACCGTTGTAGATTTATCTGCGGATTTTCGGTTGAATTCAGCTGAGCAGTATGATGAGTGGTATGATGGACATGCCTGTCCAGAGTATCTTGAAGATGCAGAGTACGCCCTTCCAGAAATCAATCGGTCGAATCTCGTTGGTGCATCGTTGATTGCATCCGGTGGATGCAATGCAACAGCAACAATACTTGGATTGAAGCCACTCTTTGATGCGGATATCCTCACTGGCGACGAGCAGGTCGTTGTTGATGTAAAGGTCGGCTCCTCAGAGGGTGGAGCCGGTGGTGGAGATGCCTCAAGCCATCCTGAGCGATCAGGGGTTGTCCGACCATATGCGCCGACAGGGCATCGTCATGAAGCCGAAATTGAGCAGTTTCTTGGACTCTCGGTATCATTTACTGCACATGCCGTTGAGATGACCCGAGGGGCAAGCGCGACCTGTCATGTGTTTCCATCCGAACCGGTCTCAAATAGCGACTTATGGGGTGCATACCATGATGTCTATGCTGAGGAGCCATTTATGCGGACAGTCGCAGGTGGTGGTGGTGTATATCGATATCCAGAGCCGAAGTCAGTCGCCGGAAGTAATTACGCTGAGGTTGGATTCGAGCGTGACCCAGAGAATCATCGGCTTGTCATATTCTCAGCGATTGATAATATGATGAAGGGTTCAGCTGGACAAGCAGTTCATGCAGCAAATATTGCGCTTGGGATCGATGAGACGACAGGACTCGAGTTTACCGGATTGCACCCAGTGGGGGCACCATAATGGAACAGACAGATGATGAATTAGACTTTGCAGAAACGGATGTTAGATCTGAAGATATGAGTAATGATGCTCACATTGGTCAAGAAGTGAATAGTAATTCGGGACATGAAAAGAAAGTTGCTCACCCAGATAACCCGGTTGTAATAAAAATCGGCGGTGCTCGTGCAGTGGATCCGGCTGATGCAGTTGAGGATATCGCAACGCTTGTTGCTGATGGGCGAGATATCATTGTTGTTCATGGCGGATCAACGGCTGTAGATAAGACACTTGAAGCACTTGGTGAGGAGCCGACGTATGTTGAGACCCCTCAAGGGATTGTTGGACGGTTTACAGATGAGAGGACAATGGAGGTGTTCTCAATGGTGCTTCCAGGAAAGATTAATACAGATCTTACCGTCTCCCTGCAGTCCGCAGGTGTCGATGCTCTTGGATTGTCAGGCGTTGACGGGGAGTTGCTTTGTGGTCCTCGGAAGTCAGCAGTCCGTATCGTTGAAGATGGACGGAAAAAGATCAAACGTGGAGACCACTCAGGAATGATCGAGACGGTGAATGAATCGCTATTAACAACGCTACTACAGAATGACTATACACCGGTGGTGACAGTGCCAATGCTTGCCGATGATGGGGTTGCGGTTAACGCTGATGCGGACCGCGCTGCTGCAGCAATTGCTGGAGCACTCGGTGGAGAACTAGTCGTGCTCACCGACGTTGCCGGCGTATATCGCGACCCTGATACGGAATCGACACTTATTGAATCAGTTCAAACACCAGCAGAGTTTGATATCCTAAATGACGCTGCGGAGGGCTTTATGACAAAGAAAATAATGGCTGCTGAGGAAGCACTCAACAGCGGTGCAACGACTGTAATAATTGCAAATGCGAATGCAGCAGAGCCAATTACTGCTGCGTTAGCCGGTCGTGGTACCCATATCGACACGAACGCAGTTGAATCGGAGATGAATGTAATCGATACCCAGGAGCAGACACAATGACTGGCGGATTTGTATTCTCTGAGAAACCAATCGAAATTGAATCTGGAGAGGGGGCATATTTATATGGAAGCGATGGCACGTCATATCTTGACTTTGGTGCTTCATACGCTGTTGCATCTATTGGTCACGCGCATCCAGCAGTGACTGAGGCTGTCCAACAGCAGGCGGCTGATTTGACATATGTACAGGCCTCATATCCGGTTGAGACACGAACGGAACTATATCAGAAATTAGCAACACTTGCCCCTGGCGACATTGAGAATGTCTGGTTGTGTAATTCAGGGACCGAAGCAAATGAAGCGGCGATGAAGTTCGCACGATCGGCTACGGGGCGATCAAAAATCGTTGCAACGAAGCGCGGATTCCACGGACGGACAATGGGAGCGCTAGCAATGACGTGGAAGAATAAATACAAAGCGCCTTTCGAACCGCTTGCTGGCGGTATTGACTTTGTCCCGTATGGCGATCAAGAGGCACTCACAGCAGCCGTTGATGAAGAGACTGCAGCAGTCTTTCTTGAACCCGTTCAGGGGGAAGGAGGAATCCATCCTGCTGACACAGAATATCTGAGATGTGCACGCGAGGCAACACAAGAGGCAGGGGCGGCGCTTGTGTTTGATGAGATTCAAACAGGTGTCGGTCGAACCGGGTCGCTTTGGGCCTCCGATGGTGCTGGTGTGACACCAGATATTCTCACGACTGCGAAAGGAATCGCCAATGGTCTCCCATTAGGGGCAACGCTCGTTCGTGATTGGATTGCAGAAGAGAGCGGGGATCATGGATCAACATTCTCGGGAACACCAATTGTCTGTGCAGCAGCAAATGCGACTCTTGAGACGATTGTTGAGGAAGATATCCCAGGCAATGCTGCTATGATTGGAGAGCATCTACAAGCAGCGATTACGGATGCAGTTGAGGATCATGACCTTCCAGTCCGGGAGATACGCGGCGAAGGATTGATGATTGGGGTTGAGGTGAAACGCGGGGCAAATCGCGTATTAAAAAATCTCGCCCTATCCGAGCAAGTGCTTGCACTTCCTGCTGGTCGAACAGTTGTGAGATTACTCCCACCATTGACCATCGATACAGCACACGCTGACACATTTATTGAGTCATTCGTTGAGGTACTTGGATGAATAACGACGATGCTTGCAGTCATACCAATGCGCATGTTCATGCCCGCATGAGTGAGGAGATACCCGATAGTAAAGTAGCAGATAGTATTGACACAGTTCGTGATGTCAACGCAGATCCCACTACTAGTAGCATAGTTACTGATGGGGGCACCTCATTCACGACTCATCACAATGTATTCGATGTCCAGCCAGGATTGACAGATGGGCTTGATGATGCACAGACCCTTCTTGCTGATCTTGTGTCGATCCCATCGACCTCTGGTGAGGAATCAGCAGCAGCTGAGCGATTATGTCGATTTTTTGAATCACACGGTCGCGATGCGTGGATTGACTCAGTTGGGAATGTTCGTGCACCTGCTGATGATAGTGTGTTATTAACGTCGCATATCGACACCGTTCCAGGGGATGTCCCTGTCAAAATTGAAAATGGAGTATTGTGGGGACGAGGGAGTGTTGATGCGACTGGACCATTAGCTGCAATGGCTGTTGCTGCTGTGGAAACTGGTGTCTCTTTTGCTGGAGTTGTTCGTGAGGAGACGACATCCGCGGGAGCATGGCATCTTATCGAGAACCGCACACCCCCAGAGATTGTAATTAATGGTGAACCATCTGGGTGGGATGGGATTACTCTCGGATACCGCGGGTTTCTTTCGGGAACATATGTTGCAACGAGCGAACTTGGTCACTCATCACGACCAGAAGACAATGCAATTCAATCAGCAGTAAATTGGTGGTCGAGCGTGGCTGAATTCTTCGAATCCGAGGGTACACACAATACCGATGGCGTTTTCGAGACAGTCACAACAAAGCCAGTTGCATTCGATGGTGGTCCAACTGAGGATGGGCTTGTCGTTGAATCGACTGTTGATGTCCAATTCCGTGTGCCACCACAGTACACAATTGAGGATATACGAGAGGTTGCCGAAGGCGAGTTGAGTGATGGAAGCGTTCACTGGAAAAAGCCGATTCCACCAGTCATGAAAAGTCCCCGAACAGATGTGGCACGAGCATTTCGTGTTGCAATCCGCTCGGCTGGTGGTGAACCACGGTTGCTCCGAAAGACTGGAACAAGTGATATGAATATTTTCTCCGGGGCATGGGATTGTCCGATGGCAACGTATGGTCCTGGCGACTCTGATCTTGACCATGCGCCAAATGAGCATCTTGATCTCGCAGAATACGACAGTGCAACTTCGGTGCTGGTTGATGTTTGTAATCGGCTCACGGATTCAGAGACAAAGACATCCACTGTGACAGACCCAGATATGGACTCTGAGACGGGGCGGGATCAAATAAAAAGCAGATCAAATCACCGTGATGCAGACCCAGAGCCAACCAAAGCATGATTCCGAGCCTGCTGTATATCATAGTGTTGTAGTGGTCGGTGAAACCTATGAGAATCAATGTATGACAGAAAATACAGATAGTAACGATTCAATGATTGGACAATCCAACGTATCCGACAGTCGACCTGCGCGTAAGGAATAAATTAAATATCAACGTATAAACATGCCCAAATCAAGCAACTTTCTCGATATTGATGATTTGACCACCGATGAACTGCAGACTATTCTTGACCGTGCAACTGCACTCAAGCATGGTGGTGATAATGCACAATTCCCCGGGCAGACACTTGGGATGCTTTTTGAGAAACCAAGCACTCGAACACGGATTTCGTTTGAAACCGGAATGACACAACTCGGTGGACATGCAATCTTTCTCGGACCGGATGACATCCAGTTAGGACATGGTGAACCGTTGTCAGATACTGCAAGGGTTCTTTCAGGTTATGTTGATGTCGTGATGGCTCGATTATTCAATCACGATGATCTGCTTGAAATTGCTGCTCATGCCGATATCCCTGTAATCAATGGGCTTACTGATGATGCACACCCTTGTCAAACGCTTGCAGATCTCTTGACAATCAAAGAGGAATTTGGCGGGTTTGATGATGTGACAGTGGTATGGATTGGAGACGGTAACAACGTTGGGCAGTCATTTGTAATCGGTGCAGCAATGGTTGGGCTTGATTTGACTGTTGTCACCCCATCAGGATACGGAATGGATCAATCAGTATTGGATCAAGCGACTGCACTTGGTCATCCACCGACTATTGCTGACACTCCAGGGGCTGCGGTAAGTGATGCGGATGTGGTCTATACCGATGTCTGGATTTCGATGGGGCAAGAGGATCAGCGCAATGAGAAATTAACAGCGTTTGAAGGGTATCAAGTCAATGAATCGTTACTAGCAAATAACAGTGCTCAAGTGATGCACTGTCTGCCGGCGCATCGTGGTGAAGAAATCACCGATGAGGTGCTAACAGGCACTCGAACGCTTGTCTGGGACCAAGCCGAAAACCGCTTACATGCTCAAAAAGGACTTCTTGTCGAGTTATTATCTGAAAATTGATGAGTTACGCCTTGTTACCCTGAATTATTAAATATAACCCCAGAAGGTCGATTATTCAGAGAAACCACTATCTTACCGGGATATTCCGTGCAAGAGTTTTAATCTAATCAAAGAGTAATATATTGTGTGTCGACAACTGGCAATCACAAACGGTTCTTTCCATATGAAGAACCATATCCAAACCAACATTCGGCAATGTCTGAGATTGCCGAAGCGCTTGATGAGCAACGGGACGTTCTCTTCGAAGGGGCACCTGGAACAGGAAAAACGCTCTCTGCACTGTGTCCGGCGATTGCGTACGCTCGACAGACCGATAAAACAGTTGTCATTACAACGAATGTCCATCAGCAGATGCGGCAGTTCGTCGCGGACGCACGCGCTATTGTTCACAGTGGTATAGACACAATCCGCGCTGTGGTGTTCAAAGGAAAATCGTCAATGTGTCATATCGACGTTGGATATCAAGAATGTCAAACGCTTCGAGATACGACGCGAAGTCTTGTAGATAAAGAGCGTGAGCGTACACAACTCCGCGAGCAGGCAACAGCACTGTTAGATGAGATTCGTGAGGGAAATGATGGCGCCGCATCAGCGCGAAGTGCGGTGACAGATGAGCTTGAGTCAGTCACATCCGAGATTGAGGATCTTTCTTCAGGGAACATCTGCGAATATTATCGCAATAATCTTACTGAAGCTGACGCAACTGAGGCGTTTTTTCAATGGCTATTTGATGATGTCCGAACGGCTGAAGAAATTTATGCATACGCTGAGCAACGACAATTATGCGGATATGAGCTCCTCAAAGAAGGAATCGAGGGTGTGGATCTAGTTATTTGTAACTATCACCATCTGCTCGACCCGGCGATTCGTGAGCAATTTTTCCGCTGGCTTGGTCGTGACCCAGACGATATTGTTACCATCTTTGATGAAGCACATAACATCGAGTCAGCCGCACGTGATCACGCTGGGCGGACATTGACAGAAAACACATTGGAGGAGGCACTTACTGAGATTAAAGACTGTGAGGACTCACGCGCTGAACCTGCAGCAAATGTATTTGAGGCATTTCTCACAGCACTTCAAACAACGTATGCTGACGCATTTGGATTCGGTGAGCGCGAACAGGTCACATCAGAGTGGTATGACCTCACGGTTGCTAATACTGACCGCCGAGACGATCTAACACTGGAGTTTCTTCAACAATATGAGGGTCGGGGGATTGATACCGAAATTGATCTTGCACGCCAACTTGCTGAGTCAATCGACTCACGGTATGAAACAGCGTACAAAAACGGGGAAACAGCAACACGAAAAGAATGTCAGGCACTACACGCGGCAACATTTCTCAATGCATGGATGACAGATAGTGATACAGTCGGCACCCATCCGCTAATCTCAGTTCGACGCGATGAGACAACAAATGAAGTATATGCCCGCGCAGAGCTGTACACATGCATTCCAAGAGCTGTTACTGCAGATCTATTTGATGAAGTTCACGCAAGTGTCTTGATGTCGGCCACATTACGCCCATTCGACGTCGCTGAGGATGTACTTGGGTTATCAAATCCGGTTCAAATGGCATATGAACTAGCATACCCAGCGGAGAACCGTCGAACACTCGCAGTTAAAACACCAGCATTGTTTAGCTCGGCACGGAATGATCCTGATACACAATCGATTATCGCTGACACGCTTGCGGATGCTGCACGCTTCACGCCTGGAAATGCATTATTCTTCTTTCCATCGTATGCAGAAGCCGAACGTTATGCAACGCAGCTTAGACAGCACGATGCTGTCTCAAAGCCGGTGATGCTTGATGAATCAGGTACTGAAACAGAACCGCTCCGGCAATCATTTGTTGGTCAGAACGGATGCGTGCTTTGCACCTCATTATGGGGGACACTTGCAGAGGGTGTGAGTTTTGATGATAATGATGCACGGACTGTTGCTGTCGTTGGAGTCCCGTATCCGCATCTTTCTGAACGAGCTGAGGCAGTCCAAAGCGCATATGATCGAGCGTATAGTGGGCGTAAAGATGCCGGATGGCGATATGGGATTGAAATCCCGACAATCCGAAAAACACGGCAAGCACTTGGTCGTGTTATTCGCTCACCATCAGATTATGGAGTGCGTCTGCTGATTGATAAGCGATATACACAGGAAGGTGCTGAGATGGGAAAGTATGGTGTCCGAGATCAATTCCCACCTGAAGAGCGTGCAGAGTTGATTGATGTTGAGCCATCAAAAGTACAGTTTTCGTTATTAAACTTTTATGATGATCTTGATGCGTATGATGAAACAGTACCATCTCCATCTCCTTAGCCGAACGGCTGATACCGCTTCAGCATAAAAGATTATGTAATGAGTACGCAACCGCCGGGCCCAAACGGGGTGCCGGTGTTTGGTAACAGTCGCCAGTATGCAAGCGATCCGTTCACTTTCCTTCGGAGCGTTGCAGACGCTTACGGTGATGTGGTACGATTCAGTCTTGGTCCACTTGACACGTATATGTTGACAAATCCTGTAGATATTGAGCGTGTGCTGGTCACAGATGATCAAAAGTATCAGAAACCAGACTTTCAGGACGATGCCATCGGAACGCTCCTTGGAGATGGACTGCTCCTAAGTGAAGGTGAAACATGGCAGAAACAACGTCAACTCGCACAGCCAGCGTTCGGTCCGAAGCGAATCACATCGCTTGCGGGGACAATGACTGATCATACGAGGGGAATGCTTGATGGGTGGGAGCCTGGAGATATTAAAGATGTTCACCTCGAAATGGCGCGCGTAACGGTACGGATTATCGTTGAAGCCATGTTTGGTACATCATTAACTGACACGCAAACAACAGCAGTCCAGGAAAATCTTGAACCATTAGGTAAACGATTTGAACCGGATCCGCTTCGATTTATTATTCCAGATTGGGTACCAACACAGGAAAATCAGGAATATCATAAATCTGTCAGCGTGCTTGAGGATATAATCGATGAGATTGTGTCCGAGCGTCGTGGAACCGAAACAAATTCTGATATTGACCCGGGTGCAGGTAGTGACGATGACCCGATGGATTTGTTATCTATTTTACTTCGGGCAAAACAACGGGGTGAGCAGACAGATAAACAGCTTCGCGATGAGATGATGACGATACTGTTAGCTGGACATGATACCACAGCGCTTACACTGACTTACACATGGTATCTTCTCTCGGAGCACCCAAAAGTAAGAGATCAAGTACATGAAGAGCTTGCGTCGGTTTGCGGTGGGGAGACACCGACAATGGCTGATACTCGGTCATTAGATTATACCGAGCGTGTCTTACAAGAATCGATGCGTATGTATCCGCCGGTGTATGTTATCTTTCGTGAGCCACAAGTTGACGTACGGCTTGGTGGGTATCGAATCCCAGCAGGGTCAGCAATTATGTTACCACAATGGGTTGTTCATCGGTCGCCACGATGGTATGATAATCCAACAACATTTGATCCAGATCGATGGCGTCCAGAGCGTCGAGCAGACCGACCACGATTTTCATACTTCCCATTTGGTGGAGGACCACGTCATTGTATCGGGAAACATCTCTCAATGCTGGAGGCAAAGCTTATTCTAGGAACAGTCGCTCAATCATATGAATTGGATTACGTACGGGACCGTCCATTTGATCTTCGAGGATCATTGACAATGCACCCTGATGAGCCGATGGGAATGCGAGTCACCGAGCGCTAAGACTGATTGTCGCCGCATTTTCGCGGTATCGACTATCCCATATGTGAAGACTACTAACTGTCCATGTGATTGGGTCAATTGATTGATATTCAATAAATTGTGTTGCATCTGCGATATCACCGCCCCGTGCGAGTGTTATGTGTGGAATATAATTGCTACCCTCAAGATCACGAATAGTATCAAACGATTTGCATAATTGAGTATGTAATGTCATGAGTGATTGACTCTCGACAACAAGATAGACAACGGGGGCGGTCCCTCCCGGTGGATTCTCAAAGAAGTCAATCCCAGTGACTGATAGTTCAATTTGATTAGGAGTAGCAGTTGATGTAAGAATCGGACGAAGTTGTTCACGGAGCACAGGGAGTGAGATATCTGTAGAGGTTTGTTTACTATATCCGCTGGTAGTGTCTGCTTCAAATCGTTTGAGCACAAGGGTTTGACGCTCGCGTCGACTATCGAAAGACATCAAATCAGCGTGAAGACTGGTTGCAAGCCGTGAAACATGGCTTGGAAGTGGCACATTAACACTGAACATTAATACTACATACGTGTGATTAGAGTAAAAAGCCTCATCGCTCAGGTAAACTTGCAAATCATAACTCGGTTCTGAGCGTGAGGTATCTTACATTTTGAGGGCTGGAAATGGCGGATAGGGGGACCTCTCACAGGAATCTAAGGGTTGACCGCACGTCAATTCACTCCAGTAGAGTCCGATTTGATTGATTCTTGAGATATATTAAAGGAGCGCTTTTTGAGGCTGCTTTGACCAAGGTTTGTGTCAATTTTCCAATGTATAACGTCGAGTCGGAAAATAATTTACACCGCTCATCCTACAACGCTCAGCTCAGTCCTTGCTGAATGTTACTAGTGAGCTAGGTATTAGCAGGAGGTTAATTTAACCTGAATAACCGTTATAGTTTTACTACGTGACTCTGCTAATCATATATATGTCTCATCAGCGTGTACCATCCGGGTCGAAAGGGTCATCAGAACGAACAAAATCAGGGCTAAATCAACGATTGTGGGCACGGATTCGGACTCACTTGAACACTTGGTCGGACCGGTATGTCTCAATGCGAGTCAGCGCTCGGGTAGGACGTCAGGATTGATCACAGAAGCACAAAGAGAAATCCCGGCGCCCTTCAGCGTCAGGAGGATGTCAATGCGCAGTTCAAAAAAGTAATTAGAGCTGCTTTTTATCTCAGCTCAATTATTCCGCTGACTCACGAACGGTAATAACGGGAACCGGCGAGTGTCTAACAACTCGCTCTGTGACACTTCCGACAAGGTAATGATCAAGCCCAGTCCGACCATGTGTTCCCATCACCACGGCATCAACTGATTCATCTGTAGCTATTTCAAGTATTGATTCATGCGGGATTCCTTCAGTGATTGTTTGTTCGGTGTCAATATCATCAGGCATTCGCTCAATGGCATTTTCAGTCGCTGACACTGCATGCTCATGTTCGGCGTTTTTCCATACATCAGGGGCAATGCCGCTACTTGGGCTATTGAATCGATTGCGTCCATCAGCAACGGAGATAACATGAACTGTGCTGTCAGCGAGCGCAGCGAGTGACCCAGCATGATCAGCTGCAATCAATGAGGCAGTGCTCCCGTCTGTTGGTAAAAGAATTGTTTCATACATCAGTCAGATCCCACCAGCGGCCATCATAAATAGTGCTACAGCGATGATCGCAAATAAACCTCCGACGAATGTTTTAATTGTGTTTGTACTGAGTGCATTTGAGACATATGGGGCAATCTGTCCCCCAAGGACAGTTGCTGGAACGGTGAATATAACCATATTCCATGGTGTTGAGGCAAGACTAATGCTATGCCCACCGACCAGCCCGCCACCAAAGACGTGTACAACCGAAGCAAGAACAGCGGTCAGGGCAACGACAATATGATTTGTCCCAATGGCAACGCGGACTGGGACCTTTGTCCCAAGCATTGAGATAATCCCAAGTTCACCAACGCCAAATCCAGCTAATCCCTGAAATATCCCACCAATGCTATAATTTCCAAATCGACGGAGGTATCCAGCGCGGGTATACTGATAATCATCACCTTGACGATCGACGCGTGTGACCTGACCATTTTCATCTGTGCTGACACCAGCCGGTCCAAGTTTATCTTCATCATTTGGAAGTGATGAGATACCACCATCGGATGCCGNACGATCGATATTTGTGTCNTCATCAACGCTTTCAGCTGATGTTTCATTTTCATGTTCATGATCAAGATCGGTCTGAAATAGCAGATACGAAGCAGCAAGTAATGCAATTGCAAGGAGACCATGGAACAACGGCTCTGGGATAATGAATGATAAGAGCGCGCCACCGACGACGAATGGAATGGCGCCAGCAACAAGTGCAATCGACAGTCGACGATCAACAAGACCATGCTGGATGAACGCAACAGCCGAGCTTGAGAGCCCAAATGCTTCACTAATCAATCCGACTTTGACGAGCGTTTCAGGCTCGAGCGGTTGGGCAAACAGTGGGAAAATAAAAATCAAAAATGGGACAAATACCGCAGAACCGCTAATCCCGACAGTATTGACCATTGTTGCGCCAAGAAGGAACGCCGGAAAGAGCCACCAGTATTGAACCCAATATTCAATGCCGACGTTAGTCGGGGTAGGGGCAATAAGTAATACAGTCGTGATAAATGCAATAGGTGCAATCAGGACGAAGATATGCTGGTATCGCAAGAACGACTTCTGAATATGACTATATGAGACGGAACTCATGTGTGAATTGAATATAGTGTAATTTTATTGAAAAAGGATTACTCGAGCGCAAAGCGTTGCATGTGGGTTACGCGAATAGGTGCGTTGCTATGATTGGTGGGTATCAGCAAACATAACTGAATTATCGATATGTGCAATAAAAAAGTCATCAACCCCGAAAATGACGATGGTAACAGAGGATGATGGGTCGACACGACGGATGAAGAATGAAAAGTGGTGCTTTGTGACATCTTACGTTATACTCCTATTCGTGTTTTGCTGTTGGGGAGTATTGATTCGGTCCAATGATAAGTAATATTGTGCCATAATATAATATCCCAATCGATAAAAATAAAAGTTCATATTTGCGGGAGAAATTCGTTATGTAGGCACGAACAGTATCTGAGCATCTCTATTATTATCATTATCGATCATTATCACTTGGATATTAGACATACTCGAGTGGAGAGAGGTCCATCAATTACTATCGGTAGATGAGGGTGATGCAAGTGGGTCTTGACCAGGATTAACTCCATTGGCTCCATCCTCAGCCTCATTATGATCTAATCCGAATTCACGTTGGATGTCACGGATCTGATCCCGAATATCAGCGGCTAATTCAAATTCAAGATCTGATACGGCTGACTCCATTCGTTCCTCTAGCGTTTCAATCTGTATGCGCGCTTCCTGTTTATCAACCGGGGTCTCGGTCGTTCTTGTCGTAGAGTCATCATCACTTCCTGGAAGATTCGTCTCACCGATTGCTTTTTGAATCGTTTGTGGGTCATACCCATGCTCTTCATTATATTTACGCTGGATCTGACGGCGTCGCCGAGTCTCATCTATTGCTGCTGACATTGAGTCTGTGATTTCATCTGCATAAAGAATGACTTCACCTTCGACGTTACGCGCTGCACGGCCCATTGTCTGAACAAGTGTAGTTTCAGATCGAAGGAACCCTTCTTGATCAGCATCAAGAATGGCGACAAGTGATACTTCGGGGATATCAAGTCCTTCACGAAGAAGATTAATCCCAACAAGGACATCAATTGTACCCAGTCGAAGGTCACGAATAAGTTCATGTCGTTCAAGCGTATCCGTCTCATCATGCATATATGCCACATCAACACCCGCCTCTTCAAGAAACTCAGTCAAGTCCTCAGACATTCGTTTTGTGAGCGTCGTAACAAGGACTCGTTCATCGCGCTCAACACGCTTGTTAATCCGATTGAGCAGATCATCAACCTGCCCAGTTGCATCCGCAACCTCAATTGCAGGATCAATCAGGTGTGTTGGTCGGACAATTTGCTCAACTACTTGTTCAGAGTGCTCGCGCTCGTATGTCCCAGGCGTTGCTGAGACATATAATCGGGTCCCAGTTTTTTTCTGAAACTCTTCGAAGGTGAGTGGGCGGTTATCATATGCTGTTGGAAGACGAAATCCGTTTTTTACAAGAGAATCTTTTCGAGATTTATCGCCTGCAAATTGTCCTCGGATTTGTGGGAGTGTCTGATGTGACTCATCAACAACAGTCAAAAAATCATCGGGGAAGTAATCTAATAATGTATGGGGCGGGTCGCCTGAATCTCGATCAGACATATGCACTGAGTAATTCTCAATCCCCGAGCAGTATCCCGTTTCTCGGAGCATCTCTATATCAAATGTTGTGCGCTCTTCAATTCGCTGTGCTGCCACAAGGTCACCCTGACGTTCAAAGTATTGGATTCGGTCGGTCATCAATGTTTCAATCTCATCGATAGCCGATTCGAGTTTTGCCTCCGGAATCGAGTAATGCTCTGCAGGATGGACAAGCACTGCTGGTTCCTCAGAGACAACATTGCCAGTAAGCGGGTCAAGTTTTGACAATCGGTCGATCTCATCACCCCAGAACTCAATCCGGACGGCATACCGACCGTACATTGGATATACCTCAACAGTATCACCACGAACACGAAATGTCCCCTGCTGGAAGTCGACATCATTGCGCTCATAATTTAGGTCAACAAGTTGTGCAAGAAGTTCATCTCGATTGATTTGACTACCTACCTCAAATCTGAGAGCCATATCGGTGTAGTTTGCCGGGTCACCGAGCCCATAGATAGCAGAAACCGAAGCAACAACAATGACATCATCACGCGTGAGGAGTGAACGAGTTGCTGAGTGACGAAGTCGGTCAATTTCTTCGTTTATTGATAGGTCTTTATCAATATACGTGTCCGTTTGTTCGACATATGCCTCTGGCTGATAATAATCATAGTATGAAACAAAATATTCGACTGCATTATCCGGAAACAACTCACGAAACTCTTCATACAGTTGTGCTGCTAACGTCTTATTATGTGCAATAACAAGCGTTGGTCGCTGTATTTCTTCGACAACCCACGAAACGGTATTTGTCTTTCCAGAGCCTGTAACACCCAATAACGTCTGCTCAGTCATCCCAGCGTCAAATCCTGACGCAAGCGAATTAATTGCATCCGGCTGATCTCCCGCTGGGTCAAAAGGCGCGTCAACGCGGAAATCACGATCAACCGCCGGTCGATCAGGCGAGAGCGGCCCCGATTTGGATGTATTGCTCATTATTAATTTTTTGTAGACCGATATACTTGAGCGAGTTGGTCGATAGGGTCGATAGTATGACAACGTGAACTGGGTACTCGAGTATATGCAGACTCCTGAGTATCATATCAACGTGTGATACTGTCTGGTGACGATAAGCACCGACGATATCAATATATCATAGTGATTCAACAAACTTCTGGGTGAACTGATTCACTCATTCGATGCGAGAGAACTATTCTGACTGATGCACGTCTAGTTAAGCACCCAATTCTTCTGTCAGCTAGTAAATATATTAATATATCATGATTCTCATATTGTAAAGCATTTTGCGCTGCAGTGATATATTACATCATATGGATCAAGAACGACTGCAGAATGCAAGTGAAAAGCTCCGTGCAGCAAGCGAGACTGCGGATGGAGGTATCCAACGAACATTATATGAGCAATCAAATAGTATCGCAGAACTGGCAGCACGTAGTCAGCAAATACATGAACATCAACTTACTGAGCAACTAGATGATCTTCAGACACTAATAGAGACTATTGAAGAGGCAGATGACACTCCAAAGGATGTGAACGAGTATCTCCATCAAGCCAAATCTGATCTTACAGCGGCTCATGGTGAGTCTGACTCGAGTGCTCACTGAATATATTGAATATAGAATAGTTTGTCCTAGAAAAATAGATGAAACAATTTGTAAGCGAGCATATCGACATCAGCAGACATTCTTTGGCTTGATTCCCATTTGTTCAAGTGAATCAACGTATTCGTCATATGCTGCCTCAATAACTGCATCGGCGCTGTTTTGCGCATCCTCCCACGCAGTATCACTCTCACAGGTTGAATTAAGCGCTGTGAGTATACGATCACGGTCAGACTCGATCATGCGTTTGAGATCACGGAACTCATTGGCAGTTTTTGTGTCGGCATTTCCGATAAAAAAGCCAACCATTTGGCTCACTTGCTCAATCGTAATAAGTGAGCGTGCTAGAAGTCCACCAAGTCGGGAGGCTGTTGTTTCCATTGATTCTAATACATCATACAAGCGAGGTCGGCTGACTGCTTCTTTTTGAGATATATCAGGGTTAAGATCCGTAGCGCGTTTACCTGCATCAGTTGCGATAAGAGCAAATACCGCATCCGGGTCTGTTTCATCGATTTCGTCTACATGACCGTCAGTATCTGAAATGTTATTATCACTCCATTCGTCAGTAACTGTTGAAATTGCATCGGCATTGATTGCTGCTGCAGCACGAACAATAGCACCGTCCATCTCCCCGTTGGTTATTGCGTACATTGCTTTCGAGGAGCCAAGTCGAGAAAATGCGGTTTCATGATCGTCTCGAAGTGTTGCTGCAAGGTCTGAGGCGTCCATCATATGCCCAGATATTCGAGATGCGACTGTTTGTACCCATCGTTGCCGTCAGAAAGGTGTCTCTCAGTCATAATGAGTGATGCAGATCATTGTTAATCAAAGAGTTCACTCGAGTACGAAAGTAACGCTATGACTATCATGATATTCTTAGGAAGCCATATTAGCAATTTCCGAAAGTCTCGAATTGGTAGATGATATAATGCAGTTGTGCCTGCAATTCGTGCGCTCCGTACTGGTGTGCGCCTCTTAACAGCGCGATCATCGGCGATACTACCGGTGTATTTGCTTGCAACTGGTCTCTATGGTGTTGCTCGCGCCCCAATTATTATTGCTGGGCTGCTCACGGTCTGGATTATTGACCAGAATGGACAACTTGGAACTCTTATTGATACAATCAATCAGGCACGCGAAGGAAGTGCAACTGGGAGTGATCCAGCAGTGGTCACACAAGCGATGAACGAGACACTCGGTTCAATCATTACGCCAGCAATCATTCTGGTCATAGCGGTCAGTGTGATACTCGCTATTGTAATAATAGTGGTATCCTCAGCTCTCAATGGAGCAATGACTGTCGGAGCGATTATCGGGGTGCTGAATGATGTCAATGGCATTGAATCCGGTCTCAAAAGTGCAAAGCAACACTGGCGTGCAATGTTGATCGTTCGATTAGTATTCGCTGTGAGTGTTATCAGTGCGCTCGGATTGCTTGCGGTGATAAGAATCGGATTTGGATTTGGGATTGCAGGAGACGGGGCAACAGCGGGAGTAATTAGCACGCTTATTAGTGTATTATTTGGGTTGGTCGGGATTGTTGGGGTTGTGGTTATATGGGTGTTATTTGCGTTCGCCGAGCAGGCTGTTGTCATCGATAATCAAAGTGGAACCGAGGCTGTAGCTCAAAGTGCACGGCTTCCAATGCATCGTCCACGTCTCCTCATCGAGTATCTCATGATTACTGTTGGAGCGATCATGTTCAGTATAATAGCTGGCAGAATTGCTATGTTCGGTGGCGTCAGTCGTCTGATAACTCCTATCGCATTGATTATTATTCCAGCGGTTATTGATGGATTCAAAACGTCAGCATACGCAAATCAGACACTTACTGATAAATCGACTTCATCACTACAACAAGGAGGTATCTGGAGGCGAGGCGCAATCAATCAGAGTATTCGAGCTGTCGTGAGATTTATGCGAGAACATCCAATCGCAAATTTAGGGTCAGTCGGCTGTCTTATTATTGGCGGAATTATTGGATGGCAGAAAACGATGAATATCTCGACACCGGTCTCGGTTGATAATATCGGTGCTGGCTTCGGGATGTTTCCGTTTGGGGTGTTCATCAATCTCGCAGTGAATAATTGGCTTGTCGCTGCCGGATTAACTTATGGCGGTATTGTAGTTGGTGTACCTGCCATTGTCGGGCTTGTATTTAACGGAATTATTATCGGCGCTGTTGGAGGGGCAGTCCCGCAAGAGGTATTTATCGCATCCGTCGCCCCGCATGGTATCATTGAGATTCCAGCAATCATTGTCGGCGGAGGCACTGGGCTTTGGCTTGGAAGCGTATTGATACGCGCAGTCCGTGGTGATGTCACCACTGAATCGGGGGCAAATGCAATCTATCAAGCATATCAAATTTTACTTGGATTGATACCGTTTTTTATTCTTGCAGCATTCATTGAGGCGTTCCTGACAGCATCAATTGCTGGGTTATTACTCGAAATGGTGGCTATGATATTGTAAACACTGAATGATGCAGTTACCAGTGTATCATATTAATTATCAAAAAAGAAAGCTTACTTCACTCAACTGCACTATTTGAGCAATTGCGTTAGTCTGCCCCACCAGTCTCAATCGGTGCGCCAACAAGATTGCCCCATTCAGTCCAGGAGCCGTCATAGTTCACAACTTCATCATAGCCAAGAAGTTCATGCAGCGCGAACCAAGCAATTGAGGAGCGTTCGCCAATTCGGCAATACGCAACAGTTGTTTCTGAACCATCAATATCATAGTCTGCATAGATTGATTCGAGTTCCTCCGCAGATTTGAATGTTCCATCATCATTGACCGTATCAGCCCAAGAGATATTCGATGCTCCTGGGATGTGACCTCCACGCTGTGCGGTTTCATTGAGTCCAGGTGGTGCGAGAATCTCACCAGAGAACTCTTCTGGTGATCGAACATCCACGAGTGGAAGATCTTGGTCAATGGCATGGTCAACATCATCTCGATATGCGCGGATTGACTCAAAGGGACCACGGGCTTCATACTCAACAGTAGAGTACTCCGGAACCTCATCGGTTACTGGATAGTCATTATCAAGCCAATAGTCACGAGCACCGTTCAGTAACCGGACGTCATCGTGACCATAGTATTTGAATTGCCAGTAGGTGTATGAGGCAAACCAATTAGAATTATCGCCATAAATGATGACCGTTGAGTCATCTGAGATCCCGTGATTTCCGAGAAGTGTTTCAAAATCTTCCTTATCAAGAATATCACGAGTGGTTGGGTCCTGAAGTTGTGTTTCCCAATTAAATCCAATCGCACCGGGCGCATGCGCCTCATCATACGCCTCCGTATCAACGTCGACCTCAACGAGACGATAGTCAGGATCATCACTTTGGATTTCATCGAGTCTGTCTGTAACCCACTCAGGTGATACTAACACATCTTTTGCATAATCATCAGTTGTCATTACGTCTATGTATATGTACTGTGTCGGTTTAACTCCCACAGCGACGGCGTGTCCTGCCAATCCTCCGGTTAACCGGTGTTTTTTGCCGTTTTATAGGCGCGATGAATATCAACACAGGTAGATGGAGAGAACAACAAAAGCAGTGGCAATAACTACCAGCAATATATTCTTATTTCTCTGACAAAATTAATAATAAAATTACCCACGAAATTTAAATTGAGCACGTTCAATAGTATGAGACGGTGTATTTGGGTATGGAAACAGGAGCCGTCGTCGACATGTCGTGGCTCGCTACACGGGTCGACGCAATAACAGGAGCAGCACCAATATCAAAGCCAGATACACGTTCAGGGACCGATTCACAGCGTGGTGATATAAGCGAATCGCAAGACACCACAAATAGCAATATTGACTTGGACAACAGCGTCGATATTAATCTAGACCAACTCTCGATTGTTGACGTTCGAGATACATGGGAGTTCGAAGGGATTGGACATATTCCAGAGGCAGTAAATATTCCGTTTGATTCATTTCGCAGCGAAGCAGGCGATACTGGAATGTTACCTGAGCGTGATGATTGGGAAAGGCTTCTGACAACGGCTGGAATCGCGAAGACTGACGATATCGTCGCATATGATGATACACATGGTGTCTTTGCTGCCCGATTCCTTCTCACAGCGGAGGTATACGGGCATCCACCTGAGAAACTTCATCTGCTTAACGGGGATTACAGTGCATGGAATCAAGCATATAACACGATATCCGGGACAGGCGCCGATACGACCCACTCATCAGCATATCAAGCAACTGCCCAATCAGATGTATCATCTTCGCCACTTGTTGGATATGAAACGGTGCGGACTGCAATTGATGATCCAGCGGCTGTGTTGGTTGATACCCGCGATCCCTCAGAGTACGCAGCCGGTCACCTCCCTGGTGCGATTAATCTCGATTGGCGGGCAGTTGTTGATGATGAAACGCGAGGATTGAAACCTCCGAAAGAGCGGAAAGCAATATTTGATTCTGCTGGGATAACCTCAAAGACCCATGTTGTTCTATATTGTAATACGGCTCGTCGGATCAGTCACACATATATTGTTTTGCGCTCACTCGGATACATAGATATTGACTTCTATGAGGGAAGTCTCACCGAATGGCGGGCTCGTGATGGAGCACTCGAAACCGAGGGGACAACGTGAAGTACCCTACCCTACCTTACCCTACTCGCTCACAGCTGATGCCGGTCGCTCCTTGAGAGTAAGGCTTCCTGTCTCAACGACGCGCTGTACATCCACAACATCGGAACTACTCGAGAGGGTATGAACACAAGGAGCGGGAGTGCAGTCTCCACAGGTGTTGTGTCTTCGGACTGTCCCAGTCCTCGTTTCTTGAAACCACGCGACAAAATGTTAATCGCAGCGTTCGCATCTCTGTCCGGTTTGAAGCCACAGGCAGGACAAGAGTGTTCATGTACCCACAGCGACTTGTTTGTTTTGATGCCACATGACGCACATTCCTTTGTCGTGTCTTCCGGGTCAACCTCCACGAAGTGCGTGCCTTCACGCTTGCACTTGTGTTCGAACAGTGTGGTGAACGTGTCCCACGCTGCCGAAGCTGTGTTCTGACTATTCCCGGCAGACTCCAGCATCGATTTCACATCCAAATCCTCGACAGCCACCAAGTCGTACTCGGTAGCGTAGTAATTGGAGAGTTTGTGCAGGAAGTCGTGGCGCTTCCGCTTGACTCGCTGGTGACACTCAGCCACCCTCAACCGTTGTTTCTCCCAGTTGTTCGACCCCTGTTCCTGTTGTTTCCGTGAGAGCGACCTCTGTTCGCGCTTGAGTCGCTCTTGTTCGCCTCTCAGGTCAACTGAGCCAACTGCACGCCCGCCCATGTCGTGAGCGTACTTGAGGATGCCAAGGTCAATGCCGATACAGCGGTCGGGGTTGTCTGGTTTCTTCGGTTCTTTTTTGCCTTCGACAGCGAAGGAGGCGTACCACTCACCAGTCCGTTCTTTCTTGATATAGACCTCTTTGACAGTGACATCCTCGGGAACATCACGGTGAACAGTAATAGGAATATCAGCAATTTTCGAGAGTGAGAGGACGGTCTGACCGTTCTTCTTGTCGAACTCGAAGCCAGACTGTACATACGTGAAAATCTGAAACTCGCTTGGTAATTTCCAATTGAGACTCCCGACGTTGTACCCGTTCTGTTTGAGTCCTGAGAAAGCTTTGATACTCTTTTCAATGCGCATCACAGTGGTTACGACACCGTGAAGTACCTCGGGGTCAAGCCCCGAGGCTTCACCGTTTGGGGTCTGCACAGCACCCGCAGGCGAATTTAATTCCCTCCGACCTTCCCCGTGAG
>P_A23_Liq_3_FmtDRAFT_1000005_pt1 | contig 58404 bp, 55 predicted proteins | sample PonA233FremontCA_FD_10237 | JGI IMG/M metagenome (IMG submission 10237)
AAAACTTATTGAGGAATTCAATTCAAAATCTTGTCATAGAGTAGCTGCTGATACTGTTGCGTAGGACCGATGGTTCAAAATGTTTCATGGAGTACTAAAAGCCGTGGTATTGCGCCTGCTCAGCATATAATAGATACCCATCCTACCCTATGTAGGATGCAGACTTGCATACCGAATGGCGCATACGATAGTTGATTGCTGATCGAGGACAGGAATACCCTCGATTGATGATAATATAATTTCGCGTGATTATTGTCATCCCAGTCATAACTCTATTGATTGTATTCTGTAAAAAACTAAGAAAAATTGTCGAGACGTGATTCCCAAGCTCAATCCATACGATCTTATATTACGTCCTGCAATGAAAATCTCAAAATACCGATAACAGCGTGACATGCATGGGTTATCTGCGGTTGATTGCCGGTTGGAGAGCCACGTGAACTACCCTGCCCTACCGCGCTCGGGGCTCCCCGCCCCTCGCTTGGTGAGGACAGGGCTTCCTGTTTCTGGAGTCATCCGTTAATATATCTATTCTGTCATTAACGCAGATCTCCGGTATCGGCATCGGGTTTTTTACCCTCCTTTTAATTATCATCCCACTACTCATCGGCGCCGAGGTCAACTTATATGATCGACTGACGCCTAAACAGGATCATATTATTATTTGTGAGTACCGACGAGACTCTACCGTCCTTTTCGACGAACTCGAAGAGCTCGGGATTGAATATATCCTGATTGCATCTGGTGAAGAAAATGCTAAAGATCTCTCTGATGCTGGATACTCGGTCATTCACGGCTCTCCGCAGGATATGAGAGCATTCGAGCGGGCTAGTATCGACGCCGCGCGAGCGGTCATAACGGATGCTGAAGATGTGAACGTCAACACCATCCTGACCGTTCAGTCGATCACCACAGATATTGGCATCATCACCCTTACCGACGATAGCGACATGCGGAGCGTTCTGCTTGATGCAGGCGCAGATACTGTGTTGTCCCCACACGGGGTGCTTGGGCGTCGACTTGCCGAGAAGGCGGTCTCCTCGTTCAGTTCGGAGCTGACAGATACGATCGAATTGGGGAGCGAAATGGAAATTACGGAGATCCCGATTCAGCCGGGGAATCAATTGGTTGGCGCGCGAGTCCGTAACTCAGGGATTAGAGAGCAGACGGGTGCCAATATCATCGGCGAGTTGCAACTCCCGCCCAATCCGGACGCGGTTATTCGATCGAACACAGTGTTACTCCTCTCAGGCGCCCACGATGAATTAGAGGCGTTCGATGACTTCACGCAGTCATACCCATACCGCACGCTTCGGCGACACGAGCGTGTCATCATCGCCGGTCAGGGCGAGGTTGGGCAAGCCGCTCGGGAGATCGTCGTCAAAGAAGGTCTTGATGTCACGACAATCGATGTTGAGGATCATGACAGTGTCGACATCGTCGGTGATGCAAGTTCTAATAAAAACTTACAGGCAGCCGAAATCGAGACTGCGGGTGCAATCATCGTCGGCCTTCCGGATGACTCCGCATCGCTTCTGACAACGGTGCTGGCACGCTCGTTGAACTCAGATATAGAGATACTCACACGCGTAAGTGATATCGATGCGACACAAAAGGCACTGAGCGCCGGCGCGGATTACGTTCTCCCAGTTCCTCGAGTGAGCGCCCGAATGGTGGTCAGCGAACTCCGCGGTGAAGATATCCTCGCCCCCGCGAGCCAGATTCGACTCCTCCGCGTGCCAGCAGATCCTCTGGTCGGATCGACACTCGCGGAATCGAGCATCTATGAAGAGACAGGCTGTCGCATCATTGCCGTCGAAGACGATTCCGGATTGACCAGCACGGTTGACCCCCAGAGACGGTTCACGGGCGACGAGCGAATCGTGCTTGTAGGATCTTGCGAGGCAATCCAGGAGTTCAGAAAACAGTTCAATGTCTCAATGATCGAGCCAGAGGCTTGAGTATTCGTCAGAAACGAAGTGTAATAGATGCGACTACTTCCAGCTAACTGGTGTACTGCACAAGCAGCAAACCGAGTACACTCATCGTCACCACATATCCGAGCGTGAACGCGTAGATTGTCTGTGTCTGCTTTGCGAATAACGACGCCGGTATGGATCTCGGTTGATGAGGGCAAAGAGCGTCCACAGGCGTTTATTACGAACCTGGATATCGACGACGAGATCGGGCGAGATCGGGACCAATCGACCTGGTGAAATTGAGATGACCTACAGGAAAATCAAGGAGCTCGCTGTCTGGACCACTTCAAGATCGTTCAGCGTTCGCCTGTTTCACTCCAGGTTCGCATTCTTGCTGTACGACACGTAAGTGCTGGTGAATTTCCTCGTACAAGTCTTAGTTGAGACCGTCGAGCACTGGGTGGAATCATAGATTATAGCAGGTCGATCCAGAGTGTTACTCAGTCAGCACTTCAGGACACTCATATAATCCCGGCAGACGAACAGCGCGCGGTCAAAGGCTTCATTCTGGATCGATGACATTTTTCCTGCGTTGGCAGTGGCTCCGATTCACTCAATGGATCAGATAGCTTCCGTTTGTCTCTGAGACTCGTTCAGGTCTGGAGGTACACACTAAGCCGGGAGACTCGTGCACAGAATCGAAATCACTCGCAACTGCACAGTTATTAATTTGATATAGCGATATACAATATATAAATTTTGAACAGTCGAACTCACGATATTTTTAGGCGTTGCTGTCATCAAATAATTATGGTGCGGAATGTCGCTGGCGTGATGACCGAATTAGAGCCTGAAGATTTCTACTTGCTCTCAGGTGTCGAGCAGGGAATGCGGTTCTCTGAGTGGGTTAATCGCGGGAAGTTGCCACAGTTGTCAGGACTCTCACCCGAGGAGGTTGGTTACCGTCTTGATCGATGTGCAACCCGGGAATTAATCGAGCGGAAAACAATTCAATATGAGGGATATACACTCAAAGCTGAGGGATATGATGCTCTTGCTCTCCGCACATTCAGTAAGCGTGAGACAGTTGATGGAGTTGGTGCACCACTTGGAGTTGGAAAAGAGAGCGATGTGCTGGAAGTAAAATCCTACAAACCACTTGCTTTAAAATTCCACAGAGAGGGATACACAAATTTTCGTGAGGTGATGCGCGAGCGCGATTATACAGCTGATAATGAGCACGTTTCATGGCTTTACACTGCTCGAAAGGCAGCTGAACGTGAGTATGAGGTTCTCGAAGCGCTATATCCTGACGTCTCAGTCCCACAACCGATTGATCAGAATCGCCATGCTATTGTGATGGATAAGTTTGAATCTGTTGAGCTTAACCGCGCACAATTACCACAACAGCAGGCTGTTGGCGTTCTTGAGTTAATCCTCAGAGAAATGCAGTGTGCATATGAGAATGGGTACGTACATGCTGATATGAGTGAATACAATGTCGCGGTGAGTGAAGACGGAGTGACTGTCTTTGACTGGCCACAGGCGGTTTCAACAGATCATGAAAACGCTCATGAACGTCTTTGTCGTGATATCTCAAATCTATTAACATATTTCGAACGAAAATATCCAAATTCAACCGATAGGATTGATGCTGAATCAGATGCTGTCCGTATCGCTAACTCAATCGCTGCAGGGCAGTTTGAGTCGGTTGATGCAATCCCATAATTATCCAACATTATGCTTATCGGTTGGTATTACACAGCCACTACGGAGCATTAAGCAGAGAGCCCCGTGCGTCAGCGCGGAGTGACTTCGACAAGCAAGACGNCATTTAGGGGTTTTATATTACCAGACACGCTGTGGTACGCGCAGTAAATAAAAACCGGAGTTGGACTTGGGGGTCTCAATGCAAAAAACTAATTCTGCATCGAGTGTTCTCCCTACTCACCGTGGTTGGACCGGATCGATGGCACGGCCTGTGAGGTGCAAGCGGATACTCCATCGCGAACACACCACGATCCATCTAGAATCCGGACGCACTGCTCACAGACTACAGCTGAGATTCCAGTGTTCTCGGTCAGGGTATCACCGAGGACACAGAACCGGCGTACTGTCCCGTGAAGAATTCTTGGAAAGGATATCAATAGTACAGATTAAATTCAGTAATTAAGACTGATCGGATTAATGCATATGGTCTGAAGACCAGTTTGTGGCTATGAATGGTTCTCCTGTCATATGTTCGTTATTAGACTTCTACAGATTAACAGGCAGAGTGCCTCGGGGCTTGACCCCGAGGTACTTCACCAACAGACGGCCGGAGGGCTGCTTATATCACGGAAAACCATGATATTGCACTCAAATCAAAGCCATGACTGGACGTGGTGATTCCGGTCCAACTGTGGCAGATCTGCTATCCACCCTAAGTAAGCTGATCAGCCGTTGGAAGCTGATTCTACTACCGTCTCAACTTCGAATGAGATTCTATTCATAAACTGTATATTGCGATATCAAAATCTATTCGATCATCAGTGACGCCGAGCACATCACAAAGCACTATTTTTTTGCTGAATCCACGTCATTCCTGCGTCTTATTTAAAATCGAAGCCAAGACGCTTTGCCCAAGAAGTGACCGTATGGAGTGTATGCGTCACTCGCGCGCAAAGAGGTGAACCGCAGTTGATGAAAATGTAATCTCGACTGTCTCATCTGGAATAAGTGATAATTGATGTGTCATCGGTGGATGGACAGTCGCTGTTAGCGCAATATCTGCCGTCTGGACAGCAATAGTTACTCGAGTCATCGATCCTTCAGTTAATTGCTGGACAACTGTCCCTGTAAACGAATGAGACGGATCTGTGAGATCATTCATCGATTGTGAACCGACTTGTATACGAGCAGGGTGAATAGAGGCAGTAACGCAATCATCGCCTGTCCAGGTGACTGTGGTCTGAACTGTCTGTTCGCCAATGCGGATAATGGCACCGTGCTCATTATGATCAGTTACAGTGGCAGTAAAGAGATTTTCATTCCCGGTAAAGCGAGCGACAAACGCACTGTTCGGAGCATTTCGAATCATTTGTGGGGTCCCAATCTGTTTAATCATCCCCGCTTGGACGATTGCAAGGCGGTCACCGAGTGCAGTGGCTGTTTGTTGATCATGGGTGACATATATAACCGGAATATCGAGCGTCTGGAATAATGCCCGGAGGTCACCTCGAAGTCGGCGACGAATCGGCGTATCAAGACTTGAAAGTGGTTCATCAAGCAGCAATGCACTTGGATCAGCAGCGAGTGTTCGAGCAAGCGCGACACGCTGGCGCTCACCACCCGATAACGCTGCTGGCTTCCGGTCAAGAATTTGTGCAATATCTAACAGCGTGGTGTATTTGTCAATATGCTCAGGAGTAGTTGCTGCATAAGCAATATTTTCATATGCTGTCATATGTGGAAACAATGCCCCATCTTGGAACACAACGCCAATATCTCGATGCTCAATCGGACAATCAATCAGTGACCGTTCATTAAGATATATCGAGCCAGTGTCTGGTTGGACAATTCCGGCCACTGATGAGAGGATGGTTGTCTTTCCACTCCCAGATGGACCAAGCACTGCAAGAACTTCATTATCGACCACGAGTGAGAGCGGTCCAAGTGTAAAATCCTCATATGTCGTTGTGATATCGGTGAGTGTAAGAGTCATGTCCAGGGATTGTGCGCAATGGTATGCAAAACAATGAGTGAAATTAGCGCAACAGCAAGAAGAATAATCGCAACCGGATATGCCCGCTCAACTCCAGCGGAGACAAATGAGACCCATATCTGAACGGGCATAGTCCGCGGATAATATGCAAGCATCATTGTCGCACCGAACTCGCCCATTGCCCGAGCAAACGCGAGTGTGACGCCAGCCAGAATACCTGGACCCGCCAGTGGAAGGGTTATTTTATGAGTTGTCTGGAGACGACTCTTACCAAGTGCGCGGGATGCATGTTCAAGCGTCTCATCAACCCGTTCAATAGCTGCCTTCGCCGTAACAACCACAAATGGTGAAGCGACAAACGTCTGTGCAAGTACAACACCAGCAAGTGATCGGGTCAGGCTAATCCCACTAACACTTGCGACGTCTCCAAGTAGTGTTGTTGGACCGATAACAGTCAATAATACAACGCCACTAACCGTCGGCGGAAGAACAAGTGGTAGAACAACGAACCCAAGAGTCACTTGCTGCCATATCGTCTTTCTGCGCGCGAGCCAATACGCTAAGGGGAGACCAAGTACAGTCGCAAGGAATGTACTGAGTGATGCACCGAATACGGATGTCACTATTGCCCGCTGAACTGCTGGGTTCGCCAGTTCAGCAAAAATTGTGGTCGGTTGAACCGAAAGAAGTAATGAAACAAGTGGAATCGAATAATAAAGTAATAAGACACCGCCAAGACTGAGCGCGATACTCAACCAATCACGTTGTAATGAACTCAGTTTGGAAGTAGTATTTGTCTGAGATGGAGGCATAGTTGTGAAATAATATATCAGATAGATGTAGTTNCTGAGAGTTTTCTTCTTTTCATGTTGGTAGACAATAATAAGAAAACGTGATTGCTACTTGAATCCATATATAAATCTTGAAGTCGGACAGATATGCTCTTAGAGCGATTGATTATTCATTCTATCGGAGGATTCTGAGAGAGTCAATTTCAACATTTGTCAGTGAGCCTAAAGATGATTTCGCAGGAGACTCACCGTTTGTGGATGTCGCATTAGACGGAATTGCCTGTTCAACCGTTACGGGAACATCGCCGACATACTGTGGGAATTGAGCACGCTGAATAAATCCAGCATCGGTGAGATACTGTCCAGTCGTGTGGATATTAAAAACCGCTACTGCGGCTTTGCTCATATGTCTAATTGTTGATCCATAGTTGATGATATTACCATTAATTGTTTGCCCACTCGGGAGTGTATACGAGACGGTTGAATACCATGAGTCAACGTATTGAGGATTACTAAGATTGATTTGATCTGGGAGATCAACATACGCGTAATCACGCTCTATTGCCATGTTTCGATACGTGACTGCGGCATCAATTGATCCTGTCTCAAATCGACTGATCAGTCCGGTTTCTGGATAGATATTGTTTCGATTTTTAAATGCCGGAATGAGTCGTGATGCATCATCATAATACCGCGAGGCGAGTTCCAACATAAACAATGTTCGATACCCGAGAGGATCCTGATCCGGATCAGTGCGACCAAATCTAATCGTCTCATTTAGCAATGGTTCATACCATGCATCTGCCGCTGCAAGGCGGCGACCGCCTGCTGTGTCGGGATTGTACGCAAGAACGATTGCGTTGCTCGTAAATATTGAATGCCATCTCGGAGAAAGGGGCTGATCAAATAATGCGGTATCAGCTACGGTGACAATATCTGGATCTCGTTGTCCATCAGCAATGAGCCGAGCAACAGTCGCAGATCCATGTGACTCAACCTGGATTGGAACTTCGAGTGATGACCTCAGTCCATTCTCAATCGCATATTGGAGACTGCCAGCGGCAAGAATCGCAATCGTTGGTGAGGTTATCGAACTAGCCGTATCTGATGTGATCGTTTCCGACTTTACCGCAGAAGGGGTATTCTGCGTCCCACCTGTTATTATACTGTCATCAGACGCAGTGCACCCGGCAACAGTGGTCGTCAATCCACCAGTGATCATCCCAAGAAACCCTCGTCGAGATGTTGGTGCGTCTTGAGACATCGTATGATGGGGAGAAATCTGTCAATAAAAACCTTTACGTTTTATTTTAATTGTTAGTAGATGCAGTTTCAACTATGATAAAATATCAAATAAAAGTAACATATTAAGATATCAGTACTTACGAATATACGCAGAATCTACTTATCAATTTACATATGTTGATTATTTTATATGTATATATCATTCATGTTGAATCAGGGCAATCCATATGTCTACCGACGGCTAGTATCACATTTATATATACTGAGGAACGTGATATCGAAGTGATTAAACGCAAACGTTCGGTACTTAGTGTAACTCGCTGGTCAGACGGGACGCCAGTGGGCACCCGATTGTTCGGGACGACATGTGGGAATACGTCATTGACGTTCCCGAATCACAAGCGCCCGTGGTGAAAACAGATGGCACGAAGTTTCTACTCACATATTAAAGAGGCATGGAAACAACCCGGCGATGGCAAGCTCGCCGAGTTGCAATGGCAGCGAAAACAAGAATGGCGGGACCAAGGTGCAATTGTCCGTATTGACCGTCCAACACGACTTGACAAGGCACGTGAACTTGGATATAAAGCCAAACAAGGTGTTATAATCGCACGTGTTGCTGTTCGAAAGGGTGGTGCACGGAAGAAACGGTTCACCAGCGGTCGCCGAAGTAAACGACAAGGTGTTAATCGACTTGGTCGACGAACGAGTATTCAACGCATTGCCGAAGAGCGTGCTGCACGCAAATACCCGAATCTCCGGACACTCGCGTCATATTGGGTTGGTGAAGATGGATCTCAAAAATGGCACGAAATTATTCTCATCGACCCTGAGCATGCTGCGATTGAGAATGATGATGATCTCAACTGGATTTGTGATGATACTCATAAGGGTCGTGCTTTCCGAGGACTGACAAACGCCGGTCGGTCAAACCGAGGTCTTCAAAATCGTGGGAAAGGTGCTGAGCATACTCGTCCAAGTGCCGGATCTGGTAGTCGACGCGGGAAGTAGCCTTACTACGGCGGGACAATCTCATATGGACGCTCTGGTTTTTTGTTGATTGACGCATACGACTATGTATGTCACCGCCGCCAGCACCTCGACCAAATGATGGGTCTGAATCAACATCAAATTCAGATGAATCCACGAGGGTACCAGGTGGTCTATCACTTGATTCGACACAGCTCGACCGATACTCGCGACATATAATTATGGATGAGCTCGGACCGGAGGGACAGGCGCAACTATTGAATGCAGATGTTCTTATTGTCGGAGCCGGCGGGTTAGGGTCACCAGTTATTCAGTATCTCGCAGCTGCTGGCGTTGGTACCATCGGGATCGTTGATGATGATATTGTTGAGCGAAGTAATCTTCAGCGTCAGGTCATTCACCGTGATGAGGACGTGGGGGATTCAAAGGTGGATAGTGCAGCTAGATTCATCACCGATCTCAACCCAGACATTACGGTCGTGACGCATCGGACTCGAATTGATAAACAATCTATCAGCGAAGTTATCCCCGGATATGATATGGTTGTTGATGCCTCAGATAATTTTCCTACACGATATTTATTAAATGACTTCTGTCAACTTCAAAAAATACCAATTGCGCACGGAGCAATCTATAAATTTGAGGGACAATTAACAACTCTCATTCCTGATGGACCATGTTATCGGTGTCTATTCCCAGAAGCGCCTGAACCGGGCACGATTCCTGACTGTGCGGCAACTGGCGTCTTAGGAGCTCTTCCTGGGACAGTTGGGTGTCTACAAGCAACAGAGGCAATGAAAGTCATTTTGAATGCCGGTAATCCGCTTACTGGCAAATTAATTTTTTATGATGCACTGGAGGCAACTTTTGAGCAAATATCATATCAGCCGGATCCTACGTGCCCAGTCTGTGGTGATACACCAATTCAATCTATTGAATCAGTCGAATATACTGGAAGCTGTGAAGTGAGTGAATGAGTGAGTTGGTATGAATATCTTTGATTCACCCCACTGGATCCTTGGTTGAGACTAGGGCTAGATCAGGACTAGGACTTTGGACTCTTATGCAGATGATGACTCACTGCGTATCTGGATTACTACAATCACGCGAAACGGTAACTCAAAACCTCAAAACAATATGCGACTAAATGATCGGCAGTATCAATCCAATAGCTAAAAGAACATTTGTTGACAGAATAAATATGACATTGTTGCGAAGCACAGCCATCGGTGGTCGCTGCTTAGGCGTCTGAATTGACCATATTACCGGGCGAAATGCGGCAACAATCCCAAGAAGCGCAAGCAAGGCTGTACGAGGGAACACATTTGAGATGACTCCAATAATAATAATGATTGGAACAGATACTGTCGCGACCGCATAGAGGCGACCACCCCATACACGTCCGAGCCGGTGAATAAGATTTGCCCGACCACCGTATCGATCGGGGCTAATGTCAGGAAACTCATTGAGCAAAAGCAGATTAAATGTTAAAATGAACGCCGGTACCGCAGCAAGCAGTTCAATAGATGAAATCTCTCCTGATTGGACAAGTGCCGCTCCAATAACAGGAAGCCCACCAAGTCCAAGTCCAGCAGCAACCTCGCCGAGCCCAAATTTTGTCAGATATTCCGTATATGCAAGCACGCTTGCACCACCGACTATATAAATTGGAATTAATATCGGTCCGATAATCACAAGAAACCATACTCCGATAATTGCACCGACAGCCGCCGTAAGATATCCAAATCGATAGACGGTTGTGGGGTCGACATTCCCTGCTGGGAGTGTTTTACTTCCCCCGGAGAACGGTGTGGCGTCTGTACGTTTATCAATTCCCGACTCATAATCAGCTGCCTCATTGAGCGCATTCACTGAAACATGTAATGAAATGAGCCCGATGAGTGCAATCCCAGTTCGAACAACACTGATGAACCCGGTATTGGCGACTGATGCGGCAGCACCAAGTGTAATAAGTGTGACTGGAAGCGCTAAAAACGGCGGGCGAGAAACGCTGAGGAGTGGTCGCAATTGACCAATATACTGAGCAACAGCAGCCATACTGTTCATTAATGACCGGTGAATAAGAGCTACTCGACACATCCATGTTAGAATATATCAATTTATCAATCATAACTAAAACGCTGTAAAGTCGTATCATATGGTGTCCGACTTGGGTGTGCAGGATGCCCGTCAATAGTTGTAGTAATTGCATACCAGTTAACATCAAGAGCTGCCGTGATCTCGTGCCCTCGTCCATCTATCGTACCATGGATTCCCCACCCAGCAACAATCCGGTCGGATTCATAACAGATATCTCGAAGATACTGGTCGTTCCTTGGACCAACTGGGGCTGGATGTGATTTAATAACAGTCGGATCCGTGCTCCGTATCGCGAATAGATTCCCGATAATCACGCGACCAAATCCCATCCCATTCGCATAAGTCATACACCGTGTTGTTGTTCGATCATCTTTTTCGGCATCAGCCTGGCTGGGATTCACCAATACAAACGCCATTGTCGGCGCTTTTGAGTCCCATGTACGGTCAAGTCGATATCGATACTCATTATCTTCACTCAATATCGCGTCACGCATGACATCCGTTGGTGCTGTCGGATCCGGTCCTGCTGTGTCGTGCACATAGTATATACTGTTAATTAGATACAATAATTCATCTATCTGATAAAGAGCAAGGAGAATGCCCGGCGGCTTTAGATGTCTCCAGAAATCACTTCTGGTGCGCGAATAATACCAACGGTCTCACTAATATGGGATGAATCCGACAACCCATTCCACAACCCACCATCGATGGCAAGCCCCCGGATATTCCACCGTTCTCATCCAAAATTTAGAATAGACACGAGTATGAGAAGTTATACTAACGTTCAGAATGCTGGGAGTTCACCGGACTAACCGCAGTCAGGGAGAGGACTCACTTGACCGCCACAGGTGGAACGCCAGCGCTGGAACATCGCTAACCACTATACCCGAGAAGTCTGGAAGGAGGCAGGTGAGATTCCCAACCACGAGGAGTTAAAACTGAATTGAAGGAATATAATAAATATTGAGGACTCCGCACTCAGTCCAGTCAGCGCGCTCTGGAGGAACTCGCTGAAGCTTTCAATTCGTGGCACGCCTCCGACGACAGGGACAATCCACTCGGCTATTGTAAAGAAAACTACTGCGACGATCAAAGCCGCCGTGTCCACGAAGAATACTCCCGGTCAACTGTGGCATGGAAATAGAACAATATCCGACACGACATTAGGAACAGTCGCGTGCGCACATCAAAATAACGTGAACTGCTTCGGGATTAACCTCCGTGGTATCTGCCTCGTACCGCTAGTACGTAGATACTAGCTACCGACGAATCGCTTTTATCCCTTTCTTTGCACCATAATATGCCCACTCTGCACTATAACAGAATACGCATCCGCTGAATTCTGGTCTATTCTCTGTCTCGGCTGACTCTTTATCGGTACTCGTACTCATATTCGTTTTATTATTATTTCTACAACGTAATGAACTGCTTGACAAATCACGACATCAGATCGAGTTTTGTATCAGTTAAGTCACGTACACATATCACCTTAGAAATAAACTCCGAGTCTCTATCCCACTATTATTATCTCAATTCTGGCAATAAGTACAGCTATGTATATACGTGATTTCTCCGGATTGAGTCGCTATATTGGTGGAGTTGGGTAATTAAGTTGGTGTAACACCTATCAAGATATACATGGACGGTTCGGGTGGAAATATTGCACTATCTGAGCGACAAAAAGAGGCTTGGAAACTTGTTGAGCACGAAAATATGTCATATGGAGTTGCAGCAGAGATGATGGGAATTACCAAAGATACACTCGAGAAACATTTAATCGCATGCCGCCAAAGAAAACAGGACTGGCAGCATACGATTGAGTGGATGAATGGCAATTCATCTAATACTGAGCATGAGTAACTCAGAAGAATATATTACTGCGTGTATGTTTGGAGACCGCTCATACTATCTTCATCAAAACTGAATATATCAACAAATTCGAAGAGTAATTCTCCATCTTGAACCAGCCGACCACGAACAGCAACCTCATTATTATCGGTGTATATACTTTCTACGACGTGAGTCGTATCAGTCACCGGACGCTCATCGCGCATGAACTGAACGAACTGTTCTCGCCCGGCAAGTGTTTGATCAGAACGCTGATGTGTAAACTCTGGTGTGAGTAGCGAGGTAAGTTTAGTATAGTTATCCTGGTCAATGCTTTGATAATAGGCACGAGTAGCCTCTATTTGTCTTGAACTTAACGTCATTGTCCGTACTTAGATCCCCTCTTAATGATACTATTACGCGTTTGCATCGAACTTATCAACATAATATCTTGCATATTAGCAATCATTTTGATATTGAGTTATGTTCGATATGCCGATACATCGATTATGCTACACTTAATTATCATTTATTACGGTTGATACTACTCGTTGACTGTCGAGATAGCATCATCGATTACCGGGTCAGAGATGACTTCGGCAATATCAGTCTTTGTTAGGATCCCAACCCCATCACCGTCGGCATCAGCCACTGGTAGATGACTATATCCACCCTCATGCATCTGCTCGGCAGCCGCAGCGAGTGCCACATCTGGGGAGACGGTTTCGACACCAGTCGTCATATATTCTTTGACAGTTGTCTCATCCGTCGGGACACCGTCTGCTATGACCGATAATGCGTCTGTTGAAGTAAAGATACCCGCCGGTTGACATCCGTCACTGACAACAACAACAGATTTGATTGTCGCCTTGCGCATCGCGTCGGCAGCTTCACTTACCGATGTCTCTGCTTCTAAGGTTAACATTGGTGTCGTCATCACGTCTTTGACGCGTAATTCGGTCATAGCCAGTGACTTGTCGCGACATATATATTACTTTCTACAGCGGGGCGGATTGAGCGCCCTAAGATCGTTCGGAAACCGAAGCCACTACCCCTGCTGTCATGTGATATACATTGCTCCAGACTATTGGATGAGCCACGGCATAACTTAAGATGTCGGTGATGACAAGAGAAATCTAGAATATGACATGATCAAACTCGGTCGTGCTCATAGAAAACATCATAATTCAGCACCTGCAATCATTAATTGTCCGTCTGCAGAGAATATACGACTAAAATAACATGCACATTGACACAATTAGTCTTTTTCCCAACTATTATGTTCATAAAACGCTCGACATTCCTGTGAATACCTAATGGATGCACAAACCGTCGTGGAATTATCGGGACTGACTAAGCGGTATGGAGATGTTACTGCAGTCCATGATCTTTCTTTTTCTGTCCAACGAGGCGAATTCTTCTCAATTTTAGGTCCAAGTGGTTGTGGGAAGTCGACAACGTTACGAACGATTGCTGGCTTCGAAAACGCTAGCGAGGGGACAATCAAAATCGATGGGGAAGACATTACAGGCACCCCTGCACATCAACGCGAGACTGGTATGGTTTTTCAAAATTATGCACTGTTCCCACACAAAAGCGTTGGTGAGAATATTGGATTTGGGCTCAAAATGGATAGTGTTCCGAAACCAGAGCGTGAAGATCAGGTAGCAGAGATGCTTGCCACCGTTGATCTCGATGGATTTGAACAGCGAATGCCAAATGAACTCTCTGGTGGACAACAACAACGAGTTGCATTAGCCCGCGCTTTGATCATTCAGCCTTCGGTACTCCTGCTGGATGAACCACTCGCAGCGCTTGATCTGCAACTTCGACAGAATATGCGGTTTGAACTACAACAAATCCAAGACCGACTTGATATCACAACAATTTATGTTACACATGATCAGGAGGAGGCACTCTCAATGAGCGACCGCATCTTGGTGTTAGATGGCGGAACAGCTCAACAAATAGACACACCCCGAGAACTGTATAATAACCCACGTAATCGGTTTGTTGCTGACTTTATTGGAGAGGCAAATATTCTCCAAACACGATTTAAATCTTCTACACATGATACTATTGAACTTGAACCAGAATTTTCTTCAATGAATACGGTTTCACTCGAAAAAAACGGACTTGATACAGACGCATTCTCCAAAGGTGAGCAGATTTATTTGAACATTCGTCCGGAAGATATCATGATTCGTCCACCAGATGAGGATCTTACAAATGGACTCACCGCCAAGATAACAAATAAAACATTCATCGGCAAGACAACCCAGTTCGTCGCGACAGTTGGCAACAATCAAGAGATACTTGCAGAAGCCACAGGGCTAGCTGCTCAGCAATCGATTGCCACTGGTGATACGGTTTCGCTTACATGGTCACGTGATGATTGTACTATTATTGGTGAACATCGCGAATGAGTTCTGTTGAACCACGACAATGGGTAACTGATCTGTATATGCTCATCAGTGACCCAATCGAAACCTGGTTTGATCAACAAAAATCATATATCCCACTTTTACAACTTGCTCCTGGACTCATCTGGGTGCTTGGACTACTTGGTAGTTCAGTAGGTATTATTTTAATGTATAGTTTTCTTGAATCTGCACCACTTTCTGCGGAAACACCGGTAATCACTATTGCAAACTACCAAACAGTCTTTGCGACTACGTATTATCTGACAGTCCTTCTCAGATCACTTCTTATTGCTGTGACCGTCACAATGATTTCATTATTGATTGCATATCCAGCAGCATATCATATCGCATTCATGAATAGTCGATTTCGAAACCTGTATTTATTAATGCTTATTTTACCATTTTGGATAAATCTGATAATCCGAACCTTTGCTTGGCAACTTATCCTTGGACAAAGCGGACTCATCAATTATGTTCTCGTGAGTCTAGTGGGCATTTTTGAAACACCACTACAACTACTTTATTCTCCGTGGGCGGTCATTATCGGACTTGTACATGTATTCATGCCGTTCGCGGTAATCCCAGTATATACTTCAATTCAGCGCATTGATCATTCGCACATAGAAGCAGCACGCAACCTCGGGGCAAATCGACTCCAGACATTCTATGAGGTAACATTCCCGCAAACACTTCCGGGGATTGCAGCTTCTTCAGTAATTGTGTTTGTCCTTTCATTTGGCTCATTTGTTATTCCAAACATGCTTGGCGGGCAGGGTAATCTTATGATCGGCAATATTATCGCACAACTCTTTGGAGAGAGCTTTGACTGGGCACTTGGAAGTGCAATGGCAACATTGTTTATCATTACTGTCATTATATTAGTATACATCTTTAACCGCATCATCGGTCTCCGAAGCCTCTATGGTAGTGATGCTGCATGAGCCGCATAACGCAACTTCTCGGACGAGTTTCATTCTCCTCGAAAACTGGATCTAAGATACTCAGATTTGAGACTATCGCGCTGTTCATATTCCTCTATTTACCGATTTTGGTCGTTATTATACTTTCTTTTAGTGCTGATTCAGTACCGAGCTTTCCAATCTCTGGACTCTCAATTGAGTGGTATCTTGCGCTCATTCCAATTGGCAGAACGTTTGATGCACAGCTTATCCGTGCTTTCTTGATGAGCGTTCAGATAGGAATTATCGCCGCAATCGGCTCAGCGGTCATCGGCACCGCAGCCGCAATTGGAATGGTAAGAAATGAATATGCACGTTGGCTTTTTGATGTTGATACACTCAATACGCTATTCATTACACCGATGATGGTGCCATGGGTTGTGACTGGGATTGCTGTTCTTTCACTATACTCCATGGTAAACATCGCTGGCTCGTTCATCTCACTCATCCTGGGACATATCCTGATTACACTCCCATTCATGATTGTTGTTGTTGCTGGACAATTATACGGATTTGATCGTTCATTAGAGGATGCAGCACGAAATCTTGGCGCTGGTCCACTCCGGACGTTCTATGAAGTAACACTCCCTATCATTTCACCAGGTGTCATTGCCGGCATGATGTTTGCTTTTACAATTTCATTCGATAATTTCACACAGACTTTCTTTTGGACATCCAGCACGCTCAATACATTACCAGTTGTCATATTTTCCCGAATTAATTTCAGTCTCACCCCAGTGGTAAACGCGATGGGAACTGTCATTGTTGGAGTTTCACTGACAATGGCTTTTCTTGCTGAACGACTCTCAAGTCGCGTAATCACCGATTAAAAGCTGGTATCAGTACGTTTTTACTTATTATTCTATTATTCATACTGTGAGCAACAATCAATCTCAAGCTCAAACGACATCTACATCTCGTCGCCGATTTCTACAGAGCACCGCTGCTGTGTCTACTGTTACTGGACTTGCTGGCTGCATCACAGGCAGCTCTACTGGGAGTCAAGCAAACAGTCTCACATTCATGCAGTGGTCTGGTGAATTCGGTGAAACTGCAGAGCGTGTATTGAAAGAGCCATTCGAAGAGGAGTTTGATGTGACAATTAATCAAGTCCCGCTCCCTAGCCCATCAGATATGCTCTCAAAACTCCAGGCTGGAAGTGCGGATTTTGACTTAGTCTCGCACTGGGATTATACTCTTTATCGAGGCGTCCAAAACGATTTATTCCAGGAAATTCCACTCGGTGAAGTGCCGAATGTTCGCGACCGGGTTCGAGATCAATTCAATCCGACGTCGGTGCAGTACGACCCAGGAAATGAACCACATCATGCTCCATATTCAGTTAGTGGATGGGGGATGACATATAACTCGAATGCAATGGACGAGCCATCCAGTTGGCAAGCTCTACTGACGGATGAAATGCAAGATAACGTGAGTTTGGCAAGTTGGATGAGTTGTTGGCTTGGTGTTGCAGCAAAACGTGCAGGTGTTCCATTTGCCGAAATTCCAAATCGAATGGATGAGATATGGGCTGCAATCGGTGAATTTGATGATGCCTCACAGACATGGTGGGGAACAGGTCAGGAGATGGAGCGATTACTGACGAATGAGTCTGTTCTTGCTGGATCGTTCTGGTTTGCGCGAACATACCGACTCCGCGTTGACAACGATGTCCCTGTCCGATATACAGTTCCCGAAGAGGGTGCTCCAGCATGGATTGAAACATATACAATCCCAAATGGTGTCGACGAGTCAAAGAAACAACTCGCACTTGAGTTCATTGATTATATCAACCGTGAAGAAGTTCAAGAACGATTCGGTCGTGAGCTTCGATATGCCGTACCATATGACTTCAACGACATCCCAAGTGATCACATATACAACGACCATCCCGAGCTTCCACTTTTGAACACCGAACGGCTTGAACCAATGCTACAGAACATTTATAACTCAAATTATAACGATTATACAAACGAATTCCAACAGCGAACGGGCTAACAATCAGGAAGATTCATTCCTTGTTTGGTAGATTCGAAAATCAATATCGATAATCACTTCATTTTGATCTCTTTTGAGTCTACAGATCACACTGAGGCTGTGAGTGCATGCACGTTTGTCAGCACTCATAAGTAAACGAGATAGTTCAGAACCCTTGTTCTCCATTATTACGGAAGATAAAAGAGAAATCCACGTATTTTGATGTAAGTATGAACCGACAGTAGGAACCAATTGTCAGCGATTATTATTAGAAAACGAACAGAAAAAACTCAGATACGTCCTGACGGAGATTTGAACTCCGGTCCCTGGCTCCGCAAGCCAAGAGGATAGTCCACTACCCTACCAGGACTCAAATAAACAAATCATATATTCGCTTATGAGGGTTACGATGTATGAGATACGATAGCATTGACATCCTCCCTGCTCTGAAGAGCTGTCTCTTACCCATACGTTCACAGCATCCCAACGTGTCGTTTCAGCCGCTGTCGAGGAGGATCTGAGAAAAATCCTGACGGACTGAGACACCGATCGGGTCACAGAGGCTGCTCAAACCGGGTCAACTCGTCGTCAGCATACCCGGTTGCTCGGGATGAGACTCCCAACTCCCGATAATAAAAGCAATTTTTACTACTTTGCCCCACCCACTTCGTCGGGACGACTTGTAAGTAAAAGAAAGGCCTGAAGCCACGAGAATCTCACGGTATCGCACCGCTGAGTTGAGATATTAAGATCTGCACTTTATCACTTGTTCTTGCGGTTGAATCCGCTGGACAAGTCATGAAGATAGACCCCGGGCTGTGCCAACCAGCCAGTACTCCTATGCCCACCCAAATCGGGTACAGACTCGGAATTACTTTTCTCGTTGATATTAACACAGATGTTCCCCGCCCCGTTCACGTCAGCGTTGAACGCGGCGTCACACTCCTTGAGAATGAATATGATCGTGAATATCACTGCATCATTATCATGACAAGCGATACGATAATTCTTAACCGATGGTCTACCCTGATACAAATATAACTATGATCACGTTCACACCCCTTGCGAGCGCTGCGTCGCTCAGGCGCTCCAGGGCGCATGTCGGTACTGATATGATAGCAACGCTGAGAATGATAGTGAAAATAATGGATGCAGTCTACTATCGTATCCATCGACCGACCTCGTCTGTTGGCGGTGATCAACATGATATCAATATCTATTCCACTACGATTACAGCGTACATATCTTCACTATTGCCTGCGAACGTGGAGGTGTCCGTCTCATGAGTTCATTGACTGACATTTACGACGAGCTTGATACCGATGTCTCACGTGAGGAGTTTGAATCGGCTGTTGAAGACAAAGTCGAGCAGATGGGTGGGCTTGCTGATGAGGAAACAGCAGCAAAACTAATCGCACATGAACTTCGTAATGAAGAGGTTGAGGGGGTTGCGGATATCGAACCGGGGATGGATGAAGCAAAGTTCCTTGCGAAGGTACTCCAGATTGGTGACTGTCGCACATTCGAGCGTGATGGCGATGCAGAGGACGGTCGTGTAATCAATATCGAGGTCGCGGATGCGTCTGGGCAAATTCGGGTTACAATGTGGGATGACATGGCTGATGATGCGATTAACCAACTTGAAGTTGGGCAGGTCCTCCGCATTGGTGGTCGACCAAAAGATGGATATGACGGTGTCGAAATTGATGTTGATACTGTCGAACCTGCGCCTGATGCTGAGATTGATGTCGATATCCATACTGTGAATACACACCGTGTTGAGGACCTTTCATTAGGACTTTCAGATGTAAATCTCCGCGGTCGTGTCCTCAGCACCGATAAAATTCGAACATTTGACCGTGATGATGGCTCTGAGGGTCGCGTTGCTAACCTCAGTGTTGGTGACCCAACTGGTCGTATCCGGGTCACTCTTTGGGACGGCAGCGCGAGTCTCGTCGATTCAGTCGATCCAGATGACAGTATTGAGATTGTTGATGGATATGTCCGTGAACAAGATGGGGCACTTGAACTCCATGTCGGTGACCGTGGTACGATTGAATCAATTGATGAGGATGTCGAATACGTCCCAGATACAGATCCAATTGAGACAGTTGTGATTGATGAGACGGCTGATATCGCCGGTGGCGTGATTGAAACGGACACAAAGCGTACGTTTGACCGTGATGACGGTTCAAAAGGACAAGTTCGAAATGTCCGGATTCGTGATGATACTGGCGATATTCGAGTTGCACTATGGGGTGATAAAGCCGATCTTGATATCGATCTTGCTGACTATGTCGTCTGCACCGATGTCGAAATTCAAGAGGGATGGCAGGATGATCATGAAGCCTCAGCTGGATGGCGGTCGGCGGTATACAGACTCGATGAACGTCCTGAAGATGCAACAACCACAGTAGAGTCATCCTCCGATCAACAACAAACGGAGACAGGCAAGGCGTCGGGACTTGATGCATTCGCAGAAACGAACAGCGATGAGACAACAGTGACCGCCTCACCTACGTCTCAGGATTCCAATATAACATCCTCCGACTCAATGCGCGACAATGCTGACCACAATCATGAGCAGGCTGCGTCTGATGGCGGTGCCTCAACCATTGAGTCTCCTCAAACGTCTGAGGACGACAACACAACAGATAGTGATGTCGAATCATTCACCGGCACAGTCGTCCAAGCTGGCAGTCCGGTTGTTCTTGATAATGGAACTGATACTCGTCGTGTCGAGACAGACGCGTCATTACGACTTGGCGAAGTCGTCACCGTTACTGGCTCGACGGATGGTCAGACAATTACACCCACTGAGATTGACCGCTCTTCATAACAGTCGTACCGATACTACCGAGACTCTGTGGATAGCTGTCAACCCATCTAATTACTGTTGTTAATACATAGTATGCGATGAATATCAATACATCAGACTGATACGTGATGTTATACCTTCGATGAGCTTGTATTGATGACGCATGAATATGTCACGCGTATACTGGGGGTATTCATCATACTGGTACGGAAAGGATTATACCGTGGTCGTACCCGATGTATGTGTATGAGTGTCGAGTTACCGTTCGCCCCTGTGGACACTATTATCCGTGGGAAGGCCGGTGAACTTCGTGTCAGTGCGGGTGCAGCTGAGGAGTTGGCTCATCGCATCCAAACGCACGGGGCTACCCTTGCGGTCACCGCTGCAGAAGAGGCGGATACCGATGACCGAAAAACACTAATGGCAGCTGATTTTGGTGTCCGGCAGGTTGTCCCGCGTCGGGAACTCGAACTCCCTATTGCACCAATCGACCGCATTGCTCGCCTCCGCATTGACAATCAATATCGTGTATCAATGGATGCTCGAATCGCGCTTGCAGACATTCTTGAAGATTACGCGAATAATGTTGCAGATGCGGCTGCGATCCTCGCTCGGCACGCTGACCGACGAACGATACAGGCTGAGGATATTGAAACATACTTTCAGTTATTTGAGTAATACGATGCAGTTTGGGTACAGCGAGATATGTCTCGCACACGATACTGGTAACCGACACCCCGAAACCGCAGACCGACTTCGGGCTATCCGTCGCGCTCTCGCAAAGCGCCATGGGGCATCATATATTGATCCAAAACCGGCGACTGATACGGATATTGCGAGTGTTCACGATACTGAATACATTACAGAGATTCGCGAGTTCTGTGAATGCGGTGGCGGCAACTGGGATCCAGATACAGTCGCCTCAATAGATACATGGGATGCAGCCCTCGCTTCTGCTGGGCTCGCACAGTGGGCTGCCCGTGTGGCTGTTAATGGAGCGAGCGGTCGGCAAACACCATTCTCTGTTGGTCGTCCGCCTGGCCACCATGCAGTCGTGGATGATGCCATGGGATTTTGCTTCATTAATAATGCGGCTGTTGCCGCTCAAACTCTTATTGATGATCCTAGCTCAGATGTCGATACAGCAGCCATTTTTGATTGGGATGTCCATCATGGGAATGGAACTCAAGATATCTTTTATGATAATGCCAATGTTCTCTATGTATCGACACATGAGGAAGGTCTATATCCTGGTACCGGGGAAATCGAGGAAACTGGCACAGGTGATGCTGAAGGGACAACTCTAAACATTCCACTCTCTGCTGGTGCTGGTGATGCGGAGTATCTTCATATGATTAATACAATCATTCGACCCGTCATCGAATCGTTCAATCCTGACTTATTTATTATTAGTGCAGGTTTCGATGCACATCGTCATGACCCAATCTCACGGATGCGTGTCTCAACAGAAGGATATGCTCTTCTCACCGACCGCGTCCGCTCACTTGCGAACGATGTCGATGCTGGTCTTGCATTCGTGCTTGAAGGTGGATATGGACTCGATACCCTCGCCGATGGTGTCTCAATTGTTCATGAGACATTTGATGGTCGGACACCGCTTGCACATGATGATGAACCGGATGAGGAGGTTAAGACTCTTGCTGATGATATCCGGACAATACATAATATTGCATGACACGGTCAGCTGAAAAATATAGACTTCTTCTTTTAATTGTATTCGGACTTGGCGAACGACATTAGTCCTGAAACTGACGTTCACACACCCGACGCTGTTGGTTCAAAATATTGGGTCAGCGACTCACCAAACTCGGAGGTTAATGCTATGATCTCGTCTTCGACAAGCACTGTGTATGTGTCCGCAAGCGCTTCCTCAATTTGCGCGCCAAGACCAGCGTTGAAAATAGACTCTGACTGAAGAAATGCTGCCGCGTCCGTCCACGTCCGCTCACGTTCAACAACATATCGATCGCCGTCAATGAATGGTCCATATGTGTCTGCGTCGGTCTCGTAGGCTGTGTAGAATTCACTTGCGTGTTCACGAACAGTAATCGGCGGACCAGTGTGACGCTCAATTGCTGGACAGTGTCGATGCATAAGTTCAATAAACAGTACTGCTTGGTCATCTGCAAACGCTGCTGTCCGAATGACGTCGAATCCCTCTGTTTCAAGTGCTGTCCGTATTCCCTGTACTGATTTTCGTAGTTGTGGATATAACTGATCATCAACGATATCAGGTGAATCGAACACAAGCGCCATTGGGGATGTTCCACGACGTTGGAGATGTGTCCGAACTGTCTCAATGTCCATCTCTGCAGCCATCTCAGTCGGCGACTCAAAATATGTTTGTTTTGGCTCTTCGAGAAATTGTCGCGCATAATGTTGGAATCGAGAGATGTTTGTAGCTGAGCAAACAGCAGCAACATTCCGGGCTGGATCTGTAGGATCGACAACAATAAGTGGATCATCGTGAGCAGCGGTTCCATGAGCTTCTGGATCAATTTCAACCGGTGGTTGCCACCTCGCTGCAGCTTTGAGCACTGCCTCAAAGTCACCGTACTCAATCACGAGTAATTCTGTTAGATATCCTGAGAATCCTCGTGTTCGGAGGTCACTTCCATATGCTCCAATTCCCTTGAGGAACTTCTTCAGCACTCGCACCGCTGCAGCAATTCTTTCGTCTATCCGTGTCTGAAGATACTGATTATGATGCGGAGTTCGATCAACTGCTGATTGAAGCTCGCTCCCAGCATCAACATCATAACACGGAACGAGATCAACCTCAAATCCCTCGAAAGTGCCAGTGATGTATGGATGTTCAGCGTATTCTTCATGACCTGATGGAAGCACACTACTCCCCACTTTCAGCCCATACTCTTCGAGAGCCTCTCGATTAAGCTCAGTTGGAAACCGAACAAAAATATCGATATCACGGTCGCCCGCTAACCATGTCCCTCGAGCTGTTGATCCAACCTGAACGACATCCGCACTAACCGGAAACGACTCAACCTCAGTAGTGATACGATTGCGTAATTGACTCATGACTCGCTGCATTGCCTCGCGTTCGGCACTATCTGGGTCAATCCGGTCACGAATCTGCTCAATGACCATCTGATGCTCAGATTCAAATCCGTCTTTAGCATCACCCTTACTCATACTCTCTTCCCATTTTTATCATATATATGGCTGCTATTGGCGAAAGGGTATCGATACCGGTTTTAATGTTAATTCATCTGCTCAATCTGTTCTTGACCACGAAGCGAAAGCCATATTATATTACCTCGGTTTACTTTTGAATACGTTAAGCCGTCGTAGCTCAGTTGGTAGAGCACCTCGCTGTTAACGAGGTGGTCCCAGGTTCGAGTCCTGGCGACGGCGTCTTAACGGTATTCTCAATAGCTCACACATGCGACTGCGTGCTCTACAAGCGGAGCAGGGCGAGTGCCTCGGGGCTTGTCCCCGAGGTACTTCACTTTCCACGAAGTTTATTATATAATTGGTTATCAGCAGGGTGAGTGAATGTTCGTATGAATGACAATATAATGTTAAAAATTGACCGTCGAAGATAACACATAAGAACGTCACTCCAAATTTGCATATGAGGGCCCTTAGCTCAGCCTGGTGAGAGCGCTCGGCTCATAACCGAGTGGTCGTTGGTTCGAATCCGACAGGGCCCATTCTTATTTTCGCTCTTGTGAAGTACATTGTTGGTGGCGAGCAGTCGGGCGATTTCTTGTAGTTCTCTACGGCGCCTGAGCTTCCCAGAACGAGAGTGAGATAGGGTGAAAGAACCGATCTACCGAATTTACTCAGTTCGGAGAGTCCTCACCAACAATCTGCTTCACAAGAGCCCTTATTTTTATTCCCAGATACAATTACACCGCAGCGACATCTCTGTGAACTGAATTCGTCATCTATATTCGTCGAGTGCCCACTCTCCCTGTACTCAAGTTTTCGCCCTGTTTTGGATAAGTCGAATATACTGGGCGGTGACTAAATCTCTGAAATAATTCATGATAGACAATTCACTTTATGACAGACGTGGCAATTCAAAAAAGAGCATATACCAGCCGTGAGACGCAGATATACAGTCAGGATCAGGGTGTATAGCTTACATTGATGAAGCCATGTCAAAATGTGATGACAGCAATACATAGCATAAAGATTCAGAACCCAGCAAAACTAGGTAGCACTGAATAATACAACTCATGTAAAATAGTAGCAACAAATGCCGTTACCCCGCTTGCTAGAAGTGCTGCATTCCAGCGTTCATCATCGGCAGTACAGAGACCGAGAGCAGGACCCCACGAACTAACCGGCCAGAGCGGTTTCACTCTGAATCCACCTCCCTTCGTCAGAGTATCTGTGATGATATGTGTAAAGAGAGATATTGCCACCACTCCAGCAAAAAACGCCCATACAGTAGATGGAACTATCAACACTGTTGTAATAAGATTATGCTCGACAGCTAACTGCTGTCCAAAATGAAACGGATATGTGATTGTACTTGCTGAAATAAACGCAAGGGTGAGTGTGAATACAATACTGTGTGTCGGCCCTCGATGGCTAATAATGCTCTCAGGAATGTATTGATCCTGATCGGGTATGCGAGCGTACATCATCATCACTGCCGTCGCAATCATGCCAGTAACGATCCCCAGTCCAAGCACACAGCCCGCCCCTACGAGCAATGTTGTTCCATAATGTCCCTCTCGATGCATTCTCTTATCTCTCAAATACCGCTGATTGGCAATGTCGCATACATATTATTCGACCTATGCTGCGTTTTAAGATAATTGAATTTTCTCCGTAATGTATAGTCATCGAATACTAGCTGATAGATTCTTCCATATCAGCGACTGAGATATCCGCTTCGATAAAGATAGGCACAGTGACAGGTATTTTAACATATGGGTAGGAATCAGGCTGGGAACCGAGCGATTCCCTCTAGTCCGACGATGGCGGCCTGTCCGCCCCAAGCACTCAGACAGGAATCGGAACCAGTCAGGTGGACAGTCGGTTCATACATTGAACCGATGCAGATGCAAATGCAGTGCCCGACTGCTTGAAAGCACCACAGAAAGCAACTCCGAGTCCGTCGAAATTTGCCGGACTCCCCAAAACAAAAACAACTTCGGGAGCCCGAACACGACAGAGGATAGGAGTACCGGGGGCTGAGATGTGGCACTCCCAGTAGTCTCACTCGACTCGCCACAATCCGTGAACCTCACATGGATTCTCACCGTGCCGGGGTTCGGTGGAACTGCAAACCTGCAATCTCCACCATTCACGCTCACGCTCAGGATTCCTCCGCGTTATACTAGTTCACAGGAGAATTGGGTGCTTAACTAGACATGCATCGGTCAGAGTAGTTCTCTCGCATCGAATGAGTGAATCAGTTCACCCAGAAGTTTGTTGAATCACTATACGCGGAGGAGGATCTCAAGTCGGTGAAATTGTAGTTGTGACTTCACAACAAGATATCAGGAGTCACTGACACCACAGAGCAGCACAACACTTGTCTAGTGTAGGTGGACATCTTATATATGATCAAAATGGACACCGATGTTTGACCAGATAATATCAAAGAGGCAACAGTGATGATTGGTTTGGCTATATTCGCTGTCAGTGTCATCGAATTGTGGCAGACAAATCCAGGATTCATATTTCGAGTTGAGGCTATTGTCGAACAGGTAACAATCGGGGCAATACCAGGAGTGGGGTACTCGACATTCGCCGAGGATGTCACTCTGCAGATTGAGACTCGAGAGGTCGAACAGCTGAATGTGAACAGTCGTGAGACGATACATGAGTACGGTTATCACTAGTGCTAATAAGATTATCCGAATGGACTCCTCTGTCACACTTGCTTATTGAATGATTGACGTTTTTGAAACAAGTTGGAGTGAGGAATGAGATAAAAAACATCAGTACTCTTAGGAGCGTATAATCAGATATGAGCGACATACTTGGGGCAATTGCTGGGACGGCAGTATATGAAAAGGTGCGGATTGAGGTTCAGAACTCACGATATAAAATAACTGGTGAGTATCAAGCCAGCGAAGTTACCTATAATATCCCGCATGGGTGTCTGCAAATAGAACGCATGGACGTTGAATTAGAGCAGGACTCGGTACTGATACTCAACGCTCCAGATGAGACTTTCATTTGGATCGACCGAATCGAGGACAATGTAAATATTACTCGGGAGAACCCAATATAGGTCCTTTTACTCTTCAGAGGACCATCTGATGATGTCATATGAGTTCTGTGTCTGGAGCGGTCCCCCGGTACTTGCTCATGAGTTGGTGACGCCCTTTGTTGAACTCAAACTGCCTGGATGCCAATGACCGAACAGTCCTGTAGTGAGTCGAGAGTCGGAACACTATCCAATCCTGACAACGAATACACTCGAATAAATCTAACGAATACAGCGAGAGTTCCACAGGTCTTTTAACCCATGTTAGTTTAAGAAATTTTTTTGAATGCCCCACGCTTGATGGCGTGGAGAAATCGCGCTGCTTTCCGTTTAGAGATGGTAGGCTGCGGGCAGATTATCGACAACTACTCGGCGGAAACCACAAAAAATATTATTTGAGTCGGCTCTCAGTGCTGATATAGCTTCGACGAACTGCGGGCACCCCTTCCGGCGAACAGTATCAAATCACAGGAATGACTCATATAATCGCTTGTCTTAATCAGATAACTAAATAAATAGGCATATATATACCTACATACAAAAATACAGTACAATGACGTCAGATCAGACTCGACGACGCTTTATATCGGTAGTTGGTGCAGCAGGTATTACAGGTCTCGCTGGTTGTAGCGGGGGCGGCGATGCCGGTGATGAGGGATCCGAGACAGAAGCCGACGAATCAACAGAAGCCGCTGAATCAACGGAGGCAGACAGCGGGAATGAAAACACACGTCTGAGCTGGCACGCCGGTGGAACCGGTGGAACATATTTCCCTCTCTCAAATGAATTCAAGACGGTTGTTGAGGATAACACCGACTTTTCTTTGAATGTCCAATCAACCGGTGCAAGCGTTGAAAATGTTGGTAGTCTCACCGATGGATCCGCAGACTTTGCACTTATTCAGAATGATATTGCATTCTTTGCGAAGAATGGAACAGGTATCGATGCATTTGATGGAAACCCTATCGAGAATCTCCGTGGCGTTGCTACACTTTATCCAGAGACAATTACAGTCGTCACACTCGCTGATAGTAACATTAGCACACTCTCAGATTTAAGTGGGAAAACAATTAATACAGGCGACCTTGGGTCAGGCACCCAGGTTAATGCGAATCAAATTCTTGAAGCAGTCGGTATCACAGAGTTCACCGAACAAAATGCTGGCTTTTCACAAGCATCAGAGCAGTTAGCGAACGGCGATATTGACGCCGCTTTTGTTGTCGGTGGGTGGCCAGTTGGTGCAATTGAGGATCTCGCAACAACAAATGATGTTCAAATCGTCCCGATTCAGGGTGAAAACCGTCAGACCGTTAAAGGTGCGGCCTCATGGTTTGCCGATGATACCATTCCTGCAGGAACATATAATGGCGTTGACGAGGCGACTGAAACGATAGCTGTTCAGGCAATGATTGCAACGCGCGCTGGGCTTGATGCTGGCACCGTTGAGACTGTTACAGCGGCACTGTTTGAGAACGTCGATGCGCTCACGATTAAAACTGAGTTTATCTCGACTGGCAGCGCACAGGATGGAATGTCGATCGAACTACATGAAGGGGCAACAGCATTCTTCGAAAACTAACACCATCATCTCTCAGATAAATAATCTCATTGGTTCATTACCAATCTAATTAATCAGTTAGATAGTTTTATTTTGACCACTAATAATATACTTTAATTGATAGATATATCTTGATGATACGAGCGCACAATCAGGCTATGAGTGATAGTATGGAATTATCTTGGGTCACACCTCAATAATTTGTTATGTTACAACATCACTTCTGGAGGCATTTGTCTTATACATGCGTAGAGACCATTAGATCTAAAAACAAGTCAACACCAGCGACAAGCCAATAAAATAAGACAAATCACGAATGCAGCATACGACAAACATACGATTTATTACTGGATTACTCGTCATTGTTCTTCTTGCTTCCACAATAGGAACATCAATAGCACCAGGATTTGTTTTGATCATTGAGGATATTGATACAGACGAGACATACATTCGTCACCCAGTTGGCAATGGAACAACATTTGCTGTTGAATATACTCACAGTGTTGAGAAAACACGCGTCTATGACGAATATCAAGTCTCTGGTCAACAATTTGTCAATACGCGAATGGAATTCGAATCATATGGCTGGGGACTTCCAGCTACCGCTAATGTGACAAATCGCAATGGAACGTTTGTATATAACCCTTCAGGTCCAATCACAACAATGTCTGAACTTCTTTTATCACCTGGTCGGATCGCAAATCACACACTCATCGTTAACGATGAACGTTATAATCTTGTCATCCAGACAAACGCGAATGACGTCCGAATTCATATCGAACGACAATCCCCGATGGAACGAGTTGTATGAGCGCTGACACACCTTCTGACAATCCTCGCTCTTCGACAGAGACGGACAATGATAATGTAATACAGTCTGCTTCAGATACCGAGGATACAACGGAACTCATTGACGAAATTGAGCGACGACGTTCACTCACTGGTATTGCAGCTGTTATTACAGCGGCAATTGGTGTGCTTTTCTCAATCTTTCAACTACTACTAGCCGCACAGAGTTTCACGATAACACTCTGGGCACCGATTGTGGGAACAGTCAATATTTCATTACAGCTACTACAGGCAAATGCTATTCATGTGACATTCGCGCTTGTACTTACTTTTCTGTTGTTTCCAGCAACGATGGGAGAAGGTTTCATTTCACAAACGTTCAGTCGCGCACACACCACCGTTGTTGAGACGCTGGGTGAGTCAAATCCACTCTCGAAGGTAATTACTCATCTTGCGACCGTTCTCCGGTGGGCATTTCTCGACCCAAATCGCCGTCGCATCACCCCATTCGATGTCATCAGCATCATTGCGGCTATTCTCACAACGACGTATTTCATCACCGACTTTGAGGAAATACAGCGAATGCGTGTGTTTGGTCTTGAGTCAGGGCGTCCAGTTGTTGAAATCTATCCCATACTCAACCCAGTACTCGGTGGACTTCCGATTATCGGTGACATCTCGTATGCATTATTATTAGGTGTTATAGGTATTCTCCTTGTTCTTGAGGCGACACGGCGAACCCTTGGACTCCCATTGATGTTGATCGTTGCGACATTCATTATTTATGCTCGGTGGGGATATCTCATCAGCACAACGACACCGTTGTTAGGATTACTTGCCATCCCTGAGTTGACGTGGCCAGACATTATCCAAAACCTCTGGTATAATACTGAAAATGGTGTATTTGGGATTCCGGTCACCGTCTCGGTCAGTTTTATTTATATTTTCATTTTGTTCGGTGCATTCTTAGAGATGAGTGGCGCTGGTCAGTGGTTTATTGATCTTGCATATGCGCTCACCGGTCGTCGAAAAGGTGGTCCAGCAAAAGCGAGCATTCTTGCTAGTGGATTCATGGGAACGATTTCAGGATCTTCAATTGCCAACACGGTCACAACGGGTGCATTTACAATTCCATTGATGAAACAGTCGGGATACTCTGCTGAGTTTTCTGGTGCTGTTGAGTCATCATCATCATCAGGCGGACAAATCCTCCCACCAGTGATGGGTGCTGCTGCGTTTTTGATGGTACAATATACTGCCACCCCATTTGCAGATATTATTATCCTTGCGACAATCCCTGCGGTTGTGTTTTTCTTTGGGGTGTGGGTGATGGTCCATCTCAAGGCTGTTGAAGAGGGAATTGGTGGTGTTGATGCAGCAGAACTCATTTCACTCCGCGAGCATCTGCTTGATGGATGGTATTATATCATCCCGATTGCGTTGTTGTTATTCTATTTGATCATTGAACGACTCTCAGTTTCTCGTTCAGCATGGTTTACCCTTGTCTCACTTGTCGCGCTTATCACACTCGTCGGTGCATATAATAAAGATACTCGTGGCGTGCTCACGCTGTCACTCGCGGCTATCATCGGCGTAGAATTACTCTCGCACAGTTTTGCCGGCGTTAGCGTCGTTGAGTTTATTTCTGGTACACGTGCAAATGCCATGCCAGCAAGCGTCGCAATAGATACTGTCCTGCCCCGGATTGGTTGGTATATAATAGCAGCAAGTATACTCACACTTCTGTATAAACCAAAGGCAGTATCTGCACATCTCGAATTGAATCCATCCGTTTTGAATACTGTTGAGGATGTCTCATCGCGAACAAACGCCAATATTGGTGATTATCAACTATTCCGACTAGGCGCGTTCATATTTGAGTCAATGGAGGATGGTGCCCGGACTGCTGTCCCAGTTGTTATTGCTGTTGCCGCAGCGGGAATCATTCCAGGTGTCATCAGCGTGTCTGGATTGGGACCCAATCTTACATCATTACTTCTTGTGCTTTCTGGTGGCTCCGTGGTCATTATGTTAGTTGTGACTGCCTTTGCAAGCATCCTTCTTGGCATGGGGATGCCGACAACAGTTACATACATTATCCTTATTTCGATGCTAGCGAGTCCACTTGTTGAGTTTGGAATTCCACTGCTGGCAGCACACCTATTCATTCTATACTTCGGGGTAATCGCTGATATCACGCCCCCAGTTGCTGTTGCTGCTTATGCTGCTAGTGGAGTTGCAAAATCAGACCCATTCGAGACGGGTGTAAAAGCATTCTCACTCTCATTGAACAAAGCAATTGTTCCCTTCGCGTTCGTGCTGGCGCCAGGTATCGTCCTATTACGTAAAAAATCAAACGCTGCAGAACTCCCTCTCCGTGAGCGATACCGCGTGATTGAGTTTGCAGATCTTCTCGATTTATCATATGCTATTCCAGAGATTGCAATCCCGATTATCGGTGTATTTATTGGTGTCGTCGCTTTGGGCGTCACTGTTATTGGGACATTATACACAGAGGTATCAACGATTGAGCGAATAGGCTTCGCAACGAGTTCACTGATTTTGATGTCTCCACAACTCCTCTGGACGCTTATCATCGATATTCTGACGCTCCTTGGGACAAGCCTCATGATGACTGGGTCAGTAATTGAACTTATCCTCCGCGGGATTGGACTTGCTCTATTCGTTATCTTGGCTACGCGAAATCGGAAGGATGCAGCAATATAGTTGATAGATTATCTATACTCAATGAATATGATACTGTCTCAAGAGTAAACAGAGATTGACAGTCACTGACAGTATAACATAATTTCTCCTTGTGATACTGTTTTCCCGACGGATTCATATCGGTTACTCGCTTTCAATCACATGTATTGATGAGCGACGACGCCGGAGTTGATAGCGATATCACATCGGTTCCAGTATTATCGGACATCCCTACTCCCACCGAGGCAACCACCACCGACACCGATGTTGACCCTGCGACAGCACCATCTGATGTGAATGGCTGCGTCGTCTGGCATCGTAAACACCTTCGAACCGCTGACCATCGAGCCCTCGCGAATGCTGTTGCCGATGCAGATATTATCTGTCCGCTGTTTGTATTTGACCCAACGTTCTATGATAATGATGGATTAGCATGTGATGCCCGTATCAGATTTTTGCATGAAGCCGTTGATAGCCTCAATCAACTATATGAAAATTCACCGACACAGTCAATCACACATCAAGCATCTGCGTCACACGATTATCTTGCCGAAGAGACACCTGTTGAACCGCAACAAATCCAGTCTATCACTGGGGAATATCAAATAAGCGCAGATTCAGATTCGGGTTCAGATTCGACTTCGAATACACCGCTGAACACAAATAACAGCGAGAGCGACACAATACAATCATCACCGAGAGCATCTGAATATTCATCAGGACTGACAGTTGGTTACGGTGATCCAGTAGATATTCTCTCACACTTTGTCGATCGTGGATGGTCGATATTGACGATGGAAACGCCGACAAGTCGGTATGGCAAACGTCGTGATACCCGTGCTCAATCAGTTTGTGGTGATGCTCTGAGATTTATCTCTGGTGATGGGCTCATACGTGACGCAGAATGGTCACGGGCAAATTGGAAGAGCCATATCACTGAGTGGCTAGCGGCTGAACAGCATACCCCTGAGTGGAGTGGGGATACAACACAACTCACAATCCCAACAGGTATTACGCCATCAGTCGTCGAAAAGACACATAAAATTAATCCAACAAAAAAGATGGTTCCAACCGGCACACATCGTGCCGCAACGACGCAACTACGAGCATTTGTCGATCAGATTGGATCGTATCCAAGCAATATTTCTGCACCGCAAGATGCCCGAACAGGAACAAGTGGGCTTTCGCCGTATTTTAATTTTGGACTACTCTCAATCCGCCAGGTGCATCAATATGTAAATAATAATACGCCTGAGTGTCGTGGTCGACGAATGTTTACGAGCCGGTTGATTTGGAACTGTCACTATAATCAGAAACTTGCCGATTGGGCAGGATGGACCGACCGTGCCGTCAATCCTGCATTTGAGGAATTCAATGCAGACCGTCATAACCCAGCGCTGGTTGATGCATGGAAACACGGACAAACCGGGTTTCCGATGGTTGATGCTTCCATGCGATGTCTCCGCGAAACTGGCTGGTTGAACTTCAGAATGCGTGCAATGTGTGTATCCATTTTCACACACATTCTCCAACAACCATGGTGGATTGGTGCCGACTGGTTTCATCATCATCTCATTGACAGTGATGTCGGAATCAACTACACACAGTGGCAGAGTCAGGCTGGTTTGATTGGTAAACCATCTCAGCGGGTGTATAATCCGCGAAAACAAGTCCGTGATCATGACTCTGATGGAGAGTGGATCACCAAATGGGTCCCTGAATTATCTGACCTCCCTGCACAGCATTTTCCTCGACCTGAGCGAACACCACTTGCAGTTCAATCTGAATGTAATGTAATTATTGGCGATGACTATCCACGACCGGTCGTTGACTTTGATGCCCGTCGTGAAACATTCTGGTCGCGGTATGAGCGACGACGTCCTGAAGCAGCACGTGAACTCGCCCGTCCAGAAATTGCGAAACGAGCCTCCTTTTCTGGCGGTTATGACGCTGCACAGGCAATTGCACAACGTTATGCCGTGGACGAGTCTGATGATGAAGCTGATAATATACAGCTATCATTTTCTGAGATTACGACTATTGATACAGACAGCGATTCCACGGGTGAAAATACCCCTGCGATCAATGAGCTAAATGATACAACTTACACCGTTCCTGATTCATCGACGACGCTTCAAGAGTCAGTTATCTCAATTCCAACAGGCACTGGTGACTATGCTGGTGAACCTTCTCCAGACGATCGTGAGGCTGTTTCAAACGCAGTAGATCTCTCAACGACAGACAAGACTGGTGACTCAAGTAATGACAATATAAACACGGATAGATCAACTGAAACGGATGAACAAACAACGATTGAAGGATTTATGTGATGGTTAATTGGATTTTCAGCGATAACACTCATTGCTAACATCATATATCAGTGCTGTATGAAACCCGGTGGTAACATGAACAACACAATAATCTGAGCTTTTATATCGTCAGCAATCTATATTATATCTAATATGCTTGGGCTCCGATTTTTCGCCTGTAATGTCTGTGAGACTGTGATGGCTGCTCCAGTGGAACCATCTCAATGTCATGATTGTCATGATGAAGATATTGCTGAAATCTCTGAGATGCTCCAATCAGATGCCTATTTCACGAGAGCACAGAATTAATGAAATTCTAATACTACTCTCTGCATCATCAAGTTCAAACTCACAATCCAATAAATGATATGTTCATTTCATGTATAGATTGTCAAGGCGACTGCCTCGGGACCCTAAGGTAGNTTCACAACTCACCATGACAACTCATCTTCATTGTAGTATACCTTTTCATTAATCTACCGTGATCAATAATTGACATCAGTGGACAGTAAATACCGAGATGGAATCCTTGCGGTAATAGCCAGTGGGGCTCTTATTGGGGCTGCACTAATACTCAAGACCGAATCAGGCGTGAATACTGAATTGACTGCGACTATTTTGACCATATGGCCGGCTATGATAGGTATATTTGGGATGATTGCGATTGAATTGATATGCTTATACAATCCAAATCGAACACAAGCAATCTGGAGTCGTCGCTCCATCCAATTCAGTAGTGTTATACTTGTTATTATCACAGGCGGGTTCGCACTTGTGAGTGACATTCAGTGGATATTCACAGCACTAGTATGGGGGCTTACTGCATATTTGATATTACTGATTATTGTCATTGTTCTGGGCACGAATCCGCTTTTACGATTAGTCTCCTCTCGGTGAAAGATATAGATCGACCTCAATGAAAATACAGATCAACGGACGTTCCGGCTGGACGCGACTTCATCGTTTATCAAATGCAATTACTGAAGACTCATCAGCAACCTAATCGTTTATACCGCATGCAGTCACAGGCTGCTGAGGTACTGATCTCACGCTACTTCGACTAGGTGTGGCTATTCACAGCTGGCGTAGCTGTGACACTCACTGTTCGTGTTCGGGGACCGTCGCACTCAATCAGAAGGACTGATTGCCATGTGCCTGTTGCGAGTTCACCGTCTTCGATCGGAATTGTTGCACTCGCTCCAATGAGCATCGCACGGATATGCGAATCAGCGTTTCCATCAATTTCATTATGCCGCCAACCAGTATCATCAATGAGTTCATTAAGTGCTGTCTCAAGGTCACCTTGTAGTCGTTTCTCGGCTTCATTCACGGCTATTGCAGCGGTTGTATGTTCAACAAACACTGTTATGATGCCCGTCAGGTCATCTGGTACAGCGGCATGGACTTGCGCCGTGATATCTGTGACCGACAGTTGATCTTTTGTTGATATCTCAAACCGTGTTTGTGCCTGTGAGCGCTGCATCGTCATCACTCTTATATCATCTTGATGAGTTCTGTTGCAGCCTCATTGACGTCATCTTCATTCTCAACGAGGTGGATTGGAACATTCACCGAACTTGCATATTGCATTCCAGCCGTCCGATTGAGATCCTGTTCAAATTCAATCGTTACGTCACTCGTGGACCCATACGTACGCTCGCTTTTTTCACGGCGAGTCTGTATTGTTCCTACCTGCGCTTCAACCAGTACAAACTGATCTGGGGCTAACTCGCGGAGAACATCATCAGGAAGCCCTGGAAGGTATCCAGCGTCAGTCCTGACAGCCAGATGCGTTGTCAATAACACAGCCATCTCTTGTGTTGCATCAGCAACATNCTCACTCGCACGACGCTGCAACCGTAGCGTCTCCCGACGCTCAAGCTTACCAAGCTCAGCCCGGCTTGTCGCAAGGTCGTCCATAGCAGCCTGCTCAAGCATCACATCACCAAAGTTGATCAATTGATACTCATCAGTAAGCTGGCGACGTGCTGTTCGCACAAGCGTTGACAGTCCAACTCCGGGGACACCAGCAATAATTGTTATAGACATGTTAATTCTAATTTAAAAATGGACAATCTCATCATCATCTGTGTTTGAGGAGATTCCGCTTCGGTCATCGTAGTACTTCCGTCCAATGAAAGCATCACCAACACAAGTCAATAATGTATCATACAATTCATCTGCATGTGTAAATTGTTCAACCCCGGATCGTCCAAGGATGGCTTCGATACTTTCATCATCACCGTTCGGTGCTTCAAGTTCCTGCTCACCAATCAGTTCAATAACCGTCTCACAGGAGGTCGGAAACTCTAATTCGCGAACAAAAAGGTCCCGAGTCTCTGGTAATCGCATCGTATACGCGAATCACTCTCACCCAATTGTAAAGCATTACCGGGTTATATCTTGTCGAATGTTATTATAAATATATATAATTCACGAAATATGCTATATGATGTATGTGTATATATTCATGTTAATTCCCCTGTGGTCAGTAATACCGCATCATAGATATACGTCTCAATTCATGTAAGAATAAAACATAAATATCCCAATTAATGTCTGGGGCATGATGATGAATTGATATTGCTGGTGATACATCAGACGACAAGCGTGTATATTTTACTCTCAGATAAGATTATCACTGAAAGAGTAATCAACCTCCAGAAGCAAAATCACAATTACAATCACAACCATAACAATACCAATCAAGATCTTGGTGGGCACATCATAGCTCGCCCTTGTAGAGACAACGCCCAACGAGGAACATGAGCATGCAGACCGGAACCAGAGTATCAGGTCAGCTTGAAATGTTGCTTTCAATACTACGGACTAGATATGTGTAAAAATCGTATCAAAAGAACCTCACGACTTCGATCGTGACCGGACGTCATCTCTCGGAATGTAGTCGATATGTGCAACGATCGCTAAGTAAATAATCCTTTGATAAATAAAACAGATACATAACATCCGAAAGCCAACAAGTACATTGCATCTCGATAATCTTACCCCGCCCGTATCAATTGATTCTGAGTACCGCTCCATTACTATCTCACCAATTATAAATATATACTATGGCTGATTCACGTCCCACCGCGCAATCACAGGTTGATAATGAGACTGATGACGGTATTCCAAAGCAGGGTGAGGTGGTGCCTGAGCGGTTCTCTTCAGACGAAGTCTTTCAACGAATTGTCGCTGATGCTGATCATGAGGTTACTTCAAGCGTTCGTGAATTGTTTTTCAGCGCCCTGGCGGCTGGATTCGCAATTACAATCACTTTCTTAGTGTATGCATCAATGTCGGCGACAACCGAGACACCACTAGTCGCCGCGTTATTATACCCACTTGGATTTATTTATATCATTATTGGTGGGTATCAACTGTACACCGAAAATACGCTCCCACCTGTTGCACTAACGTTTGAACGACTCTCATCGGTTCCGACATTACTTCGACACTGGAGTATTGTACTAATTGGGAACTTCCTCGGCGGTGGAATTGGGGCGCTTGCATTAGCTTACGGTGGTGTCTTTAGCCCTGAAGCGACTTCGGTTGCTGTTGATATCGCGCAAAAGGGTATTTCAACACCTCCAGAGCAATTGTTCTTCAAAGCGGCGTTTGCAGGATTCATTGTTGCTGGTGTCGTCTGGCTTGATTTTGCCGCTCAGGAAACCATTTCTCGACTTTTTGTTGTTTACATTGCGTTCTTAGCGATCCCATTGGGTGATCTGTTCCATGTTGTGGTTTCATTTACTGAGGCTGTATTCCTTATTGCACATGGGGGTGTCGGAGTCATTGCCGGCTTTGGCGGATTTGTCCTTCCCGTTCTACTTGGCAATACCATTGGTGGGGTCTTACTTGTCACTGTAGTCAATTATTATCAAACGAGTGAACGTCGACTTGAGATTGATCAATTTACCAATGTCCGACGGCTGTCCTCTCGGGAGATGTTGCTTGGAAATGTCGCTGGGAGATCATATGTCCCTGTCATCGATACACTTGAGAACTTTACTCGCGATCCTGATTCGTTTCGTGTACTTGTCCCCATTGCAAACCCGCGAACAGAGACTGAGCTGGTTGAACTTGCGGCTCGACTCGCATCAGCACGGGATAACGGTCGTGTTCATGTTGTCCATGTGATTCAAGCGGACAAAAATCTCGTTCTTGACCACGAACACGATCGTCGAGATGAAATTACAGCGCAATCTGAACAGTTACTTGATGGGATTGAGTCTATTGTTGATCAGCGCAACGCCAGTTTTGAATCGTCAACAATCGTCTCACCGCGATCATTTGAGGAAATCTTTGACTTCGCCGCACGAACCCGCCCAGATATGGTCGTTATGGGGTGGGGTGAAGAGAAGCTATGGAATAGTGCGCGAGCGGAACGACCAATTGATGAACTTACCAATCGACTACCCTGTGACTTTCTAATTGCAAACGACCGTGGGCTTGATTGCTCTGATGTGCTTCTTCCAACTGTTGGTGGTCCTGACGCAGCACTCGCTGCGGAAACGGCGCATGCGCTTCAAGAGACCGGTAAATCAACACTTTCGCTCCTCACTGTTGTTGATAATCCAGATGAACGGGCTGCAGGTGAGCAGTTCCTTGATGATTGGGCTGAGACACATGATATCAGCGATGCCGAACGAATTGTTGATGTCACCGGTGACGTTGAGGCAGCAATCGAGCGTGAAGCGAAGGAAAGCACAATGGTGATGCTTGGGGCAACCGAGCAGGGACTTCTCTCTCGATTACTTTCGAATTCATTACACATGCAGGTCGTAAACAAAGTTGACGCCAGTGTAGTTCTTGCAGAACGTCCACACGAGCGCTCACTTACACAGCGACTCATTGGTAGTGGACGACGGGATCAATAACTCAGCCATCCCCTTTACCGGATAATAACTGATTCCCTAGAATGTATTTGATGCCGTTGTATCCCTGTTCGAACTCATAAGAGCTAATGAGCTGTATCAATTGATAGCCGACATGGCACAGAGACGTCCAAGACGACCATGGGTTGTGCTCCTTCTTGGTATGCTTGCCACTGGGCTTGGGCATATCTACCTCCGGCGGTGGGCTCGCGGAATTGGTTGGTTCGCAGCGACTATCGCCGTCTCAGCGCTTTTTATTCCACCAGAGGCGATTCAGACAATCTGGAGCGCCAATAGTGATATCAGCACATTTGCCCCTGCCATTGGCGTTGCACTCGCAAGTGTTGCTGATGCATACGTACTCGCTCGAAACGACCAACGCTCATGGGATGACCCATCCACGGCCGGGTCTCTCCCCGATTCAGACACTGGTGATGGACCGCCATCATGTCCAAACTGCAGTCGTGATCTTGATACTGACATTGATTTTTGCCCATGGTGTACGACGAAACTTCCATCAGACATCGAAACAGATGCAAATTCTAATATCGAGTGAGATATACTACTTTGATTGATCAAACCGAAGTGGGCCCGAGGGTGCGGTCTTGGATCTATCGTGATTATTCGCCCCCCCGTTGGCATCTTCTCCATACGTTGAATGAAGAGTTCCGGCAAGCATACCATCACGCCGAAACACCACATATACGATTACGAACGATTTGGTTGCCGGTTCAAGAATAAAAACAGCACGTGGTTGTGTTGACTCAGGCGGCACAGATACGGACGCAGCCTCCTCTTCATCAATTCGACGAATTAGTGGCTCAAGCGGCGTTATGCCGGTTTGAAATTCCCTGATGAGATTCCGAGCGCCCTGTTGTTTAGCGAATACATATAATGCGCCATTTGGCTTTGCGTCAGTTCCACGCGTCAATCGACTTCCCATTCCCTCACCTTCAGCGACTGCATTATTCCATGTCGATGTCGCTGCTTCAAAGATTCCAGTTATATCCTCATAAAATATAAATTCAGTCTCAGCGATTATATCGACTGCAGCGATTTGTGGACCGTCAGCTGTCCATTTGAGCGTTGCCTCGATGAGATATCCAGCGGCAAGTGTATCAACCGCTGATTGAATTGCGGTGTCGTGTGCGCTTATATCAATATATACTGGTTCAAACTTATCGATTGATACTGCGTTAGCATTATGTTGTGATGTCTCTTCATCGATCATCATATTATTATCATCGGTATCCGTCTCATGTGCATCTGCGTTTACGCTTGAATCTTGTAGCTCCTCATCCGTCTCATCACATGCAATAAGGACGAGCTGAGTCGGCTCATGTGGATAGCCAAGAACCCGATATCGCGCTGTCGTCGTCAAACCCATGCAGATAGATATATGATGGATTATCTTGAGGTCACGGGTTAACTACGTCTCTCTGGGTGGAATGCTCACCATATTGTATTCATGATCAGGGAGCACTACTGAAAATCCAATATTTATTTTCACATGTTTATAATATATTTATACTCTTCGTCTGACAGTAACGCCGAAATGACTACATAATGGCCGCCCGATTGTGCTGACGTGTCAGTTGACGCGTGGGCAAGTCGATCAGAAGGAGTGATGCAGTGGCTTGAACTCGGTGCGGCATATTTCCTTGTCGTACTATTTGCGATTGGCGTCTTTGATCTCGGGATTTCACTGTACGAACTCATTAATTCAGGCGCATTCACCGACCCAAACAGCCTTATCGACCTTATTGATACAGTCTTAGTACTGTTGATTATCGTTGAGGTGTTTGAGACTGTTGTTGCGTCTAGTCGACGTGAACCAGTTGTTCGGATTGTGATTAACGCTGCACTCATCGCCATTGCACGAAAAGTAATCAGTTATCGACCATCGGAATATGAATCTGTGCAGCAAGCATTCATTGCTGCGGCATCATTTACGCTATTGCTCGTTTCGCTTATCGGTGCTCTCTATGCTATCCGCCGGATAACCAGTCTCGGTATTGATAAAGCTAACAGAGACATGAAGACTCCCGAAGCCTCAAAATATCGAAGTGAGGAATAACTGGAGGCAAATAAATTAAAAAAATGCTGGGTGTGCTGTATCTATATCTATATCTATCCATGGATAACACGTAATTATCATCGTGAAATTCCCTCCGTAGTGTCTGTATCACGAACAGCTGCTACCTCCGCTGGTGTAATAGCAGCTATATCTCCCTTAATCGTCCGTTTTAGTGCCGCGGTCGCAGCACCGGTCGCTAATGCATGTTCAATATTGCTACAAGTAGTACCATTATGACCATCGTTGAGTTTTTGCGTAAGAAACCCCCCGACGAAGGCATCACCAGTTCCGACTGCATCAATCGTTTTAGCGTCGTATACTGGTTGTTCAAAAACGGTATCATTAGATAAAGCAACTACACCGTTCTTTCCTCTTGTCAAAATAACCGTCTCAAGATTAAATGTCGATGCAAGATCACGGACAATTGATTCTGGGTCAGCACTCCGATCTAAACATGTATTGACATCACGCTCTGCTCCAATGAGAATATCTACATCTGGGAGCAGTGATTGATATGCGTTTTTTGCCATAGTAGTATTCCACAACTTTGAGCGGTAATTGAGGTCAAATGCAGTTTTCGTCCCGGCTGACTGCGCTATCTGTAGAACTGTTTCGACTGTCGTCTGTAATGTTTCAGATAGAGCTGGTGTAATTCCACTCACATAACATATTGACGCTGACTTAATCATTTCAAGAGATATTTCTGCAGTAGTCAGTGTCGTTACTGATGACCCTGCTCGGTCATACTGCACCGTATCACCCCGAGGCTTTCCCCCGGGTTCAAAATAGTAGGTTCCAACTCGGCCGTCATCATCATGATCCCATATGATATCAAGTTCAACATCATAACTCCGAAGTGCTGTGGTAATACGACGTCCAAGTGGTGATGCGGGAAGTTTTGATATCCAACCAGTCTGGCATCCAAGTTGTGACGCTACCGCAGCAACATTACTTTCTGCCCCACCCACATGAACATCAAATTCATTTGCTTGAGTAATCCGAACACCGGGTGGTGGTGACAACCGAAGCATGGTCTCGCCGATTGTCACAATATCAAGAGCGGTGTCCACACTCGCGTCTGCACTGCTATCCACATCCGCTGTCTTGCCCATGTTAGATTCGCTCATATATTCCCGTTCTCGGATGGTACTACAATAGTGTTATTCTGTGAAATCATCCGTTAATACTTATTCTAATCGACGATCTTTGTGTCCTGGGTAATCACGCTCAAATCGCGCATCAAGCTCAGTACGATCAAATTCAATAAGAACCGGTCGACCGTGCGGACAGGCATATGGATTTTCGCATGTGTCAAGTTGTTCAAGCAAATTAACCGTTGATCCCTCAGTGAGTGCTGTGTTTCCAGTCAATGATGGATAGCATGCAAGATCGGCGAGAATATCATCAGTTAATGTCTTAATTGTTTCACTTCTATCATGACTGTTGAGAGATTCGGCTGTCTCAGCGAGCACATCACGAACCAGTGCCGGGTCAAGAGCTGATGCAAAGGCTGCAGGGACTGCAGTGACGACAATATTATTACCATCACCGTCTGTAACGCGGAAGCCGACTCGTTCAAGCGCATCGGCATACTCCTCAACTTGAGCGGACTCACCAGCAGTAAGTTCGATTTTAACTGGTTCGGCGAGCGCTTGTGTTGTCACCGTCTCAGCAAGTGTCGCTTGAAGTTGCTCATAATTGATCCGCTCATCAGCAGCATGCTGGTCAATAAGCACGAGTCCATCGTCTGACTCTGCAATAATGTATGTTTCATCGATCTGTCCAAGAATTCGCAGCGATGGAAGTGATTCAACAGTCGGTTCAAGAGTTGCCACATCTCCACCGAGGTCATGCTGCACCGATTGCTCATTGACACTGTCGTTCGGATCGGCTTTTTTTGATTGGTTTTTATTATGGTTATTACCCGAAACGACAGCATCACATTCTTCTCCAGCGTCTTTATGAGCGTTATCAACATCTTCAGTTGATTTCGACTGGCTCTGAACGGTTGTATCAGCAGTTGCATTGGGAGTGCTTGCTTCAATAGTCTCAGATGATTGCGATGACTGCTGATTTATTGATGAATCAATATCGGCATCTTCACTCCGACGATTATTATCAACTGTCCATGCAGCGTCGCTTCTCGGGTCAACGTGGCGTGCTGTTTCACTATCTACATCTGCACCCTCTACTGTTGTATCACGGCTTGAATCAATCGACGTCTCTCTTTGTTGATTTTTGTCGCCGACATCACTCTCTGTTATGTCTGTCCTCTCATCTTCGGCATCTGATTGGGCTTGGGTTGTCTTTTTGATATTATTATCTGGCTCCGACTTTTCTGCGCTTGTATGAACTGACGTCTCAGTTATTTCATTATTATCGACGTTAGTGTCATCATTAGCACTCTTTGTTGTCACATCAGGCGATGACTGAGTAATCTCGGTCTCTGCAGGTGCACTTTGTCCACGAGGTGCTCGTGAGCGAATCAGCCCAGCGGATAATAATGCCTCACGTATTGCATTCGTGACAGCATCTCGAACACCGGTCTCATTATCAAATCGTACTTCCATCTTGCGTGGATGGACATTGACATCAATTGATCCTGGGTCAATATCAAGAAACAACAGAGCGAATGGATATCGATTCGCAGCCAACTGGTCACCGTATGCATTGATAATCGCCTCTCGCAGCGCACGTGCTTCCACATACCGTCCATTAATAAATGTCGAAAGATATTGCCGTGTGCTTCGTGTTGTCTCTGGATGTGAAATCAACCCCTCAATCGCTGTAATACGGTCACTTTCGATATCTCCGGTAGTAATCGATATCATCGACTCTGCGACCTCTCGCCCATACACTGATAATACCGCTGACTCAAGATTTCCCCGCCCGGTTGTAGCAAATACCTCACGATCATTATGTTCAAGTGTAATTGCAACATCCGGATTTGCAAGCGCATAGTGGGTAACGACCGTGTTGATATGGTCGAATTCCGTCGCGGTGGTCTTGAGGAACTTTCGTCGTGCAGGTGTATTGAAAAATAAATCGCGTATCTCGACTACTGTTCCCTCTGGACAGCCTGCAGCTTCAACGTCAACGACGGTTCCACCTTCGATATGGAGTTCAGTGCCTCGATTGCCATCGCGTGGTTTTGTCCGGATTGTCATCTTTGAGACCGCACTGATTGTGTACAATGCTTCACCACGGAACCCTAATGTCCCAACACCGGACGCAAGATCATTGATGTCGTCGATCTTACTCGTCGTATGCTCTTTGATTGCACGCTGAACAGCATCCTCATCCATTCCAATGCCGTCATCGCGAATACGAATTCCGTCTGCTCCTCCTGATTCAACAGCAACAGAAATACGTGTTGCATCAGCGTCAAGACTGTTCTCTATAAGTTCTTTGACAACTGACGCTGGACGCTCTACAACCTCACCAGCAGCAATCTGTCGAACTGTCTCTGTATCAAGCGCAGTGATTGCATTTTCGTTACTACTCATGACGAACGTTCAGGCTCTGGACCGATATCTGCTTCAGGATCTGATTCAATACTTGATTCGGATTCTGCCGGTGAATCAACACTACGTGATTCTTCAGTACTGATTGCTGTGCACTGACCTTGTCCAGTCGCAACGATATTGATAGCTGTGCGCTGAGCCTCACTCACCTGATCCTTTGCGGCGGTCGGTGAGAGCCACGTCGCATCGGTGTGTTCATGACTCAACTGCACTTCCTTGGAATTGACAGTACAATCATAATATACAGCAAACCGACCACAATCGTCGTCATTCCGCCATGCAACGGCATGGACGGGTTGTCCGATTGTCGCATCAAGTCCGGTCTCTTCGGTAATCTCACGATGTACTCCATCGACGGCGTCCTCATGTCTCCCCAACCGTCCACCTGGCAGTTCCCATTCACCATCGCTAGAACGAGCCATAATGAGCACTTCCTTATCAGGGGCAACAATCACTCCTCGAAGGCTAACCGTCGCTTCCAAATGATCTTCAGTCATATATTCCCATTATTACTATCATATTTGATATTCTACTCCGATTAGAAACTCCAGGGATACCGCCTCTCTACGCGAGTCACCCTGGTTGTCAGAATCTTCCGCAAAATTTGCGTTCTGATTGATTTACACTGGGTCTGTTCAGTGATATATGTATATCTCTCGGTATTTACAACCGCTTTTGCTCCTGAATTTACGCAAGATATTACATTCAATTGCATGGTCTATTACAAGGAGAGATACAAATCCATCAGATACAATAGTTCAAGTTTTGATATGCTTAATTATTATTGGTTTAGACGATTAGTTGACACGTCCTCTTGACTACTCTCAACATCGTTACATACCTTCCGCAGTTAGTTGTGTGTCGCTTCTCATTGCATCTATTTCAGCGAAGAAGCACGAATCACCAGGTATAATTCACATCGTCAATACTTCAGTGTCAGGCGTTGCCCGGATGACAAACACATCAGCTTCAGTCGCTAGTGATGGGATATATACATTTGTATCGAGATCCTTCCGCCCTTCAGGAACAAGATTTCCAACCGGTAAGTACGCAGTCTTCACTGGTACATCATCAGTATTTTTAAACTGGACAGCCACCTCAGCTTTTGCCCCCTCTCCTTGATTATGGACAGTTGCTCTAATACGCGCTTTTTCAGCTTGGAGTGCCTCAACTGATTTTTGATTGCCGTCTTGATAGAACGCGTATTCGCTGACAACAATGTTGTCGACTGGATCGGATTTAATATATCTAAATAGCCGATCGCCCATGTCCTCGACGAGTTCTTCCATCTCGCTATCATCAACAATTGTCTGCACCGGATTCAGTGCTGCTCGGAGACTCCCTGCAGTAACCTTTCGATTACTCGTTGACTTCTTTAATTGCTCATATTCGGTAAGGAATGAATTCATTTGCGAGGGCAGTTCTCCATCAAAGTACTCCTGCAATGTTTTTATTTCACTATCAAAATTGATCTGTTTCGGCAAGGGCTTATTCGGCTTTCGCGAAACGCTGTCTGGAACTCCACTTGCTGTCTGCTCTTCTTCTGATTCCACGAGAATACTAGCTCGTGATCCGAAGTAACCGAGAAGGTCTAATACCATTCCTAACATCAAAGTAATGATGGTGACAGTGACAACGGCTGCTGCGAAGAACCGACCGATTGTTCCAGGAAATGCGAAGATAAAAATCGCAATAAAGAGGACGGTAACGCCACCAACAGTCAAAAGAAAGGCTGCAAAGTTAGGTCCGGCACCTTCGTCCATAAGTTGCTGTGCTGGTCCTTGCTGCTCGCTACTCATGCGTTTGAACCTGCTCCCTGTCGGAGTGTTTGTGTTGCAGTATATGTCATTGTCAACAGATGCGAAAGCCACAGTCCAACTGTGACGCCAAATAGAGTTCCAGCGCCCATGATTCGGAGCTCCATTCCAAGTGGCGCAAATGAGACCGCAGCTGTTAGTGTTCCAAAAACGACCATCAGTCCATATTGTATCTTCGTTAGCGGGTCGATATTCGTAAACATCGATTTCATATGTGTCTGAGAAGTACGCCGACCACTTATACTATCGGTCATTAACTGGGCACAACCGAAATTTATAGAGGATTAGTGTATTCTAGGACAACATTTAGTAATGCGGACAATAAGACATCTATATGATTCGTCCCGTTGATGCAGAGACAATACAGGATATTTGCCGGGACGTAGCCTTGGATAACTACGGCTTCCTGTGTCCCGATGGAAAAAATCGGCTGGAATTCACACCTGGACACTCCTTACGCCTTATTGGTAGAAGCAGACTATTATTTTCCTATATAAATAAGCTGACCGTAACTCCTGTCTCACCTGGCGTATAAGCCGTTGGGAGGATGTACAGGCGGTTCGAAACGACTGCCTCGGGGGTTGACCCAGAGTGAGTTCATGTCACTAGAATAGCAATCTTTATATCGGCTTTTCAGACCTGTAGGAACCGTCTCAGAGTGTTTCGGAAATAACAATGGATAAAAATTAGATATTTGTCATTTCGTATTATTCCTCATTATCAGCGTCTGTTAGCTGCTTCTGCCATTGCTCGACGGTTTGCAGGAGCGTCACCGGTGCTGTTGATTCAATATCAAGCGATTGGAGCTCATTGATCACTTCCTTTGTGTCTGAATCAACTCTGGCATGTTCAGGGCTTTCGGATGTAGCTCGATTATTCTTGAGTTTCCTGTTATCACTTGTAGGAGTCGTTTGGTTTTCTGTATTTTCGCCTGCTTCAGCAACTCGAATATCACCACTATTGACGTCAAAGACAACCTGTTGTGTTGTTTCTGCGCTCTTATCGCCTCCAGTCATATTCTCTTCTTGATCGCGTTTGGATGTATCAGCGTGATTTTGTGTCTCAACCTCGATTGCTTCATCAGCACGAAGTGTTGATAGCACGTCTCTTGCTCGTGTGAGGACTGGATCCGGAACACCAGCAAGTTCTGCCACATGGATTCCATATGAACGGTCCGCTGGTCCTGATTCAACAGTGCGAAGAAACGTCACATCGCCATTACGCTCCTCTGCAGCGACATGGACATTTGAGACGCCTGCGATTCGATCTGCTAATGTTGTGAGTTCATGATAGTGTGTTGCAAAAAGAACGCGCGGTGATGGTGCTGTTGATTGCGCTGCTGAGAGATACTCTGTTGCAGCCCATGCAATTGATATTCCATCATACGTCGCTGTCCCTCGACCGACTTCATCAAGAATAACGAGCGACTCCGAGGATGCTGAGTGAAGAATCTTCGAAAGCTCCTGCATTTCAACCATGAATGTTGATCGACCCTGTGCAAGTTCATCTAATGCACCAACACGCGTGTAAATTCCATCAACAGCCCCAATTGTGGCGGCTGCTGCTGGGACAAAACTTCCAGCGTGTGCAAGAAGAGTAATAAGTGCCACCTGTCGCAGATATGTTGATTTTCCGCTCATATTTGGTCCTGTAACAAGCAGGAAATTCCGTTCATCTTCTAACTGGAGGTCATTTGGAACAAACTCTGTTGTCTGCTCGACAACCGGGTGCCGACCGGCCTCAATATCAACTGTATGATCGGCGCGTAGCGTCGGACGTGTCCAGTCGTTTTCGACGGCATGTGTCGCGAGTGAGTGAAGCGCGTCTATCTCTGCAATAACTTGTCCGACTGTCTGTAACATCGCAGCGTAGTCAGCAATCTGCTCACGGAGTTCACAAAACAACTCATATTCCATCTCACCGCGTGATTCCTCTAGTCGAAGGATGTCTCGCTCACGCTCAGCAAGTTCATCTGTCTTAAACCGCTTCGAGTTTTTGAGAGTTTTAATCTCACGATAGTGTTCTGGGACTTGATCCGCAACAGATTTGCCAACCTGTATATAATGACCATCAGTTTTGTTTCGATCGACACTGAGGTGATTTAGATTATGTGTCTCCGTCTCTCGCTGGGCTAGTTTGTCCATCCACTCCTGGGCAGTCTCATGACGTTCTCGAAGGGAATCAAGTTCAGCATCATATCCATATTGGAACAAGCCGCCGTCTCGAATTGTCTTTGGGGGCTCATCAACAAGCGCTGCTGTAAGTTCATCCCGAACAACTTTTACAGTATCCTCAGTTGGTCGAGTGACCACCTGCATCAAAGGCGATTCAGACAATATTGATTCTGTGATAACTTCATCGAGCGTCGGGAGTATCTCGAGCGTTTCTCGAATTCTAAGGAGATCAGTGGCATCAGCACGTTCAGAGATACACCGCGCAGCTAATCGTTCGAGATCATAGCTTCCATTCAGTGTTTCAGCGATTCGCTCACGAGCCAATGGTGCGTCTACAAGCGCCTCAATGCAGTCAAGTCGACGAGTTATCTCTGTTTGCTCGCGCTGTGGTCGCATTATCCACTCTCGAAGTTGCCGGTGCCCTGCACTTGTTGCGGTATGGTCAATCGTCCCGAGAAGCGTTCCATCCCCACCGCGGTCGCCATGCATTGTCTCGGTCAATTCAAGATTACGTCGTGTCGTCGTATCCAGTGCGAGGTGAGTATCTGAATCCAGCGGTTGTAATCTCGTTATTGCGGCGCGAACACCTGTGTCTGTTTCATCGATATACGTAAGTATTGCACCAGCAGCCTGTATCGCAACATCAGTCTCAATATTGAGACTATCAATTGCAGTTGTACCAAACTGCTCGCTAAGAATATGACGCGCACGTCCAAGAGCAAAGGCTGCTGTTTCAAATGAAGACACTGTCGCATCAGTGCCGTCACGAAGTCGCCGAATAAAGTCATCAGCATTCCTAACGGTTGGACCAGGGAGAATTTCAACTGGGTCAAATCGAGTGAGCTCTGCATATGCAGTCTCAGCATCCGCAACGTCACCAATAAAAAACGAGCCGGTTGTTACTTCGGCAAACGCAATCCCAATAGTCGTCTCAGTTGTCTCAGTCGCTGTGAGATCCCCAACAACGGCTGCGATATACCGCGCATCAGCATCATCAGTCGATAATAATGTTCCGGGCGTGACAACTCGACTGATGCGACGATAATGATCTCCATCGTCGGCTTCATATTGGTCTGCGACAGCAACCCGATATCCACGCTCAACAAGCGATTTAAGATATGGAGTCAGGTCATCAATCGGCACTCCAGCCATTGGATATGAGGACCCATGTGAGGATTTTTCTGAAACTGTGAGGTCGAGCTCCGCGGACACTAATTCAGCGTCTTCAGCAAAGAACTCATAGAAATCACCACATTGCATCGTCAATAGATCCGCGTCTGTCTCAGCGCGAAGGGAGAAAAACTCGTCTACGATTCCCTGCGAGGTCATACCGCTTTATCCGCCGCCGATGCGATAAAACGCTATGGTGTTCGTCTCATGAAGACCACCCAACTTGTGAATTTTATCTGAGTAGCCGCTGTGGTCTCTATCTCTACAGATGTGTAAGACGGGTGTCTTTGTGATCGTTCAGATGCGTTTAATTACGCCTGAATTTCTCTCATTTTTCATATGCAACGTTACGTTCTCAACCGGTCCATCGCGTGCTCCAGATTGAATACAGAGACTGGCTGAAAAATAATCAATGGAATAATACAATTACGCGTGGATGATCAATTTGATATTTATTACTTTCAGTAATGACTCAGGCTTCCTGTAACCGACCGCCGTCGATTGCAATATTCTGCCCAGAAATATATTCGGCTGCATCGGTACAGAAGAATAGTATCGGTGCGATCACATCATTAAATCGAGCTGGGCGACCACGTGGATAACCACTGACATCAACAACAGTATTCTCAACTGCAAACGGTGAGACGGCATTAACCGTGATTCCATTATCCTGTGTATCATATGCAACTGTTCGTGTAAATAATAGAACAGCTTTTTTTGCTGCGAAATATGGAAAATTCATTGGAACAGCACGATCATCACGGGCATCAGCAACACCAAAATTAATGATCCGACCCCAGTGAGTATCACGCATTGTTGGTAGAACTGCTTGAGTACAGAGATACGTACCATAGAGACAGCCCTCGATTGTGCGACGCCACTCTGCAAGTGAAAGTTCATCCCATCGTCCTTGCGGAAGTGGTCCAACAGCGTTCACCAATATATCAATCGTATCAAGTTCTGCCTCACACCTTGCAATCATTGTATCCACCTCATCGGGAACAGTGACATCTGCCTGCACAGTTGTCGCTGCGACATCATATTCACGTGCGGTCTCGGCGGTTGCCGCTGCCGCCTCGCCACTCTGGCGATAATGAACAGCAACATCAGCACCTGCGTCGGCAAGTGCAAGAAGTACCTCCCGCCCGACACGCTTTGCTGAGCCAGTTACCAATGCGGTTCGTCCATCTAATGTTGGCGTGAGATTGATGTCAGCCATAGCAGTTATATTCGGGCTATGGATATCAGTTACCTGGCAGCGTGAAATGAATATTTCTATAGTTATAGNTGATACAGACGCAATACCACGGTATTCAGACNGTGTATACGCGCCGTCGCAGCCGGAGGTGAACATCTTTGTNCAATATGATGTACGTATAATTGTCGGCGCACTGGCTCTGACTCTACTGTAGCCGAGCGCCCGAAAAGTGGCGGTTCGAGTGTTGGTGTCCGCCCACGCTGGAAACAGAGTGTGCCCCACGTGGGAAGCAAACAACAAGCACCGGGCGAGTGTCAACATAAGTGACTCCGAGTCTGGTGACACTGACTACCGACCACCGACCACCAATCCTGTAGGGAGACTGATACAGAAACGCGTTTTCGGCTGAGAAACGGAGTATTGGGGACTAAGATTTGGCACTCCCGATTTAACGAGGCTGTCCCTTACCCGGCTATATACCGATTCGCACGGCGTGTGAGCTCGGCAATCTGTGAATCTGCACCTGAAACTCCCAACTCAGCGATGTGGCGTGGTGCCGTGGGATTCCTCCGCGTTCGCGGAAGAGGATATCAACTCGCAGTTATAAACCAACTTACTATTTCTGTCGCGACAATTTTTATTCATGTCTGAGCCTGATAGCTTTCAGCTCGCTATCGTATAATGGCGCAGAGCTCACGCAGTAAGCACTCGGTCTTACCAAGAGATTAACACACGTGTATTCTGCATTATGATTCATATACAACCACCTGCTGTGCTGTGTCGTTTTGTATGCTGACCACGTCATTATCATATATGCGAACTGAGATACTCGGTCCTATGGATGTGGACGACGCACCTGATATCGCTGTAATCGGCGGGATTCACGGCGATGAGCCCTGTGGTGTGCAAGCGATCGAGCGATTCTGCTCAGGGGCATTGATAGACGCTATTCAGCGACCGGTTAAACTCATTATTGCGAATGAACGCGCGCTTGAAGCAAATATGCGGTATATTGAGGGCGATCTTAACAGATTATTCCCTGGTGACCCAGAAAGTGAACTGTATGAAGAACGCCTGGCATTTGANCTCTATCAGGAAATTAAAGATTGCACTACGCTTGGATTTCACTCAACAATCTCATTTGATGAGCCCTTTGGAACATTCGCAAACCTAACGCCACAGAAGGCAACAATCATGCAGGCGTTGCCACTTGAGCATGCAGCTGATTTTTCTGGGCATGTTACGGGGCGAGGCGTGAATCTATCAGAATTTGTGAATGTCGAAGCGGGCTATCAAGGTTCTGAGGCTGCGGTTGAGAATGCCTATGCATGCTTGATTGCATATCTCCGTGTGATGGATGCCCTCCCAGCAGAAGCTGATATAACGCCAACAACGCACTATCAAGTTCAACATACGATAGAAAAGATCCCAAATGAAATATACGACGTACATGTAAATAACTTTGAGCAGGTATCTCCAGGAATGGAATATGCAACAACCGGAACAGGAAAATCACTTCTGGCTGACTCAGCATTTTGGCCAGTGCTCATGTCCTCTCACGGACACGATACACTTCTTGGATATGCAGCTAAGCGGACAGGCGAAATTAGTGCCACAGTGACTGATAGTGATTAAGACGAATAGTTTCATCGACGGTATCGGAAGGTGCAGTTTCAGCAACTCCAGTCACTGATACGGATCGCCACGGTGGTAAAGACTCGAAGTAATCACCATGAGTAAGCCACACTAACTTATCCTGCGGACTCGCTCGCTGAGGATACCGAATATGAACAGGAATTTCTCGGGCTATGTTGACTACCTATTGCCTGTATCTCCTATCAGGGGCTTCTGAATTATCATCCCTTATATATTTACTGCGTAATCCATATTCGCAATCACTACTCTTTCAGATTACTTACAGATATACATAAGCCGACATTCAATTCGCTGTAGTTCAATTTATGTATATATGGGTGGCTCTCGCAGTGCCGTTATCACATGTAGTGTCGATTTGTGCTCATGATTTCGGTTCCTATGTGGATTCTGACTGGTGTTATCGCTGTTTGCGCTCGAGCAGTCATGAGTCCGTATCAGAAGCGGTTGCTTGCTGACGCTTCGGAGTCAGAGGTATTGTTTGTTCGAGATACCGTTGCGCTTGGACTGTTTCTACCAGTAGTTGGATGGACCGCAGTTAAATATGGATTTTCAGGGACGCCGCGGAGTGCTGTTGCAATGGTGCTGACAGGAGCATTGAATGTCATCGGTGCATTCATGATATTTGCAGCATTGTCGCGAGAGGATGCATCCGTTGTTATCCCACTAACATCCCTATCACCAGTCATCACATCACTGGTTGAACCTCTTTTGCGTGACACGGCTATCACGCCACTTGTGATCGCTGGAGCTGTTCTAAGCGCTTGTGGGGCTGCAGTAGTGAATTCTAAACAGAATACCATCCAGAGTATTTTATACGGCTCAGATACGACAGCAGTCGCATTAGCAGTATCGGTTAACTTTGTTTTCGGCGTGACGTCCACGCTTGATGGCATCGCTACTGCAAGTATTAATCCATTATATGTCTCATCAATTATTGTATTATTCGTTGGAATCGGGAGTGCAGGTCGACTGTGGCGAGCTGGCGCTGTTCATGAGCCATCCCAGCGGAGACAACTTCTCGCGCTTTATAAGGGAGATAAAGGCATCCTTGGCATATTACAATTTGGTGGGCTTGCAGCAACCCTATTTACCTTTGGTGCAGCCCCAAGTGCTACACAAGCTTCGATTTTATTCCGGGCAAGTATTATTCTAGTTGTCATTATAAGCAGTATTGGGCTGAACGAGGGTCATCTCCGACGACGCACTATTGGGGCAGTACTCATCGCTCTTGGAGTGGGGCTTGGTGTCAGTGGCTGAATGCACAGTTCACTCTCGATATGATCGACATCTCATGTCATAATATAACTTACTTGATTAGATTGATCCTCAATGTCCAGGGGAATTTTTACCATTGCTTTCCGAGTCATTGAGTATGTCACCTGCTCATGGGAATCGCCTGGGGACACCAGAAAGTCCAAACGCTACGACACTGCTGTTACTTGGAAGCGGAGAACTTGGAAAAGAGGTCGTCCTTGCAGCCCAACGATTGGGGATAGAAACGGTTGCTGTCGACCGATATGAACATGCACCAGCGATGCAGGTCGCACATCGGGACTACATAATTGATATGACCGATGCAACTGCACTCCGAGAGGTCGTCCAGCAAGAGGATCCCACAATTATTATTCCGGAAATTGAGGCTATTGCGACCGATGAGCTGAAACGATTAGAAACACAGGGCTACGATGTCGTACCGACGGCTCAGGCGACTCGACTGACGATGGATCGTGAGTGGATCCGTGAATTTGCTGCTGAGGAAGTCGGTGTTACAACAAATGAGTATGCCTTCGCTGATAATTATGACACATACCGCAAAGCGGTCGAGGATATCGGGATCCCAGTCGTTGTCAAGCCCACGATGTCATCATCAGGGAAAGGACAATCAATTGTGCGTGAAAGCGCCGAAATCAATGGCGCTTGGGAGACCGCCCGAGCAGGATCACGGTCGGATACCGGTCGTGTCATTATTGAAGAACTTGTTGAGTTTGACTCCGAGTTCACACTCCTCACAGTTCGTCATGCCGACGGAACGACATTCTGTCCCCCCGTCGGACATACACAACAAGACGGTGATTATCGAACAAGTTGGCAGCCACATTCATTGACAACTGAACAACGAACAACCGCGCAGCAGATGGCTCAGAAAGTAACAGATGGGCTCGGTGGATATGGAATTTTTGGCGTCGAATTCTTTGTGCAGGATGGAACAGTGATCTTCAGCGAACTCTCACCACGACCACACGACACCGGATTAGTAACACTAAGCTCTCAGCGATTAAGCCAGTTTGATCTCCATCTGCGCGCCATTCTCGGTCTCCCGATACCTGACATCGATGTTGAGCGCCCAGGTGCAAGCGCAGCATTAGTCGTTGATGAACCACTTACCCGACCTGCGTTCACCGGAGTTGATGAGGCGTTATCAATGTCTGACGTTGATATACGATTGTTCGGTAAGCCTGAGGCCTATCCTGGTCGACGAATGGGAGCTGCCGTTGCAACTGCTATCGATATTGAGACGGCACAAGAGCGGGCTTCAGAAGCCGTTGATTGCATTCACGTTAGCGATGATAAGACGTGAATCGCCCGTGATTGCCTCCACAAAAATCGGCTTATCATGTCTGAAATCTCTTGAATGAGAATTACCACCCAGACACCGAGCTTTATTATGGTTTTGTGGATCACCACCCATGATTGATGCTTACTCAGACATCAAATCAGAGGTATCGATATGTGAGATAAGTTGTTCATGAACCGAACCATTGCTTGCAAGTAATGGTGTTCGCTGGTCAGTCGCATTGAAGCTCAATTCATATGATGACCCATACTGATCCGTCGTTCTCCCACCAACCTCTCGGAGCAGACAGAGTCCAGCCGCAACATCCCACGGATGTGTGTCATGCTCCCAAACTGCATCGGCACTTCCAGACGCAACATATGCAAGATTGAGCGCAGCACTTCCTAATCGACGAACACCCTGTGTCTCATGATAAAACGCCTGCAAAAACTCACCGCTAGGGTCATATCCAGAGAGTAACATGCTTTCATCAAGCTGACTTCTCGATGTTGGTTCTATTTTATGATCATTCTGGTATGCACCTCTTCCATCAATAGCATAAAACATATCCGCGGGTTCTGGTGCGTATACAACACCGACAACCGGAATTCTATCCTTCAGCAGTGCAATTGAAATCGAGTAATTTGGGTTTCCATGAGCGAAATTTCCAGTCCCATCGAGCGGGTCGATAATCCATGCATAGCCCTCTGTAGGGACAGTTTGATCATTTTCCTCAGATTGTACAATGTGATCAGGAAATTCACTATTGATGGCTGTTTCGATGATATCATTTGCTTGATAATCTGCTTCGGTGACGATATCTGACTTGTCAGTTTTATATTGAATATTCTCTACTTGTCCATGAAGTTCCTGAAGTGGCTCACCAGCAGACCGAGCAGCTTCTCTCGCGACGCGCGCAGCGCGCTCTTTGAAATCTGATGATGTAATATTGTCTTCAAGCGCTGATCGGGGACCATCATTATCGACGGTTCGAAGCCCCCAATCAAGTTTATCAACCATCGCAGTTATAAATGCATCATCATACGGTGTGCGGACAGTCTGAACCGGTTGATTTGCACCAGAGATATGCACAACAGTATCTGATTCGAGTCGCTCGAACTGCCGCCCTCCATCAATGTCTATATCAAAGTCAGAATCGAGAACGATATCGATCTCTGAATCTTGACTGACAACTATCGGGTCGACTGCCGCGCTGATTGTCTCATGCGGAATTATCTGCAGCGTTCGGTTGTTTTGCGGATAATGGACTGGACCACCGTTCGAGTATGCTCGCCCAGTGCTTCCTGTTGGGGTTGAAACAATCAGCCCGCTGCCGAAGTATTTACCAACATACTCCTTATCGACAAATACATGCAGTGATCCAACCTTCGTCCCATAGCGGTCTTCTGGCGGATGTTTTTGTAAAAACATCTCATTGATACCTGTTGTGTTGATATCTCCGGCAGTGACCTCATACTGCTGTCTTGCGTTAATTGATGCTCGCCCACGGTAGACAGCTGTTAATGCATCCTCAACATCAAGTGGCTCAACACGAGCTAAAAATGCTAATGTGCCAGAGTTGATTCCCATCAGTGGGATCTGGAATGGAGCAAACGACCGAGCGGCTTCCAGAAACGTTCCATCACCACCAATTGAAATTCCAAGTGTTGTTTTCTCTCGCTCGATATGCTCATCAGTTATATCTTCACCGACGTCAAGAACGGTCAATCCAATGTCATTCGATTTCGCCCATGATTCGACCATATCTATAATCTTCGCACTTTCTGGTGCTGCCAGTCCAACGATCTCATCGAGCGTAGCAAGGCGTCTCCCGTGCATAAAAATAATGACGGTTTATATCCCATTAACTTCATTGGATGTCTCCTACAATAATATGGACCTATACGAGAGCACTATGATATGCACATTGCGAACATACAGACCAGTATAGTATCATATCCCACATTCGATAATAGATTATCAACATGCAGAATAGTATCATAATACATTCAATCTTGATTCTGCCAAGCGCGATGAGTCATCTATACAGTTCAGGGCTACTCTCTTGTTGATGGCGCGTTCAACTGTGGTATGGAGCGTCAGCGTGCCTCAACTGGCACAGAATGGGAAGCACAGAATGGTTACTCACGAGCGCTTCGAGCCGGAAACACCATTTATATCGCTGGGACAACAGCAGTTGATCTAGACGGAAATGTTGTTGCCGAAGGCGACCCGTACGCTCAGACCCAACATATTCTAGATATCATCGCGGATGCACTTGCGGACGTCGGTGCGAATCTTGACGATGTTGTGCGGACGCGAATGTATATCACCGATATCGCTCATCAAGATGCTGTTGGGCGCGCACATGGTGAGATTTTTGCAGATATCCGACCGGCTGCGACCATGCTACAAATTGAGGGACTCGCCGAACCAGAACTTCTTGTAGAAATTGAAGCTGAAGCAAAACTAGAGGACATAAACGGATCTTGATATCCATCACATGACGTGAAAACCGTTTAGTCCACCAAATGAACTCTCTCACGGTGATCCGGTTTGTCCCGATTCATGACAGCGAGAAATTAGATCTTCCTGATCAAATCGAAATAGAATCCCGGTGAGAATTGTCGTTTGCGTAAGAATGCAATTGTGCAATCGTAGGTGATGACATCACTCCAGTATATCATGACTATCCGCACCGTGGTCGAATCGGATGAGAGAGGGTCGATATCACGGAAAACGGTATTTTAACACATTCGACCCTGTTAAAATATCATCAAATATCGCCCATCGAACTGATACCAACACCATCGCTGGTCACGAACCTATTGGTAATTGTTTTAGCTGAATACAGGCGCTAAGCCCTCTCCCTCAAGGAGCACCGCAGTCCGCGCGAGCCGAAAAGGAGCGCAGTAGGGAGGGGATACAGCGCCGTCATCATCTGGTTGTACACCGTGCGTCGGCAGACTCGCCTATGTAAGCAGTTATATTGTCGGACGCCGGACGCCGGACGAAAAAAGTAAGAC
>P_A23_Liq_3_FmtDRAFT_1000006_pt1 | contig 40543 bp, 47 predicted proteins | sample PonA233FremontCA_FD_10237 | JGI IMG/M metagenome (IMG submission 10237)
CTCGTTCCCGCCGAGACAGCCGGCCGTCGCCGCCACCCCACAGGCGGCCAGCACTCGTCTCCGGGTCGGCGTCCCGTTCACCGTGTGTCGTCGACACCGTCGCGTAGTGTCCCTCTGGTCTCGCTCGGCGCAACGCCGCGTCCAGTCTACGAGACGAGTCGGGTGGATTCTTCCGTCGGCGCTCGGAGACAGTGGTGTGCCCAGAGCCGACGGCGAACCAGTTCCGAGCACGGCGGAGACGCTCGTGTACATCGCGGTGGCTTGGTATCTGATCACGGCGACGCTCGCGATGCTCCGGATTCCGCCGAACCCGTTGTTCACCATACCGGCCGCGATGGGAGCCGTCTACTGTTCGCTGGCGTACGACCTCCCGGCCCGCGCGGAGTACCAACTGGGCCGACTGGTCGGGCGGCTGGTCGCCGACGCGGGCGTCGACCGCGAGGAGTGACCACGACGTCTCGGGGCCGACACACGCGACGCAGCTATCGACTACGGCGCGAGTCGGTGGGGAGAACGACCCGACGTGGCGAGTGGCGGGCCGCTCCCGTCTCCCGATCCACCCACAGCTACATTACGCGTCGTCTCCCGCGGTACGAGTGTGATGGACTCGGCCAACGGCGTCACCTCCGAGCCGGCCGCCGGTGACGACACCNCCACCTCGTTCTCTCGGCGCGGTCTGCTCACCGGCTGTGTGACGGCTGCGACGACCGCCACCCTGTCGCACCCCGCTCGCGGCGCTAGATCGACGGGACGGTCGTGGGTCTTCCCGACCGGCTCTCGGGTGGAGTCGTCACCGACGGTGGTAGACGGCACTGTCTACGTCGGAAGCAGTGACCACAACCTGTACGCGGTGGACACGGCCACCGGAACCGAACAGTGGCAGTTCGAGGCCGAGTCGGGGGTGCGGTCGGCACCCGCCGTGGTCGACGGCACCGTCTACGCCAAGACGACACACCTGCACGCGCTGGATGCAGCCACTGGGGCCGAACGGTGGCGGTTCGACACCAGGTCGGGGGTCCGGTCGGCTCCGGCGGTCGCAGACGACACCGTCTACGTCGGGAGCCGCAACGGGAGCCTGTACGCAGTCGACGCGACGACCGGGACCGAACGGTGGCGGTTCGAAGTCGACGACTGGATCGAGTCCTCGCCGGCGGTCGCGGACGACACGGTCTACGTCGGAACCGAAGACAACAATCTGTACGCGCTGGATGCAACCACTGGCACCGAACAGTGGCGTTTTAGCGCTGGCTGGTCCGTGAACTCGTCACCGACAGTTGCAGACGAGACTGTGTACTTCGGGAGCCACGACGACAACCTGTACGCGGTGGACGCAGCCACTGGCTTCGAGCAGTGGCGGTTCGAAACCAACAACAATGTGTACTCGTCGCCGACGGTGGCAGACAGCACTGTCTACGTCCGAAGTTCCGACGGGAATCTGTACGCAGTGGACGCAGCCACCGGTGCAGAGCGGTGGCGCTTCGACACCATCGGTTCGGCGGACCCACCGGTGTCGACAAACTCCTCGCCGGCGGTGGCAGACGGCACTGTCTACGTCGGGAGTCGGGACGGGAGTCTGTACGCGATAGACGCGGCCACTGGCACCCAACAGTGGCGGTTCAGCACCGGCGATTTGGTCGACTCGTCACCGACGGTGGCAGACGGGACTGTGTACGTCGGAAGCTGGGACAGTAACCTGTACGCAGTCGACACACAGACGGGTCGTATCGGCCAGTGGAGCCTCCTGCAGGCGACTGTACAGTCGATCACCAACAGAAACTGGCTCAGAAGTGTCCGTGGAGTGTGGGCCGACCCGTCCCCGGTCGTTCCAGCAGCGGTAACTGCGGGTGTGCTCGTATCCAGTGCCGCCTTGTGGTACCGTCGACAGGCGGCAGGCGACGAGCGAGAAGAGTCCACCCACTCGGAGCCCGACACCTCCGAGTAGGTGTGTGGCCGACGAGCCAGTTGCGCACCTCACTACGGCCGTGAGATATCGACAGTCAGCGTCCACTCGACGGCCCAGACACCGGGTCGCGGGGCAGTAGGCACCACGTTGTCGTCCGGTGCAGGCGCTGGCGGGACGAGCACCCCGAAGGTGAACTCCCCCGTCGCCTCGTACCGCCCCGGGCGCACGGTTCGTTCCGTCGCTCGGAGTTGGTAGCGGCGTGTCTCCGTCTCGCCCGGCTCGTACCGGTCGTGGAACGACGACGCCGCGACGCCGAGACTCCGGAACGGCGGCAGGTGTTCCAACGGCTCGTCGGGCGCGAACAACGGAATCCAGTCGGCACTCCGTTCGTCGACGCCGTCGAGACCGACGGGTCCGAACGGCGGCCGTACGCCCGAGAACACTGCGAGTGGGCGGTCACTCCGGTTGCGTGCCGTCAGGGTGAACGTGACCGGCGACGCCGGAGCGGCGATCTCCCCCACCGATGTCGCCTCGGTGCTCGTCGGCGGTGGATCGTCGGCTCCGGTCGACAGAACCGTGAACGCCCGGAGACGGTCGTCGTCGAACCCGTCGACCCAGACGATGTCCGCCAGATACTCGCGGAGCCGTGTGGGTTCGCTCTCGAACCCGACATCTCTCCGCCACCCCTCGCTCCCGACCACGGCGTCTCGCCGCCCCTCGCTGTCGACCGGGGTGTCTCCGCGGTCACTCCCGTCGTGTCGCCCGCCCAGTCTGGTGGCCGAGCGGAGCAACTCCGCGACGAACGCCGGCAGTGACGACACGGAGGTCGTCGCTTCGGGACGGCCCAACCGGTCGGGGTCGATCACGCCGGCGAGACACAACGCCCACGGGGCGTGTGGCCGGTCGTACGTGGTCTCGAACTCGACGCTGTCGACTCGAACAGTCGTCTGTGCTACGCCGGCGACGCCGGTCAGACCACACCCGACGGGCACACCGACGCGGAGGAACCGTCGTCTGTTCACGTCGGCTACTCGGTGTCGGAACAGTTCACTGCGACGGCCGCGCGGCGACGACTGCTGTCGGTGCCGGACGACACAGCCGACCGACGAGACACTCGCGAGTAGTCTCTCGTCTCCGTCGCCCTCACCCTTCCCGCCGCAGTCGCTCGACGACGAACTCCCGTTCGAGCTCTCCGAGGAACTCACCCAGCCGCGGCCCCTGCGTGTCGTCGAAGAACAGCCGGTAGCCCGCCTCGAAGAACTCCCCGACCGGCACGTCGTGGCGCTTCGCCGCCTCGTACACTTCGCCTTGGATCGCCTCGCCGTCGTTGCCGTCGGCGACGAAGTCGGCGAGATCGTCCAGGGCGGCCTGCGTCGCCGCGTCGAACTCGTGGGCCGGGAGTTCCCGCTGGAGCCGGTAGTTGTAGGCGTTGTCGGTCCGCTCGGCCCACCGGCGGGCGCGCTCGACACGTTCGAGCGCGGCGTCGATCGCCCACTCGGGGGTGTCGTCGTCGAAGTGGCCCTCGTCGCGGGCCATCTGCACTCGGAACTCGCGGTCCTCGACCATTCCGAGTACCGCCGCGAACGTGTACGGGAGCCGCACCCGGTCGGGACGCACTTCGTCGACGAGGAATGGGTACGCCCGGTCGGCCGACGCGGTCAACTCGTCGGGGCCGTCCTCCTCGCCGAAGTAGAGTCGTTCGAACCGGTCGAACTCGTCGACGAGTTGGTCGAGTCGACTCACGTCGAAGTCCTTCGCCCGCCCAGGGTTCCGGAGGAAGAAGTACTTCACCACTGCCGGCCCCACCAACTCCATCACCTCGCTGACCGTGATCACGTGACCCGAGGAGGAGGACAACGGCTCGCCGTCGAGCGTGAACCACTCGTAGACGAACGGGACCGGAGGTTCGGCCTCGAAGACGGTCCGGGTGATCTCCTCGCCGGAGGGCCACGACCCCTCCGCGTGGTCCTTCCCGAACGGCTCGAAGTCGACGCCGAGGGTGGTCCACTGGGCGGGCCACTCGAACCGCCAGGGGAGCTTCCCGTCGCGCAGGGAGACGCGTCCCTCGGCTCCGCAGCCGTCGATCTCGTCGTCGCCGGCCTCGATCCCGGTGCAGGCGAACGCGACCGTCCGCTCGTCGAGATCCGGATCGGAGACATCCGGCGTGAGGTGGCCACACTCCGGACACTGCGCCATGAACGGAACGTCGTCGGCCGTCACGGACGCCTGGTAGTCGGCGAGCACACTCGCGGCGTCGTCGTTGGCGAGGACAGTGTCGACGGCGTCGTCGAACCGGCCGGAGTCGTACAGCCCCGCGTTCGACTCGAACTCGACGGGGACGCCGACCAACTCGGCGCTGTCCCGGAGGAGTCCGGCGAAGTGTGCCGCGTAGGAGTCGTGACACTCCCCGAACGGGTCCGGCACGTCGGTGTACGGCACGCCGAGGTTACGCCCGAGCGCACCGCCGTCGACGGCACCCAAGCCGACGATCTCCCAGTCTTCGGTCGCGAGGTTGCGTGGCACCGCCCGGAGCGCGTCCCGGTCGTCGCTGGTGAACACCTGTTCGACCGAGTGGCCTCGCTCCCGGAGCACCTCGGCGACGAAGAACCCCCGCAGGATCTCGTTGAAGTGACCGAGGTGGGGAATTCCGGACGGCGAGACCCCACCCTTGATCACGATCGGCTCGTCCGGGTCGCGCGCCAGAATCTCGTCGGCGACCGCGTCCGCCCAGAACACGTGGTGGTCGCCGTCCGACCCCGCCGGCTCGTCGTCTCCGACGCCGGGTGCCAGCGCCCCGTCGTCGACCGCGTCGTCGCTGCTCATACCCGACAGTCGGGCTCGGAGCGTGTGTGTGTGTCGGTCCGTCGTGGCCGACCGGGCCACGTGTTCGAGTGCGGCCGGACGAACCCCCGCGCCTCAGTGCGCCCAGTAGCTCGGCTCCGTGCTCCCGGCGGGCACCACGTCGGTGCCGGTGTGGTCGCCGGTGAGCACCGCGTCGACGACCGCGTCCGGCTCGGTGCCGTCGAGCACGACCGTCCGCATCCCGGCGCGTTGGATCAGCTTCGCGGCGAACAGGTCGACCGGCGCGGACGCGCCGGCGTCGCGACTCATCGGCGCGATCGTCTCGACCAACTCCCCGGGTGTGAGCCTGTCGAACTGCTCGGCGTCCGGCTCCGTCTCCGGGTCGGCGTCGAAGATCCCGTCGGCACCGGTGCCGTACACGAGCAGATCCGCCCCCACCGACTCCGCGAGCACGGCCGCGACCGCGTCCGTCGTCTGTCCGGGAGTGACTCCACCCATCACCGCCGTGTCACCACGGGTGACGGCCGCCTCTGCAGTCTCGTAGTCCCGGGCCAACGTCGGCTCGACTCCCTCGCCGAACCCGGCACGGAGGAGTCTGGCGTTCACCTGCGTCACGTCGATCCCCAGCCGGTCTAGTGTCACCTCGTCGGCGTCGAGTGCCCTGGCGGCACCGATGTACTCGCGGGCGACGCTGCCGCCGCCGACCACGATCCCCAGGTCACACCCCTCGCGGACGAGTCGCTCGACCGCCGCCGCGTACGCCGCCACCCGGCCGCCGTCCAACTCTGGCAGGAGAACGCTCCCACCCAGCGACAGTACCACTCTCATCGAACCCGTCTACCGTCGATCCACGCTTAAGACTCCCGAACCCGTCGGCCACCGTCTCCGTCAGTGCGAAGGAGTTTTGTGAGCAGTAACGTACACTCCTGTACACTGATGTCGTGTTCGACCGAGCGTGGTGGGTCGGCGGCGACGACCTACGAGATCGAGGGTGTGGCGTTTCTCGGGCGGACGTTCGCGGAGTACTGTCGGTTGTTCGGGTTGGAGCCGGCGTCGTTGGCGGGCCAGCGAGTGCTCGACTGTCCGGGTGGTGCCAGTGGGTTCACCGCGGGGGCGGCCGCCCGTGGGGCAGAGGCGTACGCGGTCGACCCGGTGTACGGTGCGGCCACCGAGACGGTCGCGAACCGAGGTCGTCGAGACCTCCGGCGGGCGATGGACGCGCTCGACGACGTCGAAGAACTGTACGTCTGGGAGACGTACGACGACGCGGACCAACTGGAGGGCTACCGGTGGAGCGCACTCGGACGATTCCTCGCCGACTACGAGGCCACTCCCGGACGGTACCTCCCGGCGGCGCTACCACGCCTCCCGTTCCCGACCGACAGTTTCGACCTCGTCTGTTGTTCTCACCTGTTGTGTCTGTACGCCGACGAGTTCGACCACGCGTTCCACACCGCGGCACTCCGCGAGCTCTGTCGGGTGGCCCGGGGCGAGGTACGGCTGTTCCCGTTGGTCGACTTCTCGACCCGACGGTACGATGGGCTCGACGACCTCCTGTTGGAGTTGGAACGCCTGGGCCACGACCCACAGATCCAGGCGGTCGACTTCGAGTTCCAACGCGGTGCCGACTCCTGTCTCGTCGTCGACACGCACAACGCATAACAGCCTGCCACACTGCCGTCGACCCGTGCAGACACTGAGTGTAGTCGGTGCCGACCCCGACCTCCGTGCGGTCGCGTCGCGTCTCGACGGCCCGACCGCGACGGTCACCCGGGACGCTGTCGACACCCCGACCGCGGTGGACACGACGGTGACGCTCTCGTCCGACGGGAGTCGACTCTCCCGTGCCGCCGACGATCTCCCGAGCGTGTTGGATCGGCTCGCCCCCGACCACGACCACGCGCTGATCGCGGGAGACTCGACGCTCAGACTCCCGACGGTCGTCGTCGGTGAGGCCGACCCGGCCGGCGATGTGGTCGAACGGATTCCGTCGGGAGAGACGGTCGCCCCCGAGCGGTTGGCGGCACTCGTCCGAGATGTCGAGCCGTACGTCACGCTCTCCTCGCTCGTCGCCGAGGCGAAGGCGGCCGACGGCGCGGAGCGGTCCGGCGCGATCGCGACGTTCACCGGCCGAGTGCGTGCCCGCGACGGACCGGACGACGAGCCGACGACACGGCTGGCTTTCGACCGGTACGACGCGGTCGCGGCCGAACGACTCGCGACCATCGAGTCGGAGTTGGCCGACCGCGAGGGCGTGTTCGGCGTCTGGACCCACCACCGGGTCGGCGTGATCCCCGCCGGCGAAGACATCGTCTTCGTCGTCGTCTTGGCCGGCCACCGGACGGAGGCGTTCGCGACCGTCTCCGACGGGATCGACCGACTGAAACGAGAGGTGCCGATCTTCAAACGAGAGACGACCGTCTCCGAGACGTTCTGGACACACGAACGAGAGTGACCTACTGGACCCGCGGACGAGGGTGACTCCGTTCGCCTCCCTCGTCACTACTGCGAATCGAACGTCTGACGCGGCCGCAGACGGGCGGACGCGACCACACTCCCGACTGCGCGAGTGGCTCGTGACGCTCCACTCTCCGACAGTTTCACCTCTTCGGCACAGAAATCGACCACCCGCACGAACACCCGATCACGAACAGAAGAAACAACGAGAGACGATCGTAAAATGTCTGAGCGCCTCTGAGCAGTTTGTGAACGGTTCAGTTTCCGTCGTTTTGTCGGCCAAACCAACCGAACCGAACCGAACTCCGCCGAACGTTCTGGGCGGTATAACATCCCCCGGTTCCTGTGGCCGAGTGAGGTCACAATGAGCACGACCGCAGATCCCTCCACCGCAGAGACGGACAGCCCCTCCAAGGAGACACGCCTGAAGCAGTACCTGTTGGAGAAGGCCGAGAACGGCGAGCTGTACTTCAAGAGCAAGTTCATCGCCGACGAGGTCGGGCTCTCTCCCAAAGAGATCGGCGCGCTGATGGTGAAACTCCGCGACTCCGCGACGGAGTTGACCGTCGAGAAGTGGTCGTACACGAGCGCGACCACGTGGCGGGTCGAACCTGCCGAGGTCTGACCCCGACACGAGACGGCAGAACAGCCACCGCCACACGGTCCCCACCCACACCGCCACACGGCTCCCGACGGCTGTCGGCACCACACCCCTGCGTACCCCCGAACAAGGACTTTTGCCCGTCCGCGGCCAAACACCGTCGATGAGTGCCGAGGACCCCGAGTCGGTCCCGCGTCCACCAGAACTGGACGACGTCTTCCACCTGACCCAGGTCCGGAGCGACGGCGACCGGATCGTCTACTACGGTGTCTCGGAGGTGTCCGAGCGAGAACTCCTCGAACGCGTCTGGGAGCCGTTCAGAGAGCTCGGCTACGACGTGCAGGCGGCAGACACCGGCACCGGACGGGACGTGGTCGTCGCTCGCGAGTACTCCACGGGGATCGAGACCGTCCCCTGGCTCAACATCCTGTTGTTCCTCGCGACAGTCGTCTCCACGTTGCTCGTCGGCGCGCTCGGTTGGTACTACATCCCACTGTCGGAGCTGACGGCCAACCCGCTCGCGGCGTTGGAGGCGTGGCCGTTCACTGCCGCCGTTCTCGGCGTGTTGATGACACACGAACTCGGCCACTACGTGATGGGTCGACGCCACGGCGTCGACGTGTCGTTGCCGTACGTGATCCCGTTCTTCTTCCCGTTCGGGACGATGGGTGCGGTGATCCGGATGCGGAGCCGGATGCCCGACCGGGAGGCGTTGTTCGACATCGGTGTCGCCGGCCCGCTGGCGGGGTTGGCGGCGACGACCGTCGTCACCGCGGTCGGACTCCTGTTGGGTCCGATGCAGGTGCCGGCAGGGAGCGTCTCTGCGGGCACTCGCGTCATCGTCTTCAACAACCCTCCGTTGTTGGATCTGATCGCGACCGTACTGGGCCAGCCGACCGGCTACGAGGCCGCCGACCAGGTCACGCACCCGGTGATCATGGGTGGGTGGATCGGGATGTTCTTCACCCTCCTGAACCTGTTGCCCGTCGGTCAACTCGACGGTGGCCACGTTCTCCGAGCGATGGCCGGTCACCTGCAAGAACGGATCGCCGCGCTCGTCCCGGTCGCGTTGTTCGGTGTCTCCGCGTACCTCCACTTCGTCCGCGGGTTGGGGCTCGACGAGTCTGTCGGACTGTGGGCGTTCTGGGGCGTGTTCGCCGCGTTCATCGCCTACCGTGGCCCCGCCCACCCGATCGACGACACGGGACTCGACGGTACACGGATCGCCGTCGGCGTGTTCACCTTCCTCGCGGGGCTGTTGTGTTTCATGCTCGTCCCCATCGAGGTGACGACGCTGTAACCGTCGGCCCCGTCGCTCCGGGCTAGCTCCCGTGTCGCCACCCTTTGTCGGCCAACGGTTCGTCGTCCATTCGCACGCCCGTCTCCGTCACTGTCCCGACGCGGGTCACCTCGACCGGCGACTCCGCACGTGCGTCGGCCAGCCGCTCGGGCGGGATCGTCACGAGTAGCTCGAAGTCCTCCCCGACAGTCGTCGCGGCCGCGAGCCGGTCGTCGGGCGGCGTCGTCTCCTCGACCGCGGGATGGACCGGCACCCGGTCCCCGTCGATCGCGAACCCACAGTCGTTGTCGGCGGCGAGTTGGTGGAGCGAACGGGCGAGCCCGTCGCTCACGTCCATTCCGGCGGTCGCGTGTGGTGCCAACGCACGTCCGGCCGCGACTCGCGGTGGGAACCGGAACAACTCGTTACCTCGGTCGGTCTCGCCGGCCGCGAACAGCTCCAACGCCGCTGCCGTCCGACCGAGCGCCCCCGTCACACAGACGGCGTCGCCGACCGCGACACCCGTCCGCCGCAGTGGCTCCGCGGTCCGGCCCAGCGCCGTCGTCGCCAGCGTGAACTCCCCGGTCTCGTCCAAGTCACCGCCGACGTACTCGGCGTCGACAGTCCCACACACCGCCCGTGCACCGCCGAGGAACCCACGCAGTTCGGCCTCGTCGAACGCCGGCGCGCCGTAGACGGCGACGGCCGCGACCGCCTCGGCACCCATCGCCGCCAGATCCGACAGCGAGGCACCCACCGCCCGCCAGCCGGCCGTCCGCCGGGTGACGCCGGTCGGGAAGTCCGTCGTCTCGTGGAGCATGTCCGTCGTCACCACCTGCTCGCCGACGACGGCGGCGTCGTCGCCCGCGGCCGGCAGTTGCGCGGCCAGCACCGACAGCGCCTCGTGTTCGTCCATACCCCCGGGTCGGTCCCGCCGCCGAAACCCGTTTCGCTGGGTTGATACCCGCGCCAGTCGGACCCGGCGGCATGGACGGCGACCGGCTCCGCGCGACCGTCGTGGGGTTTCTCGCCGCGGCGGGGGTGTTCGCGGTACTCGCGTACACACTCGACGCCGGCGAGGTAGCCGCGAACGTGAGCCGGGCGTCGCCGCCTCTGGTCGCCGCGGTCGTGGGTGTGATCCTGTTGTGGCTGCTCGCGTGGGGGTTGGCACTCCGGACCGTGTTGGGTGTTCTCGGCGAGCGGCTCGGCCCGGGAACCGCCTTCCTCGTGTTCAACGGCGCGATGTTCTCCAACAACGTCACCCCGTTCGGGCAGGCTGGCGGGGAGCCGGTGACGGCGTTGCTCATCTCGAAGGTCGCCGACACGGAGTACGAGCGGAGCCTCGCGGCCATCGCCAGCGTCGACACGTTGAACTTCTTCCCGTCGATCGGGCTCGCGTTGCTGGGAGCGGCGTACTACGCCACCCGGGTGACGCTCCCCCAGCGGCTCCAGGCGGCGACAGGGGTCGCGTTGTTGTTGGCGGTCGCGGTGCCGGTCGGCGGCTACACGCTCTGGCGACGGCGCGAGGTGTTGTCTGCGCTGCTCGTCGACCGGCTGGTGCCCGCCGTCGGGTGGGTCGCGGATCTCGTCCCGCGACTGTCTCCCCCGTCGCCGGCGTCGATCGCCGACCGCGTCGACCACTTCTTCGGGACTGTCGAACGGATCGCGACCGATCCACGGGGGTTGCTCGTGGCGTTGGGTGCCTCCTCGCTGGGGTGGTTCTGTCAGATGGTCGGGCTGTGGCTCGCCTTCCGGGCGCTGGGGGAGCCAGTCGACTTCGTCGTCGTGATGTTCGCGGTGCCGATGGGGGCGATCGCGGGGGCGACGCCGACCCCCGGCGGGTCCGGGTTCGTCGAGACGGCGTTGATCGGCGTGTTGACTCTCGTCGTCTCCGCCCCCGCCGCCACCGTCGGTGCCGCAGTGATCGTCTTCCGGACGGCCGTCTACGGCGTCCCGGTTCTCGTCGGCGGGTTGTTCGTCTCCTGGCTCGGGGTCGACGTGTTCGGCTGACCCCCGCGGGACCCCGAGCGACGCGTACGCCACGGCGAGACGACGAGTTTAACCGGAGTCGTTGCGAATCGGGCCGTATGGTCACCCTCTACGACGTTCCGGCGGAGGACCTCATCGAGGAGGTCGCCGACCGGCTCGCAGACCGCATCGAGGAACCGGCGTGGGCAGAGTTCACCAAGGCCGGTGTCGACCGCGAACTCCCACCACAACAGGAGGACTTCTGGTTCGTCCGTGCGGGGTCACTCCTGCGGAAGGTCGCAGACCAGGGTCCCGTCGGCGTCGGGACGCTCGCGACCGACTACGGCGGCGCGAAGTCCGGCTCCACCCGGTACCGAGTGGCTCCGCCGAGCCACGTCGACGGTTCGCGCAACATCATCCGGACGATCCTCCAGGATCTCGAAGAGGAGGACCTCGTCGAGACCGCGCAGGGTGAGGGCCGCCGGATCACCGACGAGGGACGGTCGTTCCTCGACGAGGTCGCGGGTGACGTGTTGGACGACCTCGACCGACCGGAACTGGAACGGTACGCGTAGGCTCGCTCCGACGCGTCTTTCTCCCCGGGGTCGTCACCCGCAACTGTGACACTCCCGCCGCTCGCGCTCGACATCGACGGCACGCTCACCGACGGGACCGGTCGCGTCGACCCTCGGGTGTTCGCCGAACTCCCCGAGTGGCCGGCCCCGGTCGTGTTGGCCACCGGGAAGTCGTTCCCCTACCCGGTCGCGTTGTGTGGTTTCCTGGGGCTCCCCGAACGGGTGATCGCCGAGAACGGCGGCGTCACGCTCGTCGACGGACGGGTGTCGTTCGCCGGCGACCCCGACCGGGTCGAACGAGCGATCGACGCGTTCCACGACCGGGGGGGTGATCTCGGCTGGGACGACGCCGACACGGTCAACCGGTGGCGGGAGACGGAGGTCGCCGCCCGACTCACCGCCGACGAGGAACTCCTCCGAGCGGTCGCCGCGGAGTTCGACCTGGAACTGCTCGACACGGGGTACGCCTACCACCTGAAGAGCCCCGCCGCGAGCAAGGGGAACGGGTTGGAGCTGGTGGCGGACGCCCTCGGCTACTCGCCAGCCGAGTTCGTCGCCGTCGGCGACAGCGAGAACGACGCCCCCACCTTCGAGACGGCCGGCCGGAGTGTCGCGGTCGCCAACGCCGACGACACCGCCCGCGCGGCCGCCGACACCGTCACCGACGACTCGTACTTCGACGGCACGCTGTCCGTGTTGGACCGACTCCGCAAGGAGTTCGACGCCGACTGAGCCACACGACCCGGAGCGTTGCGGGCGTTCCACGACGCCGCACGGCCGCGGTCGTGCGCCGCCGCCCCCGTCTCCGTCAGCCTCAATACCGTGGGTCACGTTCACACGTCTACCCCTACCCGAGTGCCGGTCCGACGGCTCGTTCGTCGGCCGACACGACCCGTGTCGTCTGTCGATCCACGTCAGTTATGCCGCCCGGGAGCGAAGCGTCCGTATGGACGAGGCGCTACGCGACCGTGTACGCGAGACGGCGGAGACGCACGCTCTCCTGAACGCGGTCAAACACGACTCCGACCCGGAGGTGGGAGCGATCCTGGGGCCGTTGATGGGTGAGAACCCGGCGTTTCGCGAGCACGGTGACGAGGTTGCCGGCGTGGCCGCGCCGGTTGTCGCCGAGGTCGCCGAGATGGACACCGCCGAGCGACGCGACCGACTGACCGAACTGGCACCCGACCGACTGGCGGCGTTAGAGGCCGACGACGAGGGGGACGACCACCCGTTGCCCGAGCTACCGAACGTCGACGACTACGACACCGTGCGGATGCGGGCCGCACCCAACCCGAACGGGCCGTGGCACCTCGGTCACGTCCGGATGCCGTCGGTGATCGGGACGTACAAGAGCCGCTACGACGGGGAGTTCGTCGTCCGCTTCGACGACACGGACCCCGAGACGAAACGTCCGGACCTCGACGCCTACGACGCGATCCTGGAGGCGATCGACTTTCTGGGGTTCGAGCCGGACGCGGTGTTGCGGGCGTCCGACAGACTGGACACCTACTACGAGCACGCCCGCGAACTGATCGACCTGGGTGGGGCCTACACCTGTTCGTGTCCCGCCGAACAGTTCCGCGGACTGAAGGCCGACGCGGAGGCGTGTCCCCACCGCGACAAGTCGCCGGCGACGGTCCACGAGGAGTTCGACGCGATGGTCGCCGGGGAGTACGACGCCGGCGAGATGGTGTTGCGGGTGAAGACGGAGATCGAACACAAGAACCCCGCGCTGCGCGACTTCGTCGCCTTCCGGATGATCGACACACCCCACCCGCGGGAGGCTGCCGCAGAGTACCGGTGTTGGCCGATGTTGGACTTCCAGTCGGGCATCGACGACCACCTCACCGGCGTCACCCACATCATCCGCGGGATCGACCTCCAGGACTCCGCGAAACGCCAACAGTTCGTCTACGACTACTTCGACTGGGAGTACCCCGAGGTGCTCCACTGGGGCCACGTCCAGTTCGACGAGTACGACGTGTCGGTGTCGACCTCCCGGATCAACGAGCTGATCGACGAGGGGGCGTTGACTGGCTGGGACGACCCCCGTGCGCCGACGATCGCCTCGCTGCGTCGACGCGGTGTGCGCGCACAAGCCGTCGTCGACGCGATGGTGGATCTGGGGATGTCCACCTCGGACGTGGATCTGGCGATGTCGTCGATCTACACCAACAACCGGGATCTGGTGGACGACGACACCGACCGGTTGTTCCTCGTCCGCGACGGGCAACGGCTGTCGGTGACTGGCGACCACCCTGTCGCGGGGACGCCGCCGGTCCACCCGGACCACGAGGAACGGGGGACCCGCGAGATCCCGGTCGACGACGCCGTCCTCTTGGAGTCCGAGGACGTGCCCGCCGACGAGGACCGAGTGTGGCTCAAGGGGTTCGGCTGTCTCTCCCGCGACGGCGACAGCCTCGCGTGGGAGAGTCGAGACATCGACGTCGTCCGCGAGGAGGGGGTGCCGGTCGTCCACTGGGTGTCCGCCGCCGACACCGAACCCGTCCGGATGCGGACGCCCGAGGGCGACGTGGCCGGACTCGCGGAGACGACACTGCGCGAGTACGACGCCGACGACTTCGTCCAGTTCGAACGGGTCGGCTTCGCCCGCGTCGACGAACCCAGCGAGACGGGCGACGGTGAGGAGACGGTCGTCTACTACGCACACTCGTAATGCCACCCGTCGGACCGGGGGTCACCGACTCGGGTGACTCAGTTCGTGTTCCGTGCGGGGGTCGGGCGCGGTCACGACACGCTCGCGCCCGTCCGGCCACCGCACGACCACCCGTTCGGGCGTCGCGTCGCCGAGCCCGAAGTGTGCGACCGGCTCCATCTGACAGAGGTAGCCCGACCCGCCACACACCACTCGGCGGCGACACCACTCGTCCGTCTCCAGGCTGACGGCGGCCCCTCGAGCGGGTGCGCCGGCGGCCGTCAGCGGCCGGACACGGAGGTAGCGGTCGCCGGGGTCGGCGGGTGCGTACAACGACACCGGTTGTGACTCTACCTCGCCGTGGACGACCAACAGCTCCCGGACGCCGTCACCGTCGAAGTCGGCGACGGCGGCTCCGGTGCCGAGCCCGTCCGGCTCCGTCGCCGGTCCGAGATCGAGCGCCGACAGCCGCGGCCCATCCGGCGTCTGGTGACGCCGGAACAACCGGTTCGCCGTCCCGAGCGTGTTGACGAACACCTCGTCGTGGCCGTCGTTGTCGAAGTCGGTCGTCACCGCGGTGCGGACCCGCGAGGGCTCGGCGAACACCGCCGGCGTCCGGTCGACGAAGCCGGCCCTGCCACCGTCTGTGGCCGACGAACGGGCTCCGACGCGGCCACCCGACGAGTCACACTCGTCGGGGACGAACAGGGCGTTGGGCCCCTCCCACGAGCAGACGGCGAGCGCGTCGTCGACGAGTGTGGTACCCCGGGCGTCGACGGCGGGCGCGTCCACCCCGACCTCGTCTGCGACCTCGGTGAAGTGGCCGTCGTCGTTGCGGAACAGTCGGTTCGGACCGTTCTGGACGCCGACGAACAGATCCGTCCGGTCGGAGACGATCGGTGCCGCCAACAACGACCGCCCCCGTCCGACGAAGTCGAGTCCGACCTCGCCGGCCATGTCGGAGAGCTCCCCGTCCTCGCCGAGTTCGTAGAAGCGGAGCGGCTCGCCGTGACTGGCGACGACGACGCCGTAGCGGCCGGTGCCGTAGCGGTCGACGACCGCCACCGACCGCCCGGCACGGAAGTTGTCCCGGCCGGCGTTGATCCCCCGGCCGAACAGGTCTCGCCACCGACCCCGCGGGTGGTCGGCCGGGTCGCCGACCGGGTCCAACAACAGGTCCGTGTCGCGCGTCTCCCCCTCGTAGCTGTCCGTGTTGTGGACGTACAGCTCCTCCCGGCCGTCGGCGTCGAGATCGCCCGCGGCGACACCGACCGCGTGGCCCGTCTCGTTGGCGACCGCTCCGGGCGCGCTGTCGACCAACTCCCCGTTCCGCCAGGTGTACAACCGGTTCCGACAGCCGTGTCCCGCGACGAGCGCGCAGGGGCCGTCCCGCCCCGGCGTCACGGCGACCCCGTAGGCTCTGAACGCCGCTCGGGGTGTCACCCTGTCGGACCGGTCGACGAACACGCGCCACCGTCAGAACTGGGTGTATTTCAACGCACGGGTCGGAGACGACACCGGGCCGACAGCTACTCGACAGGGGTGACGACGATCTGCCGTGGAGATGGTAGCGCTCGTCGGTGCCGCGACGCTACGCCTCCGCCTCGTCAGTGTCGCCCGTGTCGTCTGCGCCACTAGCGTGTGCCTCCTGGAGCTCGCTCCGGAGCTGCGGGACGGTACTCGTCAGTTCGCCGACCTGTTCGTGAGCAGTCTGGAGTGTGGTGAGGAGCTCCCCGACGGCCTCCAGTTCGTCGCCGAGCTCGTCGTCCTCGTCGAAGACACCGGCCTCCTGACCGAGGAGGTACTCTTTGCGCGCCTGCCGGAACGACTCGGCGGCGTCGTCGGTGTCGAGTGCCGCCGACAGCCCGTTGAGCGCACCGAGCACGTTGTCCGCGTCGGTCTCCCAGACGGCGTCGGCGGTCGGGAGTTCTGCGCGCGCCGCCGCGAGGTGGTCCTCGATGGTCGCACGTTTCTCGTCTGCCGCCTCGTCGAGGAGTTCGTCGTCGTCGAACGTGATCTGTCCCATACTCCACAGTAGGCCGGAAACGCGTATAAACGGTCGCCTGCGAGCGGAAGTGGACGGCTCACTCCGAGAGGAGTCGTTGTCCGACGGCCGCCAACGACACCGTCACGACCGCACCGACCGCCAACGGGACGACTCCCGTCGGGTCCGGGGAGAGGAGGAACCCCGCGCCGTAGCCGACGACCCCCGCGAGCACCCAGACGACCACCAGTCGCCCGTTCACGGCTCCGAGCCGACTCCGTCCCCGTCGCGCCCTCCCTCGACGGCGACGAGCTTCATCAACGGGTAGCCGTCTTCCATCTCCATCCGGGTGCGGACGGTCACGGCCTCGTACTCGATCCGCATCTCCACTTCCATCAGGTGGCCGGACAGCTCCGTGTAGCCGTTCTCGTGAGCGATGTCCGCCGCGACCGCCTCGTCGTCGATCTCGACGGTGACCGCCGCACAGTGGGGCTGGTTCTCGATCGAGTCGGCGACCGCGGTCTCCAACGACCGGGTGCTGTCCGGCGAGACGGGCGTTCCGGCGAACTGGTGGTACAACGAGCCGAACTTGATTCCGGCCTCGAAACACGCCTGCTGTGGGTCGGTGACCATACCGTGTGGTGGGGGCGTCGGCCGCCTAACAGTGTCGTCGTAGTTCCCCGTGGCGACGACCGACCGTGCGGCCACCGTCGCGGACCGTCTGTTATTTACGCACGCCTCGCGGATGCGTACCCGAATGGACGACCCGGTGCTCCTGACGGGTGCTGGCGGTCGCGTGGGCACCGCCGTCCTCGACGGGTTGGGGACGGCCTACGACTGGCGACTGTTCGACCTGGAGCCACCGGCGTCGACGCCTCCCGGTGTCGACGAGTCGGAGGTGTACGTCGGTGACGTGACCGACCGGGACGCACTGCGCGAGGCCGTCGCCGGCGTCGGTGCCGTCGTCCACCTCGCGGGCGACCCCCGACCGAAGGCTCCGTGGGACTCCGTTCTCCACAACAACATCGACGGGACCCACGCGATCTTCGAAGTCGCGGCCGAACAGGAGGTCGACACCGTCGTGTTCGCCTCTTCGAACCACGCGGTCGGTGCCCACGAGACGGACGACCGGACACCCGACATGTACCGGACGGACGACGACTACCGCCTCGACGGCACCGAACCCGCTCGCCCGTCGAACGAGTACGGCGTCTCGAAGGCGGCCGGAGAGACGATCGGGCGGTACTTCTACGACCACTCCGAGCTGTCGGTCGCCTGCGTCCGGATCGGGAACCTCACCGAAGCCCACCCACCGATCGAGTACGAACGCGGGCAGGCGATGTGGCTGTCTCACCGCGACTGTGCCCACCTGTTCGACCGGTGTCTGCAGGCCGACTACGGGTTCGAGGTCGTCTACGGCATCTCCGACAACGACCGGAAGTACTACTCTATCGACCGCGCTCGCGAGGTGTTGGGGTACGAGCCACGGGACAACTCCGCGGAGTACACCTTCGACGGCGAGCCGAAGTAGTCACGCGACCGACACCGTTCTGCCGACGCCAGATCCACAAGTGGAATTGCGCTCCGCCCCCGACGGACACCCGTGCCACCGAGACGACCCACACCGGGGAGCCAGCCGGAGCCGGCGACGTACGACAGTTTGGACGGGCAGGTCGCGCTCGTGACGGGGGCGAACCGCGGGATCGGCGCGGAGATCGCTCGTCGACTCGCCGAGTCGGGCGCGACGGTGTACGCGGGCACCCGGAGTGTCCGCAACGAGGTGCCCGAGAACTGCGAGGCCGTCCCGTTGGACGTGACCCAGGAGGGTGACGTGGAGGCGGCAGTCAACCGGATCGGCGAGGAGGCCGGCCGGCTGGACGTGCTCGTCAACAACGCCGGCGTGGGGAGTTTCGACGATCCGCTCCACGAGGAACAGACCCCGACCGTCGACCGGACGTTCGCGGTGAACCTCCGTGGCCCGACGCTGCTCTCGAAGTACGCACTGCCGCCGTTGTTGGAACGCCCCGGCGGCCGGATCGTCAACGTCTCCTCGGGGATGGGGGCGATCACCGAGGGACAGTCGGGCGGTGCGGCCGCCTACCGCGTCTCGAAGACCGGACTGAACGGGCTGACCGCGTACCTCCACGGAGAGTACGCCCAGCAGGGGCTGCTCGCGAACGCCGCCTGCCCGGGGTGGGTCGACACCCGGATGGGTGGTGGAGACGCCCCACGCGACGTCACCGAAGGAGCCGAGACCCCGTTACTGCTCGCCCGACTCCGTCCGGACACGGTCGGGGGTGCGTTCTGGCGAGACGGCAGCCCGATCGAGTGGTGAGACGAACGTCTCGCCTCGCTGCCGTGTTGATCTGACGGTGGAGTGCTAGTTTTAACTGCCTCCACGCTACTCTCTACGGTGTGCACGCCCAAGCAGTTCCTCCAGAGCGGGCGTTCGGGCCGACGGCCGAGGTCAGCGGCTACCTGATCGTCGCGTACCTCGAGAGCGCGACTGCGGCCAGTCGCACGTTCGCCGACAGACTCCGCAAACAGCTCGCGGCCGTCGGGATCGACCGTCCGACGAGCGACGAGTGGTACCCCGCGGCGGCGTTTCAGACGGTCCTGTTCGAGGCGGCAGACAGCCTCGACGACGAGACGCTCTGTCGAATCGGCCGCCAGATGGCGTCGCTGTCGGGCGTCCCAGACGAGACGGACAGTCCGGTCGCGGCGTTGTCGGCACTCGACACGGCCCACGGTGACGCACACCGCCACGTGGACGACTCTACGACGTACGAACTCCGCGACGTAGACGAGAGCGCGCGTACCGCGGTCGTCGCGTGTCCGCAGATACCCTACCCGGGGAGTGTCGCGACCGGCGCGGTCGCGGGTGTCGTCGACCCGCACGCCGCTCGTGTCGACGTCGAGACTCTCTCGCCGGAAGACGACCAGCTCCGGTTCGGCGTGAGTTGGGCGTGAGCCGACGATCGAGTCGTTCGGCCTCCCGGGGTCGGCTTCGCTCTACGGCTCTCTCGAGACCCGGTCGACCCCGTGGCGTTCGCGAGACTCGACTGGCTCCACAACGCTTACGCGCACGGCGGTGGAGACGGGAGGCGTGGACGAACTACTCGTCGCCACCGACGTGTACGCGCCGCCGACGGAGGTGTACGAGTTCCTCCTCGACTTCCCACGCTACGACCGGTACACGGAGTACCTCGATCACGTCACCCGGACGGACGGTGACGGCGGCCCGGGCAGCAACTACACGCTGGCGTTCTCTTGGTGGAAGCTGTCGTACACGGCCCACTCCGAGGTGACACAGGTGACGCCACCGACGCGGATCGACTGGCGACTCACACGGGACATCGACGCCGAGGGGTGTTGGCGAGTCGAGGAACGACCCGTGCCGGCAGACGCGCCCGCCGGTGCCGACCACGCCTGTCGTGTGTTCATGGAGATCGCCTTCGACCCGAACTCGGCGAGCCCGGACGCCGTCTCGCTCCCGTTCACCGTCTCCTTCGGGTGGGTGTTGGAACGGGTCAAGGGGCTCGTCGAGGAGGAGGCCACCCGGGTCGTGCGACGGGCAGTCGCCGACCTGGAGGGCCGCGACCGGACGGTGTCGCTCGACGTCGAGACGGACTCGGACGCGATTTGAGGGCCACGACTGTGGGTTTCGTAAGCACTAATCCCTCGCAGACACTGGTTAGCGTATTGTGAGTCACCAGTTGCCCGACACGCAGGCCTCCCGGCCAGACGTGGCCGTCGGCCTGAGTCAGGTGGGGGTCACCGATGTGGAGAAGCTCGTGAAGATCGAGCGTGACGACGAGCGGCCGTGGATATTCATGGCGGAGTTCTCTGTCTTCGTCGACCTGCCGAGCGGTCGGAAGGGGATCGACATGAGCCGGAACATGGAGGTTATCGACGAGGTGCTGGAGGCGGCCGTCTCCGGCGACACCAGCCGGATCGAGGAGGTGTGTGGCGACGCCGCCGAGCGACTGATCGCGAAACACGACTACACCTCCGTCGCCGAGGTGGAGATGTCTGCGGACTTCGTCACCCACGAGGACACACCGGCGAGCAACCGCCCGACACAGAGCACTGCCACCGTCGTCGCCTCCGCGACCGCGACCGAGGAGGGCACCCGCGAGGAGATCGGTGCCGAGGTGACCGGGATGACGGTGTGTCCCTGCTCACAGGGGATGTCGGAGGCCCGTGCCCGCGAACAGCTCCGGGATCTGGAGGTCGACGACGAGACGATCGAGGCGTTCTTGGACGAGGTGCCACAGCCGGGCCACTCTCAGCGCGGCCACGCCACCCTCACCGTCGAGGACGACGGCTCCCCGGACGTGGATCTGTTCGACATCATCGACATCGCCCGGAACTCGATGAGCGCTCGGATCTACAACTACGCCAAGCGTCCCGACGAGGACCACATGACCTACAGCGCACACAGTGACGCGAAGTTCGTCGAGGACTGTGTGCGATCGCTCGCCGAGCAGACGGTCGACCAGTTCGACCACCTCGACGACGACGTGGTCGTCCACATGCGCCAGTCGAACGACGAGTCGATCCACCAACACAACGCCCACGCCGAACGCGAGGTGCGGCTCGGCCGGCTCCGCGACGAGATGGCCGGTGTCTACGAGGGTGTCACCCCCGGTGGCGACCCCCAGACGAACGGGCACTGAGCTACCGGACGACGGGCGGTCGCTGCACGGTCGGGTCGCCGTCCTCCATCGTCTCCGTCTCGTACAACGTGAGAAAGTCGCTGATCAGATACTGGACGTAGTACCGCTGGTGTCTGTGTTTGGCGTCGCGGAACACTCGATACGAGAACAACGCGACGACCGTCGCCCCAGCAGTGACGACCCCGGGGTGAAGTCCAGTCAGACTGATGTACGTCTGGTAGCTGACCGTCTCCTGCGAGACAGGGAACGCAGTTAAAAACGCGTACCAGTAGTAGACGAACGCGAGGAACAACGAGACGAACCACATACTCCGGTGGAAGGCGTACACTGCCTGAAACGTTCGTGATCGACCACGGGAGTCCATGTGGACGTACGATCGGACGAGCGTGTACAACGGCTCGAGCTCGTCCGCCTCCGCGTCGATCGACTCCCGTCGTGTCTCACAGAGGCCGAGACCGTCGTACACCTGACAACAGGTGTCGAAAAACCGGTCCATCACTTCGGCGGAGAGAACAGTCGGGTCGGAAATCTGTTGGAGAAACACGTCCCTGTGGTCGTCGTTGTCCCAGAATTCGTCGAAGGTGGTCGCGGTCCCGTGAACCGCACGTCCGACGACGAACCCGAGCACGACGACTATTCCTGCGACACCGACACCGAGCGTCACTCCGCTCGGCAAGAACGGGAACAGACCGATCAACAACGTGGCCCCAGGTAAGAACACACTGAAGAAGTCGTAGAGATCGAACCGACGGACACTTCGCTGGATCATCGTCGTGTTGTCGTAATTCTTCACTATTGTATTTTTCTAAATAGCTACGTGGCTACTAGAAACGATACTTTTTATACGGGCGAAGAGAACACACGTACGAATGGAGGTTCGTCGTTCGTGACTGGGTTTCGAGGCAAGGCAAGTGTCGCTCTCGGGAAGGGGCTCGACTACATGCCGTTTCTCCTGTTGGCTGCCGTCGGACTCGCTCTGTTGACGGGGAACACTGACGGCCCGGTCATGCTCGCGGTGCTCGTCGTCCCGACCGTGTTGTCGGTGTCGATCGGTGTTGTCGTCTCACAGGTGCGGTAGTCGTTCGCGTCGGCTCCCCGACACCGGCCTCAGTCCGTCGACCGCTCGGGGTCCCGGCCGAACGCGTCTGCCACCACGTCTGCCGACGGGAAGTGTGCCAGTCGACGCTCCGTCCCCGGGAGGACGATCACGAACGTCTCGGTTCCCAGTAGTCGGTCGAGCCGACTCTGTTCGACACGCAGCGCCCGTTCGTCTCACGCCACAGTTGCGTGTCGAACAGGGTGTCGTGGGCGACGACGCTGCCGTCTCCGATCCGGTACTCGACGCCGGCGTGCCGGACGAGGTAGTCGGCCCCAACGAGGAGTGTCGCGACGCTCGCCGCGAGACCGAACACAGCCCTAGCGGTCCCCCACGCGCCGGAACCGGCGAGCAACCCCCCGATCGACACCCCGAACAACACGATCAGAGCCACACTCACGTGGTGGTGAGCGCGTGTGACCGCCCCGAGGAACCGAGCGTGGCGCGTGGGCCGGACTATCTACCTCTCGTTTTTACCCGTCGTAGTCGTCGACTCCGAGATCCGCTTCGAGTCGCTCGACCCCCTCGCGGAGTCGGTCACGGTACAACACTGCGAGGTCGACGACGTACTTGACCGAGACGACGGCCAACAGGAGTGGCCCCGCGACGGCCTCGGCGTCGACCTCGCTGATTGGAGCATCACCACCATTGGTCGCGGCCCCGACGAGCACGATGGTCGCGAGCCCCGCGAAGAACACCCCAGCAATTCTGAACACCACCGCCACTGGCGTCAGCTTGGGGTCGTGTCCCTCGTCCCGGACGGTGTCGACAGTAGTCCCTACCGCCGTCGTCCCAGCCGTACAGAGCGCACCGACTGTCGCGTTCGTCAGCGTCTGGTCGCCCGGAACCCCGAACGGAGCGAAGATGATCCCAGCAGACATCGCCCAGACAGCCCCGAAGAAACAGACGAGGTACGGGGTGACGATCAGCTTCGCCACGTAGAGCCGGAGCCCCGTCCCCGGAACGGGGATGGCCACCTCACGCGCTACCAACGATCCGACGAGGAACGTGTCCTCATCGAGGTTCTCGGGTGGTTGGAACAACGACCCGCCGAATGCGAACACACCAGCGACGGCGAGTTCGAGCCAGTACAGCGTCAGGAGCGTGAGGACGTCCCACCCGAGCAGGAGCACACCTCCGACCGGCAACAGGTTCGCGACTGTCACCCCGACGAGTCGTGGCCGACGACCACGAGCAGTGACCACCCCACGCACCAGTCGTTCGGTTCTCGACATCTACCGGCGCTGTGGCCGGCGGCGTGGTAAGCCGTGTGGAACCCGGTCGTCACTCCGCGGACGGATCGAACGAGAACGGCTCGGCTCCGGCCCACCGTTCTTCGAACCGCTCCCGCACGTCCGCCGCGAACCCGCGGTCGTTCAGGTCGATCATCGCGAACGTGCTCCCACGTTCGACCGGGTTCGGCACCTCCAGACACGTCTCGCTGTCGTCGATCAGCGTGACCGTCCCCTGCACTGCGGGGTGGGTACGGACCTCGAACTCGTCGTGGTCCGCGAGACTGTCGGCGTACCGTTCCCCGACAGCTGGCGACAGTTCGGCGGGGACAGACTCGGCGAGGAGGACGCTGACGGTGACGCCGCGGTCGGCGGCGTCGGCCAACTCTTCGGTCACGGCAGTGCCGACCTCACCCAACTCCAACCCGGAAGTGGCCGTCGCGGAGATCACGACGATCCGGTCGTCGGCCGTCGACAGCCGCTCCAACAGGAGGTCGGCCGTCGCCTCGCTCCCGACGGCGGCGGTCCAGAACTGCTCGTCGACCGGCTCACCCGACTCCAACTCCTCGGTCAGCTCTGCGACCGTCTCCTCGTACTGCCGTTCCTGCCGTTGGAGATCCTCCCGTTTCTCGTCTAACAACCGGTCGAGTGCGGTCTCCGGCTCGACGGCGGCGTACTTCTTCGGCCGGCTGGCCGCCTGACTCCGCACGAGTCGGTGTTGTTCGAGACTGTTGAGCACGTCGTAGATCCGCCCCATCGGGACGCCACTGGCCTCCGAGAGCGTCTTGGCCGTCGTCGGTCCCGACTCCAACAGGCTACGGTAGGCTCGGGCCTCGTACTTCGACAGTCCCACGTCGCGCAGGTCGGCCATACCCCGACGGTGTCGGTGGAGAGACAAAAACGAACCGTGCGGAGACAGTGTACGGCTCTGCGGGTGGGCCGGCACTACCTCTCGAGCGGTTCACGCCCACCGGGCCCCCTCGCCGCCGAGACTCGCCACGACGGGTCGCCGACCCGAACGAGTACGCACCCGCTACCGCGTGGACGCTCTCACACCGGCTGGAGTCACGCTCCGTGAACTTCGACCAACTGCTTCCCGACGTTCTCGCCGTCGAACAGTCCGAGGAACGCGTCCGGCGCGTCCGCCAACCCCTCTGTCACCGTCTCGCGGTACTGGAGCTTCCCGTCGCCGATCAGCTCACCGAGGTGCGCCGTCGCCTCCTGGAACCGGGTCGCGAAGTCGCCGACCAGGAACCCTTCGACGCTCGCGCGCGTCTCGACGAGTTTCCCCAGCTTCCGCGGCCCCATCGGCGTCTGTTCGTCGTTGTACAACGCGATCTGCCCACAGACGGCGACGCTACTGTCGACGTTCAGTCGGTCGAAGACGGCGTCCGTGATCGGTCCGCCGACGTTGTCGAAGTAGGCGTCGACACCGTCCACGAGTTCGTCCAACCGCTCCGGGACGGCCTCGCGTTCGTAGTCGATCGCGCCGTCGAATCCGAGATCGTCCGTGAGCCACTCGACCTTCTCGGGACTGCCGGCGACGCCGATCACGTTCGCCCCCTGGAGCGCCGCGAGCTGGCCGGCGACGGAGCCAACCGCTCCTGCCGCGCCAGAGACGACCACCGTGTCGCCGGCTTTCGGCTCGACGACCTCGCGGACGCCGAAGTAGGCCGTCCGGCCGGGCATCCCGAGAACGCTCAGCGCCGTCGAGGTCGGCAGCTTCCCGGTGTCGACCGGCGTGAGGTCGCTCCCGCTCGCGAGACTGTACTCCGCCCAGGGGAGGTTCCCGACGACCGTCTGGCCCGGCTCGACGCCGGCCCCGTTCGTGTCGACGACCTCGCCGACGACCGCACCCTGCAACGGGTCCCCCACCCCCCACGGCTCCGCGTACGACTCGCCGGCCCGCATCCGGTCGCGCATGTACGGGTCGACGGAGAGGTACTCGGCCCGAACGAGCGCCTCTCCGGGGCCAGGGTCGGGGAGTTCGACTGTCCGGAGGTCGAACGTGTCGCGGTCCGGTCGGCCCTCTGGGCGGTGCGCGAGGTGGTACTGTCGTGTCTCTTGTGTCACGCCCGTGAGTCGCTCCCGTGTCCGGATAAGCGCGCGCCAACGGGACGGAACCCACCAGCCGTTGTCGGTGCCGGTCACTCCGCGTCCGATTCGCCGTCACCAACCGCGTCCGACTCCGCGTCACCGTCCGGCGCGTGTTCGACCCCGTCGCGCCGGTCGGCCCGTTTCCGTCGGATCGCCGCGCTGGCGACGCTGGCGTCGTAGCCGAAGAACACCTCGCGGGCGGCCGCCTCCGCAACCTCCGTCGCGTGGACGAGGTTGTCGACGTCGACGTTCACCGCGTACAGTTCGACGGAGAAGTCGACCGGCAGTTGGGCCAGTCGGTCCGCGAACCCCCGGGTGATCGTCTCCAACCAGTAGGTGGTGCCGTAGGCCGTGTCGTACAACGGGACGACGAACTCGTCGACGTGACTCGCCAACGCCGGCAGATCCAACCCCGCTCGCTCGTGGAGGTGGCCGGCGTACGGGTCCGGGTACAGCGTGAGGTACACCCGACCGGGAATCCGCGCGGCGGCTTCCGCGACGAACTCCGTGATGACCGTGGCGCGCCACTCGTACCACGCCGCGTCACCCGGCGTCGCGTCCGTGTGTCCCGTCTCGTCGGCCCACGCGTGGAACTGCTCTGTACACCGGTCACAGTGACAGTACTCCGGACGCGGGAAGCCGACGTCGTCGAGCCGTACGTCCCCGGAGACGCTCGCGGCGTCCGCGACCATCTCCAACACGCCGGCGCGGTAGTCCGCGCGAGTGGGGCAGACGTACGCCCAGTCGAAGTAGGTACGGTCGCGGGTCGCCCGTTCGCCCGCCTCGGAGACGGGTGCCAACTCCGGCGAGTCCTCGACGGCTGCGTTGTCGCCGAAACAGGAGATCATGTTCACCGCCTCCGGCAACGGCTCGGCCGCTCGTCCGGTCACGTCTTTCACCTCGAAGAACCCGCGGTCGAAGGCGTCCCACTCCAGTTCCTCCTCGTTGCGCGTGACGACGCCGTAGCTGGTCACGTCCGACGTTGGCCGCCGCTGGTCGTAAGTCGTTCGGAGAACTCGGAGCCACCCCGCACCGCCGGCGGGCTCGTCGGGCTACCCTTCGGTGTCGACCTCGACCTCGACGGAGTCGTCGCCCGAGGAGAGGGCGACGTACAGCAGTACGACGACACCGAGCAGGAGGACGACCTTGGACTTTCCAGACATACCACCACCTTCGCAGCCAGACTACAAATCGTTTCCGGGACTGTTCAGACTCAGTGTCTCTGCCCGACTACCTCCATCGCCCCGGCACCGGCGAGCAACGACACCCACCCGACCAACGCGACGGCGCTCCACTCGTCTGCCAACGGCCCACCGAGCTGTCGCACCCACATCGCGTACAACAGACAGCCGACGCCGGGGACCGCGAGCCCACCCAGGAGTCGACGCTGCAACCGGTTCACCGTGACAGCAGTTCGCCGAACCCGTCGCGGACGATCGTGTCGCAGTACTCACACCGCACGCCGTCTTCGAGGACGGCGAACGTCGCCCGCGCTGGTTCGTCGGCGTTCGTGATACAGTTCCGGTTCGGGCAGTCGAGTACGCCCGTCACCCGGTCGGGACGCTCGACGCGGGTCTTCTCGACGACCTCGAACTCGCGGACGATGTTGACGGTCGCGGCGGGCGCGAACAACGACAACACGTCCACCTCCGACTGGCTCAGCTCTCGACCCTCCACCTTCACCACGTCCTTCTGGCCGAGTCGGTCCGACGGGACGTGCATCACGACCGACACCCCCAATGCGGTGGAGCCGTCGATCTCCAACAACGAGAGCACGTTCAGTGCCTCTCCGGCGGCGACGTGGTCGATCACGGTGCCGTCGCGGATCTTCGAGACACGGAGCTGTTCGTCGTCTCCGTGGTCGTCGCTCACGCCTCCTCACCCCCCAACAACGCGTCGAGCAGCGCCATCCGCACTGGAACCCCGTTGTGTGCCTGCTCGAAGTACTTCGCGTGGTCGGTGTCGTCGACTGCCGGTGCGATCTCGTCGACGCGGGGGAGTGGGTGCATGATCGTCAGGTCGTCGCGGGCGGCCGCCAACGTCGCCTCGTCGATCCGGTACTGACCGGCCACTTCGCGGTACTCGTCCTCGTCGGGGAACCGTTCGCGTTGGATCCGAGTGACGTACAACACGTCCAACTCCGGGAGCAGCCCGTCGAGTGACTCGTGTTCTCGGAGCCGCGCGCCGGCGTCGTGGAGGTCGTACTGGACACTCCGCGGGAGTTGGAGCGACGGCGGCGAGACGAAGTGCATCCGGGCGTCGAACTCCGTCAGCGCGGCCGCCAGCGAGTGGACCGTCCGGCCGTACTTCAGGTCGCCGACGATCCCGACAGTCAGGTCGTCCAACCCGGCGGCCTCGCGCATCGTGTACAGGTCGAGCAACGTCTGGCTGGGGTGTTGGCCGGCACCGTCGCCGGCGTTACACACCGGCACGGAGACGTGCTCGGCCGCGAGCTTCGCGGCCCCCTCGCTCGGGTGTCTGAGTACGATCCCGTCGGCGTACCCTTCGATCACGCGGACGGTGTCGGCCAACGACTCGCCTTTGCTCACCGACGACGTGTCGACGGCACCCATGTCGATCACGTCGCCGCCGAGTCGCTTGGCGGCCGTCTCGAAGGAGAGCTTCGTCCGGGTGCTCGGCTCGAAGAAACACAACGCCAGCAGGCTGTCCGCGAGCCGGTCTCGGACCGACGCCGGCTCCGCTGCGATCCGCGCCGCGCGGTCGAGGAGCCCCTCGATGTCGGCTCGATCCAGTTGGCCGGCCGACAACAGGTGGTCGTGACGCATCGTCTCCACCCGAGCGTGCCCGACGCTTCAAGCTACCGAGACGACTCGCGACCCAGTCGGCGACGCTCACGGCGACCGACAGCCTCCTGTCGACGCGCCCCGCAGAGGCGACCGTGACCGACGACACCGAGCGAGTCCGCGCACACGTCTCCGTCTCCGGACGCGTCCAGGGTGTGTACTTCCGAGCGACGACCCGCGACACGGCCCGAGAACACGGAGTCGACGGCTGGGTCCAGAACCTCGACGACGGACGCGTCGAAGCCGTCTTCGAAGGCTCTCGAGACGCGGTCGAGACGCTCGTCGCGTTCTGTGAGACCGGGAGTCCGGCCGCGTCCGTCGCGGACGTGGCCGTCGAGTACGAGCCACCGACGGGTATCGACGGGTTCCGAATCAGACGGTGACCGCGTACCGTCGGTCGAGGTGGGTGAGGATGTCGTCGACGATCTCCGGGTCGTACGTCCAGAAGCCGTAGAACAACCGTTCGTCCGTGTCGCCGCGTTCCTCTGCCAACAACGCACACGCGTCCAACGGGTCACCCGCACCGTCGAAGACGACGAACCACGACTCGGCGAGTTCGCGCGTGTCCTCCTGGTGGACGGTGACGCCGTCGATCTCGGGTACCTCCGGCGAAGGGGCGCTGTAGGCGTGAATGTCGAGGTTCTTCCCCGAGAGGTCGGCGTACACGTCGGACTGTTGTCTGATCGCGCCTGCACGCTGGAACCCGGTGTGGAGTGTCCCCTCGCCCTTGCGCCACGCGCGGTCCTCGACCTCGCGGCTCGCGGCCATCATCTGCCGGAGGTCGTAGGAGGTGAACGTCGTGTCGTCGAGGTGTTCGATGATCGGTGCGAACGGCGACGTGTCGCGCTCGTCGGCGGGGTCACCGAGGTGCCCGAGGTCGACCGCCGCCAACACTTCCCCGTCCGCGTCGTTGTCCGAGAGTACGGCGTACCCCGAGAGGCTGCTGTCCGTCGTTCCGACCTCGATCCGGACGGTCTGTGACTCGAAGTACTCGCGCAACTGCCGGACGATCTCGCGTGACGGAGGATCGAACACGGTCAGCCGCTTCTCGCGACTCTCGACCGTCTCGATGATCTCCCGGAGTGACATCTGATCGACCGTCTTAGACCCTGCACGAATTTAAAACTGTGTCTCGTTTTTGAGCCGCGTGGTCACGATCGGTGCCGAGACCGACACTGCCCACACGGAACGCTACGGTTAAGTGTCGTGCCGCAGAACGGGAGACTGCGCGCCAGTGGTCCAGTGGTAGGACAGTGGCTTCCCAAGCCACTAGCCCGGGTTCAATTCTCGGCTGGCGCAGTTCTCACGCCCAGTCCGAGACGTACGCGACGAATCCACCCGCAGGGTACGCCTCGCGAACACGCTCTACCGCGACGACCACGTCTGCTCCAGACGGGTTCTGTCGGTCACTCACGACGACAATTCCAGAGTGATCTGTCCGCGGTGGGTCGGTGAAGTCCGATCGGTCGGCAGTCACCAAGAGGAGTCCGTGTGTCGCTGCGTACGACAGGACGACCTCGTCGGCCGCCTCCTCACCGAGTCCGTCGATGTCTTTGACCCGTCGTACGTCGTAACCAGCACCCGAGAGTGCGTTCCGCCACCGCGGTTCAACGCACTCGTCGACGAGAACCGACGGAGCGGCTACTCGGGGGTCACCACCGCGTCCGACGCCGTCTTCGCCTCCCTCGCTCGCTCCGCGACGGCCGCCATCTGCTCTGGGTTGGCCGTCGCGTACGCCAGTGCCGCGTGAACCTCCGCGAGACGCAGTTCGTACGCCTCGGCGAGCCCGGTTGCCGACCGTCCCTGCTCGTGGTACTGTCGGTACAGACGGTGGACACCCACCCGACGGCCGTCGATTCGTGGCTCCCCACCGAGCACGTCGTCCGTCTGGACGACGGTCGGCAGACTCCCGTCGGCGCTCCGGTCGCCTGCGGGCTGTCCCTCGCTCATACTGCATCGGTTCGAGCCGTCGCGGTATCAGTTCGGCGGCCGACTCCGTCGGACCACTCCACTCGTCCGTCTGTCACGACCGAACGTAAACTATCGAGACTACTTCGACGTTCCGGTTCGGCGCGTGGTCGTCAGGCGTTCGGTCACGAGGAATTATTACACGCGGCGGCGAACCCGGGCGCACGGATGGAGCTCACGTCGATTCCGGGCGTCGGCGAGAAGACGGCCGAGGCGCTCGCCGCGTTGGACGACCCCGAGGCGGCGCTCCGGGACGGCGACGTGGCACGGATCGCTGCCGCGCCGGGGATCTCCGAGGGACGGGCGGTCGTGATCGCTCGCGGGGCGATCCGTCACCGTCACGACGACCCCGGCGGGTGGGCGGCGACGGACCGTGCGAGAGAGATCCACGACGAGGCGTTGTCCCTGCTCCGCGAGCGGGCGGTGACGGAGTACGCCCAGCGGCGACTGGCGACGCTGTACCCGAGTGCGGTTCCCGGACGGATCGCCGAGGTGCGGGCGTGGGCCGCCCGAGCGATGTGTCGCGACCCGGACCCGGACGTGCTCGCAGCGTTGCAGGGTGTCGCGCCGTTGCGAGAACCGTCGAGTCTCCGCGTCCGACAGCGAGCGCTCGCGACCGCCGACGCAGAACGCTACGCCGAACTGGACGCCGCGTTCCCGGAACTTCCGATCGAAGTCGTCGAGGGAGTCGAGGAACTCGCGGAACTGGGGCGGTCGTACGCGACCGTCTTCGTCGTCGACGAGACGTTCGCCGGGGTCGACGTCGACGGCGACGTGCGGGTGCTCACCGACCCCGAGTCGGCACCGGAGACGGTCGTCCCCGAACGACTCCTCGCGTCGGTCGCACAGAACCGCGACCGACTCGCCGCGGCCGCGACCGTCCACGAACGGGCGGGGTTGGAGCCGGCGTGTGATCTCGCCGCGTTGCGTGACGTGCTCGACCGTGTCGACGACGACGGCGGGATCGTCGGCGATGCGGAACTCGACCGGCTCGTCACGGCCGTCGACGATCTCGACGCGGTCGCGAACACGGCCGCGAGCGTGGCCAACGACCACCTCCGGACGGTGATCCGACAACGAGACGTGACGATCCAGGGGCAGGACTTCCTCTCGTTGGTCGAACAGGGTGCCCGGGTCGACTCGCTGCTGGCCCGGGAGTTGGCCGACGAGTACGACGAGGCGATCCGGCGGGCCCGCGACCACCTGACCGACGCACTCGATCTCGACCCCGGGGAGACGGAGACGGCCGAGCGGGTGTTCGGCGGCGAGCCGGCGTTCCCGGTCGAACACAACGACGAGCCACTCGCCCGACTCCGGACGGAACTGAAGACGGCCCGAGACCGACGTGGTGCACGGCTCAAGGCCGACCTCGCCGAGGAGATCGCCGCCCTCTGGCCGGCCGCCGAACGGCTCGTCCGGGACGCACTCGAACTGGACGTGGAGCTGGCGATCGCACGGTTCACGGCAGACTTCGACTGTGTTCTCCCGTCGTTCGTCGACGACGCCGTTCCGGACGACCCGACAGAGACCGTCGCCGGCGACGGCGGGACGCTCACGCGGCCACCCGCAGACGCGACCGACACGGAGTCAGTCGCAGCCGACGCCACCGACTCGGTCACCGCCCAGCCGGCCGCGGTCGACGAGTCGGGGGTCGCGATCGAGAACGGCCGGTCACCGTTGCTCGACGAGTCGTTCGACGCCGTCGAGCCGGTCGACTACGTGGTCGAGGGTGTCACCCTCCTGTCGGGGGTGAACTCCGGTGGGAAGACCTCGACGTTGGATCTGGTCGCGCTCGTCGCGACGCTCGCGCACGCGGGGCTCCCGGTCCCCGCCGAGGCGGCCACGCTCCGGCGCGTGTCGGGGCTCCACTACTATGCCAAGTCGCAGGGGACACTCGACGCCGGCGCGTTCGAGTCGACGCTCCGCGAGTTCGGCGAGTTGGCGACCGGCGCGGACGGCCGGCTCGTCTTGGTCGACGAACTAGAGTCGATCACCGAGCCGGGGGCGTCGGCGAAGATCGTCGCGGGCATTCTCGAACGCCTCCACGAGCAGGGGGCGACGGCGGTGTTCGTCTCCCACATGGCCCGGGAGATCCGCGAGACGGCCGCGTTCGACGTGGCCGTCGACGGGATCGAGGCGCTCGGACTGGAGAACGGGGAGCTGGTCGTCGACCGGTCTCCGAAGAGAGACCACCTCGCGCGGTCGACACCGGAACTGATCGTCGAGAAGCTCTCGGACGCCGCCGACGGCGGCGAGGGATCGTTCTACGCGTCACTACTGGAGAAGTTCTGAGCTCTCGGGACCCACTCGTGTAGCCCGGCTGTCGGCGTGGCCAGTCTGCCGCCCGTCCGAACCCCGAGTCGGTGCCGAGAGCCGAACGCCAGACTCTGCGGGAGACCACGCCGACACCGGTGTCTCCACTCCCACCCCGTCAGCGCCGAACGATTAAGTGACGGGGCGCGTACAGACGGACGATGTCCGGGGACCCCGACGAGGGGATGTTGGCGTGGGACGAGACGGTGTTCAGAGACGAACACGTCTTCGAGATCGACTACGTCCCGGAGACGTTCCGGCACCGCGAGAGCCAACTGGAGTCGTTGAAGTACGCCCTCCGGCCGGCCGTCCGCGGCTCCCGCCCGCTCAACAGCGTCGTCCGCGGCCCACCGGGCACCGGGAAGACCACCGCCGTCCAGACGTTGTTCGGCGAACTCCGGGGCCAGACGGACGTCCGGACGGTGCGGGTGAACTGTCAGGTGGACGCGACCCGCTACGCCGTCTTCTCCCGCATCTTCGAGGGGGTGTTCGACTACGAACCACCCTCCTCGGGCGTCTCGTTCAAGAAGTTGTTCGGGCAGGTCACCGACCGACTCGCCGAGGAGGAGACGGTGTTGGTCGTCGCCTTGGACGACGTGAACTACCTGTTCTACGAGAACGAGGCGTCGGACACGCTCTACTCGCTGTTGCGCGCCCACGAGGCCGACCGACGCGAGGGTGCCGCCAAGATCGGCGTGATCTGTGTCTCCTCGGACCTCTCTCTGGGTGTGATCGACGAACTCGACAGCCGGGTCCAGTCCGTCTTCCGCCCCGAGGAGGTGTACTTCCCCACCTACGACGTCGACAGCGTGGCCGACATCCTCCGGGGGCGTGCCGACCGCGGGTTCCACGACGGCGTGCTCGGTGCGCCGGAACTCGACCGGGTCGCCGAACTGACCGCGGAGTCGGGCGACCTCCGGGTGGGGATCGACCTGCTCCGCCGTGCCGGACTGCACGCCGAGATGCGTGCGTCCCGCACTGTCTCCGTCGAGGATGTCGAGGAGGCCTACGAGAAGTCGAAGTTCGTCCACCTCTCCCGGAGTCTCCGGGGGTTGTCCGACTCCGAACGGGCGTTGGTGTCCGTGCTCGTCGACCACAGCGGCGACCGGGCCGGCACCGTCTACGAGGCGTTCCACGACGAGACGGATCTCGGCTACACCCGCTACTCCGAGATCGTCAACAAGTTGGAGCAACTGGGCGTGATCGAGACCTCGTACGCCGACGTGGACGGCCGGGGGCGGTCGCGCGAGATCGAACTGGCGTACGACCCCAACGCGGTGGTCGAGCGGTTGGAACGGGAGTGATCGGGTCGAACTACGACGACTCGGGCGAGGACCCGTCCGCGGCTCTCGCCTCGTCGAGGAGCTCCCCGACAACGTCCGTCTTCGCGGCGGTGTACGCTTCGCGGTCGCCGCCGTGCTCGGCGACCGCCTCGCGTTTCGCCCGGACGTACCGCCGCCGTGCATCGGCATCGTCTCGGAGGTAGTCACGAAACAGGAGCTGGTTCTCGACCTTGTCGTCGCCCGGTCTGTGGAGTTTCAACACTCTCGGCCCTTCGTCGAGCCGCCGGAGGAGCACTGCCTCGTGCTCGGCGACGTGTTCGCGCTCGTAGCCGGCGTCCGCGAGGGCCGCAACCGCCTCGGGTACCGTAGACGGCAGGTCGACGACGACCAACACGTCGAGGGCTGGCTCTCCAGGCACCCCTGGAATCGCTGTGCTGCCGACGTGTGAGACTGTCACCGAACAGACCCCGTCGAGCGCGCTCAGAACCCGTTCGCGTTCGCGTTCGAACCGGTCTGTCCAGACGGGGTCGGGGAGGAGTTGGACCTCGTCACTCACGACCCACACACACCTCGCCTCCGACAAAAACACCCCTCTCGTGTGTCAGTCCGTGGCTGCGTCGAACCCCTCCTCCCACCGGAACCGCCCGTTCCGCTGCACGACCTCGCCGTCCACGACCACTTGTGAGTCCTCGCTCATGTCCACGATCAGATCCGAGTGGGTCGCCGACTCGTTGCCCGTCTCGCCGTCCGGGAGACAGGCGTCGTACGCCCGCCCCAGCGCGAGGTGAATCGTGTCACCCATCTTCTCGTCGAAGAGGATGTTGTCGGTGACACGGTCGATCCCCCGGTTCATCCCGATTCCGAGTTCACCCAGCCGACGAGCGCCGGGGTCCGTCTCGACGATCTGGGCGATGGCGTCTTCGCCCTGTGCCGCCGAGAAGTCGACCACCTCGCCGTCTTCGAAGACGAGCGTGGCGTCCCGGACCTGTCGGTCGTAGATCGTCATCGGCACGTCGAAGGTGATCTCTCCCTCGGTGGCGTACGGCGCGGTGAACACCTCCCCGCTGGGGAGGTTGTGTGAGTCGTAGGCGACGCTGGCGGCGGAGTTGACCGCGGTTCGCCCGTCGACCCGCATCTCGATCGTCTGGTCGCCCGACTCGATCCGGACCTCGCTGGCGTCGTCCAACACCGTCTTCATCTGAGCCATCTCCGCGGCGAGTGCCTCCCAGTCGCGGAGGACGGCGTCGTAGACGAACGCCTCGTACTCGGCCAACGACATCCCAGCCTGTTGGGCCAACGACCGGGTCGGGTGGACGGTCGACACCCAGTCGGTGTCCATCCGCGCCTCCCGAATCCCGGTGCGGCGTTGGCGGTGTGCCTGTCGGATCGACCCGGGTACGTCCGCCTGTGCGGCGGTGTTGCGGCCGCGACCGAGCCGGAGGACGGTGTCGGCCCGCTCGTACAACACCAACTCGAACTCGGGGTCCTCGTCGAACTCGCCGTCGTGAGCGCGCAGGTACGCGCGCTCGATCTCGTCGCTGTCGTAGACGGCGACGTAGTTGGCCCCCCGCTGCCCGAGCGCCTCACAGACCGCGACCGCGAGGTCGTGACTCCCCTCGCTGACGGCCACCACCACGTCGTCGCCGGCCTCGACCCGTGCGCTCCAGTCGACGAGCACCTCGGCGTGCTCGCGTACACGTTCGTCCATACCACACTGTCCGTCACCGCCGGCATAGACCTCTCGGTCGTCCGACGAACGTGTGGTCCTCCACACCGAGTCCAGACACCGCCCCCACGGCGACTCCGAGAACCACCGTCTCACCCCGGCGCGTGGAACGTCTCCCGTCTAAAATTCTCCCGACTCAGAAAAGACTATGACAGTGCTACAGAGTATCTGTCCCATGTCGACGGACGAGCAGTTGCCGCCGACGGTCGGAACGACCGCAGAGTACGGTGCCTCGCCGTTCGAGCAGTGGACAGCGTGGGCCCGTGTAGACGATGTCGTGCGGATCGCCGGCGACGAGGGGGATCGGTACTTAGTCACACACCCGGAACTCGTGGAAGCGGTCGTGTTCGGCGACGCCCCGTTCGCGAAGACGGAGGGGATCCAACAGCAGTTCGGCCGGGGGCTCGTGGCGGAACACGGCGAGCAGTGGCGGGCACAACGGGGTGTGATGCAGCCGGCGTTCACCCCCGAGCGGATCGAGTCGTACGCGGAGACGATCGGGGAGATCGTCGCCGACACGGTCGCCGGGATCGACGACGGGCAGGTCGTCGACCTCCGGGAGCTGTTTGCCGAGTTCACGATGGAGGTGATGGTCGAGACGTTGTTCGGCGGCGACGGGGACGACGAGGCGATCCGGACCGCAGTCGACCGTCTGAACGAGTGGTTCCTCCAACAGAACGTGGGCGGCGAGACGCCGGCGTCGGTCGTCACCGAGCGCGACCGTGCGATGGAGCGACTGGTCGGGACGGTCGACGAGATGATCGCCGACCGTCGCGGCGGAGACGGAGACGACTTCCTGTCGATGTTGTTGTCGGTCGGCCCCGACGGCCCCGCGAACTACACGGACGGCCGGATTCGCGAGGAGGTGATCGCGATGTTGTTCGCCGCCCACGAGACGACCGCACTGACACTGACGTACACGTTGTACCTGTTGAGCGGCGCACCCGGCGTCGCCGACCGGCTCTACGAGGAGACCCGGACGGTCCTCGACGGGCGTCCGCCGGCTCCAGAACACCTCGAGAAACTGACGTACACCGAGCGCGCGATCGACGAGGCGCTCCGGCTCTACCCGCCGTTGCACGCGCTGGCCAGACGACCGACCGCGGACGTCGAACTCGGTGGCTACACGATCCCGGCCGACGGCGTGATCTACCTCTCACAGTACGTGATCCACCGCGACGAACGGTGGTGGGACGAGCCGGCGACGTTCCGACCGGACCGATTCGCCGGCGACGACGACCGCCCCCGGTTCGCCTTCTTCCCGTTCGGTGCCGGTCCACGCCGGTGTCTCGGCGAAGACTTCGCACGCACGGAGGCGAAACTCGCCGTCGCCGGCCTCACACAGCAGTTCTCGTTCGAACAGCTGACGGACACGTTCGAACTCCGGATCGGCGGGACGGCACTGCCCGACCGTCCGCTCGAACTGCGTGCGCACCGCCGGGAGTGAGTGTCACTCGGCGACGCCACGGACGTACGTCTGTTCGTGTTCCGGGAACACCTCGCCGACCGCGGCCCCCCCGTACTCCTCGGTCAACAACGCCCGGAGCTCCCCCTCGTAGTCTCCCTTCGTGATCTCCTCGCTGGGGCCGGTCTCGACCTCTAGCGTCTCCGCGACGAGTCTGTCGACGGTGCTGCGACCGAACCCGGCCAACGGGGAGAGGTAGTCGACGCCGTGGCGATCCTCGAGCGACTGTGCGAACGCCCGCGAGACGCTGGGAACGCGGTCGTCGCGCCGCGAGCCGTCCGCGACTGCGGTCACCTCGCGGGTCGCGACCGACTCCAGAGCGTGTTCGTGGACACGTTGAATCCCGTTGCGTGGGTAGCCGTCCGCCCGCATCGTCTCGACGGCCTCGCTCGCGACGCTCCGGTCGAGTCGGTGGGTGTCGAACGAGAAGCCGAGCGCCTCGGCCGCCCGGGCGGCGTGTTCCCAGTCGTCGGTCACGCCGAACGTCGCCGTCACCAACTCCACGTCGTAGAACCGATCCAACACGAGCGCCGCCAGCGACGAGTCCTTCCCACCGCTGTACAGGAGTGCGAGGTCCACGACTCGCCTACCGACGCCGGACGTCGAAGCCGGAGTCGTCGGGCTTCAACTCCTTCAACAGCCGTTTCATCTGGTCTTCGTCGATCTTCCCGTCCACCCGTCCGGAGCGGGCGACCGCGAGCACCTGTTGTTTCGCCTGCTCGGCGAACTCCGGCTTGCTCATCTCGACGGCGTTGAGCCGTTGACGAGCGCCGTCGGTGAGGTACTGTTTCAGCATCGCCTCCTGTTGCGCCTGGGCCCGTTCCTGGGCGGCCTGCTGGGCCTCCTCGTTGTCGCCTTCCTGACCGGCCTGTTGTTTCAGTTGCTCTCGGCGCTTCTCTCGCAACTCCTCCAAGCGCTCGTCGTCCGGATCCTGACTCATGCGCCGTGGTTCGGCAGTGGGACGCAAAACGATTTCGGAGGGGGTGCCGAGAGAGATTTACCCGAGGACACCCCAGTCGGCCCGTGATCGTCGTCGTCACGGACGACTTCGCGTTGTACCACGCCGCGGTCGGAGAGCTACGGGACCGTGCCGCGACGTTCACCACCGCCGAGCCGGGTGACCCCCTACCGGAACGGACGGCAGTGGTGGTGTCGGCCGCCGAGGACAAGGTCTCCTCGCCGCCGGGAGTCGACCACGTCACCACCACTGCGGACGACGTGAACGCGGGTGTCGACGAGGCGCTGGGAATTCTCCGCGGCGACGACGGTCGGACGGTCGTCGGCGTCGACCCGGGTGAACGGCCGGGAATCGCCGTGCTCTCCGGCGAGACGGTCGTGACCGCACACCACGTTCCGGTGTCGGCGGCGACGGAGACGATCCGCGAGGCGGTCGCCGACGAGCCGGACGCGTTGGTCCGGATCGGCGACGGTGCCCGCCTCCACGGTGCTCGGCTGGTCGAGGAGCTAGAGGATGTCGCCGTCGAGTTGGTCGACGAGACCGGCACGACCCCGTCGTTGGGACGCGGCGCGACCGCCCGCGGGCTGGCGGACGTACTCGCCGCGGTCAACATCGCCCGGATGGACGGCGAACCGGTGGAGACCCGCGACCTGGAGCCGACCCCCGGCGAGATCCAACGGATCAAGAACCGCTCGCGGGAGGTGTCCGACGGCGACCGGACGCTCGACACCGAACTGGCCCGCCGTGTCGCACTCGGCGAACTCGACCTGTCGACGGCGCTGGCCGAACACAGACGACAGTAGCCGCCGTCGGTCCTGTGGCGTGTTCGCGAACCACACTGTCCGGGGGACGTCGGCGGGTTTTTGCTCGTCGGGCCCCAGTGGTCGAGTATGAGTACGACCCCGCCGGGTCCGAACGGAATCCCCGTCATCGGCAGCGGTCGCAAGTTCGCCGCCGACCCGTTCCAGTTCATGACGGCGTGTGAGGACGCGTACGGCGACGTGGTCCGGCTCGACTTGGGGCCGCGCCAGACGTACATGCTGACGAACCCCCGCGACGTGGAGCGCCTGCTCGTCTCCGAGTGGGCGAAGTTCCGCAAGCCGGATCTCGACTCCGCGATGGACGACCTGTTGGGTGACGGGCTCTTGTTGTCGGACCGGGACACCTGGGAGGGCCAACGCGACCTGGCTAACCCCGCGTTCCACGCTCGGCGGGTCGCCGGCCTCGACGACGTGATGGTCGACCACGCGACCGACACAGTCGACGACTGGACGCCCGGCGGACAGGTCGACGTCCACCTCCAGATGGCCCGCCTCACCGTCCGGATCATCGTCTCGGCGATGTTCGGCAGCGAACTCGACGCCGCGACCGTCCGCCGGGTCCAGGAGAGTCTCGAGCCGTTGGGTCAGCGGTTCGAACCCAGCCCGGTCCGGGCGATCATCCCCGACTGGGCACCCACCGCGGAGAACCGGAAGTTCGACGCCGCCGTCGCCGACTTAGAGTCCGTGTTGGACGACGTGCTCGCGGACCGCCGTGGGACGGCCGCCGACCCCGACTACCCGGACCCAGCCGGTGACGCGACCGGCAGCGACCTGCCGATGGACCTGTTGTCGATCCTCATGCGGGCCCGCGACCGCGGAGAGCAGACAGATCGGCAGCTCCGCGACGAACTGATGACGATGTTGTTGGCGGGTCACGACACGACCGCGCTCACGCTCACCTACACCTACTACCTGTTGTCGAACCACCCCGAGGTGCGCGACCGCGTCCACGCCGAGATCGACGCCATCGACGGCCAGCCGACCGCCGAGGACGCCCGCCAGTTGGACTACCTCGACAACGTGCTCTCGGAGGCGATGCGGCTCTACCCGCCCGTCTACACCCTCTTTCGCGAGCCGAAGACGGACGTGCGGGTCGCGGGCTACCGCATCCCCTCGGGGTCGATCGTCATGCTCCCGCAGTGGGCGATCCACCGGTCGAGTCGGTGGTACGACGACCCCGAACAGTTCGACCCCGACCGGTGGACGGCCGAGCGACGCCGGAGCCGCCCCCGGTTCTCCTACTTCCCGTTCGGTGCCGGGCCGCGCCACTGTATCGGCAAACAGCTCTCCCTGCTGGAGGCGAAGCTGATCGTCGCCACCGTCGGCAGCCAGTACGAACTCGACTACGAGGGGCCGGAGATGGACCTCCGTGGCTCGATCACGATGCACCCCGACCACCCGATGCCGATGCGGGTCGAACCGCGGTAGTCCGCCCCCGGGACGCGCGCCGTGTTACCACAGGTGTCGCGAAGCTTATCTGGCCACAGTGTGTTCCTCTTGTAGTGTCAGACAACTCTGGGCGGAAGAACCTCCGCATGCCGAACGACGACGAGCAGTTCGCCGTCGTCACCCGCCACGACGGCGGGAACCACGTGCAGCTCCGGTGTCAGGACGGGACGGAACGTCTCGGCCGCATCCCCGGTCGGATGAAGTACCGCGTCTGGATCGAAGAGGGGGACGTGGTACTGGCCGACCCGTGGGACTGGCAAGACGAGAAAGCCGACATCGAGTGGCGGTACTCCGATCAGGACGCCGAGCAGTTGCGACAGGAAGGCCACATCGAGTAGAAGAACCGACGCAACGACCTCTTTCACTCCTCGGGTGGGCGCGCGGGGCGCGCCCGCCCCGAAGAAAAGTGTCGATCGAAAAGGCGCTC